>SPJJ01024419.1_pt1 | contig 17956 bp, 12 predicted proteins | sample 3741741 | NCBI WGS metagenome assembly SPJJ01 (sample SAMN10925908, study PRJNA522277) | cold seep metagenome | isolation source: Elba SIP-enriched marine methane seep metagenome, extraction at timepoint T1 | place: Italy: coast of Elba, Mediterranean Sea | collected 2014-05 | reverse complement strand
CGGCCGACCGGTTGTTCTATGACATGAGCGATACCCCGGTGACCGCACCGCCGGAGGAATACGAAGAGGTGTTGACCGCGGCCGTGTGGGATGGCGTTAATCAGTTCGCCATTGACCTGGGTTTCGACATCGCGTTCACGCTCAACGCTGGCCTCGGACCACGGGACGAGAACAAGGCATGGCAAGCCGACAACGCTCGCGAGCTCATCGAGTACACCGTCGCCAACGGGTATCCGGTGCCGGTTTGGGAGCTAGGTAACGAGGTCAACGCCTACATCCTCCTGCTGGGGCTCAACCTGACCGGGGCCCAGTATGCCGCCGATGCGGCCCTGGCTCGAGGGCTGATCGACGAAGTGAGTCCCGGTGCCTGGTTGGCGGCACCATCCAGCGCGTACTGGCCAGTCGGTGGAGAGATCAATTTCCTGTATCGCAAGTTCCTCGAGGCGGGCGGCAGCGACAGCATCGATCTCATCACCTGGCACTACTACCCGCAGCAGTCGATCCGCTGCCCGGTGGCCAGTCGCAGAGCCGAACCGGGACTGCTGCTCAAAGAGATCAACCTGGATGAGTTGGCCATTCACGCGCTGGACGTCGAGCAGGGGAGGGACGAGCTTGCCCCCGGGTTGCCGATCTGGTTGGGCGAAACCGGTGGCGCTCAGTGCGGAGGCGAGCCAGGGGTGAGCGATCGGTTCGAGGGCAGTTTTTGGTGGGTCGATCAACTGGCCCAGCTCGCGCGTCGCGGGCACCAGGTGATGGTGAGGCAGACGTTGTCGGGATCGGACTATGGTCTGATCAACGAGACGACCCAGCAGCCGCGTTCGGACTACTTCGCTTCGCTGTTGTGGCGGCGGCTCGTCGGCACCAAGGTCATCGATGCGTCCAAGGTGACAACCGATGCCGCTCTGCGTGTGTACGCCCATTGCGCCCGCACCACCTCACCCGGCTATCAGCCCGGTGCCGTGACCGCCATCGTCATCAACCTAGACGAGGAAGCCTCTGCGGACGTCGATCTGTCCGGGACGAACGGTACCCAGTTGGGCGTGTATCTGATGACCGCCGACGAGCTGGCTTCGGAGACCGTCGAACTCAATGGTAGGACCATGACAGTGGCCGAAGACGGCACACCTGGGGCGACCGAGCCGCGCTGGCGCGACGGCAGCAGCTTCAATATGCCGCCCACCTCCATTGCCTACGTCACCATACCGGACGCGGGTGCGACTGCATGTCAGTGAAGTTGGTGCCAACTGTCAGCCGACACCAGGCCGACTGACAGTAGGCGATAACATCGCTCTAGGCGATGGGGAGATTGGTGGGGTTGGACACGGTCCAGTTCGACACGGGCGCGCTGTACACCGGAGCGGGAACGGACGACACCGGAACCGTTTGGGGGTACTGCTGGCGAACCTGGGGGCCGACGGCCGAGACGCCGACGAAACCGGGAATCTGGGCGGCGATGTTCTGCTGCTGGGCGGCGAGCTGCTGGGCGGCGATGTTCTGCTGCTGGGCGGCGAGCTGCTGGGCGGCGATGTTCTGCTGCTGGGCGGCGAGCTGCTGGGCGGCGATGGTCTGCTGCTGGGCGAGCATGGGTTGGGCAAACTGCTGCGCCACGAACGGCTGCTGCGCCACGAACGGCTGCTGCGCCGCGAACGGCTGCTGCGCTACGAACGGCCGCTGCGCTACGAACGCCTGACGATATCCAGGCTGGGTGTAGTTCGCCTGGCCCATCATATGCTGCTGGGGAACCCACGCCTGCTGATAGGCGTGAGCCGACATGCGGAGGTGGTTCAACGCATCGATGGTTTGGGCGATGCGATCATTGAGTAATTGCAGCTTCTGGACATCTACACGGATGGTTTCCATCTTCTGTTTCCTCTCTTTTTTGTCCTCAGTTGACATGACACTCCTCCTACGACACAGCGACTTTTCGGCGCAGCTCTTGCCCCGGAGTGGGGAATCGAATTTCGAGCACGCCGTCTTGCAGTTGAGCGGTGAGCTTGTCTTTGGCCAGGCCGTTGGGCACGGAGATCGCGCGCCGGAACCGGCCGAACGAACGCTCGTTGTGCTTGATCCGATGTCCCGTCGTCCCGTTCGATCCGGGGCGCCGGCGATTGCCGGTGATGATCAGCTCGTTGTTGTCCAGCGACACGTGAATGTTGTCTTTCTTGACCCCCGGGACTTCCAAGCTGATCAGCGTCTCGGTGCGCGACTGGGACATGCACACCTTGGGCGCCCACTCGGCACCAGACAGTAGGGGGGCGGTGCTGGCCAGCTCGATCAATCGCTCGAGTTGCGTCTCGACATGGCCAGTCGCGTCGGCCTTTGGTAGCGGCGCGTAGGCTTCCTCAGCGGTCAGCGGGTCGCGTCCCGCGATCGACCGGTACATGCGTTCTACATCCTGGATTACGTCGTCAATCGCCACACTCATCGTCTCCTCCGATCTGCGGTCGTGATGACCGTTCGCATGGGCCACACATTGAGCGTTGCGTGTGCCGCGACGAGCGTTCAGCCGTGACAAGGTGAGGGCGATTCCGCGACGGACAACACTGACCGATTGGCCGAATGGCGACGCGAACGGGGCGCCTAATTCCAGACCAGGTGCAGGCGGCCGTCGCGGAAGATCTTCTTGGCTTTGCCAAGATCGGTGGAACCGTTGGTGATGCGGGAGTGCACGTTGATTGCGGGAGTGATCGTGGGGTCGCGGCCTTTGTCGAAGCTCTGTTCGCGTACGGTGATCAGGTACGCCTTGTTGAGCTGGAGCGCGCGGCGGCGGGAGGGGGTGAGTAGGGCCGACAGTTGGGCGCCGGCGCGGCGAACCTTTTTCTCGTCGACGCGGCCGTTCACGAAGAAGCGTTCCAGCAGCTCGGTGTTGCCGCGAAACTCGTCGCCGCCGCCCACGCGTTTGAAGTAGGTGAGCACTTCTGGCTGCTCATGGCCGACTTGTGGCCGGTCCGCCAGGCCACGCAGGTCTTGTACGCGCCAGCCATCGGTGCCGGGTACCTTGCGCGCGAACGCGAACGTCTGGTCGATGGTCACGCCGATGGACGAGTGGCAACCCATGCAGAAGCGATGCTCCTCTTCTGTTTGCAGGCGCAGGCGACCGCGGGCGTCCTCGATGAATCCTTGCAACTGCCAGCCTGTGTCGTTGAGGAGGCCGGCCATCGGCGAACCTCGGTACACGGGTAGCTTGCCAGCGTCCTTGTCGTCGCGCTCTTCTGCCATCGCGCGTCGCAGTCCCCAGTTGTCGGGTTCTTCGACTTTGCGCGAGTAGCGCAGCTCCTTCATTCGTTTAGCCGTGAAGTTGGGCGCATCGGGATCGAGGTAGCGCACCGTGTGCAGGAACTCCGTACCCTTCGGGTAGATGTACCGGCGCACCTTGTGACCCGCAGCGCCGCCCACGTAGTGACTGGGCAGTCGCTGAATCCGGGTGACGTTGGCCGATTGCCGACCATCCGCATCCAGATCCACAGCGATGACGCGTTCATCCACTGCCTCGATTTGTCGGTTGAGCTCACCGCGCTTGCGCCTGGGATCCGCGGCGATGGCGGCCTCGAGGATGGCCAGGTTGATGCGATAGATCGCCCGCGAAGGTTTGCCGTCCGCGTCTACCCGGAACTTGCGCGGCAGCCGGACGAACACATCATCGGTGCTGCCGTTGGTCGGCCAGAAGCTACCGAGGAACGGCTGGAACCGGATGGCGCGCCACTCGCTGCCATCCTTGGCGAAGCCGTCCCGATCGAAGCCGCGATGGATGTCCACATCGGGGCGGTACCCGGGGTAATGCCTGCCGACCTTGGCCAAAGCTTCGCGCAACCTGGCGTAGTTGTCCTGGCGCACGTAGGTCAGGATGGTCTCGTCGGCGATCTTTGCCACCGCCGCGCTACGATCGCGGAACAGGTTCGTCCACTGATTGGTGAGCGCAGCGTCGGAGAACGAGTACTCGGACTGCAGCTCCCAGTCGCTCCACGTGTTGGCGCCACTGGGACTGGTGTGGCACACGAAACACGGGTTCGAATCGCCACCCGTCTTCGTGTAGCACATAGGCGGAACCCCCGCTTCTGCGTTGACAGTCTTACCGATGCTCGCCTTCGCGGCGGCCAGCGGGTCGTAATGCGCAGAAGCAACGGGGGCGGTCGCCCGCTCCGCTTCGACCTCGAGAGAGGCAGTCGTCGAAACGGAGCAGGCGACCAGCAGTAGCGCGCTAGCGGCGAGGCCAGGTACTGTAGACATCTTCGCCAGGGTGCTGCACGTTGAAGAACAAACTGCCGCCAGCGGAGCTGAACGCCGGGCCGGTGGCTTCGGCATCAGCGGGTGCCGCGGCGACCCGGAACGCTTTGCCGTAGGTGGGAACCGCGGTGGTCCGGTGGGCATCGTCCAGGTCCAGGTAGTAAACCGCGTCACTGTGGCTATTGGTCCAGTAGTTGCCATCGGTGCCGAACCACACGCCGCCGTACGCGTCGATCATGATGTTGTCCGGGTTCGCCGCGTCGAACACGCCGGAGCCCTTGGTGCCCTTCCAGATCTGGAAGAAGTTGAACGACGTGGACGTGCCGGGGTTGTTCGGATTGGACTCTTCGAGCACGAAGATCGAGCCGGTCTTGTCCGGGCGCACGATCGACATGGTGTCGTGGGTCGCCGGGTCGTACAGTACGCCATCCTGATTGAGCGCCGTCTTGCGGCCGTGTTTGGTGAACGCGATGTACAGGCGTGGCGTGCCCGACGGGTCGAGCGGGTTCCACTCCAGGTCCTCGGGTCGGTTGAGCTCCATGACACCGATCTTCGTGGCGGCGGTGAACATGGCGCGGCGCACCCAGTCATTGCTCGGGAAGCCACCAATGCCGTTCCAGTTGACGTCCTTGAGGGCGTCGCCCACGGTCTTACTGGCGTCGCCGAGAGCAGCGGCGTTGGGCGCCGTGGATACATTGTCGACGCTCAGGTGCACCCAGGTTCCGTTGCCCGGGGCCGCTTCGGTCGGCGCGCCACTGGTGGCGGCCATGGTGTCGCCGGTGGTGTTGTCCAGGCCGGCGAAGTGAGCCACGTAGATGTCACCATCGTCCATCAGGGCGCGAATCTGGCTGCGCGTCATGCCGGGGGTGTAGGGGTTGCGGCTGACGAACTTGTAGATGCGACCGCCGCGGCGGTCGTTGGCGCCGTACATGACGATCCTCTGCCCCGGGGCCAACTGCCAGTCGGTGCCGGTCGCGAACGTGGCGTTCTCCCAGCGAGCGCGGCCCATGGCGCCGATCTTTTTGTGCCCGACTCCCGGGCTGACCGCACCGTCGAACTCGGCGCTGGGCACGCCGACGTCGATCTCGACCAGGTAGCCATACAGGTCGCGGTTGTGGCCGGCATTGGCGTCAGGCGAGCGGCTGAACGCTCCGCTGTCGCTGGGCGTGTACGTGGGGTTGATGTTTGCCCCCGGATCGAAACCGGTGCCGGCGACGAATTTCTGCTGGCTGGTCCAACACGCTTCCAGGTCGCCGTAGTAGCCCTGAACGTTCTCCTCGGCCGTCACGATCGTGCCCCACGGGGTTACGCCACCGGAGCAGTCGCCAGTGATGCCCGAGGCTACGCCCATCGGCAACGCGCCGCCGGCGTCATCATGATCAGCCTCGAACACGGCGGTCCCGGTGATTTTGGCCAGGGTGTTGCTCGTGCCGTCATAGCGCAGGTTGTCAGCGTTGCGATCGACCTGCCATTCGCCGGTGCTGGGGTCCTGGACGATGCGGAACCAAGAGCCGCCGACCTGGCGCTTGTGAAAATCGATGTACATCTGGATGTCGGAGTCGTTCCAGGTGTCGGCGACGATGTCATTGCCGATAACACCATTGACCTTGAGGAACTGGGCAAACGTCAGATGCTGGCCCTGCGGCGCGGAGGTGGGCGATGGTGCGGAGTTCGAGATGTATTCATGGTTGACCCAGACCCAGCCAACGTTGTCGCTGCCGGCGTAGGTCGGAGTCGGGCTCGATGCGTCCCAACCCTCACCGAAGTACGCGATGAAGTCCGCATTGGCGCCGAAGTACGGGGCGTCCATCTGCTTGTCGAAGGTCAGCGGGTCGAGCCACTTGATGACGACGTTCGAGCTCAGGCCCTTGAGCGCGCGCACCGAGTCAGTCGCCGCGGCGGCCAGGGGAAACTGAATCGTCGGCGCCAAGCTGTCATCTGCGTAGCGCTGGACCATGGCGCGCACGAACGACGGGATGTCCGCGGCGCCCGTGCCGAGGTCGTCTACATAGGCCAGGGCAACCATGCCCGACAGCGGCGCAAACGGGTCGATGACGGTGTTGCCGTCCAGGCCGTCGGTTCCGTTGTTTCCGTTGTTTCCGTTGTTGCCGTCGTCCCCATTGGTACCGTCGGTACCGTCGATTCCATCCATGCCGTTGATGCCGTCTTCGCCCGTGCAGCCCGCAATGGCCACCATGCCGACGACGGAACACAACAACAGCTTCTCGACTACTCGATTGCGTAGCATGTACGTCTCCCTGTTGAGTTCGCCCGATAAGAAAACCGGGCCGCATAGCCTGCGACCCGGTTGCATGGTGGGGGCACCAGGTGAACGAATTACTCGCCCGGTGCAAACTCGGAGTGACCGTTTGCGGAACTCGGTGACGGATTATTCGCGAACGATGTTTACCTGGTAGATAGCAGTGGTGCCGCTTACCTCGTTGCCCACGACGATCAGATCTTTGCCATTTGGACTGTCCGCTGCGGCGATGAACACGATCGACTCGGGACCGAGATCGCCGGCGAGGGGATTCGATTCTTCGATGCCGTCTTTGTCGTTGTCGCCGAGACTGGGCTCCTCGCTGAAGTCGCGATCGATCACGTACTGGACGAAACGAGGGCTGTGTGGGTTCGAGATGTTGTAGACCATGATGCCGCCGGTGCGCTCGAGGCCGATGAACGCGAAGGTTCCGCCGCCGATGGTGCCGATGGCGACTGCCTCGGGCTCGCCGCCTTTAGCGTCGCTGCGGCTGTCTCCATCGTTCTCGTCGTTGTCGTTGTTGAAGTTGTCCTCGAGACGGTTGGCGGTGATCAGATCGAACTGGTTGCCGCTGTCGTAGAGGCGCTCTCCGTCGGCGGTATAGATCGAGAACGAGCGGGCGCCGACTGAGTAGATGACGTCCACATCGCCGTCGCCGTCGGTGTCGCCGTTGGCGGTGGTGGTCAACAGGCGGCCGAGGTTGGCGTCGGCCTGCAAGCTCGCAGCGTCCGGGAACGCCGTCGGATCCAGGATGAGGTCATCGATTCGCGCCTCTTCGGAGAAACCGTCATAGTCCCGGGTGTCGCCTTCGTTGGCGGTGACGATCAGGGTCGTGCCCTGAAAGGCGTACGTGGCGATGGTGTCGGGCTGGTACATGCCCATGACCGGCCAGTTGCGGATGTTGACGCCGTTGTCCCTGTCGCTGGCGTCGAGCTCGTTGCCGAGCCGGTTGTGGTCCTTGAAACCGAGGGACCACAGCTCATCCACGCCCGGCGTAGCCACGTCGATTACCGCCATCGCGTTGTTTTCCTGGAGCGAAACGAACACCTTGGTGGAGTCCGGTGCGAATGCCACGTACTCGGGCTCCAAATCCTCGGCGACCGTGGATGGTACGTTGCCGGCTTTGATGCCAAAGATGCGAATGGCCGGGTCGAGCTCGCCGGCCCGAGAGCCGCCGGCATTGAAGTCGGTGAAGTCTACGTCGGTGACCGTCGCAGAGGCGACGCCGGCGGAGATATCGATAATGGTCACGGAGCCGACGGGGTCCACAGTGTAGTCGTCGTTGGGCTCGCCTTCGTTGGCGATGGCGACTGTGGTGCCGTCCGGGCTGATGGCCACGGAGTCCGGCAAGAAGCCGACTTCGTACGCAGCCAGGAAGCTGGAGTCGGTGGCGGAAAAGAACACGGCGACGCCTTTTTCGTCGGCTGCGTCTGCGGCGATCACGGCGACCACGGTGCCGTCGCGAACGGCGACGCTGTTGACCGCGCCCAGGGTGGTGGTGATCGACGTGTTGTTGGCGACCGCCGCGGCCACGTCGATGGAACTGACGTAGGTCGGGCTCGTCGGGTCGCTCATACTAATGATGTCGACCTCGCCCGAGTTGGCGTTGACCTGGAACAGGTTTCCGCTTGCCGTGTCGAAGCTGACGATTTCCGCCGCACCTTCGTCGAATACACCGGTTTCGTAGCGGCCCAAAAACTGGAGTGCGACCGCGGTGACACCGTTCTGACCATCGGCGCCGTCGTTGCCATCGTTGCCGTCGTCGCCGTCGTTACCGTTCGTACCGTTGGTACCTGCCGGGCCTTGCGGACCCTGTGGTCCCTCGGGTCCCTCTTCGCCTTCACAACCGGCAGCGCCCAACGCTGTCGCAATCAACAGCGCATACATTGAAGCTCGCAATCTCATCTCGTACCTCGCGTTTGTGTGTAGGAATACAGACGCGGCGAACGTAGAGACGCTGCGGGTCGAACCCATCCCGCGGTCGTTACATCTGGATTGCGAGCCGGCAACGCGAGGCGATCCCCAGACGGGGAAGGGGCCCTGGAGCGGTGCGATCGGTCGCGCACATGTAGGGAGCTATCGGCAAACCATCACTCTGATTCATTTGTGCAACGACCAGCACATGGTTGGCGTGTCCATCAATGGCCCACGCCCCATGTCACCGAAACGACGCAATTAACGCACGATAGTTTGTGTGGCGTCTCACGCTCAAATGTGTAAAATGCAATCGCTGCTGTAATGAAGTACGCCATCGCAATAGCTAGTGCTCTGCTGCTCGTCGGTTGTATCGGCGAGACAGACGAGCCAGACGTAAACATCAGCAGCGGTGTCACTTACCTCGAGCAAGGTGAAGAAGGTTTGTTCGTCGAGGGTGTGGTTACCCCCGACCATCCGCAAACCTTCGTTCACGAATCGGCCGGTGACATCCTTCGCGTCGAAGGCGAGATCGATTCCGGCGTCACGATGTACTCGGATAACGATCCGGACACGCCCCTCGAAGAGGCGACGTGCGTAGAAGAGACCGACCCTGGTTTCATCAGCGGAACGACTACGGCGACGTGCTTTCACATCGGCGCGGCCGCGGTCACCGTTCAGGGTTCCGGCGGCTACTCACTATCGGTTCGGCCCGGTATCGGCACGACGCCTATCGGCGGCGGCGGCACCCAGGCGCCATAGTAGCCCGAGCAACAACAGCATCAACGCGCTGAGTCCGTTGCCGGTGCTGCCCGTGCTGCAGCCACCACCGTCACTTGGCAAGCGGCACGCGTCGACCCCGGGACTGATCTCGCGGCACTCGTAGTCGGGGCCGCATTCGGCGCCGTCGCCGCATTGCTCGACGCAGATCAAGCCCGCCGGATCGCACACGTTGGACCGGCAATCAGAGTTTTCGAGACACGCTGCTCCCTGGGCCGAAACGCTGGGGCCATCGAACGTGCACGCGTCGTTGCCATCGGGGCCCGCACCAACGGTGCAAACCGGTAGGTCGCCGTCGCAGCTATCGCACGGCTCGCTGCAGAACCGCACCCGCGGATCGTCCGGGGCTTCGATACACCACAGGCTCTCGCAGTCCTCGCGATTGTTGCACACCTCGCCGGCGAGATTTCCCAACGGACAATCGAGGTCCTTGTCGTCGCAGCCGCTGGCGCAGCTGCCATCGAGGCCACACGAGTCGCAGTCGGGGTCGGCGAACTCTCCGCAGGCCGCGCCGGCGTCACACACGCCGTCTTGCGGGCACGGGCCCGACCAGGCGGCGACCACTTCGGCGATGAACGCCGCATGGTAGATATCGACGCGGGCATGGCGGCCGGTCCCGTCGCAATTGCCCTGGACGAACGACGCCACGCCGATGACCACCTCGCTGCCGTCCTGGGTCATGAACATCGGTCCGCCCGAGTCGCCGAAACACACGGTGGCGATCTCGTTCTCGGTCTTGATCAAGTCAGCGCTGATGTCGTGAATCGGCACCGACACCTGGTTGCGAAAACCGCCGTTGCCGAATTCGTCCTGGCCGAACCCCACCATGCGGACGATCGTGCCCTCGTCGGCCGCGCTCAATGGTTGCGTGTTGTAAGGGATGGGCGCTACCTCGACGGGCGCGTCCTGGCTCAGTCGCAACAATGCGACATCTCCACCTGAGAACAGGCCAGCGCCGTAGTCCCGGGACACGAAGATGTCGGTGACGCTGCGACTGGCGAACACGTTGTTGAAATCGACTCCGAAGGTCACCGAGCCGACAGGGACGCAGTGGGCTGCCGTGAGCACCACGTTGGGGGCGATCAGAGTGCCCGTACAGCCGCTGGTCAGGTAGACGACCGCGTCGTCGTCGAAACTGCCGACGCCGCCGATGATCGCGGCCTTGTCATGGGTCATGTGGTCGCCTGCGCACGCGCACAGCGCAACAGCAATAACAGCCGCCAGGTAGCGGTTGGGGCTCGATTCGCGCATTGGTGGATCAAGCCTACGTGGTCGCGGCCGAGCCGTCGAGGCCACTGGAGCGGGCCCCGATAGCGCACGGTCCCAGCGTGTTGCCGTCGAGGGGCTCAGCAGTTTCGCTGTGTCACGCTGCGAGATTGTCTTACCGGCTGCTATTGGCCCACCAGAGGCGTTTCCGCGGGGGTATACTCGACTGCAATGAGCCGCGCCGCAGCCGAAGCGGACCGCAGTCGACTCCAGCTGCTCTTGCTGATTGTGATGATCGCCTGGGCGGTGTTCAGCGTGTTTCACATCGTCAAGGGGTTTTGGCGCAACCTCGCCCTGGATGCAGTCGTGCTGACGGCGAGCGCGGGGCTACGCTTTTGGGCTGGTCGCGACGCCAGTCGCACGGTGCTGGCGACCCACGTCGGTGCTGGTATCTCCGCCCTGGCTGTGTTCGTCGCGTCGTTGCTCACCGGCCAGTCCGAGGCGATGGCGATCTGGTTTTTGGGCGCGGTGCCGCTGTTCGTCGCGTACCTGGTGGGCGCCCGCGCCGCGTTGATCTGGGTGGTGCCGACGTTCGCGCTGGCCATCGCTCTACACCTCAGCGAGTACATCGTAGTCATCGACCCGGAGTTCGTGCCCACAGGACCGATCCTGCTGTTCGGACGCCTGGGCCTGATCGGTGTCATGGTGGCGCTGGCCTATGGTGCCCGCAGAGCCATCGATGCCTACCAGACCGAGTTGGAGGTGGCCCGGGTGCAGGCCGAGGATGCCTCGAGATCCAAAACCGTGTTCCTCGCCAGCATGTCCCACGAGATTCGCACGCCGCTCAACGGCGTCATCGGCGTGGCCCAGCTGCTGCGCGACACGGAGCTGACCCCGGAGCAGCACGACCTGCTCGACACCATCACCAACAGCGGCAGCGCGACTCTCGCCATCGTCAACGACATCCTCGACCTGTCACAGATCGAAGCGGGCGGGCTGCGCCTGGATCCCAAACCCTGTGTGGTGCTGGATGTGGTCCTCGGGGTCGTCGATCTGTTCGGTCACAAGGCGAAGGAAAAGAAACTCGCTTTGCGCTACGACGTCAGCGCGCGCACACCGCGTTGGGTGGCAGTCGACGCGGATAGAGTGCGCCAGGTGCTGGTCAATCTAGTTGGCAACGCGATCAAGTTCACCGACGGCGGCCACGTGCTCGTTCGCGTGGATGCTCCGAGTCGGTTCGAGTTGCGGTTCGAGGTCGAGGACACAGGAGTCGGCATCCCCGAGGAGGACCGAGCCCGTCTGTTCGAGCCGTACATACAGGCCGAATCTCAGGACTCTTCGGCCAGGGTTGCCGGTACGGGCCTGGGACTGACCATCAGCAAGCGTCTGGTCGGTCTCATGGGCGGCTCGCTCGAGCTGTCGGACACACCGGGTGGCGGGTCGACGTTTACCGCGTCCGTGATGGTCAAACCGGTGCGCGACTCCGACACGAGCACGCCGGTGGGCACGATGATCGCCATCGATCGCGAGCTCGCGACCAAGCACCCGCTGAACATCCTGGTCGCCGAGGACAACCCGATCAATCAGCGGGTGACGCGCAAGCTGCTCGAGCGTCTCGGCTACGAGCCGGAGGTCGTCGAGGATGGCATCGAAGCCATCGAGCGGGTAAAGGCGAACAACTACGATCTGGTGCTGATGGATCTGCAGATGCCGCGGCTCGACGGTGCCGAGGCCACCCGGCGCATTCTCACCGAGGTGCCGGATGCCGAACAGCCACGGGTGGTCGCGTTGACCGCCAACGTGTTGCCTGCCCAGCGTGCCGAGTGCGAAGCGGCGGGCATGACCGGTTTTCTGGCCAAGCCGATTCAGATGAACGAGCTCATCGCCGTGCTCGTCGGCGACGCAGCGGTGGTCGAGCCCGACCCGGGGCCACTGCACAAGTTGGAAATGATCTGCAATAGCCCCGAGTCATTCGCGCAGTTGGTACGCGACTACATGTCCAACTCGTCGGACCTGGTCGCCGAGCTCAACTCTGCGCTGTCGGCCAACGACGCCAAGACCGCGGAGCGCTCGGCTCACAGTCTGAAGTCGACGTCGGCCCAGTTCGGTTGCACGGACCTGAGCGAGCTCGGTGCCAAGCTGGAAGCATCGGCCCGCGAACAAGACCTGGAGGCTGCGCGCGCCGCTGCCGGTGAGCTCGACACCACATTGCGCTCGGCTCACGATTGGTTGCGCGGGCAGCTGGGTGACCGTTTGACAATCGCCGCTAGAGAAGTCGAGGCGGCCCGTTGATGGCACGCAGGGCGATCGCGGAAGAGGCGCGGCGGGTTGGCATTACGGTAACCCCGTGGCTCGCTGTGCTGTACGCGCTGGTTGCCTTGCTGTACATCGTTGCGGCGCCGGTGCAGCCGGCGGGTGCGCTGGCGATCACCATGGCGGTGTGCGCGGCCCTGATGGGCCTGGGCTGGTACACCCTGAACAGGGTCGCTGTCAGCCTGGTGCACCTGGTGCTTACGGCGATCGCCCTGGTCGGAGTCGTCGGCGCCTGTATGTTCGTGGAGCTGACCGGCGCGCCGGAGCAGTCGGTCGTGGTCATCGTCGCCATCATCGGTTCGGCGTGCGTGGTGTTGTCCGTATGGTCAACCGCCGTGCTCGCGGTGTTCGCCACGGCCATTTGGTTGTTCGCCGCCCGCGACATGGACGCGGCGACTCGTGGTCACTGGTTGATCAACCTGATTACGTCCTCGGTGCTGGGCATGGTGATTACCTGGGCCCGGGTGCGCATGGTGCGGCGCCTGGAGGCGCAGCGGGCCGAGGCGGTGAGGGCGCGGGAGGTCGAGACCCGGCTACTGGCCAACGTCACCGATGAGCTGCGCACACCGATCGCCGGCGCAATGGGCGTGGTGGAGCTGTTCGACGACGCCGAGCTTTCCGCCGAGCACGCCGAGTATCTCGACATGCTGCGAACCAGCCACAGCCAGCTGCTAGCGACGGTGGACACCATGCTCGAATTCGCTCGCTCGGAAGCGGGCGCAGCCGAAGACTCGCAACAACCGGCCCAGGTGCGCGCCGAGATCGATGCCATCGGTCGCGAATTCGAAGCGGACGCCGAGGCCCGGGGACTCGAGCTCAAACTGCGAGTAGACGAGCCGGTGCCAGCGAGTGTACGCAGCGATTGGCGACGCACCCGCAAGGTCCTCGAGTTGTTGGTGGACAACGCCATCAAGTACACGAGCCGCGGCAGTGTGGAAGTCATCGCCCGTCGTGGCGAAGACCAGCGGCTGCGCTTCGAGGTGCGCGACACCGGCGATGGTGTGCCGGTCGAGGCGGTGGATACCATCTTCGAGCCGTTTCGCCGGGGCGATGAGTCTCATGCGCGCCCGCAAAAGGGCATCGGCCTCGGCCTGGCCCTAGCGCGCTCATTGGTCGACATCATGGATGGCCGTATCGGCGTCGACACCAAGGCCGGCGACGGCAGCTGCTTCTGGTTCGAGGTTCCTGCAGAGTGACAACCGCGCTGCTCATCCTGATGGGGATCAGCGTGCACCTGATGTTGCACAACCTATGGCTGTGGTCGGGCCGGCGCTCCGAACCCATGTACCTGTGGATCGCGATCTGGTGCGCGAACTCGTTCGTCTACCAGATGAGTCGCCACATGCAGATCACCGGGGACTCCGCGTCGGCGATCAACACGGCCGATCGGGTGGCGTTTACCTCGGCGGTCGTCGTGGTCTGGGTGATGGTCATCGCTATGCACGCATTGGCCCGTGCGCCGCGCAATCGCACCCTTGGCGCCGTGCTCAGCGTGGTGGCGGTGGGTGTGCTGCTCGCGCATTGGCAGTCCAATTTGTTCATTACGAGCGCGCTGTCGACCTACACCGACAGCTTCGGTAACACGGTGCAATACTCCAAGGTCGGCCCGCTGTATGCGCCGTTCCTGCTCTTGTACGCCGGCTTCGCCTACGTCTACTCGATACGTCTGTTCTGGCGAGCCGAGCATCTCGAACCCGCCGAGCGCCGGGCGTTGATGGTCGGCATCAGCGTCTACCTGTCGTTGGGCCTCAACGACATCCTGCTGTACTCGGGACTGATCGAGACCCGCTCCGTATTCGAGTACGGCTTCGCCGCCGTCGCGATTGGTCTGGACTTGCTCATGGTGCGGCGCGTGGACCGGCTGCAGGTGCATCTCGAAGACAGGGTGCGCGAGCGCACGTCGGAACTCGCCGATGCGTTGGACGAGGCCAACGCCGCGACCAAAGCCAAATCGGAGTTTCTGGCCAACATGAGCCACGAGATTCGCACACCGTTGCACGGCGTGATCGGTATGACCGAGCTACTGCTGGACTCGGAGCTCGATCGCGAGCAGCGTGACAAGGTGGGCACGATCAAGACGTCGGGCGCCACGTTGCTGTCGGTGATCAACGACGTGCTCGACTTCTCGAAAATCGAGGCGGGGCAGATGGAACTCGAGCACACCGAGTTCAATCCTCGAGAATCCATCGAGGCCGCGCGTTCTCTGGCTGCGCCAGCGGCGACGGAGAAAGGCCTGTCGCTTCACTGCCAGATCGCCGATGGCGTACCCAAGCTCGTGGCCGGCGATCCCACCCGATTCCGTCAGGTCATCGACAACCTCGTGAGCAACGCGATCAAGTTTACCCATCGCGGCTCGGTCACGATCGATTGTCGTACCGAGCGGGCCGACGACGAGAGCGTGGTCCTGCGCGTGGACGTGACCGATACGGGCATCGGGATTCCGTCAGCCGAGTCGTCGCGGTTGTTTCAGTCATTCGCCCAGCTCGACGGCAGCACGACGCGTCGGTTCGGCGGCACGGGCCTCGGCTTGTCCATCTGTCGCCAGCTGGTGGAGATGATGCGCGGGTCGATTCACGTGGACAGCGTGCAGGGCAGGGGCAGCACGTTCTGGTTCACCGTCGAGTTCGCCACCCGAGACGAGGCCTCGGAGGAGCGCGAACGCGAAGCCACGCGGCCTCACTGGGAGCTGCCTGGGGCGCGCGGTCACGGGCCAGAGCCGCGCATCTTGCTCGTGGAAGACAACCAGGTGAATCAGCGTGTGGCTCTCGAGATGCTCAGCCGGTTGGGCTTCAAGGCGGAGGTGGCGTCCGACGGTGCGGAGGCGGTTACCGCCTACGAGCGCGGTCACTACTCCGCGATCCTGATGGACTGTCAGATGCCGATCATGGATGGTTTCGACGCGACGCGAGCGATTCGTGCCGCCGAACGCAGCGACGCCCGGGTACCCATCGTGGCGATGACGGCAAATGCCATGGCCGGCGATCGGGAGCGCTGCCTCGACGCGGGCATGGATGATCACATCGCCAAACCGGTCGAGCTCCAGCTGTTGCGCAAGGTGCTATACCGGTTCTGCAGGCCCGCTTTTGCCGAAGAAGAAGACGACAACGAGGCGACGGACGAGCTCACCAGGCATTCGCCCCAACCGACGACCATGTCGCTCGACTACCTGATCGAGATGGAAAAACTCGGCGTGGAGAACATCGTTGTTGATACGGTGGAGTCGTACCTGGGCAGCGTTGGCGATTCGATGGATGTCATCCGCAGTGCGCTAGACGAGGGCGATCACGACCGCATGCAGTCGGCGGCCCATGGACTATCGGGAATGTCGGCGTACGTCGGTGCCAGCGCGGTCGTCGCCGCGTGCCGGCGAATCGAAGCGGCGGTACGCGACAGCGACACCAGCGAGCTCGAGGCGATGGTGTCCGAGCTGGACACCGAAATCACCAACACCGTCGGCGAACTGACGGACTTCCTCGAGGGCTACACGCCCGAACAGGGCCGCGCCGCGGAAGCCTAGCCTACAGGCTCGCCAGATGTGGTTCGCGCCGGCCGCGCACGCCGCCGGTATCGAGCTCGAATGCGCCGCCGTCGAAGTTCATGATGTACAGCCGGTCGCGTCGCCAGCCGCCCACACCCGAGCCGAAGTTCACCGCCGGGATGAACGCAAAGCCAGCGTCGATTCGATAGTACTCTTCGACATCGCCGGCCGGGGACACCCGCCAAATCACCCCCGCCATCTCGACGACGTACAGATTGCCGCACTCGTCCATGGTCATGCCGTCGAGGATCTCGGTCAGGGGAATGGTCGCCAGCGTGGTCACGTTGCCGCTCGCGATGTCCAGAGCGTTGACCGTGCCGACCTCCTCGTTGAAGTACAGCGTCTTGTAGTCGAGGCTGAACACGATGCCGTCGTACGAGTCGTTCGGCGTGTCTACCAACGTGGTGAACTCTCCGGTGTCGGCGTTAACGCGGCGAACCTCGCCACCCTGCCCGTGGGTGACGTAGATGTAACCGTCGTTGCCGATGACCACGCCGTTGGGATCGGGCATGCCGCCGAGCAACGTGGACACCGAGCCGTTCGCCGCGACCTTCTTGAGCGACCCAGAAATGGGGTCGGCGATCACGAGCTCGCCGGACGTGAGCGGGCGAATGCCCCGGGCAAACTCGGAGATGCCAGGAACCGCGAGCTGGGCGGGACCACCGTACGGGGTCTTCATCAGTGCGCCGGAGGCGAGGGACACGCTGACCAGGTTGCCCTGGGCATCGAACGTGAAGTCCTCGCCGGAGGGCACGTAGTCCAGGGTCGTGTGGCTCGTCGGCTTGGCGGGCAGGTCGTCACAAATCGCGCTGATCAGCGGCGCGTCGGGTGGCGGTGCGTCGACGATGCTGGCGTCGGCCGTGTTGTTGGTTCCGGAATCGGCCGACGGGTTGGCAGAGCTACCGCAGGCGAGCAACCATGGTGCGGCGAGGGCGAGACACACGAAGCGAAGGCTCATACCTATACGTGGCCGCAGCGTGCCAATTACTTCGCAAAAATCTAACCGGGAGTGACTGGGCGCACGATCGGTCCACCGGGTACCCTAGCCGGCGTGAGACTGCACCGTTTCGACTACAGCCCCTATGCGTGCAAGGTACAGATGGCATTGGACTTGTGCGGTCTCGACTACGAGGTCGTCGACGTGCCCTATGGCAACCGCGAGGAGCTGGCGACGCTCACCGGGGGCTACATCCAGGTGCCCGTGCTCGAAGACGGCGACGACGTCGTGTTCGACTCTCGCAAGATCTGTGAGCGCCTGGCTGCCGCCCATCCTCGCGCCATGGTGGTAGACGACGCCACCCGTGGGTCTGTATGGGCTTATGGCGATTGGTGCGATGGCGAGCTAGAAGACGCGTTGTTTCGCATTGCGGTCCCCGACGTACGCAAACGCTTCACCACCGCGTGGGAGCGCGGACTGTTCGTGTACATCAAAGAGCGGCGCTACGGCGCCGGTTGTGTGGACGAGTGGCTCGCCGAGCGCAGCGCGTGGATCGACAAATCCCAACGCTTGCTCGAGCCGACCATCGCCACCCTGGGCGCTCGGCCGTTTCTGTTTGGTAGCGAGGCCACCCTGGCCGACGCGTGCCTGTACGGCCAGCTCAAGATGCTCGAAGTCGCCGACGAGCTACTCCCGGGACGTATCTCCCCGACCTTTGTGGGTTACATGCGCGGCCTTGAACGCGAAGCTGGTAAGCGGGGAAACAAGAAACATAGTTCCTGAT
>SPJJ01034670.1_pt1 | contig 17960 bp, 13 predicted proteins | sample 3741741 | NCBI WGS metagenome assembly SPJJ01 (sample SAMN10925908, study PRJNA522277) | cold seep metagenome | isolation source: Elba SIP-enriched marine methane seep metagenome, extraction at timepoint T1 | place: Italy: coast of Elba, Mediterranean Sea | collected 2014-05 | reverse complement strand
GGAGCTTGAAGTATAATTCAAAACGTAATTCATTAATATTGACAAGGAAGTTAATCATGACAACAGCAAGTAAAGCCGAAAAGGATTTAAAAACCGCCCAGCAAGCTGAAGCAGAAGCTAAGGCCAAAGCTCAAGCAGAAATGGAAGCTGCAAAGAAAGCCGAAGCAGAAGCTAAGGCCGAAGAAACCAAAGGTAAAGTCGCCGTAGTTGCTAAATCAAAGCTTTACGACCCACACGCCAAAACCCATTTCCCTGCAGAAGTACCTGTCGTAGTGCCTGAGATGACCGACTGGATTAAGTGCCAGATTGAAGCAGGGTTAATGGAAAAGGTGTAATACCATGCAAGCCATCGCATACACAGATACAGATCAGATACGGTCAGTACTTGGGGTAGATGCCAAGGATATGCCTGACGCACAGATCATGGCAAGGGCGTTGGATAAGGAGCTGAAACTGGAATTGACGCGATGGCTTCCTTCCCACTCTACTTTGTTTACCGCCGGAACAATTGGCACACCTGGTGAGGCGGAAGTCGCTATTGCCGACGCACTGCAACTGTATTCAACATACTTCTGCGCTGTTTTGGTTATACCCTCCACACAGTTAGCTGCACCTCAAGCAGTTTCTGACGGTAAGAACTCCATGACCCGGTTTGCAGTCAATGACTGGGGGCGTATGAAGCTTGAGCTGCAAGAGAAGCAGGCTTATTACAAAGATATGTTAGTTGAGTTGAGTGCCAGCACCGTTAGCAGTGTAGGTATCAGCTTGTTCTCAGGTGTCGGGCTGGCTGTTGACCCTGTAGTTTCCAGTTAATCAATATGATTCGGTAATTAAAGGTAAAGTTAGAAACAAAACTAGAAGCGTTTGACCCAACTTTATCTGAATACGAGAACTGCCAAAAACATAAGATATACAGAATTTATGATTGCGGAAAGAAGAAGTGGAAGTTGACATTGAAAGCCGCAAACGTATAATCAATAAGATCTGAGCAAGGAAGCTATAAATGAATCTAGGTAGGGCTGTTAGTTATTTTTCCGACACTGTAATCAGTGGCTGGAATGGTAATGATTGGGATGCGGATATCATGCACGTCACCCAGTTACCACATGATCAGTTCATTTCAGAACGTGAGTTCGGTAACAAGCGTCGGTACATTTTAACAGATCCGACCAACAACGCCTTGCAAACCTACCGCACCATTAAATTCAACACCACTGGTGAAGTGTTCCTGGTCGGTACCAATAACTATGATATACGCGAAGACCCCTACAGTCGAATCTATTTATTGCACCGGGCACCGCATTTCGGTGATCTGGTTGATTTTACAGAAACTCTGTCAGCCTCTGGCATGAAGGGTGGTGTCAATCGAACCGTTATAGGTCAACACCATTGTGATGTGGAAAGGATCACATTCTCAAGATCTAAAGAGTTTGACGGAACCAGGTTTTCCGAAGTGTCCATCCTATTTCCTGAGACAGTTGCTGTTGATACAGGGCATGAGGCTGTCATTGACGGCCAGTATTATGATATTCAAGAAGCCTATGAAGCAGCGGGGTTCAAATACTGCAGAGCACTATCTAAGAGGTCGTCATGAGTTATCAAGATTTTACCCTTGCTTTGAAATCAACTATCGACTTCCAGGCTAAACAATTAGCAGACGCTGCTGGTTTACCATTTCTTGATTTAGCAGCTTCGCCATTGGACCAAGATATCGTTGAGTCAGATCAACCTGCTGTGTGCTGGGAATTTGCTACTATGGCAGAGATGCCGCAAGACCCTCTGTGGGTGGCTGAATTCGACGTAGGGGCGATGACAATGCTAGACCCTGCCCAATACATTAGTCTGGACATTATTGGCCAAATATCAGAGAAGTTTAAGCAAGGAACCTCTATACAGATCATGGATTACAGTGGAGCAGCTACGCCCACGCAAGTTTTAGGTTCTCTGTACATAGTCGCTTCTGGGGTTTCTCCTCAACAATCTGACCGGGCCACTGGGCTTCGTTTTGTAACGGTTTCAGCTAGAGCGGTGAGGGTGGTGTAATGGCAAATGTAGTCAAAGGTGAAAGGCCTTTGTTCAGGGTCAGACAGATAACACGTAACGAAGGTGGGACAACTCGAACCACTGGGCAGCAAGCTCTGATCGCTGCAGCTGTTGAGGCGCACACCACACATTTGGTCCCTCATGACTTGATTAATGGGGTTGTTGAACACTTAAACCACACAGGCAATGTGCATGGAGGGCAATTAGGTCCCAGCCCAACATTGACGGGGCATGCTGTTCGCCAGATAGCAGACCAAGTTAGAATTGTCCCCAGGATACACATGTCCTACTACATGGCCTTGCTAAATGCTATGCAAGATGTATTGAATTCTCCTGGAGTTGCTGCAAAAAGTGTAGGCTCTGTACCTAATTCACAGCCTCGCAGAGGTAGGCCAGACAAACGTTTGAGGAACCAAATAGCTGCCAGCAGAGCTGTAACCTTGCATTTGAAGAATGCGGGGTCGTACCGGTTAAACAATAAAACAGTTACCCTGGTTCCAGGAAACAAGAACCAGACTTGGATGCCTCTTAGACGAAGTACGGTTAGATTAAAGCGGGACATGCCACAGGAGAGTCGTGTGTTTTGGCGACATACTGGACGACTATCTAGGGTATTCAATAACGCTAGACGGTCTCAATTGTCCGGCTTGACAGCGGAAGATTTTATTGCAGTAAACCAGGGGCAACCCATCTTCACTGACTCAGAGCGAAAACGTCTATCGAAAGGCAAGTTTGCAGCCGAAGTCAAATTGCAGTTCAAAGTTGGCATTCCGCGCTGGAAGAATAAGTCTGAAAACTACATGGATACTATTGTCACAGACACTTTTGCAGGTGATGCGCCTGGCCCACTGGGTGGGTTTTTTAGAACCAATGATTTACACAGGGACAGTAGTTTCAGAACAGCTATCGAAAGGTTGGAAGCCTTGAGAGCTAAAAGTCCTAATAAGCGAATCGAAGGTAATTTTTATAAGCTATATAACGTAAATAGCAAGGAAAATGGTTTAAGGAGAATCCTTGCTCCAGAGTTTAGACGACCTTGGTTAAGAAGGTTATCCAGTACAGCGAATAAGGCTATGAAAGCTGAGCTCAGAAACCTATATAGGTGACTTTTCAATGTCCTGTGTTTAGTGTATGCTTATACCCTGAATCAGGCCTGATTTTAATATTTATGTAACAAGGAGGTTACAATGTCAATTGGTCAAGCGGTATCTACAAATTTTCAAATTGGTAGTCCGGAAATCCGTATCGGCGCACTCACGGACGCCAACAAACTCAAGCAAGATAACTCCATCGGCTTACTACAAAGTGCGACGGTGAACTTTAACCAGACTTCAGTTGACCTGGAGGGTGGACTTCCTAAAACATTGATTGACACCGCTATCACTGGTAATAGTGTGACGATCAATGCTCAAGCTTATGAATACAGCCGTAAGAACCTGCGTGTAATGCTTAACGAAGGTATCGAAACTGCTGGCTCAGTAACAGAAGCAGCTGGTACTGTTACGGCAGGTGTTGCTGCAAGTGGTGTAGGTACATCTGACTTTGAAACTGATATTTTACTTGCCGACATCTCTGTGGGTGATCTGTTAGTTGTCTATGGTGATGGTAAACCTGAAAACATGTCTGTTGTTGTTGTCACTGCTGTTGCTGCCGGTACAGTTGATGTAGCTAAAGCTAAAGTTACCATCGACAACACTAAGACACCTTTATTGTTTAATGCAGCGGTAGGTGATCACGTTTACAAAGCTAATCAGATTGGTCTGGGCGCTAGTTCTAAGACTAACTATTTCTCTGCTGATGTTATCAGTGTTGACCACAAGTCAGGTAAGCCGACTGGGTTCAAGTTCTGGAAGGTAGCAGTGGGCGGTGGTTTAGACTATTCATACTCGAATGATAATTTCGCTGTTACTCCTGTGACCTTTAAAGTGTTACAACCTTCAGCTGCAGATTATGCGGCAGGCGGTGAGTTGGAGCATTTAGCTGGAATTATTCCTGCTCACCCTTATGGTATGCAATTTTCTGGGTAATAAATAGCCGGAAAACCAATTGAAACTAAGGCGGCCTAGTGCCGCCTTTTTTATGTAAGGAGGATGCATGGAAGCATTCCAGAATTACCCACCACAGCAGCAACCATTAGGACTATCTTACGGTATAGAAGCTGACATCTTAAGTTCGTTATCAGAGATAACTACACCAACAGACCGGGACTTCGTAGAAGCGGTAGAGTCAGCTTATTGTCTTGTGTACCCTAAGAAATTAGTTAAGGCCAGGATAAAGGAACTGGTTAAAGCAGTTTCTGATCGTGTCGTTTCTATACAGAAGAAGGGTTCACAAGAGAGTACTCCGACCACACCAGCAGCCAAAAGTTTTGGCACCAGTTTTGCCGACTGGTTATCTGAATTACCACCCAGCGAAGCCTGCTTATACCTAGCAGATAATGACCTGGATAAAGCCCTTAAACTCTACTGGAAAGAGGATATATCCCTTGTTCAGGTAATGTTGCAGGCTAAAAGCGCACACGACCATCAGAAAATTTTGGTGCAAATGGAGGCGTGTATGTACGGTTTCGGAGGGAAGTACTCAGACGATCAAGGCACTGAAGGAAACACTGTTGATATCAACTCGTCTGAAGGGCAGCAGGCATTAAAAGATTTCGGATTCTAAGGAAGGGACAATGGCGAATCGAGTTAAATTAACCACACTGGTAGATGTAGATTTAAAGTCTGGTAAAGTCAATCCGGCAGCTCTTAGGCAGGAATTACCTAAGTTACTTGAAGGCGCAATGGCTGGTCTTCCAGGCTTAGAGGCTGTACTCAGCCCAGACCTGAAACTCGGAAAAGTAGATGTCAAGAGGCTGCAGAAAGAACTTAATGACTTACTATCCTCGCAGAAATTCGATAATTCCATTGGTTCAGCCGGGTTCAAAGAACTTGAACAAGATGTACTGCGGTATAAATCTGCTCTTGAGAAAGTTGCTAATATTCAAACCAATTTAAAGGCCAACAAACCTTTACGTGAGAACCTGTCTGGTTTACAGTCCGGGGATAAGCAGTTTTCTCAGCTGAGTGCCAAATCCCAGAAAGATGTTAGGGAATTCCAGAACTACCTGACCGCAGTCACTGCAACCTGGAAAGAGATTCAATCAGGGTTCACCAAGACAGCCAGTGTTATGCACGACCCTCAAGTCCAAAAAGACTTAGCTAATGCCCAACGTCGGCTGAGAACTGCTGACCGTGCTGTTGAAAAAGCTAAAAAGGTTGAAGCTGAAGCAAACGATAAATACCAGAAAGCCATTGCAGCAAACCAGCCGATAGGTAAGGTTGAACAAGAACTGGCCAATCGCCAAGGGAATACCGAAAAGGCAATTTCCAAGCAACGGCTTGAGCAAAACACTATTAAGGAACTAAGGACAGCTCTGTCACTGGGTTCTCCAACAGTGGGTGCCACTGTTGACCCTACTCTGGTTAAGATGACCGAATCTATGGTCAACTTCAATAAGACACTTAACGACAAAATTAAGCAGGATGAGAAGGAGATAAAACGCAGCCAAGATGAGGCCAAGAAACAGTCTCAGAAGCAGTCTGTGGTCAAAGACTTTGGTAAGAAACCGGTTTCAGAGCAAACTCACCAGGAACTAAAAGATTTCACTAAAGCATTAAACACACAGAAGTCGGATATCACCAGAAGACTTGATCAAGAAGGTAGGACTTACACTGATTCTGAAGAATTTAAAGCAGTAAATAAACAACTGCAAATTAATGAAGACGAAGTTAAGCGTAGGGCGCAGGAGCGTTCTGAAGAGCGGAAGTTACTTAGGGAACAGGAAGCCGAGTTAAAGAGGTCTGAGCGTAAGGCTCAGACAGAACAAGATAAGGAAAGGGAACGCATACGTGTTGCTGAGCAGAAGCAGTCTGTGGTCAAAGACTTTGGTAAGAAACCGGTTTCAGAGCAAACTCACCAGGAACTAAAAGATTTCACTAAGGCACTGAATTCTCAGAAATCTACGTTGATAGCAAACGCCAACAAAGAAGGGCGGCTGTATAAGGACTCTGCACAATTCAAGGAAATTAATAAACAACTTGATGTTATTCAGAGGGAGATAAAGAGAAGGGCAAATAATATTAAAAATGCCACGGACGAGGAGTTGGCATTAGAGAAGCGCAGGGCCGAACTAGAAAAACGAAACTTAAGAAACGCTAAAACTAGGCCAGAAAGAGTAAGAAGGTCTGTCTTAATCAGACGAGGGGCACAGGTCGCTGAAGAGTTCCCTAACGTTCTTAGAACTCGCCCTAGAGATGTAGACGCTAGAGTGGCGTATACAGAAACCTTGAGAGATTCTGAATTAAAGAAAGCAACAGCAATAGGTAAAAAATTAGGAACTAGCTCTGTAGAATATGCAAGAGCCAGTAAACGAGTCAACAAACTTAATGAATCACTTTACCAACTAGGGCATGCGGGAAAGTTTGCACATCCAATCATTAATCAACTAGGTAGACTGTTATTACAGTTTGCCCGGTACGGTGTGGGTTATGCTGCGTTATATAAATTCACCAACGCGGTTCGAGCACTCAGCTCTGCAGTAGTAAACCTTGAAGATGATTTAAAAGGTATTCAGGCCATTACCGGATCAACTGATACGGCAATGACCTCAATGGCACAGACCATTAAAGGGATCGCTAATACCACGTCATTCGGGTTAGGTGATATTGCTGAGGCTGTGAAAATTATAGCCCAAGCAGGGGTCGACCTACAGAAAATACCAGACACAGCACTGGCTGTCGCTAACCTAGCCACTGCAACGGGTGCCTCTTTGCAGACCGCTGCAGACGTTATCACCACCACTCAAAGTGTATGGGATGAACTTGATCCTGTCACTATCTCTGACCGAGTCACACAAGCTGCTAACGTATCTAAATTAGCTGTGGAAGACTTGAAGACTATCTTCAACTTAGGGTCCTCATTCTTCAAATCCGGCAATCTGAATCTGGACCAATCTCTGGGAATAATAGCCACCCTGAGAAATTCCGGTGTAAAACCATCAACTATCGGCACAGGTACACGACAGTTATTACTTGAGCTGGGCGCACCTGACAAGAAATTCTCCAAGTTCTTAGCCAACCAGTACCAATCTATCGGTGAAGATGTTAGTGCAACTGAGGCGGCTCAGAGATTTGAAGGGTTTAAATTAACAGATAACCCTTTGGTTAGCGCGATCAATGAGTTGAAACGGATTGGTGCTGATTCAGTCAGTTCACTCAGTGCGTTGCAGCGATCTATTGATAGACGAGCTTTGAACGTACTCACGCCACTGCTGAGAAATATCGACCAACTTCAAGCGCAAACAGCTAGTTTCTCATACGCTCCGACTGCAAGAGATGCTGCGGTTGTTGCCATGGACTCCTTGAAGAAGGCATCACAAAACTTGAATGATGGGTTCCAGACCTTATCGTCAACCGTTGCTAAGGACGCATTACCTGCTTTGGCTGACTTGGTTAGGTCAGTTACAGATGGCGTCCATAAGATTGATAGTGTGATTTCTGATATCCAGGCTGATGGTGGCAGTATCAATGGTGGCTTTACATTGGCCGGTGCTGTTGCGGGTGGTATCGCCGGGGCGAAGAGAGGCACCGGTTTGACTAAGGTTCTGACCGGAGCGACAGGTGCTGTGGTCGGGGCTGTAGGTGCAACAGGTGCAGATATCGGGCTGAAAAAGGCAACAGGCAATACTGACACCTCTGAGACCATTGTTGACCTTATCAATGCAGCAGGCTGGACCACACTTGCATTTAAAACTCTGAAGAAAATTTTCAGTGTTAAATTTGCTAAAGCTACGTTGAGCAGTGGTGCCAGCGGTCTTAAAAAACTTGTCGCTGGTCGATTAGTTGCTGCATTGCCTGCAATGACTATCCCAGTTGTGGGGCAGATTATCGGCGGCATTATCGCTGCGGTCACAGCTGCGATTAGTATCAAAGATGTGTACGACTCATTCACCGGGAGTAGAGTAAAAAGAACAGCAAAGTCACAGTTAAACTCCTTGTTTGAGAAGCAATCTAAGGAATTAAACGACGCTGAAGTTAACCGGCAAGATTATGCAGATATCTTACCTCCGGAGGCTGGTCGACCTATTGACCCAAGTACACAGTCAGGTGCATACCTGTTAAACAATGACGACCTAAATGATTTAAGAGTTAGAGTCAGCCAGGAGCTGGGCGTCATTTTGACCGAGGACGCAAACACCCAAGTATTGAGACTGTTAAACAAGATTCGTCAGAACGGCACCAGTAAAGGAGCTATTCGGGATCAGTTAGTACAAGACTTGTCCGACAGTTTAGGTGCCAGTGATACACTTTCAGAAGAGGTTCTACAAACTCTTCTGATTAAAGCCGGCAAGGTGTCCAGCTCATTCCAGGCACAGATGGTTTACCTGGCAGAGACTTATGACCGCCTACTGAATAATATGGGTGAGCTGACAGAGAAGGAATCTCTGCAGCTGAAAGTTTTATCGAACCTGCGAAACTCAGACCAAGCCTATAGAGATTTATTAGTTAATCGGTCAGCCTCTGAAGAGACCATACTAAAAGCCTACCAAAACTACCTGGGCAGTATGCAGGCTGCTGTTGCTGACAAATTGAGTGAATCTGACCTAGCTGTTAAACAGCTGACTGAGTTGTTCCAGCAGTACCAGATCACCTCTGAAGCTGATACCGAGGCATTGGACAGGTTGTCTATCGAGATCTCTAAGAAACTTAAACAAGGTGTGCAAGATTTCGGTTCAAAGTTTTTAGATTTTGCAGATGACGTTATTTCTGGGCTCACCAAAGATGTTGGAAAAACTAAAAGAGTTCGCAAAGGACGAAATTTTGTCAACGTACATGTGCCTGAACTTGTTCCAGACGAAGAAGCTCAAGACAGAATTAGATCTGGAACAGCAGATGCTGTAAGTCAGATCAGTTCTGCTCAACAAGACAGTAACGCCAACGCATTGAACCAATTACTACAGGAGTTGAAGAAATTCCAGAGCAATACAGTTAACGACACCACCACTAATGCCAACCGCGAGGCGTTAAAAGACACTGTCAGTAAAGCTGTGCCAAACCTTGAAAAGCTGGCTGCAAGAAGCGAAGAACTAAGAGCCAAGTTCGATACGAAAGGTAGTAACCTGACTGCCTTGAAAAAGGAGCAAAAACAATTAGCAGAAGAAATCGCACTTGAGATCGATGCCCGAATCCTTACCCGTGACAGTAAGGGTAAGCTCGCTGCCGGGAAAGCGTTGTCAGGTGTTACCATAGTGAACGCTGATGCAGATAAGAAAGCTTCTGCAGATACTGTAGTAAAAGATTTTGTTGGCAGCGATAAATACGTTGAGAACAGTCGAGAAATTAAAAGGCTGGAAAACCTGGTTGATAAGTTAACCCGTGAAGCTCCACAAAAACTAACAGGGTCTGGCAGCAGTAACCCTCTGGTCCGTATCCGAGACAAACAGCTTGAGAATTTGCAGGAAGAGATCGAGCATATCTCTAAACAGCCTTACGATGAAACCAAGAACAAGAAGCAGCGTTTAATCCAGCAGAAGCAAGACGATCAAGACAAGATTTCCGCTGATACTGAAGCCAAAATCAATAAACTTCAGTTCGAGGTGCAGGCAGCGCGAATTCGCTCCAAGATCAAGACGCTGGACGAGCAGCTGGATCAGTCCATTAAGTTACGTGATCAGGCCAGCTCTGATGGGGACAGGCAGGAGACCACGAGCCTTAACGGCCGGATAAACAATATCCTCAAACAAAAAGAGGAGCTTGAACTTGAAGCCCTAAAGGTCACCAAAGACAAAAAAGACCATGAAGAAGAAGCTCAGGATATCGCTAGAAGAATTAAACGTAAGCGAGAAGAGGAGCTTGGATTAAGGCAGACTATTAAGGAACTTGAGGAAAGAATAAAGTTTATTAAAGGGCAACCGGGGACTGGTGAGTCAACCGAAGATTTCTTCAACAAAGGTGTCGATTCAGCTCAAGGTAAGAAATCTGTCAGAGTTGAATCCGCAAAACTGTCTGCAGAGGTTTTGGCAACCGCTAAAGCTATTTCCACGCTGCAAGCTGAGAAGTCTGAGGTCGAGAAAAAACGGTCTGCAGCCAAGCCAGGAGAGGATGTCAGCCAATTTAATCGAGAAATCCGGATAGCTGACAACAAGCTGAAAGAATTCTATGAAAGTTTAGGAATAGCCTCTGAAAAACTAGCAGAGTTCTCTCCAAGTTTGCTGAAAGAGATTCAGAAAATATCTCTGGAAAACATTGGTCACCAAATCCAGAATCTGCCTCAGTCGCTGAAAAACTTCGGCAGTAATACAGAGCGTAGAGTTGTTGGGGCTGTGGATGGGTTTGCTGATGCTGTGGCAGAGTCATCAATCTCACTGGTTGAGAGCTTGTTCGGTGTTGAAGAGGCTTCCAATGCTGCCAGTGATGCATTATCCGGAGTGTTGGAGGCAGAAGGTAATAAGGCATTATTACAACAAAACCGAGTACTGATAGCTGAAGAAATTAACAACATACGACGTAATGAGTCTGATCCAGAACGCCAGGAAATTTTAATTCAGCAAGCCTTGGATGCACAGAGCCGTTCGGAACAGATAGCTGATGCTCAAATCGCGGAAGCCAGGGCACGTTATTCTCAGGAGCTTGAAGCCAGTAAGCCTGAAGGGTTCTTAGATAAAGTTGGCGGCATCGGTTCTGACTTGATAAAGGGAGTTGCTACAGACGCCATCAAAGGACAAGTTCTTAAAGGATTTTCTGATTTGTTTGGCTTTGGTGGTCAATTAGGTAGCCGTGAAAGTAACCCTCTGTATACCTATGTGGTCAATGGCGGTTCTGTAGAAGGGTTAAAGGAAAAAATCAACCCAAAATCTAGTTCTACAGGCATTTTCTCTAAAATCGGTAATGCTGTCAGCGGTGTAGGGGACTTCTTGTTTGGAGGCGGAGAGGATACTACTAACACCACTCTTGAGCAACAAGGGGAGAAGATGCGTGAAGGGGTGTCTTCTGCATTGGCCGAGCCTTGGTACGAGGGTATGACCGGGGATATCTCTGACAGTCTGGGCTCGTTTGTCGATAATTTGGGTGGAGAATTTTCATCCTTTACTTCAGCCCTAGGTGTAATGTTTGGAGTTAATTACAAAGCCCCTGGTTACCAACCCGAAGAATGGTTATCGACCGCTCAGTCTGTGGTCGGGCTTGTTGGTAGTGCTCTTGGGGCATACAACTCAGTGGCAGCAGCTACCGGCGGGTACATTAGAGGCCCCGGTACAACCACTTCAGACTCTATCCCTGCAATGTTATCAGATAAAGAGTACGTGTTGAATGCCCGAGCTACAGAACTTATCGGCAAGGACGTGCTCGATTCCTGGAATTTTAATTTGAGATCCCCTATTCAACGCGCTTCTGGAGGTGAGGTAAATAATTTGGCAAATGCCACAAGAAGTGTGACCAATGCACTTGATAACAAGCTCGTCAGTGGTCAAACTACAGGTCACGATCAACCATCCTCTTTCAGAGTAGTTCTAGTAGATGACGAAAGAAGAGTATCTGATTACTTAACGTCATCAAGCGGCGAAAGGACCTTAGTTGATTTCGTTAGGAAGAACGGCACCACAATTAAGAATATTTTAAAATAATGAGCAGGATGCTAACCGTACAACCGAATTGGAAAACACCAGTCATAGAGAGGCTTCAGTGGCGTACTGATGTATTGAAGCCTCGGTCTGGTGCGGAGCAACGGATTTCACTCAGACGGCACCCAATGGCCACCGTCGAGTATGACTTCCTTGCTCATTCTGATGAATTAAGGGTGTTCTCAACTGAATTAGCCGGAGGCCAGGGAAGTGTTTGGGATATCCCGCTTTGGCACCAGGCACAGGAGCTTCAACAACCTGCATCTGCAGGGGACCAGGTGATCCCTCTTGATAGTGTTGACAAGTACGGCATATTCCCTGGTGATAGGGTCGCAATCTTCTTAACCAGGGAGCACTACGAAGTAGTTGAAGTCAACTTGACATCTTCTGACAATATTACTTTATTGTCTGTACTTTCCAACAATTGGCCCATAGGGGCATTAGTGGTGCCTCTGCAGCAAGGGTATCTGCATGACAGGATCAGACTGGATACCATTACGCGAGAAACGGCCTCGGGGGTTATTCACTGCACTTTAGTTGATTACACCAGTAAACCCTACACAAACCCAAAAGATCTGAACGGTAAAATTCTGCTGGACGAGCAGCCTAATCAAGTGACTCCTTTGCAGAATCAACTATCAAGAAGTATGGCCACTTTTGACCACGATACTGGGACACCTGTGTTCTATGATTTATACGGGTTTTCTGATTCAGTACAGGTGTTGGAATTTGTTAGTTTGAGGCGAGATGGCGTAGGTACTATCAGAGCTTTGGCTGAGGAGTGTAGGGGGCGCTGGAAGTCTTTCTATATGCCGTCGCACAAGGCAGACTTAGAGCTTCATTCCAGTGCAGTCTCTACTCAAGGTTTTTTGAGTATCAAAAACGTCGGTTATGCATTAAACATTTTCCCCCGGTTCTCTAACCAGTACATACGGGCTTTCAAAACTGATGGTAGTCATTTAGATCTGCAGATTATCGGCGCTTCTATTATCGATAACGAAGTTGAACAAATTACCTTGTCAACAACTATAGGTGAGGACTTAACTATAGAGGGTGTATCGCATATATCATTTATCGATTTGTACCGATTTGACTCAGATAGTCTTGAAATTGTCTGGAAGAACAGGGCTTCAGCCAGTACAGCAATCACAGTCAGGAGAGTACTACAGTGACAGCTTACGACATAGCCGAAAGTTCAATAGAATCAGGTGAACCAGTTGAGTTATTTCGTTTTGATTACGGAAATGCCTCATTTACGTACACGTCTGGAGATACAACTGTGCAACATTCCGGCAGTACATACACTCCGGAGCCTATCAGACGTTCTGAACTACAGCTGACAGCAGACATGGAAAAGTCTCTGTTGAAGCTTACGACAACTAAAAACAATGAAATTGTCCAGTTGTTCACACCCGGAACTTTGTCAGCAATATTGTTCGTCACGGTTTACAGACAGCACACAACAGCTACAGATGCTAATTACGTTGTGCTTTATAAGGGTAGGGTGACATCATGTAACACTTCAGAAGTCGAAGCAGTATTAACTTGTGAGCCTATTTTTACCAGCTTGAAAAGGCAAGGCCTTCGCAGAACCTATGAACCATCTTGCCCCTTAATGCTGTACTCACCAGCCTGTAAAGTCGATAAAAGCTTATTTGCTGTGACAGGTCCGGTGTCTGGCTTTGATGGTAAAAAGCAGCTCACTGTCGCAGCCGCTTCAACAAAGGCAGATGGTTGGTTTACAGGAGGTATTGTAATTGCCGAAGGTAAGCCGCACATGATAGCGAACCACATTGGCAGCACGCTAACACTTATGAGGCACATGCAAGGTAGCACTATAACAGGAGATGTCACACTCTACCCTGGGTGTGACCATACACGGACAACTTGCGCCACTAAGTTCAACAATATTTTGAATTACGCTGGGTTCGCTTGGATGAGTGCGAGAAACCCATTTACAGGTGATTCAGTTCACTGGATCACAGGGAGTTAATATGCCTCTTATTGTATTGGGTTACATTGTTGTTGTTATTTCCATAGGGTTGTCGATCTATAACATGATCGCAGCAGCGAACTACACCCCTCCGGAACCACCTGTCCCTTCACCAAAGGATGTGGGACATATACCAACAGCGGAACAGGGCCGTCCAGTGCCTGTTCTATTCGGTAAACGTAAAATAGAAAGACCCAATGTTGTTTACTGGGGGAACCCTCACTCAACAAAAAATAAGGTAAACCAAAGCGAGTTAACATGATAACTGACTTCACGGAAGAAGAATTAGACTTAATCGTTACTATCGCAGACGCAAGGAAGCACGGGTATTGTGCAAAAGGGTGTAGGGATAATATTACCCAGTATAGTGAGCAGCTAGGGGTCAACTTTAAAGACGTTGTCCGTGATGGTATCGCTGTTAGGCAACTTCAAAGCATAAACAATGTGTTTTTTAATCGGGTCATAGACTCTGTCGTCAAGAGACACAGAGGTCAGCTATGAGCGGCGGTGGCGGAGGAAAAGGCGGAGGTGGTAGCAAACCTGTTGTCATAGGGCACTTCTACTACCTGACTATGCACATGATCATGTGCCACGGCCCAGTCGATAAAATAACTAAAATTTATGCAGGTGACTCCACTCTGTGGACGGGTGAGGTGGTGACCACTCAAACTATCAATATTAACCAGCCAAATATTTTTGGTGGCAAGTTGAAGGAAGGTGGTTTTGTTGGCAATGTTTCATTCGAATTCGGGTACGCCAACCAACAACCAAACCCTGTACTCGCTGCACAAACTGGAGGTAATCAGACCCCTGCAAACAGAGGAGTGGTGGGAGTTGTTTGGGAAGATGTTATGTACTCTGCAAACGCCGCTAGACCTAAACCTTGGGGAATAGAGGCCAGCAGGCTACCCAAACCAAGTTTCTATAATGTAGCGGATTATTCAGTAGATGGGCATTGTAATGCTTCCTACCTGGTCGCAGAATGTTTAACCAACGAAGAGTGGGGGCTAGGACACCTTGAAAGTGATTTGGACCAAAGTTATTTTCTTACGGCTGCCAGCTCTTTGCACAGCGAAAACTTCAAAATTTCCACAGTATGGGAGAACGCTACATCACTTGAGGATTTCATAACCTCTATTTTACAACACATTGATGCGGTTCTATATGTTGACCCATCGACAGGGTTGTTTGTAATTAAGTTGATAAGAGCTGACTACGACTACGACACGTTACCTGTGTTTGATGAGGATAATATCCTTAAGGTTGTTGATTATTCAAGGTCCAGCGATACAGAGCTTATCAATCAGATAACTGTGAAGTGGATTGATGAAGAAACGAATGAATGGGCTTCATTAACTGAACATAATTCCGCTGTTAGGGAATTGCAAGGGTCGATTATTTCTGTCACCAGGGAATACCCTGCTATCCCGGATCAAGCCACCGCCAGAAAAGTAGCACTAAGGGATTTAAGTGTCTTAAGCCAACCATTATCACAAGTAGTGCTTGAAGTTACCAGAGAAGCAGCTTCCTTACGAATCGGAGATGTATTTAAGTGGAATTGGCTTGATTACGGTATAGTCGGCATGCCTTTGCGGATCATTAATGTTAGTTACGGCTTGCTAAGCGATGGGAGGGTGAAGTTAGAGTGCGTCGAAGATGTTTACGGCGCTGACAATGTGCAGTTTGGGGAGCCTACAGGGACGGAGTGGGTGGACCCAAACCCAGACCCTCAAGTGGCCTCGGCAGTGGCGACATTCAATGCTACGTACTATGACACTTTAACAGAAGCAAATAACTTTAACACATCTGTGTCTGTTGATAAGGACTTTGGCTACATGGTCGTATGTGCTGCTCAACCTGATCCTGTAATTACTGCTTATGAGCTTTGGTCAGATATCTACCAAGAAACTTTAGGGGTCGATACAACAGACTACAAGTTCAGAGGTGGTAACCTGTTTACACCTTATGCTGTCCTGAATCAAAGTCTTGTGCAGGAAGTTCAATCCACAATTAGTATAACTAACGGGATTAACCTTGAAGATGTGAGGGTTGGCACAGTGTTAGTTTGTGGCTCTGAGTTAATGGAGTTGATTTCAATAACACAGGACCAAACATCAATAACTGTTTGGAGGGGCGTCTTGGACACCACTCCAACGAAAGTTTCAGTAGGGACCCCGATATGGTTTTACGAGGACTACCGAGCATACCCACCTCTGGAGTGGGTCGATGGTACAGAGGTTGCCAGTAAGGTTTTACCTATGACGACTAAGGGCGTATTGCCTATAGAGAATGCCACAGCTATTCGAGGAGTGGTGGAACCCAGATGGTATAAACCCTATCCTCCTGCTAATTTGAAAGTCAACGGGCTCAGTTACCCAACCGTGGCAGTGACCGGTGACCTTACAGTTACCTGGGCGCACCGGGACCGTATTTCTCAAGACAACGTAATAATTCACCAAGACGAGGCAGATGTTGGCCCTGAGCCAGGGACGACATACACTGTTAGAGTTATGGATACTGCTGGTACAGTGCTACATACCACTGAGAATATCGAAGGCAATTCATTTACTTACACCCAGGCGCAGTCTACAGCAGATCTAGTAGGAGACTTGTTTCATATCGGGGTGACAGCTGTTAGAGAAGGGGTGACAAGTACCACAGCACACTTCACTGCTGTATCCAGAACCGGTGCAGCAGTCCCAGATCTACCAGCCAGTAATGACCCAGTAGTTTATGCCTCGCACCCTAGTTTTGGTGTGTATGTGCCCTCCTCATTGGCTTTGGTGGCCAAAGTGACCATCACCAATCTGGAGGCCGAATTATCGTCAGGGGAGTGGTCTTCAACATTATTCGAGGGCAGCAATCTCAGCTTGAAGTGGGGGCATAATGCTGACAGTGTTTTTGCTTCCAGCAGTAGCCATTCAGAAGAAGATTTCGCTAACTGGGTTAAAGACTATCAAATCACCGTTAAAGATACTGCAGACAACGTTTTGAGAGTGGCTTATAGCTCAGACACGACTTACACATACCTCCACATATACAATACTAATGACGGCACGGGAGGACCAAGACGAACATTAAAGATTGAAGTCAGGGCCAGGAACTATGACGACTTATTAAGTTTGCCGGCCATCACAACTTTTACTAACCCTGCTCCAGCTGTTCCGGCATTCAGTTTGGCGTCTGGAACAGAGGCAACTTATATAACAGTGGTCCCTCCTGTCGACGCTGATTTGGCTGGGTTTGTAGTCTATCGGGCGCAAGGTAATAGCCTAACACCTGGTCCTGGTAATATTGTTTACCAAGGCACAGAAAGTTACATCGTTATTCCTGGGAATTCCGGTCAAGAATATGCTTTTGCTGTTGCGGCCTATGATACCTTCGGTATAGCTCAAATCACACCTAGTGCGGTATATACCGATTCTTTACTGTCATCTAACGTAGATATCTGGACATTCATTGGACTTGATTTTCGCTCCAATCACCCAGCAACAAACAAAGTCAGTTGGTCTGCAGGCAGCGCATTTAAGAATAGTGGAACAGAACAAGCGATCTCTGCTGGAGAGGTTACTTGGACATCGGGTGTGTTGTTTATCTATTACGACGGAGTGTCAAATAGTTTAAGTGCCACAACGGATTTAGCTGTAGCCATATCAGGGGCGAGTGTTCTTGCGACTTATAAAGGTGGGACCGAGCTGACTGTAGGCAACGGTAAGGCATTGTTCGATGGTAGTTTGTTGCTGGCTGGCTCTGTCGGCGCTAATCACCTGGTCGCTGATTCAGCCGTTATCACCAATACATTGCAGGTACAGTCAGGGATTTTAACTGATGCCCATATACAGAACCTACAAGCCAGTAAGATTATTGCTAATGACTTGAGTGTTATTAGTCAAAATGTAGGAGTTGTAACCGCAGGGGTGCTGAAGTCAGCTGATGACCAGTTTGTCATCGACCTAAATAATAAATCTATCACAATACTATGACGTATAAACTGTTTGCAGGGAAAATTCCAAACTCTAGTGAATCCGTTATTTCTGTTATTAGAGGTAGTCACTTTAATAACGCTGTAGGTATAGAAGGCGTGGAGTCAGGGGAGGTCGCACAAGACTGGAGTGCAAGTCTACATAAGCCCCATGTTGTTTTCGACTCCAGGGCTAGTTACATGAGGAAATGGTATGAGGGGTATAACGTCCCATTATCCTTGGCAGCTAAAGCAGCAGGCACTCAAGTAGTTACTCATGTATTAGGGCAAGTATCTTGCACGTT
>SPJJ01034279.1_pt1 | contig 18019 bp, 11 predicted proteins | sample 3741741 | NCBI WGS metagenome assembly SPJJ01 (sample SAMN10925908, study PRJNA522277) | cold seep metagenome | isolation source: Elba SIP-enriched marine methane seep metagenome, extraction at timepoint T1 | place: Italy: coast of Elba, Mediterranean Sea | collected 2014-05 | reverse complement strand
CGACCGGTGAGTACCGCGCCAAAGCGGGTGATCCCGCGATCAAGAAAACCTGCAAGGAGCTCGCCAAGGTCGAGGATCCGGCCGAGCGCTTGCGCAAGCTGGTCGCCACCGACGGCATCGTCGGCCAGTTCGCCTGGCAGGCGCTGTCGCGGAGCCTGATCTATGCGGCTCGCCGCGTCGGTGAAATCTGCGACGACATCATCGCCATCGATGATGGTATGCGCTGGGGTTACAACTGGGACCTTGGCCCGTTCCAGGTCTGGGATGCCCTGGGTTTTGCCTCGACCCTCGAGCGCATGGAAAAGGATGGCCTGGCCATTCCCGAGGCCATCACGAAGATGAAGGCCAGTGGGGCCGACGCGTTCTACAAGGACGGCAAGGTCTACAACCTGCTCAGTGGTGAGTACGTCGATCAAAAGACCGACCCGCGCGAGACCACGCTGACCATTCTGCGCAAGGGCAATGAGCCGGTTCTCAAGAACGGCGGCGCCGAAGCGTGGGACCTCGGCGATGGTGTCCTCGGAGTTACGTTCAAGACCAAAGCGAACTCCATCGATCCGGATGTCATCGGTATGCTCAACGAGGCGACCGATCGTGCCGAGCGCGATTTCCGCGGCATGCTCATCGCGAACGAAGGCGAGCATTTCTCCGTGGGCGCCAACCTGTTCATGGTCGTGATGGCAGCCCAGCAGAAGCAATGGGACGACATCCGCACCCTGATCAAGAGCCTGCACACGGCCGTTCAGAAGATGAAGTACAGCCAGATTCCGGTGGTTGCCGCCCCGTACGGCATGACCGTCGGCGGTGGCCTCGAGGTCTGCTTGGGCTCCAACGCGGTTCAGGCGGCAGCGGAAACCTACGCCGGTCTCGTCGAAGTCGGCGTTGGCCTCATCCCCGGTGGTGGCGGTACGTTGAACATGCTGTGGCGCGCCCTGGAGAATATCCCGGACGGCGTCGAGTACGACGTGTACGCCTACGTCACCCAGGTGTTCAAGAACATCGCGATGGCGAACGTGGCTACCAGTGCCGATGCGGCCAAGCAGTTTGGCTACTTCCGCCGCGGTGATGGCGTGTCGTTCGACCGCGCCCGCCAGTTGCACGAAGCCAAGCAGCGGGTGCTCGGTATGGCCAACGTGGGCTACCACCCGCCGGCACGCCGTGCCTACAAACTGCCCGGCGAGAGTGGCATCGCGACCCTGCAGATGATGATCAACACCCTGGTCGCCGGCGGCTACGCCAGCGAGCACGATGGTCTGATCGGCGGCAAGCTGGCCAACGTGCTGTGTGGTGGCGCGTCCGGTGCCAGCCACGAAGTGACCGAAGACGAAATTCTCGAGCTGGAGTGCGAGGCGTTCCTCAGCCTGTGTGGTGAGGAAAAGAGCCAGGCGCGCATGCAGCACATGTTGATGAAGAACAAACCCCTGAGGAACTAGAGATCATGGCAGACATCGTAATCGCAGAAGCAGTTCGTTCGGCCGTCGGCCGTGCCCACAAGGGTTCCCTCAAGTACAAGCGCCCCGACGAGCTCGGCGGCGACGTGATCCGCGGCCTCATGGAGCGGGTCCCGCAAGTGAAACCGGAAATGGTCGACGACGTGGTGCTCGGTTGCGCCATGCCCGAAGGTGAGCAGGGCCTCAACGTCGCCCGTCTCGCCGGCCTCCTGGGCGGTTTGCCCGAGGAGACCTCGGCCATGACCATCAACCGGTTCTGTTCGTCCGGTCTTCAGGCCATCGCCATCGCGGCTGGTTCGGTCGCTCTCAACCAGCATGACATCGTGCTCGCGGGCGGACTCGAGTCGATGACGTCGACGCCGATGACCGGGTTCCACCTCAGCGCGTCCCCGGAGCTCATGGAGCTCAACCCGAACGCGCACACGCCCATGGGCATCACCGCGGAGAACGTCGCCAACCGGTTCAACGTCACCCGCGAAGAGCAGGACCAGTTCGCCTACGACAGCCAGCAGAAGGCTGCCAAGGCCATGGCGGCCGGCAAGTTCGACGACGAGATCGTACCGGTCAAAGCCGTGCGCTACGTCGACGGCGAGCGCCAGGTCTTCGACTTCAAGGTCGACGAGCTGCCCCGCCCGCAGACGACTCTCGAGGGTCTCGCCAAGCTTCGCCCGGCGTTCGCCGCCAAGGGCTCGGTCACCGCGGGTACGTCGTCTCCGCTGTCCGATGGCGCCGCCGCCGCGTTGGTCATGACCAAAGAGAAGGCCGACTCGCTCGGCATCAAGCCGCTTGGTTACTTCCGCTCGTTCGCTACGGCGGGTGTCGATCCGGCGATCATGGGTATCGGTCCGGTCCCAGCGGTCAAGAAGCTGTTGGCCAAGACCGGTCTGAGCCTCGCCGACATCGACGTCATCGAGCTCAACGAGGCGTTCGCCAGCCAGTCCATTTACGTCAAGAAGACCCTCGAGATTCCCGAGGAGAAACTGAACGTCAACGGCGGCGCGATCGCGCTCGGCCACCCGCTCGGTTGCACTGGCGCCAAGCTATCGGCGACGGCGCTTTACGAGTTGCGCCGCCGCGGCGGTAAGTACGCCATCGTCACCATGTGCATCGGTGGCGGTATGGGCGCGGCCGGTTTGTTCGAAGCCGCGTAGGTAGCACGCACAACGCACATCGTTAGGGGCGGCGGACGACAGTTCAGCCGCCCCTACTCGTTTCGGCGCGAGTCTACAGCGGCGTGTTGAACGGCGTGGCCGCCCACAGTGTGTTCTCGTGACGACTGATGCGCTGGCTGACGTTGTCGCGCATTTCGGCGAGTCGCTCGGGCGAGTCGCCCTGGGACTCGCGATAGGCCACGTGGCCGGCCAGGTACGCCAGGCCGAACTCGCGCCAACTGCCAAAGGTGGCCTGGATCCGCCGGCCGACCTCAAACGCCATGTTCCACGACTCGTCGGCGCTGAGGTAGTTGGCCCCCTCACCGCCGCGGGCCAAAAACGTGCCCAGAAAGCCGTCGTAGCCGTTGTTGGCGTCGATCGATCCGGCGTAGTTGCGAATCCGAGATATCAACTCGTCGCGGTCGCCGATGCCGTACCACTCGCGCACGGCCTTCGAGCTGTGGGCGGGTAGATACCCCGGGTCCACTTCGTAGCTCATCGACAGTACGCAGAACACGAAGCGTCGCCGGGCGTCCGCCTGATCCGCCGCCATGCGCTTCTTTGCTTTTGCGGTCTCCGGATCGTCGCCGAAGCCTAGGAGGTTCTTGAGCCAGCCCATGGCTCAACGAGTAGCATGGTTCAACGTTTCTTGCCGCTCGCGCGGGAGCACTTGTCGTCCTTGGTTTTGGGGACGCCGTCGATGCCATTGCTGCACACCTCGTAGCCGGCGCCCTGGCGGCGATAGCGATAGGCGTTTTTCCACGCGTCGGTCGCGGGCCGTTTGGTCAGGGTCTCGAGCTCAGCCAGGCTAGCCGGGTATGTGCCTTTGGCCTGCTTGTACACTGCGAGGTCGCGGGCGATCTTGAACATGCTCATCGCGAGTAGCTGGGCGTTGTTCGCCGCCTGGCGCTGAGCCAGGGCGCTGGACTTCTGCTCGGAGAATCGTTTGCGCACATAGCTGGACTGCTTGGCGCAATTCTCGGGGTCCTTGCCCTCGGTGACGACGCAGCGGATCAACGCGCGTGCCTGCTTCGGCGGCATCTGAGCCAGCCGTGCGGCGCACTTGTCCACCCGGTCGGGGCTGGTGTCATCGCCGGCTTTGGTCATCATGCGCTTGCACGCGCTGATGCGTTCGTCTTTGCTGAGCTTGCTGCTGTGGGTCTTGCTGTCGCCGCACGAGCCGAGCGCGACCGCGGCGATCAGCGGGATGAGCCGCCTCATGTCGTCGGCTCCGCGAAACGGTCCCGGACGAACTGCAGGTGGGTGCGCGAGTCGTCGGCCAATGACTCGTCGACAACGGTCAACACTGCGTCGATGAACGTCCACCACTCAGCCGGGCCCTCGCCTTTGCGTCCGTAGTGGTTGACCCCATAGACGCAGCGGACCTCGTCGTCTAGATGGTGGCGGTCGACGCGAACCTCCACGTGACTGAACGAGCGACCGGTGGCCGTGTCGACCCCGAGCTCGCCGCCGCGTTGCTGGGCGGCCGCCTCGGCCAGCTCGACCAGCCGTGCCCACTCGGCCGTCTCGATGGTGATGGTCGCGTTGGCACCGGGGGCGAGCACCGCCACTGCGCGGTTCGCAATGACGATGTGAAAGTCTACTCCCGGCGGTCCTGGCGGTCCCGCATCGGGATACCAGGCCGTGTGTGACGTGAAGGTCACCGGCGTGGAGAACATCGTGTACAGCGCTGTGACGTTGTCGGCGGACACGGTCGAACCAATTATTTTTTTGGGGGGGAGTACCCCCGAGGGTGATGAGGGCACAAGGAATCGAACCTTGAACCGACGGATTAAGAGTCCGTTGCTCTGCCAGTTGAGCTATGCCCCCGCATGGGGTGGCGTGCGATTGGCGATTTTGGGCGGGCCCGACACGACTCGAACGTGTGACCTACGGATTCGAAGTCCGGCGCTCTATCCATCTGAGCTACGAGCCCTAACGATCAAAAGACCGTGGGGATAGATAACGAAATGTGCGGTATGCGTCAACTCGACGGGGATGCCGTCACCAACGCGCGCCGTTTTTTCGAAATGCTGAGCCTGTGATCGCCTTCACACGCACTACGGATCGGACGCGCGAACACATCGGAAATTGAGCCGGCGAGGTGTTCAAACGGGGGTAGGGGGCGCACAACCCCATACCCCCTGGGGATCAAGTCGCCGGATAAGCCGTCGAATTCTTTTGTATTTCTAACGGCTAACAGGGAAAATCGTCGTTCAAAACACGTGTTCAGTTCTGTATAGTGCGCGTTCATTCACTGGGGTCGGTTTCGAGGAACTTTTCTTTAGTTAGGGAGGCCTGATGTTTTCCTCTCGGCGTTACGCCAATTGGTTTTGGTCCGTTGTTTTCGTTTTTGTAACTGGTTGTAGTGGGGGCGATTTGGGCTGCGGTTGCAGCATGGAGCCCCTACCGGAAGGCATGTTGCCACCTGATCAAACCGTTGAGGGCGGTGGTCAGATACGTGTGACACCTGCCGGTTTCCAAAAGTTGACCGCGCTCGTTCCGACACTTGTCGACGACTTGCTCGGCAGCGGCTTCGCGCTTCCCGGCGGTAGTCAGGGCATCGCGGTCGCCGACATCACCTATTGTGGTGGTGGCGGTGGTAGCTGCCAGGTCAACGTAGGCGTCGACTTCGTGAACCTGTCGGTTCCGAACGACGGCACGTTCCGCATCAACGCGCAGTTCGATGTCGATGTGGCCATTCCGGTCGCCGTGTACGACCCGCTGTTCGGTTGGGAGATCGGTTCGTGTACGTTCGACCTCGCTCTCGACAACGGGCGCGTCGAAGCCGACATCGGTCTCGGTATTCGCGACTCGGACGGCGAGATGACCTTGTCCCTGCAGGACATTCGCGGGTTGGACATCTCCGGGTTCAGCATCGGTGGTTGCGGCATTCTGGGTGACGTGCTCAACGCCGTCATCGGTGTCGTTACGGACCTGCTGTCCTCGCAGATCGGTAACTTCTTGATCAGCGCGCTCACGCCGCTGCTCGACGGGTTGATTCAAGGCCTCGTGCCGGATCCTCTCGGCATCGTAGGCATGATGGATCTAGGCGATCTGGTCGGCGGCTTATCGCCAGGGACCAGTGCCACCCTCGAGGTTCGCGCCGTGCCGGGTGGCTACGCTCAGCTGGTCGGTGGCGGTATGTCCCTCGGACTCATCGTTGGCCTCAACGCCGACGAGGACACCACGACGCGTTCGCGCGACCTGGACAGCGAGCCGGCACTTTGTGTGCCGCCAATGCCGGCGCCGGACTTCGGAGCCGCACCGCACAACCTACCGTCCATCTTCCGTTCGGACTTCAGCGGCAACACTTTCACCCTGGCGCCCGCGGGTGAGTTCCTGGGCTCCCCGGACCCCGCCGACGACATCGTCATCGGTATGTCCGAGACGGCTTTGGACCTGGCTGGACACCACCTGGTTACCTCCGGTGCCATGTGTCTGGGTGTCGGTACCAACCTGATCGATCAGCTCAACCTGGGTACGGTCGGTCTGCTGGTTCCGTCTCTCGCCGAGCTCGGCAGCCCGGATGGCAAGGATCCGCTGCTGCTGGTGCTGCGCCCGACCACGGCGCTCGACTTCCGCATCGGCGAAGGCACCGAGGCTGACCCGGCGATCAACATCGCCGTCAACGCCATGGAGATCGACTTCTACGTATTCCTGTTCGATCGCTACGTGCGCGGTTTCACCATCTCCATCAACATGGATCTGGGACTGAACCTCGAGTACACCACCGATGCCATGGGCAACCCGGCAGTGATGCCGATTCTGTCCGGCCTCGAGACCGAGAACATCGAGCTCAAAGTGCTCAACTCGGAGTTCCTGCGCGAGTCGGTTAGCCAGCTCGAGACGGTGCTGCCCGAGATCTTCAACATCGCGGCTCCGCTGTTGGCCGAAGGCCTGGGCGCCATCGCGCTGCCGGACTTCGCGGGCTTCACGCTCACGAACCTGCGCACCGCCAAGGTGACCACGTCCGAGGATGACTTCCTCGCCATCTACGCCAGCCTGGGCGCGTCGTCGTTCATGTCGGCGATGGCGGACAAGTATCCCAAGGTCAAAAAGCTCATCGAGCCCATGCGCATCAAGGACGAGCCCGCCTCCGACGCCAACGCCACTCTGGCCAGCGTCGAAGTGCCCAAGCCCGAGCTGATTCGCGGCGCCCTGTACGGCCAAGACAACGGCTCGGTTCCCCAGGTCGTCATCGATCTAGAGACCAAGGACGAGATGGGTCGCGACCTGGAGTGGACCTGGAACATCAACGGCGGCATGAATCGCCCGTTCGTCTCCAAGAGCCCGCTGATCATCCGCGACTCGGCCTTCTACCTTCAGGGCAAGTTCACCATCGAGCTGCGCTCTCGGGTCAAAGGCAACTTCCGCACCCTGGACAAGACTCCGGTCAAGATCCCGGTGGTCATCGACTCCGCTGGCCCGCGCATCTCGGTCGCCGAGATGAAGGTCGAAGCTGGTCAGTTGATCGTTCCGGCCTACGACCTGGTCTCGCCCAAAGAGGGTGTTACCTACGCGCTCGGCCGTGTTGGCGACGACGCACCATGGACGGACTTTGGCCCGACCATGAACTTCGACGACGCTCTCAACGTGGTCAACGTCCGCGGCGAGGTGCTCGTATTCGCCAAGGACGAGCTGGGTAACACCAGCAGCGCCCCGGTGGATCTCGGACCGATGGTCAACTTCCACGGTACGGGTAGCGGTGACGGTGGCTGTGGCTGCGCGTCGGCCAGCGACTCGGGTGTGTCCCTTGGTGGCATGATGCTGATCGCGTTCACCGCGTTCATGCTGTTCGGTTTCCGCCGCGGCCGTCAGGTCGCGCGGGTCGCCGGCCGCCATATCTATAAGATCGGCCCGGCTGCGCTTTTTATCTTCGCCCTCGGAGCAGCGCCAGCATGCAGCTGCGAGGGAGACCCCGCCGGCGCCGTAGCCTGTGAGATCGACGAAGACTGCGCAGATGCCTGCCAGGAAGGCGAGATCGGTATCTGCTTCGAGGGTGAGTGTCTGTGCAGCCCGGACGTAGACCGCGGCCGCATCGGCAAGTACTCGGACGTGGCTCTGAGCTCCAACTCGACGGCGTGGGTGTCCGCGTACAACGAGGTGCACGGTGACTTGATGGTCGCTAGCTTCCCGGGTACTGGCGTCATTCCCGAAGAGGACTTCGAGTTCGTGGACGGCGTTCCAGACGGCCCGGTGATTCTGCCCCAGTCCAAGATTCGCGGCGGCATCTTCGACGCTGGTGACGACGTGGGTAAGTTCACGTCGATCGCGGTCGCGTCCAACGACACCGTGGCGGTCAGCTACTTCGACACCACCAATGGTTCGCTCAAGTACACGTCGCTACTCGGCGGCAATTGGGTCGACCACGTGGTCGATGAGGGCAAGGTCGAGGGTGACCCCGAGCTGGGCTTCGAGTTGACCGGGCAGTTTTCGTCGCTCACGTTCCGCACGGATGACAACCGTCCGGGCATCGCATACTTCGCCCACGTGGCGGAGGGGGTTGCCAACATCCGCACCGAGCTGCGCTTCGCCGCCGCTCAGACCGACAATCCCCAGAGCGCCAGCGACTGGACGGTTTGGGTCGTGGATACCGCCAACGTTGCGGCACCGGACCCGGAGAACCCGGACATCTATCCGATTCCGCCGGGCACCGGTCTGTTCGTGGACGCGGCGCGGCTCAGCGACAACACGCCTGTTCTCGTCTACTACGATCGCGAGAACGGCGACCTCAAGCTCGCTCGCTTCGACGGTGTCGCCGGTCAGTTCCTGCCGCCTGAGACCCTCGACGGCGACGCAGGTACGGACGTGGGTTGGTACCCGTCGGTTACCGTCGATGGCTCGGACAACATTCACGTGACCTACGTGAGCGCCACCAACGACGACCTGATGTACGTCAATACCATCGACAACACTCCCGCCATCGTGGATGACGGCTACCGCATCGTCGGCACTACCGATGATGGTCTACCCAAGCCGGAGTTCCACTTCGTCGGTGACGACAGCTCGGTGGTTCTCACCACCGCGGGGCCGGTCATCGTCTACCAGGACGCGACCAACCACGAGTTGCTGTTGGCCAAAAAGAACGGTGCGGGTCAGTGGGAGCACGAGACCATTGCCGGCAACGAAGAGCCCTTCGTGGGTGGCTACGGTTTCTACGCCGCGGCCGCGTACGACGGTCGTGACGTGGTGATGTCTACGTTTGTGGTCGATCAGCCCACCAACGGCGCGTTCGTCGAGGTGTTCCGCAAGACCATCGTCGTCGAATAGCGTCTCACCGCTAGACAGAAACGCCAGCGGGCGGGGGAAACCCCGCCCGTTTTTTTGTGTCGTGTACTAGCGCAAGTCGACGTATGGCCACGGGTTATCGCGGTTGGCCACGCCGGCGGCGGACACTTGTCGCGGCAACGTGACAACAAATTACAGACCCGCGCGAACCCATGGGGCGTTTAGCCCTTCACCAACTTCTGGAGGAAGCCCCATGCGAAAGAAACTCGCCCGCGCCCTGTGGGCCACAGCGCTCAGCATGAGCATCGGTGTCGCCGGTTGCTCGTCGTCGAAGGACGACGCCAAAGACAAGGTCACCAAGAACTACCCCGGTAAACAGATCGCGGTAGACAAGAAAGGCGAAGCCGCCGCCGATATGGTCGCGCCTCGCGGCCACTACAAGCGCAAGATGATGCCCAAGCCCGGGCCCCCTGGTCCGCCGCCAGTCGTCAGCAGCAGCGAAGACTACAAGAACTATGGCGTCAACCCGATGGTCGACACCACCAAGGATCGCCTATCGACGTTCGCCGTGGATGTAGACACCGCCTCTTACGCCATCGCTCGACGCAAAATCCTCGCAGGCAAACTGCCCCCCAGTGCCTCGGTGCGCGTCGAGGAGTGGGTCAACTACTTCAAGTACAGCTACGACGGTCCCACTGGCGACAAGCCGTTCGCCGTGCACATGGATGGCGCACCGTCGCCGTTCCACAGCGGCCATCACCTGGTGCGCGTTGGCGTCCAGGCCAAGAAGCTATCCCGCAGCGAGCGCAAGAAAGCCAACCTGGTGTTCCTCGTAGATGTCTCGGGCTCCATGCGCTCCGCGGACAAACTGGGGCTGGCCAAGCGCGCGTTGCGCATTCTGGTCAATAACCTCAAAGACGGCGACACGGTCTCGCTGGTCACCTACGCCGGTAGTACCCGGGTCGTGTTGCCCCCGACCGGCCTCGAGCACAAAGCGCAGATCTTCAACGCGCTGCAGGACCTCACCGCGGGTGGCGGTACTGGAATGGCTTCGGGTATCAAGCTCGCCTACGAACAAGCGGCGAAGAAACTGAGCAAGGACTCGATCAGTCGCGTCATCGTGCTCAGCGACGGCGACGCCAACATCGGCCAGGTCGGTCACGACAAGATCCTCGACATGATCAAGGACCAGGTGGACAAGGGCGTGACCATGACAGCCATCGGTCTGGGCATGGGCAACTACAAAGACAGCCGCATGGAGCAGTTGGCCAACAAGGGCAACGGCAACTACTTCTACATCGACGGGCTGAGCCAGGCCAAGCGCACCTTTCAGGAGCAGCTCGGTAGCACCTTGCAGGTCGTCGCCAAGGACGTGAAGATTCAGGTCGAGTTCGACCCCAAGCTGGTCAAACGCTATCGCCTGGTCGGCTACGAGAACCGCAAGGTCGCCGACCGAGACTTCCGCAACGACAAAGTCGATGCCGGTGAGATCGGCGCCGGCCATACGGTGACCGCTATCTACGAGGTCGAGCTCCGCGGCAACGTGGACAAAACGACCGGCCAGCTGGGCACGGTGCGTATTCGCGCCAAGAAGCCCGACAGTCGCCAGGCGATCGAGACCGCCTACCCGCTCGAGCACAAGAGTCTCGCGACTGGTTTCGACAAGACGTCCAAGGACTTTCGGTTCGCGGTCGCGGTCATGGCGACCGCCGAGATTCTGCGCAAGAGCCCCCACGCCAAGAGCTGGGAGTTGGACAAGGCGGCCCAGATCGCCAAGTCCGCCGCCGATGGCAGTGCTGAGCGCAAGGAGCTGAGCACCCTGATCGAGAAGGTCAAGCCGCTGCGTAAAGTCGCGACCCTAATCAAGTAGGAACCACACTCACCCTCCGGTGAGTCCTCGGCCCGCTGCCAGGTGGCGCACAAACTCGGCAGCGGGCCGACTTTTGTTTCGGTACCATGCTCGGGCCGTGCATCACGTTGGCCATACACCCGCCGAGCGCGACCGTCTGCTCGCGTTGCTCAAACGCCACGGTCACAACACCACGTCATTTCAGATTCTCGAACCCGGCCTGCACTATTGGTTCGACGGCGACGATGCCTGTGTTGCGTACGCGGAGGCGGGGCGCAGTTGGGTCGTCGCCGGCGGCCCCATCGCACCTGCCGAGCGTGAGCGCGAGGTCATGAAGCGGTTCATCTGTCTAGCGGCCGAGCACAAACGACGCGTTCGCTTCTTCGGTCTGGAAGATGATCTCGCCCACGATGACGAGCTGCGCTACATGCCCATCGGCGAGCAGCCGTTCTGGGATCCTCATCGCTGGGCCGACGTGCTCAAGCAGCGGCGCAGCTTGCGCGAACAGTTGCGCCGGGCCCGGGCGAAAGGCGTGACGGTTCGCCTGGTCAGCGAGGCCGAGTTGGAGCGATCAGACGCGCCGGTGCGGCAGGGCATCGACCGACTGATCTCGCACTGGATCGACTCGCGTGCCATGGCCCCGATGGGCTTCGTCGTCAGTCTGGATCTGTATCACCTGCCCGAAGAGCGCCGGTTCTTCATCGCCGAACACAATCGCAACGTGGTCGGTGTACTGGCGGCGGTACCGATCTATGCGCGCGACGGTTGGTTCTTCGAGGACGTGTTGCGCGACCCGGAGGCGCCCAACGGCACCATGGAGTTGTTGTTCGACTTCGCCATGCGCATGCTCGCCGACGAGGGCAGTGTGCACGTGACCTTCGGTCTGGCGCCGTTGGCCGGCACGTCGTCACGCAGCCTGCGCTTGATTCGCTACTACACCCGCTGGCTGTACGACTTCGAGGGGCTGCGGTCGTTCAAGAACAAGCTGACGCCGACCAGTTGGGACCCGGTGTACCTGGGCTACCCAAAACGCGAGCGCGGCATCATGGCTATCGTGGACGTACTGCGAGCGTTTGCTCACGGTAGCTTCGTACGCTTTGGGATCGATACCCTGATTCATCGCGCGGCTCTGGTCGTGACCATTCTCGCGCTGATGTTGTTGCCGTGGAGCATGTTGTTGTTGCTCGTCGAACCCAGTCAATGGTTTCCATCCCGCGCCGTGCAGTACGCGTGGGTTGGTGTCGACCTGGTGTTGTTCGGCTCGCTGATCTGGCTCGCCACCAAGTGGCGACGGTGGTTGGCGCTCACGTTGTCGGCGGCTGCGCTCGGCGATTTCGCGCTCGGTTGCGTGCAGCTTGCTTTCCATAACGCGCAGCGCGCGTCTAGTTTTGCCGACTGGTTTGTCTACGTAATCGCGCTCGCCGCTCCACTGTTCGCCGCGACGTTCCTGTTTTTGGCCCGCGACCGCAATACACGCTACGATCGGTTTCCCGGGTTGGCAGACGACCGTTCGTAACCGCGACGCACTCGTCCTGCCCGGCTTACCTATTTAGCTTGGATTGGTCTATGCAGCGGTTCGCACGGCTTGTGGTCGCCTGCGCCCTGAGCACGCTCGTGGCGTGCACTGGCGAAGGCATGAGGGAATACAACCAGGGCAGCGCCCGGGACGTCATCGAACGTGGCGGCGTGCCCAGCGCTGATTCTATAACTGTGGAGGTCTTTCTGGCCGGCCACGACTTGCCCGCTTCCGGACCACCATGCGACGCACTCATGTGTGCACGACCGGCGCTGGCCGTCGCACCGAATCTGGCGACCGGCCACACCGAGTACTGGGTGCACGTGGGGATGGCGAGCGGTCTGGCGACCCGGGAATTCGAGCGACCGCCGCTCGACATGGTCGTGCTCATCGACAAGTCGGCCACGATGTCGGTAGCCATGGACCAGACCAACTCCGCTGTCGTGGGGCTCATCGACCAGCTGCGCCCCGACGACCGCCTGGCCGTGCTCGCCTTCGACCATCAGGTGCACGAGCTTCAGCCGCTGACCGACGTGAACGACACCTCCCAGCTGTCGGCCCAGGTTCGCGCTCTGCGCGCGGGAGGCGGCTGGGATCTGCATACGGCGACCGCTCGTGCGTACGAGATGTTGGTCGCGGGTCGTAAACCCAACCGTATGAGCCGGGTCGTCCTGTTGTCCGGCTCGGATCCGACCATCGACTCCGAGCATCGAGACCGACTCAGTCAACTGGTGCTCGACCACGCGCGTCAGGGCATTGGTCTGAGCTTTTTCGGCGTGCTGCTCGGCCACGACAGTCGTGTCGCTGAGCTGCTCGACTACGCCCTGGGCGGGGCATACGCAAATGTGCCCGAGCTCGCGCGGGTCGCACACATCTTCGATGGCGACATCGATGGCATGTTCACTCCAGTGGCATACGACCTATCGTTGTCATTTGCCGGTGCCGGCCAGTTCGAGCTCGCGGCGATCTACGGTCCCAACGGTAGCCTCGACGCGGCGACGACGTTTCTGGGTAGTCGTCACGGCACGTTCGTCGCCAACTTGCTGCCGCCACCAGCGGCAGTGGCGTCGCGCAACGTGGGCAAGGTGGGACTGTCCTACGTACCCGAGCCGTCCCTCGGTTGGTCGGATGTGGTGAGCCAGCAACTGGACATCAGCATTCCCGACGACATGGCCGGGCGTCAGTACTTCGAAAGCGACGGCGTGCGCAAAGCGGTTGCCATCGTCAATCTGGCCCAACAACTCAAGACGTCCTGCGCCGCGTTCCACACCGGCGATCGGGTTCGCGCCCGGGACCTGCTGCTGGATCTGCGCGGCTACGTGGCGGCGGAGGCCGATGCCCTCGACGACCCGGCGGTGTCCGCAGAGCTTGCCCTGCTCGATAAGCTCATGAACAATATGAAGTAGCCCCACTGGTCGGACCTTTCCTCTTGACAGCGGCGGCCAAATGCGGGAAATGGGCTCTATAGTGCGTTTCTTGCTGGGGATAACGTGTGCCGCGGTACTTGGCTGCACAGGCCAAATTACCGATGGCGGTGGCACCGGGGACGAACAACCTGGTGAAGTCACCCTGGAAATCACCAGCCCGGCCGATGGCGCCAGCTTCGTTCGCGAGAGCGTCGGCAGCCAGGGCGAGCTGGTCGCCGCGTTGAATCTGCAGGTCGAGACCAGCGGGCCGATTGCGGGCCTGCGGGTCGAGTCGGCGAGCGGCGCGGACCTGGGAGAGCTTTCGTTGGCTGAGCTCAACACGATCGTTGAGCTCGACGTGGACGGCGGACACACCCTGACCGTTGTCGCTGTAGACGCCAATGGCGGCGCTGTCGCAACCGAGTCGGTCAGCGTGACGGTGTCGGCACCGGCGGCAGCTAGCTGCCACGAGTGGCTCGACCTGTACAACCTCAGCTACGAGCTTGGGCCGACCCGCCAGGGCGTATCCGACCCGGTGACCGTGACCACACCGATCAACGGCATTGTGCATCGCTACTCGGCCAACGATACGCCGCGCGACACGTTCTTCATGGACTGTTCGCTGGCGCTGTCACTGGCGCGGGCAGCTAGCCATCTGCGCCGCCGCGACATCATCGAGCTGGTGGATATGGGCGTCTACAACTATCGGTGTATCGGCGGTGGTACGCCCCCGGATTGCCCCAACGGAATCTCCCAACACGCCTACGCCAAGGGCATCGACATCGCCGGCTTCACCACCAGCGATGGCGAGTACTACTCGGTCAACGACGACTGGGTCATCGACCCGGACTCGGAGCCGACCTGCGCGGCGCCCACCGAAGCCGGCAAGGACGAGTTCCTCCACGAGCTGATTTGCGACATCAAGGCCGACGGCATCTGGAACATCGTGTTGACGCCGAACTTCAATGCCGCGCATCGCAATCACTTTCATGTCGATCTCACGACCGGCTCGAATTTCATCGAGAGTCGAGCCAACGCGCCGCGGCGTCGAAGAACAGCTGTAGGTGGCGTAAGCGTGCGGCGACTCCATCCGTAAACATCACCGCCGACCCCAAGACCAGCGCGCGCATGCCCTTGGGCCCGGTGACCGCAACCGCCAGCGCGTAGCGTCCGGTTTTCTCCGCGCCATCGCGTTTGCCGTTGGCGTTCTTATCCCGGAACGCCGTGCTCTCGGTGTGAGCGATGGTCTCGTGGGTGAACTCGCGTTTGACTTGCTTGCGAACGCTGCTGCGTCTGAAGCTGCCTGTGACTGGGAACAGCATTTGGCGATCGCGGAACTTGAGGTGGCGCCACACCGGATGTTTGGCAAGCTGGCTGGTCATCAGTAGGGCGGGGTTGGCCGGCTTGGTGTTGGCGTTGTGCTTCGGATCGAGCAAAAGCCCAGGGTCGTAGGTCAGATCCATGTGGTCCAAGATGCCTGCGGCCGAGCTGGCCCGGCCGCCATAGGTGGCGATGAGTAGACGGCCGCCGCGATCGACGTAGCTGCGCAAGGCGCCGGACAGCGCGGCGGGCACAGGCTTTTCGATCCCCAGCAGTGCCACGAACGCGGCGTCGTCGGGCACCTTCGGTTTGAGACTGCCCAGCGGAGCGAGTTTGAAGCCGATGGCGGTCACGATGCGTTTGAACGTCGCGACCCCTTGTTGTGGCTTGGTCGTGGGCCGCCGCGAGTCGAGGCCATAGACGACGTAGATGGTTCCGCGCGGCTTGGCATCGCGCAGCATTTGGCCGACGCTTCGGTCTAGCGCGTCGCGCTTTTCGAACCGCGGCTTGCTGGTGTCGAGGCCGAGCCAGATTTTGCGGTGAACGTCGCCGCGGGACATGACGAGGGTGCCGTCCTTTCGCACGCCCAACGCCCGTGCAAGTTTGCGTTGCCTGGTCATAGAGTGCTCGGTTATCGCGATCTTCACTCCGGCGCTCTTGGCCAGCCGCGTCACATAGTCTCGGACGATTAGACTGGCCTCGTGGCCCTTGGGGAAGAATAGCTGGGCCTTGATGCTGTCGTTTTGGAAGCCTTTGACCAGGGCGACTGTCGCCGTGGACAAGGCCAGCTGAAAGCGAGGCTTCGTCTCGGTGGTCGTGGCAGGTGGCTTTGCCGGTTTGGGTTCATCGTCGGCTTTGTCCGCCTTGCCGCAGCCCGCGACTAGCGCGGCGACGATCGCGAAAACACAAAGGTGTTTCATGGCCCACACATTGTCTGCGGCTGAAAGCCGGTGTCAACGGGGAAGCCCGCATCTGGCGCTGGACAGGTGCACGGCCCCGGTGGACTATGCCCCCATGCAGGGTCGCAATGTACTCGTCGTAGCCGTCTGTTCCACGCTCCTGGCCTTCGCCGCCTGTGGCAAGAAGGATACCGATTCGGCCAAGAAGTCGCCGCGCAAGGTGACGCCGCGCAAGACGTCAGAGAATCCCAAGACGCCTCACATCGTTAAAGGGCAGCGCAGCGCGGCCTGGGACAAGTTCGTCAGCCGGTTCATCCAGGGGCACTTGGTGGCAAACCCAAATCGCGCCGTGGGCGCAGGGCGTCACGAGTTCGACGGCAAGATTCCGGACCAAAGTAAGGCGGGGATCAAAAAGGAAGAAGCGCGCCTGCGCGAGGCGATCGCCAAAGCCAGGGCATTCAAGGTCGAGACCTTGCACAAAAAACAGGTGTTCGAGCGCGAGTACATGATCGCGCGACTCGAGGGTGACCTGTTCTGGTACGAGTCGAAGCACTACGAGCGACTGCCCATGTTCTACGCTTGGCCCGCGAACCCGAGCATCTACATCACCCGCAAGTACGCGCCACTGTCGACGCGAATGAATGCGATGGTGACGCTGCAGAACAACATTCCTACCGTGGTGGCCAACGCCAAGGCCAATCTCAAAACGCCGATGCCGAAGACCTACGTCAAAGTCGCCCTCGGCATCTTTGGCGGCTACGCCAAGTTCTACAAAGACGTGGTGCCCAAGGTGTTCGCGTCGGTCAAAGGCGATGACCTGCACAAGCGGTTCGCCGAGGCCAACAAGAAAGCCGTCGCTGCTCTCGAAGACATGGCCAAGTGGTTGGGCGAGCAGACGAAGACCGCGACCGACAAGTACGCGCTTGGCGCCGACCTGTACGCGAAGATGCTCGCCAAGACGGAGGGTGTGACGACTCCGCTGGCGGAGCTGAAGAAAATCGGCGAGGCGGATCTAGCGCGCAACCTCAAGTCCCTCGAAGCGGCGTGCGCCAAGATCGCCCCCAAACAGCCGCTCAAGAAATGCATCGCGATCGTGCAGGCCGACAAGCCCAAGGCTGGCCCGGTCGCGCGAGCCAAGGAGCAACTCGGTGAGCTCGAGAAGTTCCTGCGCAAGTCCGACATCGTGTCGATTCCATCGCCGGATCGCGCGACGGTCGACGAGGCGCCGCCCTACAACCGGTGGAACTTTGCGTACATCAACATTCCGGGCCTGTGGGAAAAAAAAAACATGCCGGCGGTCTACTACATCGCTCCGCCCAACCCGAAGTGGACTGAGAAAGAGCGCAAGGCCTACCTGCCCGGGGAAGCGGATCTGTTGTTCGTGTCGGTGCACGAAGTCTGGCCCGGCCACTTCCTGAACTTTTTGCACGCCAAGCGGTCGAGCTCGAAGTTTGGTCGTCTGTTCGTGGGCTACGCGTTCTCCGAAGGCTGGGCGCACTACACCGAAGAGATGATGTGGAACATCGGCTTGCAGAAGGGCAATCCCAAGATGCACGTGGGCCAGTTGCTCAACGCCTTGTTGCGCAACGTGCGTTTCTTGTCGGCCATCGGTCTGCACACCCAGGGCATGACCGTGGCCCAGTCCGAGAAGATGTTCCTGGACAAAGCGTTTCAGGATCCGGGTAACGCGAAGCAACAAGCGGCGCGCGGCACCTTCGATCCGGGCTACCTCAATTACACCATGGGCAAGCTGATGATTCGCAAGCTGCGCGATGACTGGTGCAAGACCCGCGGCGGTCGTAAGTGTTGGAAGGCGTTCCACGACAAGTTCCTGTCGTTTGGCGGCCCGCCGATCCCGCTGGTTCGCAAGGCCATGATGGGCGCCAAAGACACCGGAACACTGTTCTAGTCACAATTCCCTACACCCGCCTCTAACCCTCCAGACACCGTTGTTTGGAGGGTTTATGCGTTCGTTCACCGTTCTTTGTAGCTTCTTGGTTCTGGCCTGTGGGTCGGTTTCTAACCCCGACAATCCAGGTGGCGACGACACCACGGCGCCGGCGCTGATGGCGACGACGCCCGCTTCTGGTCAGCCGATGAGCGTGCTCACCCAGGCCATCGAAATCACCATGGACGAAGAACTCGACCCTGCCAGCGTGGACGACGACACGATCGTGGTCGTCGATCGCTACGGGG
>SPJJ01051813.1_pt1 | contig 18025 bp, 14 predicted proteins | sample 3741741 | NCBI WGS metagenome assembly SPJJ01 (sample SAMN10925908, study PRJNA522277) | cold seep metagenome | isolation source: Elba SIP-enriched marine methane seep metagenome, extraction at timepoint T1 | place: Italy: coast of Elba, Mediterranean Sea | collected 2014-05 | reverse complement strand
CGCCACGGGCAGCGAAGGGTTTGTGACCGAGGCCCTCATCAGCCAGCGCAGCGGAGAGGTTGGGCAGGTGGATATGTGTGTGCAGAAGGAGGCCCTGGGGGCGCGCTTTGAGCACGAAGGGCCGGAGGGCGAGCAGCGCGTGAAGCTGCCGCTACAGGTCGGACGCCGCTACTAGGGTGCCGATCACCTAGCGTGATTGGTTGCGCGTCGAAGCGCCCCCGCAAGGGCCGAACAGCCCGCGCAGCGGCCCGCAAGGCCCCGTAGGGTCACAAGGCGAACTTGTTTCGCCGTGAGGTGGCCGGAAGCGCGACTAGGGCGTGTTCGTCACGCAGCGAAAGCCGACTTCATTTTTGGGCACAGTCTGGGGGATCTGCCGGCTCCGGTCGTAGACCGGCAGCGCCACGCCAAAGGCACCACCTCGGGCAAGCCGGTTGGTGCCGGTCGCGGGGCCCGTGGGGTCCACGCGGCTGCTGGCCATGCCGTAGTAGTCGTTGGAGAACCAGTCCAAGACCAGCTCTTCCACGTTGCCGATCATGTCCTCACAGCCTTCTGGGGTCGCGCCCATCGGGTGCAGGCCCACGCTGCTGGTGGTCGCGCCGATGCACCGCTCGAAGGGAACCAGCGTAACGTTGGCCTGCTCGCAGGTGGGGTACTCATCGCCCCAGGGGAAGGCACGATCGTCCGTGGCTCCGCGCGCCGCGCGCTCCCACTGGGCCTCGGTGGGCAGGTCCATGCCCAGCCACTGGCAGTAGCCGCGCGCCTGGTCCCAGGTCAGGCAATTCATCGGGTGCCGGTCTCGGCCAGGGATGATGTAATTGCAGGGCAGCTCCGGGGGCAGCTCTGGGAAGTCGGTCATCACCGTGCACCCGCCCGCGTCGACGCAGCGTCGGTATTGGCCGACGGTGACCTCGTACTTGTCGATGAGGAAGTCCTTGGACAGCACCACCGTCGCCACCTCCTCATACCCGGGGCAGAGCGCCGGGTTGGGGCAGCCCCGAGTGAAGGAGCCCGCGGGGATCCGGACCTGGTCGGTCTGCGGCATGCTTGTATCGACAAAGGTGAACGTGCAGGTGGTGTCTGCGGTGGCCGTGACGTCAAAGACACCGCCCACATCCATGCAACCACCGGTCACAGTGGTCAGCTCCCAGTTGGTCGCCGGGGCGGCCGTCAACCGGACCGTGGTTCCGGGCAGCACGTCGGCGGCGCAGGTGCCCGGGCAGTCCAAGACGGGCTCGGCGGCGGTCACCTGCCCCATGCCGATGACGACCAGGGTCAGCGTGACGGGCGGGACATTGGCGGGCAGCACGTCGACGTCGCAGCTGGCGACATCGACGCCGTTCACGGAGGCCACGAGCTTTGCGGCGCCCTCGGCCTCCGGGTTGAACTGAGTGCCCACCGTCATGGGCTCATCCTCATTCGTGGCGTCGCCAATGGTGGTGACGTCGACATAGGTGCCCGCGGTGGCGGGCTCGGCGCGCCAATCGAAGGCCACCGGATCCACGGTTGTATAGGTGATGTTGATCGCCGCGGCCGTGCCCACCTGAATGGGGGTCGGGCAGCTGACCATATAGGTCGGATCGAAGTCAGAGGAGCATCCGCTGAGGCCGGCGACGGCCAGCGGGAGAGCGAGGGTCAACCCAAGTGCACGCATACCTGGGTTCTCACCACGAGATACCCCAGTCAGGCAACGCAGTCGCGGGCTTCAGCGCCCTTTCCCGAGCACCATGATGAGCGGGGTGCGCACCATGACCTCCAGGTCGGTCTTCAGCCACTCCACCGGATTCTCCATGATCGCACTGTAGGCGAGGTCGAAGAGCAGCTTGTTGGCGAACATCTTCGTATCCCCGCCACCCATATCCGGCAGGGCGAGCGAGGCCAAAAAGCTCTCCAGCGCCTTCGTATCGGTCCGGTCGGCGAAGGATCCGTCGTAGTTGAGCTTGATCTGCGCCAGACCCGTGAGCCCGGGCTTAATCAAACGCATGCGCTCTTGAAAAAACGGCACCGAGTCTTCGATCTTGTGCATGAGCTCGGGGCGCTCGGGGCGCGGACCGACCAGGCTCATCTCGCCGCGCAGCACGTGAAAGAGCTGAGGCAGCTCGTCGAGGCGCGTCTTTCTGAGCAGCCCGCCGATGCTGGTCATGCGCGGATCGTTCTCTTGGGCCAGCACCGCGCCGGTATGCTTTTCCGCATCCGTGCGCATCGTGCGGAACTTGTACATGCGGAAGGTGTGGTAGCCGCGCTGCCCGCGCCGTTCCTGGCTAGGCGGCCGGCTCGGGGCGATATCGCTGCGGCGCTCCGCCCCGCACCGAACCTGAGAGTAAAAGACCGGGCCTTTGCTCGTGAGTTTGACGGCCGCCGCGACCAGCGGAAACAGCGGGGCCGTCATCGCCAATCCGACGGAGGCTCCGGCCACATCCATGGCGCGCTTGAGGACCCTAGTCTTCCAGTCCATCTGGCTGCCTCAGTGGGTAACGTCTGCCCAACCCGAGGTCAACTCGGCCCCTTGTGCGGATCCGAGTTCGGGGGTACTTCGCCTCTATAGGCATGACGTCATCGCCCCCGAGCGGCCCCAGCGCGGCCCCATCAATGACTGTCGAGCGGTTCAAGTTCGAGCTGCCCGCCCGTCTTGAGTTTAGAGACGCAGCGCGATCCTTCTTGGCCCATCTGTGTGATCATTTGGCGCGACAGGAGCGGCTGCCCGCCGATGCCGGGCACCGAGTCATCTCGGCCTTTGTAGAGGCCTTCAACAACGCGGTGATTCACGCCTATCGCCACGAATCTACCCCCGGACCCGTAGAGGTCGAGCTTGAGGTCGGCCCACAGACCCTGTCGGTGCGCATCATCGACCATGGGCAGGCCTTTGTGCCCGAGGACGTACCGGAGCCCGACCTCGCGGCGCTGCCCGAGGGCGGACTGGGGCTTTTCATCATTCGCAACTTCATGGACCGAGTGAAGTACGCACGAGAGAACGGACGCAATGTGCTGACGATGGTGAAGCACTTTGATGGGGTGCCGGCCGACGATGAGTCGACCTCCCCGGACCCCGTCCGGGGCTGACAGGAAGAGGAAGCGAGCCAATGCTGGATTACGACCGCACCGAGCAAGGAGACGTCACCGTCTTCTCATTGAAGGGCAACCTCGACGCGCTGACCGCGCCCTCCCTGAAGAAGGAGATCGAGAACCTGTTGGCCGCGCGAAAGATCAACGTGGTCTTTGATCTGTCCGGCCTGGAGCTGATCGACAGCTCCGGCGTAGGGGCCATCGTCTCGCTCTTCAAGCGAGTCCGGACCCTGCAGGGGGACGTCAAGATCGCCCGCCTCGCGGGGCAGCCGGCAGAGATCTTCAAGCTGCTGCGCCTCGATAAGGCCTTCGAGATCTTCGATACGATCGACGTCGCGGTGCAGAGGTTCCGGTCATAGCGACCGGGCACCTAGAAGGGCCCGGCTTCGTCGGACGCCTACACGGCCTGGAGGGGCCAAACGCGGGAGCTACGTACGAGCTCGGGCCGCTGTGCACCCTCGGCCGCGCCCTCGATTGCGAGGTGCACATCCGCGACCTCACCGTCTCCCGCCGCCACGCGCGCATCACCAAGGTGGATGGGCGCTACATGATCGAAGATCTCGGCAGCGGCAACGGCACCTTCGTCAACGATAACTCCGTCTCTCGGCACTTCCTTAGCCACCGAGACGTGGTGCGGGTCTGCAGCGCGCGCTTCGAGTTCCAAGAGCAGGAGCAGCGCCCCGACGCTGTGACCTACGTCGGGGACCCCGCCTCATTTGCCCAGATCGTGAAGCGGGTCGATGCGACGCGCCCCCGGGTTCAGCAAGACGCGGCGGCGCTGACCAGCCTCACCGATCCCAAAGAGCTGCTCGCGATGGCCGGGCGCCTCGAGACCATCTACGCGGTCTCCGACGCCATCAGCAGCATCCTCGACATCGATGAGCTGCTGCCCGAGATCGTGCACCGGGTCTTCGGCGTATTCCCCAGCGCGGAGCGTGTGCTGCTCATGCTCGCGGATGAAAACGGCGAGATGCGCCCCGAGGTCGTCAAGCGCCGCAGCGAAAGTGATGACGCGGAGGTCAAGGTCTCGCAGACCATCTTGCACGAGGTCGTGACCCAACAGCAGGCCGTCTTGTCCCATGACGCCATGGAGGACATGCGCTTCAAGGGCGGGCGCTCTGTCGCCAACTTCGGCATCCGCGCCATGATGGCCGCCCCCCTCGTCTACCGAAACGAGTCGCTCGGGGTCCTGTACCTCGACAGCTTTGGCATCGCCGCCTTCGCCAAGGCCGACCTGGAGCTGCTCAGCGGGATTGCAGGCCAGTCTGCGGTCGCCCTCGGTAACGCGCGCCTGCACGAGGAGCTGCTCAAACGGCAGGCCCTTGAGCAAGACTTGCAGCTGGCGGAGCGCATTCAGCAATCCTTCTTGCCTCGGCGCATCCCTCAGCTGCCGCATTACACCTTCGCGGCCCGCTATGACCCCGCCTACGAGGTGGGCGGCGACTTTTATGACTTCATCGATCTGCCGGATGATCGGCTGGGCGTGGTGGTCGCGGACGTCTCGGGCAAGGGCGTATCGGCCGCGCTGTTCATGGCCCGGCTCACGCGCGACCTGCGCTACTTCGCGCTCGCCGAGGCGGATCCCTCCCGGGTTTTATCTTGGATGAACCGCGCTGTGGTGGAGTTTGGTCAGGACGACATCTTCGTGACCCTGATCTACGTGGTGCTCGACGCGAGCAACCGTCGCATCCAGGTCGCGAACGCCGGCCATATGCCTCCGGTGATTCGGCGGCGCCCTTTGGGCGAGACGGTGGCCCTCGACGAAGTCTCCGGATTGCCGCTGGGGGTGCTGCCCGAAGCGGACTACGAGACCGAGACCTTCCAGCTCGAGCCCGGCGACAGCGTCATGCTCTACAGCGACGGCCTGGTGGAGGCGATGAGCCCAGCCCGCGAGATGTACGGCATGCCCCGCTTTATCGAGACGGCGAGCGTGGGCAGCTCCGAGACCACCGCGTTCTTGGACCGGGTGCTCACCAGCTGCCGCGACCACGTCGCGGATGCACCCCAGTTCGACGATACCACCGTGGTCTGTTTTGGCCTTCACGCCGACGCGCCCCAGGACACGGCGCCCCGCACGGGGGAGATCGACCTGCGCGGCAGCGTGCGCAGCCGCCGGCCTCGGGCCAGCAGCCGCCGCGACTAACTACAAGCTTTGAAGGAAGGGTTGCGGGGCGACGGCGCCCCGCCGGGCTTTGCTCAGGGACAAACGAGCAACGGCATGGTGATGGAGCTGACCTCACCGGCTGCGCTGTAGGTGACGCCCACGTCGCGCGGCCCGGTGTAACAGATGAGGTTGGCGTTGCTGCTCGCGGGGGTGCCATTGCCGTAGCCCGCGCCGCTGAGGAAGGTCTCCATATCTGCGCGGGTGCTGCCCACACCCGTCATCGCCGAGGTCTGGCCGTAGTAGGGCGCATGCACGCTCATGAACAGCACGGTGTCCCGACCATCGATGAAGAAGAACTCCAGGCCGATGAAGCCGTAGCTCCAGGTCTTCAGATCCTGACCGGAGATGCTGATGGTGCCCTGAGCATCGGGCGTACCAAAGAGCGAACGCACCCTGTCCTCGTCCGTGCCCCGCACCAGGCCGTCCTGACCCTCGATGTCCGTGCCGCCAAAGCGCAGCCGCGCGTCATCCACATCGATGACCCCATCGGGCAGCTGCCCATAGGCCCGGTGCACCGTGAGCGTGCGAACCGCATCGGCGTCATCCAGAGCTACCAAGATCCCCGTCGTGAAGTACTGCAGCAGCGTGCCGCTGGGATTGGTGAGCGGGACCTCCTTGGCGGAGGCGCCCAAGGAGGCCTCAACCTCGGCGCGGGTCGAGCCCAGCCCCACCCCGTCGGCGGTGGTGCCGGTGAAGCCGCCTTGCACCGCCACCCACAACACCAGGTCCGTGGCGTCGACATCGTTCGGCGGCGCGTCATCGCCATCGAGGTTGCTGTTCGCGAACCACACCGTCAGCTCCACGCCGCCCGAAAGGCTCCAGCTATAGCTGCGGGTATTGGCGAGCGCGGTGCGCGTGCCGGGACCAAAGCGCGCCGTCACGTCCGCGAAGCTGTCTTGCATGACGTTCACCGCGCCTTCGGCGACCTGCACATGACTGCCGGCGACAATCACGGGGTCCAGCCCCATGCCCGCGTCCTGCTCGACGCCGGTATCCTCGGCCACCCCCGTATCGGCCGCGACGCCAGTATCCTCGGCCACACCCGTATCCACCGTGCCCGCGTCGAGTGGCGTGATGCCCGTGTCCGCGGTGGTGCCGGTATCGGCGGCGGTGCCCGTATCCGGGGTGTCGGTGTCGCCGCCAGAGCAGGCGAAGGTCGCCGTTAGGGCGAGGGAACAAAGCAGCTGAAGACCGCGCATGGCCTCCATGCATGCCACAGAACGACCATCAAATCACTCAACCTCAAGGCGGTATCGTGGCGGATCACTGTCTCGGACCAAGCGCACGAGCACGACCGCGCCACACCAGGCGCAGAACAGCTCATCGCCCACTACAAAGCCGTCATCCCAGGGATTTTCGGCCGTGCACTCGGGGCAGTCGAACTGGGTCCATTTCGTGCCTTTGTTGTTGTCGCGCGATTTGGCCATGGTCATCTACTCCGGTGCCGGCTCGTCCTCAGGCACACCATCCCCCATGGGCAGCTCATCCTTGGGCTCGAGGTCCGGCGCCGGACGGCGGGTGCCGGTCTGCACACTGCGCTCCAAGACCACGCTCATCTGGTGGGGCTTAGGCTCTCGGATCTCGATCGTCTGCTCGTACGCCAGGTATCCCTGAGCGCGAAGCTCCACCCGGTGCGGGCCCACGGGCAGCCCCTGCAGCTCCACCGGCGCCTGACCGCCCACGAAGGCGCCATCGAGCAGCACCTCCACTTCTTGCGGCTCACAGGTGATCCTCAGGGATGCGCTCTTGGGCTGCATGCTGCTGACCACCACAATCAGCAAGATGGCCGCGAGCAGGCCCACGCCGCCGGCCAGCAGCATAACGGACCGCGGCCGCGCCATGAAGCCCTGACGGGTCGTCTCGGGCGGCGACTCACAGGGCAAGGCCGCTTGCGGCTCTGGAGGGCGCTGGGTGTGGTTGCGCTCAATGATGGGACGCGGGGTGCCGCGGCTCTGCACCACACTTGCGGGCCGGCGCCACTTGGGCCGGTCTGGGTTTGCAGTTTGGCCGGGCGTCCAGGAGGGTGCCGGAGCCGTCGGCGCCGAGGGTACCGGCGGCGGCTCGTTGTGGCTGCGAAAGACCTCCGGGTCAAAACGCGGCGGTGGCGCCTCGTCGATGGTGCCGCTGTCACCGTCGAAGGTCTCGCCATCGTCATCCGCCAGCCCAGCGGCCCGCAGCGCGGTGGCGGCGAAGGCGTCCTCATCGGTATCGTCCGACTGCACCAAAGGGCTGAGGTTTGTATCGTCGCCAACCCCGTCAAAGGCCAGGGCACCGTTGATGGTCTCGTCCCCATGCAGGGTGGGGTCCTCCAACTCCAAGTCCCCAGAGTCCAGCTCCGGGATGCCCTCCTCGGTGTGCGAGTCATTGGGGGCAAAGGACACCCCCTGGGAGTTATCCAAAGCTCCCGCCTCCCCGAGGCGGTCTAGCAACTCAGCTTGCGCGGCGCTGATGTCCCCATCGAAGGTGCCGTCGCCCATCACCGTCTCGTTGGCGTCGTCAAAGAGCGTCTCATTGCCCTCCGCCAACGCGGGGTCCATCTGCATATCGAACTGGGTGCGCTCCCCATCCGATTCGGCCCGCTCTTGTGCCAAGGTCGGCCCATGGCCGCTCGAATCAGCCTCCGCAGGGCGCACAAAGGCCGCATCGGAGTCCGGCTGAGCCTCCGGGCCCTCCTCCAATGCCGGCGCGCCATACAGATCTGAGACCGGGCTATTCGTCGCAGAACGCACCGGCACCGCGAGGCGGGCCCCATCATCGTAGGTCAGGTTATCGGTCTGGTTTTCGGGCTCGATCGCGCCCACCGGGATGGCAAAGTGGTCGGTGGGGTCACCCGGCAAGTCGACGCTGCCCGCCTCGGCCGGGTCGTGCACGACGCCCTGCTCTTGCATCGCCATGACGACCTCGGCGGGCACCGGACCCTCATCGGAGGCCTCAAGATCTTCGGGCGACAAGCGAAGTTGCATGAAGCTTTCGAGCTTCGCGTTTTCGATCTCGATCTCGCGGGCGTAGATGTCTTGCATCCACTGGCGCAGGTGACGGCTGTGGTACGGGCGCCCTTGAGCCACGATGTGCTCAAGCAGGTCCTCATGCACTTCGGCCGCCCATTGAAAGCGGTCCCGTGGGTGCTGGGTCAGCATGCGCAGCATCACCCGCTCCAGCTCGGGGCTGATCTCCGGGTTGAACTGACGCGGCGGCGGAATGACCGCGTTGCGCACCGCCTCCAGTGTGGCGTAATCGCTCTCGCCGAGGAACAGCCGCTCCCCGGTCAGCATCTCGTAGAAGATGACCCCGAGCGCGAACAGGTCGGAGCGGCGGTCGATGGGCTGCCCGCGCACCTGCTCCGGGGACATGTAGGCGAACTTGCCCTTCAACACCCCCACCTGAGTGCGGGAGACGCGGGAGGCCGCCTTGGCGATACCGAAGTCGCACAGCTTCACCTCCCCTTCGTAGGAGAGGATGACGTTTTGAGGCGTGACGTCGCGGTGGATGATCTTGAGGTCCCGACCTGCGGGGTCCCGCTTTCGGTGGGCATACTCCAGGGCCTCGCTGACCCTTGAGACGATGAAGCAGGCCTTGGAGACCTCCATCGGGCGCCGCTGCTTCTTCTGCCAGTCCAGGATCGCCCGCAAGTCTCGCCCTGCGACGTACTCCATCGAGATGTAGAAGGTCTCTTCGTGGCGCCCCAGGTCGTAGATCTGAACGATGTTCTGGTGCGTGAGCTGGGCTGCGATGCGCGCCTCGTCCACGAACATGGTCGTGAACTCTTCGTCCTCGACGAGCGTCGGCAGGATGCGCTTGATCGCGACGATGCGCTCGAAGCCTTCGACGCCGAAGGCCTTGGCCTTAAAGACCTCCGCCATGCCCCCGACGTTGATGCGTTCGAGCAGCAGCTGGCGGCCGAAGGGTATCGGGTACTTCGACACAGGTGGATCCGGGAAAGCCTAGGCTTCGCGGGAGTTTAGGGAGCCACCTGCCCGGAGTAAAGCCCCGAAGCCTTCGCCGGGCGGAAAAGCACCGCCTGGGGGCTCAGACGCGGTCCCGGCAGACGGGCGGATCTTGAGTATCGTCGCAGTATTGGGTGGCCGTGCACAGGCCATCGCAGGGGTCGTCCTCGGTGCAGATCCCATCGAGGCATATCTCGCCCGCCTCGCACATGCTGTTACACGGGTCATCCTCTACGCACAGTCCGGTCTGTGGGTCGCACACCTCGTCCTCAGGGCAGCCGCCCCCGCAGGTCGTATCGATCTCGCATCGATTATCGTCGGCGCTGCAGACCTGGCCCGTGGGACAGTCGCAGATCGGCCCGCCGGGCGTCGGGGAGCCATCCTGCCAGGTGCGGTAGCTCACGAGCAGCTCACGATTGGGCTCAGGGCGCGCATCTCCATAGAAGATGATCTTGTGGCGCACTCGGTTGGCCATGCGGTCGAGCTCGAAGGCGTAATCAAAGCCATTGCTGCGGCTGCGCGGCACGTCCGGCTGGCCGACGAAGCTGCCCGCGGCGTCGGCCACCACCACCCTTAGGGTGGAGCTGATGGGCGACTGGCTCAGCTCCAGCTGCGAGGCGATGCCCGCGCCGGCGCGCACGATGTCCTGCACCACCTGGCCCATATCCCCGCAGATGGACCCCGCGCCGCCGCCCGTAGCCGCCGCGATGTCCACGTAGGCCCGGCCGTGCTGAGACGCCCCCGTGCAGTCTCCCGAGCCCCGCTCAAAGCTGCAGTAGTCGGCAGCGCCCGGCTGAAGACCATGGATGGCAAAGGTGGTGAAGCCCGCGATGCTGGCCTCAGATTGCAGCGCCAAGTGCTGTTGAGTCAGCGCATCCACGCGTGATTGTTTGCCCGGATTCTCCGGACAGGAGCCGTCGTTGCCGCCCGCGGCCTGTTTAACGGAAAAGTCCTCCTCGTCCGACATGTGCACCACGATGACGCTGGCGCCCGCCCGCACCTTGGTCGGCGACTCGGCGGCCGTGCCCGGTAGGGCCGCGTTCATGGCCGCCAAACCCACGACGAGGCCTTGCTCCTCGCCGCTGCCACCGGTGCCGAGGTTGCTCACCGCTTGAGCCCAAGCCCGGGAGGCTTGCTCGGCGGTCGCGCGCGGGGCTGAGGGGGTGAAGCCGTTGACGCCACGATTATTGATGGCGCCGTTGAGCTGGTCGGTGGTGGTCAGGGCCAAGCGCCACGACAGGTTCGTCGTCGCCAACAGGTCCACCATGGCGTTGCCCGCTGCGGTGACGGCGGCCTGCTCCTCAGACATCGAGCAGGAGTTATCGACGACCCAGATAAGGTCGAGCACATCGTTGCCGGCCGGCGTGGTGATCGGATCGCAACCTAGGCCCGTGAAGTCGCCAAACTGGGCGATGCCAGTCCCGTTGGATACATCCTGCAGCGCGATGATGGTCGGGTCCGCGGTGGGCTGGGCGGCCACGGCCCCAACCACAATCACACGCTGAGAGGTGCGCCAGATCGTCTCAAACGCCACCGTGAAATCTCGGGGATTGTTGCCGCCGCCCTGCAAGCTGCCTGTCAGAGGTCCCGCCTCAGCCACCGCCTCTACGAGCCGCGTCGCGAGCTGTGAAGCGGTCTGTCCGTTGAGCCGAGCCGAGGCGGTGGTGAAGACACCATCAAAGCCGTCCCAAGTGATCAGGGCCCGGTCCTGTTCATTCGACAGGCGCGATTCACCGTTGATGAGGTCCCGGTTGCGGCGCTTTTCGTTGGCGAGGTCCGAGGCCATGGGCGCCTTGGAGATCGCAAAGCCCACCAGCTCAGAAGCCGGATCCCTGAACATGATGCCCACGCCCACCCCGTCTGCGCCGCGCACGATGCTCACCTCGGAGTAGCGCTCGGGCAGCGCCATCGTGATGTCGGCCGAAGCGAGACGGTGCAGCTGCACGGCGGACAGCGCAGAGCCCGCGCAGGCGATCGCGACGCCCTCTGAGGCGTCGGGCACACCATCCCCGTCGGAGTCCCCGGCGTTGGGGTTGAGCTCATTGAGCGGTTCGAAGCGCCCGTCATGATTCCAATCCTCATCACCATCGCTGACCCCATCACCATCGCTGTCCGCGTTCGTGGGGTCGGTGGTGGAGGTTGGGTCCAAGTCGGGCCGCCAGGTGGAGGTGTCCGTGCCCCTCAAAGGGCCCGCGCCATCAGGATCCGCCACGGGGGTATCGACACCGCGCTCCAAGCCGTCGCCCAGCCCATCGCCATCGCTGTCGAAGATCCGAGGGTCCGTCTCACCCGAGTCCACGACCCCGTTGTGGTTGCTGTCCTCGGTGCCATCCGCGAGGCCGTCATCATCGCTGTCGAGGTCGAGGGGGTCGGTCTCGCTGGGGTCCCACCCGCCATTGTGATCGGCGTCCTCCACTCCATCAGCGATGCCATCGCCGTCTGTGTCGGCCCGGGTCGGGTCCGTGGTGGTCGCGAGGTTCATGTCGGGCACAAAGACCGCCGGGTCCGTGCCGCTGACCCCGGGGCGTGGGCTGGTGCGCGGGCCGCCGATGCCCAGCTCTTGGCCATCGCTCAGCCCGTCATCATCACTATCAAAGCGTGCGGGGTGGCTCTCGGTGGCTTGTTGCACACCATCGTGATTGGCGTCCTCTTCGCCATCGAGCGCGCCATCGTCATCGGAGTCGATGTCGAAGGGGTGTGTGCCCAGCATGAACTCGGCGCGGTTGCTCTGAGCGTCGCCATCTGGGTCTTCGGCCGAATCGTCTCGGGTAGGGTCCAGGCCGACCTCGGTCTCCCAGTCATCAGGCAGCCCATCCCCGTCTTGGTCGATGAATACGCCCGCGTCTGCGCCGCCGATCGCGCCATCCGAGAGTCCGCCGTCTGCGCCGGGACCGGGACCGGCCGGGTCCTCCTTGGCGCAGCCCAGGCTGAGCAGGCCGAACGCGAGCGCTACGCTCAGTACAGGTCGAAGGCAGGTGAGGGTACGCATGATGCTAGCCAAGCCTGCGAATCCTCGTGGGTCCCAGCCCCCACGACAAGGCGTCAGATAGAGGATGTGGCATGCAGGTCACACCCCCGAGTGGGCACACCCCAAGAATTTCCTGAGCTTCGTCTTGACGCTGCCGAACCTGGTGGCTATCACCCGCCGACCAGGAGCCGTTAAAGTGTCTTCCAACAGCAAGCAGACCGAGTCCATCCGCCTCAACAAGGCCCGTAAGCAGGGAAGAGACCGCAAGAAGGTCCTCGAGAACAAGGGTACCACCAAGAGTGAGACCCAATTGTTCGGTAACACCCTCGCGAAATAACCTCCCCCGCTCTGATCACCCCGCGATTCGTGTTAACCGCTTCCGGGTGCGCCGATGATGTGGGCTCGTTTGGGCCCACAGGGTGGTCTTCCATACCCAGGCGTAGGCGCGGGCACTCGTCCCCGCCGCCGAGGAGTACTTGAACGTGGCCGATAGCAAGTTCGGACAGGGGAGCGAAAGCCAGGGCATCGATATCCCAATCCTGCCCCTTCGCAACTCCGTCTTCTTCCCGGGCAGCATCATGCCCATCTCCGTGGGTCGTCCCAAAACCTTGGCCATGGTCAAGGCCGTCGAAGAATCCGGTGAGCCCATCGGAATCGTCGCCCAACGCGACGGCTCCGTGGACGATCCCGGCAGCGACGATCTGTACCTGATGGGCACGACGGGCCGCATCGTGAAGGCTCTCAAGGCCGGCGATGAAGGCTTCCACCTCGTGCTTCAGGGCATCAAACGCTTCCGCGTGCTCAGCCTGACCCAAAGCACCCCGTACGTTCGCGCTCGGGTTGTCGAGGTTCAGGACATCACCGCAGACCCGCTGAAAATCGAAGCGTTGGTGATGAACGTGAAGAAGACCGCCCGAGAGGTCGTGGGCCTGATGCCCGAGATCCCCTCTGGCGCCGCCCAATTCGTCGAAGGCATCGACGACCCTGGGCACCTCGCGGACCTCATCGCGGCCAACATGGACGTGTCGGTCGAAGAGAAGATGGAGGTCCTGAACCTCGTCGAGGTCTCCGCCCGCTTGGAGACGGTGCTCGAGCTGCTTCATCGCAAGCTCGAAGTGCTCAAGCTGAGCAACAAGATCGACTCGCAGGTGAAGGGCGAGATGAACAAGACGCAGCGGGAGTACTACCTGCGTCAGCAGCTCAAGGCGATCAAAGAGGAGCTGGGCGAGGCCGAGGGCACCGAAGGTGACCTGGACGAGCTTGAGCAGAAGCTCAAGAACGCCAAGCTGCCCGCCGATGCGGAGAAGATCTCGCGCAAGGAGCTTCGTCGCCTGCGCCAGATGCCCTCCAGCTCCAGCGAGTACACGGTGGGCCGCACCTACCTCGAGTGGTTCGCAGATCTGCCGTGGCACAAGACCACCACCGATGTGCTCGACATCCCCAAGGCGCGTGAGCACTTGGAGCTCAAGCACTACGGGCTGGAGAAGGTCAAAAAGCGGATCATCGAGTACCTCGCGGTCCGAAAGCTCAAGGAGGACATGAAGGGTCCGATCTTGTGCATGGTCGGCCCGCCCGGTGTGGGTAAGACCTCGCTGGCCCACTCCATCGCCGAGACCTTGGAGCGCAAGTTCCACCGCATCTCGCTCGGTGGTGTGCGCGACGAGGCTGAGATTCGTGGTCACCGACGGACCTACGTCGGCGCCCTGCCCGGTCGCATCATCCAGGGGCTGAAGAAGTCCGGTTCGAAGAACCCGGTCTTCATCCTCGATGAGATCGACAAGCTCTCCTACGACTTCCGTGGCGACCCAGCCTCAGCGTTGTTGGAGGTCTTGGACCCCGAGCAGAACAACACCTTCAGCGATCACTACCTGGAGACCCCCTTCGACCTGTCGAAGATCCTCTTCATCGCGACCGCAAACCAGATTGACCCCGTGCCGCCCGCTCTGAAGGACCGCATGGAGGTCATCGAGATCCCGGGCTATACGCACGAGGAGAAGCGTCACATCGCGCGCCGGCACCTGCTGCCACGCGTGCTGGATGCGCATGGCCTCACCGACGAGTTCTTCAAGCTCGACGACAGCGCCTTGGACTCGATCATCATCGACTACACCCGTGAGGCGGGCGTTCGAAACCTCGAGCGCACGATCACCACGGTGGTGCGCGGTGTGGCTGTGGATGTGGCCGAGGGCAAGACCGAGCTGACGGTGGTGCAAAAGGGCGACCTGATGCGCTTCCTCGGGCCGGAGAAGTTCTATAACGAGATGGCGCAGCGCACCGACCTGCCCGGCGTGGCCACGGGCCTCGCCTGGACGGCGGCCGGCGGCGACATCCTCTTCATCGAAGCGACCAAGATGCAGGGCAAGGGTGGGCTCACACTCACCGGCCAGCTCGGGTCCGTGATGAAGGAGTCCGTGCAAGCTGCGCAATCCTACTTGCGTGCCCGCTCGCCCGAGTTCGGTATGACCGAGGGCTTTTGGGAAAAGCACGACATCCACGTGCACGTGCCTGCGGGCGGCATCCCCAAGGATGGCCCCTCGGCCGGTGTCACCATGATCACCGCGCTCACCTCCTTGGTGACGGGCATCAAGGTGCGCAGCAACTTTGCCATGACGGGTGAGATCACCCTGCGCGGCAACGTGCTGCCGGTGGGCGGTATCAAGGAGAAGGTGCTGGCCGCGTTGCGGGCCGGGGTCGAGGAGATCATCCTGCCCGGCCACAACAAGAAGGACCTGCATGAGGTCCCTCAGGATGTGAAGGACAAGCTCAAGTTCCACTTCGTGACCCGCGTCGACGAGGTGCTGGACATTGCGCTGGAGCGTCCGCCGGAGCGCTTCCCACCGAAGCTGTCGCCTCCGAGCAACCCCGATACCAACGCTCCGCCGAGCTGAGGCTCTTTGCTGGCCCCCTGCGGGGCCAGCCCCCCTACCCCCCATGACTCGTGCCCTGCCCGCCGGCTTCGTGATGGGCTGCGCAACCAGCGCGTTTCAAATCGAGGGCGGAATCCATAACGATTGGACGGACTGGTCCGCCGCGGGGCGAAGCGAGCACCACTGCGGAGCGGCCGTCGATCACTGGAATCGCTGGGCCGAGGACTTTGATTTGCTCCAGGGGCTGGGCGCCCAAGCCTACCGGTTCAGCATCGAGTGGGCGCGCGTCGAGCCCCAGCCCGGCGTCTATGATGAGGCGGCGCTGGCGCAATATGCCGCGATGGCCAAAGACCTAAGGGCCCGAGGCATCGAACCCTGCGTCACCCTGCTGCACTTCACGCACCCCAGTTGGTTTCACGCCACGTGCCCCTGGCACGACGAAGCGGGCGACGCCCCGGCCCGCTTCGCGCGCTTCGTTGAGCGGGTGGTGCAGGCCCTAGAGGGCACGGTCACGATGTTCACGGTGCTGAACGAGCCTGGAGTCTGGCTCAGCGCCGCCTACCTCGGTGCCGCCATCCCTCCTGGGCGTAAAGACATCACCGAACTCGCAGCGGCCGGAGCTCAGATGCTTCGCGCCCACGCCGCCGCGGCGCGCGTGCTGCGCGCTCGGGTGCCGCAGGTGCGTATCGGCGTCGCGCACAACATGCTGCGCTTTTGGCCCGATCGGCCCGCACACCCCCTGGACCGTCTGGCTTCGAGCTACGTGGCCCGGGCCTTCAATCACGCGCTGCCGCGGGCCCTCACCACAGGGCGCTGGCAACTTGGGTTGCTCCCGGGCTTGCGTCGCTTACATCACATCCCAGAGCTCATCGGCAGCGTGGACTTCTTCGGGGTCAACTACTACAGCCGACTCTTCGTGCGCGCAGACGTGTGGCCCAAGCCTAACCTTGAGCTGGTCTATGAGGACCGCGATGGGATGGGAGTGACCGACTTGGGGTGGGAGGTCCACCCTCAGGGCATGCAAGAGAGCCTGCAGGAAATGGCAAGCTATGGCCTGCCGCTGTACGTGACAGAGAATGGCCTGGACGACCGAAGCGACAGCCGCCGCAGCGCGCACTTGTACGACCACCTCGACGCTGTTCTACGAGCCAAAGATGCGGGCGTCGACGTGCGCGGCTACTTCCACTGGTCTTTGATGGACAACTTTGAGTGGCTGGAAGGCTTCGAGCCGCGCTTTGGCCTGTACCGCGTCGACCGGCAGACGCTGCAACGCACCGAGACCCGAGGCGCCGCGCTATTTCGACAGGTTTGCGCCGAACGGCGGCTGCCCGCTCAGCGTCCGGCTCAGACTCGACAGCCGGGCACCCGGCGGGTGCCCCTTCAGCCCTAGGTCGGGGTTGAGTTAGCGACGGACCCGCACCGCAACGCCGTCCACCTGCGTGCACTCACGGCTGATCACGATGAAGAATTGCGTGAAGGTATCCGCGGTCACCTGCACCAGCGCGTCCGTGCCGTCCTTGTCATTGACCGCCTCCCGCATGGCACCTTGCAGCGTATTACCGCTCGTGATGGGCAGAACTCCGAAGAGCTTCCAAAGGCAGTCCTGACCCGAAGCCGGACCGAGCTTCTCATAGCTGCCGGGAGCAATCGGCTCTGAGGAGGGAGACATCGCGACGGCCTGGTGCAGGCAGCCCGACAGGCCTGCGGCGAGCAGGCCAAGACATAGCAGACGGTAGAGCTTCATCGCCCCTGGGAATCACCCGCCCAGGGGCGGATGTCAACTCACGCCGTGAAGCAAGCGGTCCTGCCGACCGTTGGTATAGAAGCTCTTCACCTTGCCAATTTCCTTGATGCGACGCAGCGCAAGGTTATCGGCGGCGAGGTGCGTGGGGACCTCTTCACGCTTGGCGATCTGAAAGACCGAGGTCAGGATATCGTAGACACCTTCGGCCTGCTTGAAGGCCCGCTCCTGGTTGTAGCCCTCAAGCTCGTTGGCCACGTTGATGAGGCCTCCAGCATTGATGACATAGTCGGGCGCGTACAGGATGCCTCGCTCCAGCAGACCACGGCCATGACGCTCGTCATGCAGCTGGTTATTTGAGGAACCCGCCACGATCTCGACCTTCAGCCGCGGCAACGTATCATCGTTGATGATGGCCCCCAGCGCGCAGGGCGCAAACATGTCGGCTTGCACATCAAAGATGGCGTCCGGGGCCACCACCTCGCACTTGAAGTCATTGACGACGCGCTGCAGGTTATCAGCGTCGACATCACAGACCGTGCAACGCGCGCCGGCTTCCGTCAGGTACTTGACGAGGTAATAGCCCACCGCGCCGACCCCTTGGACCGTGACGTGTTTGCCTTCCAGCGAGTCGGAGCCCCAGCGCTCCTTGGCGCAGGCCTGCATACCCGAGAACGTGCCCCGTGCCGTTACTGGAGAGGGGTCTCCGGAGCCTCCCAGGGCGCGGCTGATGCCCGTGACCCAGTTGGTCTCCATGCGCACCCATTCCATGGCGCGCACGTCCGTGCCGGAGTCCTCGGCGGTGATGTAGCGCCCGCCCAGGCCTTCAACGAAGCGCCCAAAAGCACGGAAGAGGGTCTCTTTGTGCTGGGTCTTCGGATCACCGATGATGACCGCCTTGCCGCCGCCGAGGTTCAAGCCCGCCGCGGCGCTCTTGAAGGTCATGCCGCGAGCCAAACGCAGCACGTCGGTCAACGCCTCCGCCTCGGTCGCGTAGGCGCGCATCCGAGTGCCACCTAGGGCTGGGCCGAGGGTGGTATCGTGAATGGCAATGATGGCCTTGAGGCCTGAGACCTCATCGTAGCAGTAGGCCACCTGCTCGTGTTGTTTCACCGCAAGTTGCTCAAAGACGTCCATGTAGGCAGGACGCTAGGGAGCGATCGCGTGCAGGTCAATCACAAATAAGCTTTGTGATTCCAGATGGTTACAGACGCCCCAGAGTGACGCAGGGAGTCAAATTGGACGTTTTAGTGACTCATGATTGAGTGAATAGCCCCTGGT
>SPJJ01060054.1_pt1 | contig 18177 bp, 15 predicted proteins | sample 3741741 | NCBI WGS metagenome assembly SPJJ01 (sample SAMN10925908, study PRJNA522277) | cold seep metagenome | isolation source: Elba SIP-enriched marine methane seep metagenome, extraction at timepoint T1 | place: Italy: coast of Elba, Mediterranean Sea | collected 2014-05 | reverse complement strand
TCGTCGGGGCGGCGCGCGAATCGGCTGGGGTGAAATGTCTTCGTGGCGTGAAGGAACGCAGCTCGAATCGCCGCCGTATCCGCTTCCTGGCTTACGCCGAGGCGGACGAACAGATCCCCTGCCTCGAGCTCGTCGAGTTTGACCTTGAGCGTCTCCGCGACGGCTCGGTCGGTCTGCTCATGCCAGCCTGGTGCCACGGTACCTAGATCGTACAGCCATGGGCAACGCCTCGCAACGCGACAGCGCGCACACTAAGCCTGGTTCTAGCTGTTTAGGCTAGTTCTTCTTGCGGGGCCGCGGTGGGGTTCCGCGCTGGGCTGCCGATCCCTGGCGAAGCCGGGGAGGCTCGGAGCTAGCGGGAGGATTCGCGTTGATCGGCCGCGGCTTGACGGCCTGCTGGACGTCTTTGCGTTGGGCGCTTTTGGACTGAATATTGTTGGCCTCTACCCGATTGTCGGCGTTTTTGTCGCCCAGGTTGGCGTTCTTGGGGCTCTTGGTCACGGGCAGTTTGCGCTTGGCATTGCGATTACCCGTGGTTTGCCGCGGCGGCGCCTTGACCGTTTTTCGCAGGCGCTTCGGCGTCGGCTTCGCATTCTTGCGCCGCACGGCCTTGTTCTTAGTGCCTTTGGCCTGGGCGTCTACGCGGATCGGCCCGGCCCCTGCGCTGGAGCTCGCCCAGGTGGCGCTCGATTCGCTGCCGACCACACGAGCGACTTTTTCGTAGGGGCCCCAGGCTTTGCGCTCGACGACGCAGCGGCCGTTGACCAGGTTGTACTGCACCCGCTCGCGGCGAAGCTCTAGCCGGTCCCTGGCCGGGTGAAAGCGGTACTCGGCCCGCAGCGGAATCCGGCAGCTGGGCTCGTTCGGAGCCTTCTCGTCGATATGGTCTTCGCGCGCGCCGAAGGTGACGCTGTCGCCTTCGCTGGGCAAAAACTCGAAGAACCGCAGGAACGTGCCCTTGCCCTGGACGCTGGTGAGCTTGAACCCCGCCACCCGGTCGCCGCGGCGCTCGAAGCCGCGCAACGCGCCTTTGGGCAGGCGCCACAAGCCTTTGAACCCGGTCACCGCCGGCAGGGTCACGTCCATGCGCGCGCCTTCGCTGGCGCTTACCTCGCGCACGATGGGGGCGTACCCGGGCTTGCTCAGGCGCACCCGGATCAGTTCGTTGGCCTTGGCCGCGACCGAGTGCGGGCTGCGGCCGAGCTCTTTGCCATCCCGGACGATGCGAGCTCCCTTCGGCCGGGTGATGATCGGGATCCGTAACTCCGCGGTGTTCGGTTGCGGGTCGTCGGCGCGATCCGTGGGCTTGTCGGACGTGCCCCCTTTGGCGAGGAACAGCACGATCATCCCCGTTGCCAGCACCCCGATGGCGCCAATGGCCGCCCACATGCCGGCGCGGGAGCTTGCCGCGTCCCGGTCTTCCAGCGTCGTCGCAGCGACGACACGGCGCCTGCTGCTGCGCCGCGTGGTCGTTCCCGTCGCGCCCTCGCGGACGGCGTCGAGGAATTCGAGGGCGGTGTCGAACCGGTCCTCGGGCTTTTTGGCCATGGCATGAGCGATGGCGTCGGCGATCCCCTGGGCGACCACGATGCCGCCGGCGGTGGTGAGCGGCGGAACATCGGCGTGAAAGTGTTTCTCCATGATCGCGGGAACGGAGTTGGCCGCGTACGGGACCGAGCCACTGAGCATCTCGAACGCCATGGTGCCCAGGGCGTAGATATCGGACTGGCGGGACGCGCCTTCGGCCGTCCACTGTTCGGGGGCCATGTATGCCGGCGTGCCCATCCAAACGCCCTCGCCGGTTAACGTACCGCGTGCGGTTTCCGTGGCCACGTCGCTGAGAATCTTGGCGATTCCGAAATCGAGCACGTACACACGTTCGCGACCGTCCTCGGTCTTTGCCAGAAACACGTTGTCCGGTTTGAGGTCGCGGTGGATGACGTTCTTGGCGTGGGCGGCGGCAAGCGCCTCACACACCTGCGTGATGATGTCGAGGAACGCGGCGTGCTCGAGGGGGCCGTCGCGACGGATGCGCGCACCCAGCGATTCGCCTTCGAGCAGATCCATGACCAAAAACAAACGGCCATCGTCGAGGCGGCCGAAGCTGAACACGTCGGCGACGTTGGGGTGGCGAACCTGGTTGACCGCGCGTGCTTCGCGCACGAAGCGTTCGGCGGCCTCGCCACTGCTGGCCAGGCGACGCTTGATGACCTTGATCGCGACCTCTTTACCGATGACCGGATGGACGCCTGCGTACACGTCTCCCATGGCGCCGGCGCCCAGGTGTCGCGTCACCTTGTAGTCGCCGGCGAACGTGCCGGGCGCCAGGCTATCGGCGTCTCCATCCGCGACCTCGTCGCCGATGTCAGTCACTTTGAGCTCGGTCGGACCTCGAGCTATGGCTTCTTCGTCACGCACAGGTCCCTCTATCGACGCACGACTCCCACCAGACGATCTATGACACAGACCTACGCTTTGTGCGCGAAGTTCATTCCCCCGCAGCCAACAATTGAGAATGGCACGGTTCCCGCGGGGCGATCTCAGGCTGAGAAATGTAGGCGACTGTGCGCCAACTAACGTTCAAGCTCCGGTGAGACAGTGTCGTTAGATACAGGCACATCAAGTCCAGTGCATTTGGTATAGCGGTAACATGAGGGCTGCGCTGGGGTTTCTATTGGTGGCGGCGGTGGGCTGTGCTTCGGGTAACACGACCGGAAGCGAAGACGCCGCGCTGAATATCGACGCGAATCTGACTGTGAACGACGCGTCGGTGAACGCCGAGGATGCGCCGGTCGGCAGCGACGATGCCGCGGTGGTCGACGCTTCCGTAAGTCCGGACGCGACGGTCACCATCGACGCGCCACCGCCACCGGACGCCAACCCGGCGAACCCACCGGTCATTGATTCGGTGGTGCCGAACAACTCGGCCATCCCAGGCGGCGAGGCAGTTCAGGTCAACGGCAGCAACTTCACCCCGGACATCGCCATCGCCTTCGGCGCGACCACGGCCACCTGCACGTACGTGTCCACGGTGCGCGTCGACTGCACCGCCCCTGCCGGCGGCGCGGCTGGCGCCGTGAGCATCATCGGCACCCAGGCCGGCGGTTCGGACACCCTAGTCAACGCCTTTACCTATTGGGACACCAATAGCGCCGTGGACGGTTGTGCGCTGATCGCAGCCGCCGCGGACCAACTGCAAAACAGCGCCTACACCTGGCAGGCTCACATTCTCGAGGCGGGCATCACCGATGTGTCCACCGGCAACGATCCGCCGGGCGCCATGCTGGTGCAGTACGGCATCGGTCCGGCGGGCACGGATCCGAGTAGTGCGCTGGGCTGGACGTGGACAGATGCCACGGCGACCGCCGGTTACGGCCCCGGCTCGGGTACTTACCTGGTCAACAACGACCAGTACGAATCGGCGGGCACCGTGCCTCTGCGCGGCCAGTACGCGTGGTCGTTCCGCGCCAGCGTCGAAAACGGCGTGTCGTGGCGATTCTGCAACCTGGGCACCATGACGTCGCGGTCACCGATCACGTGCAGCGCCGACGCGACCTGCTTCGCAGATGAGCTATGCCTCGACAGCCGCTGTCGCGTTGATTGCTCGCAGAACAGCCAATGCTTCAGCTGGGGACCCGCGTGCGGCGGCCTCGGTACCCGGGTCGATGGCACCACTTTGGAGCTGTATTGCACCGATACCAATCCGGGCGGTGGCGGCACCGGCGCGACCTGCACCACGGATAGCGAGTGCGAAAACGCGCAATGCTTGGTCGGCATCACCGACCAATGCACCCTGGCCTGCAACGGTAGTGACGCGGCATGTGGTGGCGGTGGCCAGCTGTGCGCCGAGTTCGCCGACCTGGGCCTGTGCTCGCCGGGTTGCACGCGCAATGCCGACTGCGACCTGGCCGGTGGCAAGTTCTGCGTGATCAACGGCAACAACGCCCAGAATCGTTACGACCAGATCTGCGTGGTGCCCACAGGCACCGACCCGGCAGGAGCGGACTGCTCGGTGACCATTGGCTGCCAGAGCGGCCTGTGCCTGACCTCGGGCGGCATGGATCTGTGCACCGAGTTCTGCGTGAACAACGGCGACTGCCCGGCGGCGACGCCAAACTGTGGCCAGGCGACGATCACGTTGCCCGGTGGCTCCGGGACCCAGACCCTGGACGTCTGCGTCCCGTAACGCGCTCAGCGGGGGGGTAACCCTCCCCTACCTGTGGCGCATCCTGCCGTTGGCGGTTGCCGCTACCAGATGGACTTTTGGGTGCACAGCGGGTCGCGCTTGCCCCGGTAGTAGTTGACGCAAATGCCCTGCTCGCATTTGGGCGTCTGGGTGCCCTTGCGGGTACAGCCGTCCTTGCACTCGCCCTGGGCGCCATACGAGTACCACTGCTTGCTCACGGCTCCGTAGCGGCAGCTGGTGCGGCAATCGCTGTCTTTGGCACAGCGATGTGCGGGCCCAGGGGTTTCGATGGCGCCCGCGACGTTTGTACATGCCGGCGCCCGGACGCCCTTGTGGTTGTACGCCACGCAGCGCTTGTTCTCGCAGCGCGGTCGGCCCGAGGTCTTGCTGGCGCAGCCGTCCTCACAGGACTCGCCACCGGGAAACGTGCGCTTGTACCAGGCGAGGTTGACCGCGCCCTGGCTGCACGAGTTCTCACAATCGGCGGCCGACGTGCAGGCGTAGGCCGCCGCAGGCGCGCTGCCGCGGCTGGCGGGCGTTGCGGTCGTCGGTTTGGGCTTGGCCGCCGTTGTGGCGTCGGTGGGGCGTGTCGCCGATGACGGCGTAGTCGGGGCCGGCTTGGCGACCGGCCCGCGCTCGCTGTCCCCTTTGCTAGAACAGGCCATCGCCATGCACGCCAGTCCCACCATCACCGCTCTGGTCATGGCCTGGATTGTAGCCGGCTAGTCCCAGGCCGCCAGGGGAAGCTCCGGGGCATCGGCACCGAACGGCCCCGGCACCCGGTCGTGCCAGCGGCGGGCAACCTCCGTGCGCATGCGCCGCAATAGCGCGTCGATGCGCGCCACGTCCGGGTGTGCCGGTAGCGGACTCGCCTTGCGCGCGTCTTCCAGGGAGGCGGACATGTCTTCGGCTCGGTCGAGCACGCTGCTGAGCTCCACCTGGCCGGTTTTGATCGCGCGCAGCTCGCTGCTCAATGGCTCGGAGACGCAGAACTCAGGGCTGCCCGTGCGCAACCAGCCCTCCGCGGTCGCGATCAGTCGCAGCAAGTTGTACGCGTTCTTGGGCCGGAGTTGTCGCGGCAGCTCGAACTCGTGGGCGCGTTCGCGAGCAAACCGCGCCAGGCTGACGAAGTCGCGCTGGGCCAACAGTCCCTGGTCGAACATGGAGCCGTACAGTTGTTTGATGTACTGCTTGGCTTGGAGCACCGCCTGGGCTGCGGATGCCGCCTCGATATCGGTCGCGTGAGCGAGCTTGTCCGCGAGCCGATCCAGGTCCAGCTGATCGTCGTCGCGGAGCCAGTCGAGCATCAAGCCCCGGTGGTGGGCCAGCCGCGCCGATTGGCGCAGGCGGTTGAGTTGAGACAATGCGTAGCGGCCGAACGAACCGTAGATCTCGGTCGACGCGAATGCGTCCCGCTCGGCCAATAGCCACTCGCCGAGCTCATCGCATGGCGTCGCGCTAGCTACGAACAGGGTCTCGAGGGTATTGGGATCAGCCTTGATCGCCTGTCGGGCCGCCTTGCCCAGCTCCCAGAACGTGGCGCTACCATCGGTGCTCACCAGGTCGCCCGGCGCATCGACCAGCCCGATGGTCCACGAAAACGGCAACACGAACACGCCGCGCACGTCCGTGTCGGACCCCTCGTCGGCGAGCCCCCACGCCCGGGAGCCCACCACCGTCTCGACAATGCAGGTATCGCGCAATGCAGACCACGCGGCGTGGCGATAGCGCGCGAACCGCAGTTGACCCGCGCGCGCCGGCACCAACTGGTCGCGCACGTACGTAGCCTCCCCGATGCCGACCAGGCGAACGCTGACACGATCGCCATCGCTGTTGCTCACCCGCCCGGTCGCCCCGGCGGGAACCTTGCGCTCGCCAACCATCATGTCGACGCGCGTCGTCACCTCCGTGCCATTGGGCAGCGGCACCGCCAGCGGGTCGATGTCCGCCAGGCCGTCGATGCGCAGCTTCATCGCAGCAGTGTAGCTCGGCATCGCCAATTGGTGTTGTCCGCGTCACACGTGGGCGGCGTGTTGCTATTCCATTTCGAAGAATCGGGACCCGGGCCCATGGATCAGTGGTACAAATCGCTATGCACTGCCGTCTGGGGATTTCCGCTGTGCTCGCACTGGGGCTGGTTGGCGCGTGCGCCGACGACGCGCCGCAGACTTGTTATGAACGCGACAACCTGACCACTCGCGACATCTGCACCATGCTGCCCGGCGTGTGCGACGCCGCGACGGGGCAGCTGCCGGCGCTCAGCGAGATGATTCAGGTCGTGCCGTCCAACGATATGGCGGACGGCGTCGACTCTCAGACATCGCACAACAACCTGGACATCGTGTGGCACGAGAATCGCCTGTTCTTCGCATTCCGCACCGGGCCGACCCATTTCGCCAGCGACCAGGTGGTGATGTACATCGTGAGTACCACCGACCAGATCAACTGGACCCTCGAGGCCAGCTTCTTCATGCAGTCCGATCTGCGTGAGCCCCGGTTCCTCAGCCTGGGTGACAAGCTGGTGTTCTACTTCGCCCAGCTCGGCTACCTGCCGTTCGCGTTCGAGCCCCAGGCCACCTTCGTCAGCCAGTACAACGGCGGCTGCGACTGGACGGAGCCGGCCGAGATCTTCGAGCCCGGGTTCATTCCGTGGCGGACCAAGACCGTGGACGGCACGCCCTACATGATGGGCTACGTCGGCGGCGAGAACATCTACGAGATGGACGGCGAGCCGATCAAGGTGCATTTCCTAACCACCGAGGACGGCATCGACTGGACACCGGTCGTTCCGGGCCAGCCCATCGTGCACGAAGGCGGCGGCTCGGAGACCGACTTCGCGTTCGCCGACGATGGTGCGCTGATCGCCGTGGTGCGCAACGAGGCCGGCGAACCCGGTTTCGGCTGGGGCTCCAAGATCTGCCGCGCCGAAGCGGGCGACTTCGGTAACTGGAACTGCGTCTTCGATCCCAAGAAGTACGACTCACCGCTCGTGATCCGCCACTCCACGGGAATCTACCTGATCGGCCGACGCAACATCACCGAGGACGGTAACTACGACCTGTTCTTCCGCGATTTGAGCCCCGCCGATCAGACCACCGCCTACAACGGCAACTACTGGACCAAGCCCAAGAAGTGCTCGTTGTGGCAGGTCGATCCGGACACCCTCGAAGTGTCGTTCATCGTCGACTTACCGTCCAATGGCGACACCTGTTTCGCCTCGGCCATTCAGCTCAACGACGACCAGTTCCTGATCTACAACTATACGTCGCCGCTGGATAACCCGGACCTGCGCTGGGTGGACGGCCAGACCGACAACACGTTCATCTACCGGCTCACGCTCACGTTCCCGAGCCAATAGATCCCGGCCTACCCGCTCGGGCAGGTTGACACAGGCCGACCGGGATCCACCTTGTGCCCATGACCAGGCGCGGTTTTCTAGTTGCCGGCGGCATCATCGTCCTGTCCATCGCACCAGCTGACGCCTTCGCGGGCTCGGCTGCCGAGGGCGGCGTAGCCCCCAACGCCGATGTATGCAGTGTCGACGCTTCGAGCTTCGACGACAGCCGCAACAACCAAGGGCACTGGTCCCCCGTGGCCGCCGTAAACCCGAGCGACGCCGGCGTCCCGTCTCCCCCCACACGTACGCTGGGGACGCCGGTGTCCGCTGATTTCGTGGTGGCCGCCATACCAGGCACGGCCACGGCGCGCGGGCCACCCACAGCGAGCGAACTACCTCGCTGAATCGTTTCGTCCAGCTACGGCGCACTCTATCGGGTGCGCCGTAGTGTTTTCGGTCGGGCTGCGTGCGCGACTAGGCGCGGAACTGAGCGGAGTCGAACTTGAGGCCGACGCCGGGAGCATCACCCTGACGCTGCCAGACCACGCAGACTTCGACGCCGCGGTTGCCTTCGCAGGTCAGCACGCCGCGGGTGCCGCGAGCGGGTAGCTCGGCGGTGGTGAAGAACGCGCCCTCGAGGCCAACGTTGTGGATGCTGCCGCGCAGGATCTGGTCGTCGATGCGCAACTCGGCGGGCTGGGCGATGTCGACGCGATTGCCAAAGCGTCGCTGAGGTCCGGTTTTTTCCGTGCTGATCATGATGGTTACATCCTAGGTACGTGGTTACAGGCGCCCAACTTTCTGGCGAGCTGCGGCGGCCGGTCAACCACAAATCCGATTCCGGCACGATGCTTGCGACGCTGGTTTTAGCGAGTGTGAAAAAGTTCAAGACGAGCGCACGGCGCGCACGAAGGTTGCTGAGTCTGGCCGAAACGACACAGCGCCGCCACGAACGTGACGGCGCTGATCGCTAGGTGTTGTCGCGTCCCGCTAGAACGGTGACAGGCCCAGGTCGTGGCTACCGAAGCCGCCCACCTGGAGCAGCATGGTTCCCGCAGACATGTCGTCCGACAGCTGGATCATGTTGATCAGCGCCGCCGGTTGGCCTTTGCCGCCGCCCACGTTCGGTTCCACCAGGTACATCATCCGGCCGTCGTTGCTGAATCGGAACGTGAGGCCGCCCGTGTTGGCGGTACCGAACCGCGACGACGTGCTCGCAACCAGGTCGAAGGCGTAGTTGCCCAGGAACGTGGTGCCCTTGCCGGAGGCTCCTTTGTCCGAGTAGTACAGGCGGCCGTCCGGGCCAAACGCGAGGCGCCCGGGCTGGCTGGTGTTCTCGGTCAGCTGGTTGGGATGGGTGAGCGTGGTCGCTGTGTAGTCGCTCAGGTTCACCGCGGCGAGGTCGCCGTTGCTGTCCTTGAACGCGACGTAAGCCATGGTCTCGTCCGGCGACAGCGCCATCTGGTGAACGGTGCCGCCATTGGCCACGGCGGTGAGGTCGATTGGTTGATCACCTTTGGTGACCGCGTCCGTATCGACGAGGGTCATGGTCGAGAGATCGACCAGGTAGATGAATGTCGACCGCTGGGCGAGAATGGCCGCGGTGGTGCCGTCGGCGGTGATCGCCATCTGATCGAGGCGCTGAGAGTCGGCGGTGTCGACCACGATGTGCAGGCGATCCACTTCGGCCAGCGTGGTCGCGTTGAGTCGAATCAGCCACTGGTTGTTGGTCGCCGCGGCCGCAGTGCCGTTGCTGATCGAACCATCCACCTCGCGGTGCCGGCCCTCCACGTAGAGCACGTACAGGTACATGCCGTCGGGCGACAGGTACACGCCATTGGTCGCGCCGTTGGCGTCAACGCCGGACAGATCCACGCCGCCGGTGAGGTCGCCGTTGGTGGTGTCGAGGGTGACGATGCGCGGCGAGTTGCGCAAACCCGCGTAGACGGTGGTGCCATCGGCGGACCAGGCCATCCCGGTGAAACCACTGTTGCCGCTCGGCCCAGCGTAGTCGGTCGCCGTGTCCAGCGGGAAGATATTGCCGGTATTGCCGCTATCGGCGGCCTCTGCGCCCTGTCCGCGGGCAGGCACCAGCAGCATGGCGTTGTTGTACATGTCGAGGTTGATGTTCAGGGGATCCACGGGGCCGTCGACACCACTGAGCACGATGTCCTGGCTCGACGTGCCACCGACGATCATCGACGCATCGAGGTAGTGGAACTCCCGGCTCATCCACTGGCCGTCGCTGTTGTCCAAGGTGCCCTGGTCGATGGTGCCGAACACGGACTTGACGTTGAACTGCAGGCGTGGCGCGGCGCTGGTGTAGTCCACGCTGACGGTCAGGATGTCATTGACGTCGTCGTAGGCGACGTTGGTGACCGCGAGGGTGTAGCCGTTGGGCTGCTTCATCACCGTACCGGCGACGGTGCCGGCGAAGTCGCTGACAACGATCATGCCACTGGCGTCGCGGGTGTAGGTTTCGGTCTTGGTGGTCTCGGCGTTACCGGCGCCGTCCTCCGCCCAGAACTTGAGATCCGCGGGATCCACGCCGGCAGGTAGTGTCACCGTGAGCGGGCTGGCGCCGCTGGCCGAGCTGGCCATGGGCTCAGTGCCATCGGTGGTGTAGTAGATGGTCGCCGGTTCATCGGCGGTGAGTGTGACCGTGGTCGGCATATCGAAGAAGTTGCCGCCGACCGGGTTCGCGGTCGTCGTCGGCGCCTGGGTATCGTTGTTGGCGTCGGGCGTGACCACCACCATGGCGTCGGCGGTCGGGTTGTTCATCGCGTCGGCGGCGCCGCCACCGCCGTCATCGTCGCCACAGCCCGCAAGGCCGAAACCGAGCAAGACCGATCCAAACAAAGCTATCTTTCGCATGTTCGCTCCTTCTGGGCGCACGCGTAGTGACGCGCCGCTCCCCCCTGAATGACGCGGAATCGTAACACCAAACTCGTTGCAGGCGAGGAGCTAACGCGTGCGGATTTGGATGGTACGAATTCCCCGTAGCTGCGTGTTGGCGCGTTTCTTACCCTCGGCCGGCCACGGGCGCAGTTGAAAGCTGCCGCGGCGATTGCGTTTGATCAGCCATGGCCGCGTATCGTTTCGCAGCTGCGCAAGTGTTAGCGCCTGTTTGGCGCCGTTGGCGGCGAGCAATGTGATCGCCTTCACCCGGCGCACATCGGTGTACAGGCCGACTACATCAGCGACCGCCCACCCGCGGGTCCGGCCTCCGGAGCGCGCCTTGCGCCGGGTCCGCAACCGGTTGAGCTTGGCGGTGGGAATCTCCTGCCGCTTGCCATCGATGGCAATGTACAGCCGCGCGGGGGGCGGTTTTTTGGCGATTGGCAGTGGTTTTGTGTGGACGGTGATCCGACGGATGCCGTGCAGGCCGTGGGCGGGCGCTTTGCGCACCGCATCGCGCAGTTGTTTGGGCGCGTCGGCGGCGAGCTTGGCATACAGGCCGATGCTGGGCAGTTGCTTGTCGTCGATGTAGAGCCGCGGGGTGCGCTTGGTGAGCTTCGTGGCCGGCTTGGTGATCACGAAGGTGACCTTGCCCTGCCCTTGAACGTGCAGGGCTTCCCACGACGAATACGGCACGTCGGCGACCAGGGAGGCCACGGTCGGCCACGCCTGCAGTTCCGCCAGGGGGACCGCTCGCTTGAGTGTGTCGTCGACGAACAGCATGATCGATCCGCTGAGCGCGGCTGGTTTCGCGGCGATCGCGGCGTCGATAGCGGGCGCCGTGGCCTTCGCTTTGTCGCCGTCGCTACGCTTGCCCTTACAGCCAGGTGCAATCGCCACGACGGCGAGTAGCGCGACCCGTGCAGTTGTCACCCCGACGCTCATCGCGCCCACCATAGCGCACACGGGGCCCGAACGAGTAGCGGTATGCAGTGGCTCGGGGGACGTGTCATGCTGGTTGGGTGAGTGATGGGCGGGGGGATGACCGGGACGCGGCCATCGAGGCGTTGGCCGAGACGGGGGTTGATCCCGACTACTTGGAGAAGCAGCGGGTCGCCAACGATGTTCGCGCCAAGCTGTTCGGTGCGAAAGCACCGACCATCACCATCGGCCGCTTCCAGGTCGTGGACAAGATCGGCGCAGGAGCGATGGGCGTGGTGTATGCCGCGCTGGACCCGGACCTCAACCGCAAAGTGGCCATCAAGCTGGTTCAGCACGGCCGTGGCAACAGCGAGCGCCAGCGTTTGCGCATGCTGCGCGAAGCCCAAGCCCTGGCGCGCCTGTCCCATCCCAACGTCGTCACCATCTACGAGGTTGGCACCTATGACGGTCAGGTGTTCATCGCCATGGAGTTCGTCGAAGGCGAAAACATCACCGAGTGGCTGCGACGAACCCAGCCGGACTGGCAGCAGATCATCGAGGTGATGCTCGGCGCGGGACGCGGCCTGCAGGCCGCCCACGCCATGGAGCTGGTGCACCGGGATGTGAAGCCGGACAACATCGCGGTCGATGCCGCCGGTCGAGCGCGCGTCCTCGACTTTGGCCTGGTCGCCGCCGACGGCGAAGCCAGCGAATCCGGCGAGTCGCCCCGACCTTCTCAGCACCATCGCCAGCCGTTCGCGGTGTCGTTGACCCAAACAGGGGGGCTCGTGGGCACGCCCAACTACATGGCGCCCGAACAGCTCACCGGCCAAGCGGTGGACGCGCGCAGCGACCAGTACAGCTTCTGCGTATCGGTCTATCACGCGCTATACGGTCAGTTGCCGTTCCACGCGGCTTCGTTCGAGCAGCTGGTGGACGACGTGATGAACGGAGTGCGCGTTCCGCCGCCGGCTGACACGGTCGTGCCTCGAGCGGTGCAAGACATACTCGCCCGGGGCATGAGTCTCGATCCCGGCGCCCGCTTCGACAGCATGGGCGCACTGGTAAGCGCCCTGGAGGCGTGTCTGCAGCCTGCGCGTAGCCCGTTGCGTTGGCTCGTGCCCGCCGGCATTGGCCTGGCCATGCTGGCCAGTGTGCTCGTGGTCAGCTTGACCGGGGGCGACCCGGAACCAACGCGCCGAAGCGAAGCCGTCGTTCAGCCCACCGATGCACGCGCGCTGACGGCAGACGTGGACGCAGCCCGGGTCGCAGCCGAAGTGGATGCCGGCGCCAAACCCAGCCTGGCCGATATCGACGTCACGCCAGCGCCGCCCAAAGACGACCGAGCTGCGGCGTTACGCACCAAGCTCGATGCGGCCCGGGGGCTGATCAAAGCGGGCAAGTACGACGACGCCCGGCGCGCGCTGAAGGTCGTAATCGCTCAGGTCGAGGCCACCCCGTCGGCGCCACTGTCGTCGCGTACGCTGGCCGGCCAGGCCCTGCTGTTGTTGGGCGACGTCAAGCTCCAGCCTCTGCTGGCGACCCCGAAAACCGAGTCGTTCGGCCATGCAAAGCTCACCTACTTCGCTGCGATCAACATCTACAGCGACGCGATGACCACCTACGGGCGAGCCACGTCAGCGGACTTGGGGCTGGCTCAATGCGCCAACGTGCGCGCAGCCGCCGGCGCGGAGCATCTGCATTGGTTGATCAAAAACTACAACGACAAGACCGCCCTGCCCAGCGACAAAACACGCCAGGCCTGGCAGGGGATTCGCAAGATGTACAGGTTCTACAGGGACAGCGCGGAGCGCACCTACCGCATGTCGTTGCAGATCGCGGGTGGTGGTTGCCGCAGACAAGCGGAGGCCGGCGTCACCCGGATGCGAGCGCTAGCGCCGCCTGGCGCCGTCCAGCCGAACTAGGATGCGATCAGGAACGCGGTGAGCGCGACCAGAAACACGACGCTGACCATGGTCATGTAGAAGATCCGCGTGGCCATCTCGTCGGGGGTTTGGATGGTTTTCATACCCCAGAGATACGATCACGGCGTCCCGGCCCAGTTGACGGCGATCAATACCAGTGCAGTCTTTCGGCGAAGAATTTGCGGGTTTGCCGATCAGACGCCGAGCGGCTGACCGAGCGCGATGAACTTGACCCGTTGGGTCTCCATGCGCCCGAACAGACGCGGTGCCGGCTTGGCTTCCGCCGCGGCCAGGCCCAGCTCATACGTGTCGTAGGCGTCGTCATCCCAGCCTGCGTTGGTTTCGACCACGACCCGCAACAGCTCCTGTCTAAGGCCGCTATCCAGGCTGTTCCACTCGGCCGGCGTCATGCGCAGACCCGCGATGTTGATGTCCCCGCTCCCCATAGTGCTACTCTCAGCGAGGCGATCCCCCCCATCAACTTTTTGGCAAAAAATGCTCGGCGTCGACATCGGCTCTAACGCGATAAAGGTGTGCGACCTGGTCGACGATGGGCTGGGTTGGCGAGTCGACCTGGTCGTGCAGCGCACCCTGCCCCACGGCGTCATGGTCGACGGTCACGTGCGCCAACACGCTGCACTTATAGATTCATTGCAGGCGCTGGTCACCGAGCACGGCTGGCGCGGTCGCGACGTGGCAGTCGCGGTCAGCTCTCCCTCGGCGTTGTGGCGCCCACTGGCGGTGCCCACAATGACAGAGCAGGAACTGGCGGAGCAGATCCACTGGGAGGCGGAACAAGTCGTGCCCTACGACATCGACGATGTGTATCTCGGCTGGTCGGTCCGGGGCACGCTGAACGACGGGCTGGACGTCGCGCTGACCGTGGAGAAGCGCGAAACCGTGGATTCGGTGGTCGACGCGCTGCGCCGGGTCGGTCTGGTTCCGGTGCGTGTCGTGAGCCCAGCGGAGTGTATTGCCGCGTGGTTTCTCAGCCAGCAGCGCAAACGCAACCGGCGCAAGCAGGCCGTGGTGATCGACATCGGCGCGGCCACGAGCGATGTGCTCAGCTTACGCGACGGCTCGCTGGTGCGGGCGATGTCTTCGACCGCTGGCGGCGCGATGATCACGGCGGCGTTGCAAGAGCACCTGTCGGGGACGCCGTCGGACGCGGAGCGGATCAAATTGGCGGCGTTCTTCGAGCAGCCCGAACGGCAGGCCGGCCCCTATCGCGGATCGAATACCTCCGCGGCGGTGCAAACGGTGATCGCCGACGCGGCGGAACGACTCGCCGATGAGCTGGCTCGGCGGATCGGTTTCATGATCGAGGCGGACTCCCTCGAGCCGGAGACGATCTGGCTGTGCGGGGGCAGCGCCGCGGTTCCCGCCGTGGCGAAGACGATCCGAGCAGCTACCGGTGTGGCCACCGAACAATGGTTGCCGTACAACGGCCTGCGCACTCGGAGCTCGGCGGAGGCGGCGACATTGTTGCGAATCGGCCCCCAGATGGCCGTAGCCTGTGGGCTGAGCGTGATTCCACTGGGGCTGCGTATCGACAGCCTGGCTGCCACTCCGTGGTGGCAATTCTGGAGGCGTTGACGGATGATTCGGGCGTGCAGACACCAAAGGGGCCACTGGGAGCGGTGTTGCGTGGGCTTCACCGCGCTGTAGGACTGCGACGCGCGATGCGAGGCCCCAAGCGGCCGACCTGGAGCCACGAGTTCGAGACGTTCATCACGTTTCTCCATCACTATGCGCGCCGGTCGATTCACCTGCCGATTTCGATCCAGCGCAAACTGCCGGGCATCATTCTCAACGCGGAGCTGGTCAATCAGATCGACTTCGAGCCCGTTGACGCGGGAGGCGTGCCCGGCGAGTGGCTGCGTCACGCCGACGCGGCCCCGGGACGAGTGCTCTACTACCTGCACGGGGGCGGCTACTCCATCGGCTCCATCGACTCGCATCGCGAGCTGTTGTGCCGTCTGGCCCTCGCGGGCAACACCAATGTGCTCGCCATCAACTACCGCCTGGCCCCGGAGTATCGATTCCCCGCCCAGCTGGAGGATTCGCTGGCGAGCTACCACTGGCTGCTCGAACAGGGCATCGCCGCCGAGCGCATCGTCATCGCTGGCGACTCGGCCGGTGGCGGCTTGACCATGTCCACATTGTTGCAGCTTCGGGACAATGGGCAGCCCCTGCCCGCCGCTGCGGTGTGCCTGTCGCCCTGGGTCGACCTCGAGGGCACCTCCGGGTCGTTCATCACCAACGAGCCGTACGACTATCTGAGCCGCAAGGCGATTCGCAACTACGCCAAGCGCTTCGTGGATACGGTGGACTTGCGCAACCCGCTGGCCGCACCGATTCACGCCGACCTCAGCGGCTTGCCGCCGTTGTTGATCCAGGCCGGTGGCGCGGAATCGTTGCTCAACGATTCGCTCACCCTGGCGCGTAATGCCCGGGACGCCGGGGTCGATGTCGCCCTCGACGTGTGGCCGGACATGATCCACGTGTGGCAGCTGTTCTCGAACTTCGTGCCCGAGGGCGCTGCGGCCATCGAGCAGATCGGCCAGTTCATCGCCGACCGCGCGCGGCCCGATTTGGCCCAACTCGACAACGTGTCTGTGCTCAAAGACGCCGACAGCCGCTAACCGGTTGGGGCATACTCGGCGCGCGCCCATGTGGAAGCTCCCCGAACCGCCGCCGTGGCTCCAACGTTCGTGGCCGCATGTGCGAACGGCGCTGATCTTCGCCCACGTGGCGGCGATCTTCGTGATGTGCTTGCCGGCTCCCTACAAGATGGCGGGCAAAAGTGCGTGGCGAACGCCGCAGGCCAAATCGGAAGTCGCCAACTGGGCCAAGCGACTGCGCGGCATCGGTATCGACCTGACCCCCGAACAGCTCGAAGCCAAGATGCTCGGCATCACCCGGAGCTATTTGAAGTTTCGGCGCAGCCTCAACCGGCCGTTCGACCGCTATCACCGGCTCAGCGAGATGCGTCAGGGTTGGTCGATGTTCATCCATCCGCAAACCCATCCCGGCTGGTTACACGTGGATATTCGCTCGGGCAGCGCCGCCTTCGAGCCGGTGTACGTACAGCATTCGGACGAACACACCTGGCGCCGGCGCCAGTTCGACGATAACCGACTGCGCAAGCTGCTCGGCCGTATCGCCCGGCGTCCGGTGGGGCATCCCGCGTATATCCAGCTCGCCAACTGGATCGCGCGCAAGGCAGCCGCTGACTTTCCCCAGGCCAGCCACGTGCGAGTGCGCCACTTTCGCTCTCGAACCTTGAAGCCAGGCCGCGGCAAGGTCGAAGGCCGCTTCGTGTCCCAGCGGGTGTACCGATTGGACAAGTACCGGTGACCGCGCGACTCAAACGCTGGTGGGGCTTCTGGGTGGAGCTGTTCGGTCACAAAGAGACCGGCACCAGCATCGCCGTGTTCCGCATCGGCGTCGGTATGGTGGTGCTGTACAGCCTGTTGACCGTGGCCAGCTCCGGCCTGGTCGACGTGCTGTGGGTCGACGCAAAGCACGGCGGCATGCGCCATGTCGGCGGTACCTGGCTGATCAACAAGCTGGGCGGTCCGACCCCCGGCAACGTGTGGCTGCTGTTTTGGACCGGGGTCGCGCTCAGCGGCTGCGTGATCGTCGGTCTCGGCGGCCGCCTGGCCACGTTCCTGCTGTGCCAGGTATACGGTGGCCTGGTCGGCATCAACGGCGACGCCAGCGGTGGCTCCGACTCGATGATGCTCAACGCTCTGTGGCTGTTGACCCTGGCCAAACCGACCGCGACCCTGGCTGTAGACTGCTGGTTGCGCGAGCGCTCTTGGACCAGTGAGCGCTTGATCTCCGCGTGGCCGCGCTACCTGATCATCTTGCAGATCATCATCGTCTACGGCGCGACCGGGTTGCAAAAGACCGGCATGAGCTGGACCCCGTTCGGCGGCTACTCGGCCCTGTACTTCGCGCTGCAGGATCCGACGTGGACCCGGTTCGACCCGGGCATCTTCTCCGACTTGTACATCGTCACCCAGCTCGCCACCGCGGTGACCTGGCATTGGGAACAGTTCACCCCCGTGCTGCTGTTGTGGTTCTACTTTCGGTATACCGCGACCCCGGACAAGCCCGGTCGCCTGCGCCGATGGGTCGGCCGTTGGGACCTGCGCAAACCGTGGGCGCTGATCGGCATCGGCTTGCACGCAGGCATCTTGCTGCTGATGAATGTGGGACCGTTCTCGCTGATTTCGGTGGCTTATTACGTGAGTCTGTGGCGCCCGGACGAAGTCGAGGCCGCCGTGGCCACGCTGCGCGACCGGGTTGGCCGAACGCGTGCTACGGTTGTTAGCGATGCCTCGTGACACGTATCCGGTGATTAGTGAGCCGTTGACGGGAGTCGAGCTCCCGAGCGAGCCCCTCACCGACCACGAGTTTCCGTCCGAGCCGATCCGCGATCATCGGTTCCCCAGCGAGCCGCTGCGCGACAGCAAACCGATCAGCGAGCCTCTGCGCGACCACCCGTATCGCTAGCGCCGGCTCGCGGTCGTCCGAAACGACTCGGGTGTAGCGCCGGTTTGTCCGGCTCCGCCACGCCGCGTAACCTCCCGCGGTGATGGAACGTCTTACAGACATGAGCCATGAATACGATTTGATCGCCATCGGAGCGGGAAATGCCGGAATCGCTGCGGCCAGTGCCGCGGTGGCCGCGGGTTGGAAGGTTGCGATCATCGAGAGCCGGGACGTGGGCGGTACCTGTCCACTGCGCGGCTGCGTGCCCAAAAAGGTGCTCGTCGCCGCGGCAGAGACCCTGGATTACATCGCCCGAGCGCCCAGCCATCACATCGATGTGGCTGCGCCCACCCTGGATTGGCCGGCCCTGATTCAGCGCAAGCAGGGCTTCGTCGACGGCGTGGCCG
>SPJJ01019103.1_pt1 | contig 18282 bp, 18 predicted proteins | sample 3741741 | NCBI WGS metagenome assembly SPJJ01 (sample SAMN10925908, study PRJNA522277) | cold seep metagenome | isolation source: Elba SIP-enriched marine methane seep metagenome, extraction at timepoint T1 | place: Italy: coast of Elba, Mediterranean Sea | collected 2014-05 | reverse complement strand
TTTTTTTCCCGCACTTGTTTTTCTATCTCTTTTTATCAAGAATTAAACAAGTTACATTTTTAAAAGTTAAAATAAAGCCGTTAAATCACATTAACAGCCACCAAAAAAGGTTCATTAAGGAACCAAATTCATCACTTCTGCAATCACCTGTTCTATCGATAATTGAGAAGAATCTATAAAGAGAGCATCGTCCGCAGCCTTTAATGGTGCAGCCTTGCGCTCTTGATCGCGACGATCACGCGCTTCAATCTCTCCAGTTATCTGCACTAGGTTAGCATCTATTCCTTTTTCTATCAACTGTTTATAACGTCTTTTTGCTCTTTCCTCAGCACTCGCTGTTAAAAACACTTTATTTTCAGCTTCTGGAAACACCACAGTCCCCATATCACGACCATCTGCAACCAACCCTGGAGCCAGTCTAAAATCTTTTTGTTTTTGCAACAATACGGCTCTAACTTCTGGATAAGCAGCAACGATGGATGCAGTGTTGCCGGTTGATTCCAAGCCTAAACGTGCTGTAATATCCAGTCCATTGAGAATAACAACCAGCTCATCGCCACATTCAAAACCGAGCTTCATTTCTGAGGCTACTTTAACGACTGCCTTGACATCAGTTATATCTATAGCCAGATCGATCGCTGCAATGGCAAGTGAGCGATAAATTGAACCGCTATCCAGATAGTTCCAGCCCAGTTTTTTCGCAACGGCACGACTCACCGTTCCTTTCCCTGCCCCACTCGGCCCATCAATGGTTAATACCGGAACACTCATTTTAATTTCAAACCCAGCTGAGTTGCTAAATCACGAAACTCTGGAAAAGAAGTATTTACATTTTGACAATCATTCACAATAATCGGCGCAGTAGCTCTTAATCCAGCAATGGAGAATGACATGGCTATACGATGATCATCATGAGTATGTACTTCACCACCACCTATGGAATCAGCCGGCTTGCCTTGTATGATCATACCATCTTCGGTCGGTACTGCATCTACGCCTAAAGTTTGTAAACCGTCCGCCATCACCTGAATACGATCACATTCTTTAACACGTAATTCTTTAGCTCCCGTTAATTTTGTTTGACCTTCTGCACAGGCGGCCGCAACAAACAACACAGGGAATTCATCTATAGCCAGAGGAACTAATTCTTCTGGTATATCGATCCCTTTTAACTGACTTGATGTCACTCGTAAATCAGCAACCGGCTCTCCACCTACTGAACGCTCATTTATGACTTCAATATTCGCTCCCATTAACCGCAAGATATCGATAATTCCTGTTCGTGTAGGGTTAATGCCGACATGCTTTAATGTCACATCAGAACCTTCAGCAATTGAGGCTCCAACCAAAAAGAAGGCCGCCGAAGAAATATCACTGGGCACATCAATTTCACATGCTGTTAACTTGCCTTTTGCATTAATACTGGCTTTATCACCGTCTCGCTGCACCGGATACCCAAAGCCATTTAACATTCTTTCTGTATGATCACGCGTTGGCGCTGGCTCAACTACCGATGTTTCGCCATCGGCATACATGCCGGCCAATAATAAACAGGATTTAACCTGTGCACTGGCCATAGGCATCACATAGTTAATGGCCTGTAATTTATCGGTACCTTTAATACGCATAGGCGCAGTACCATCCGCTTCGGTTTCGATATTTGCTCCCATAGAGATTAATGGAGCCGTAACCCTTTTCATCGGTCGCGAAGATAGCGAAGCATCTCCTGTTAACACGGTATTAAAGTTTTGCCCTGCCAATAAACCGCTTAACAAACGCATCGAAGTGCCGGAATTACCTAAATACAAAGGCTCTTTAGGTTCTTTCAGTCCGTGCTTTCCGACACCATGTATGGTGACTTCACCATTTTCTGGCCCTTCAATTTCAACACCCATCGCTCTGAAAGCAGCTAAAGTTGATAGCGCATCTTCGGCGTTTAAAAAGCCTTTAACACGGGTAACACCTTCCGCTAGAGAACCTAACATAATGGATCGGTGAGACATTGATTTATCCCCTGGCACACGAATTTCTCCGCGTAAACTTCCACCCGGCTGGACATTAAATGTAATTGATTGTGACATAGCGTTATCGAATTGATTTAGGAAACGTTGCCTAGCTTGCTTGGCATACGTAAAGGTTTCAAAAAGCTGCTGGCTTTCATTATTAACCAGCATTTGTTCTATTTTCCCTAATTCATTAGTTAACTGCTGAATTAAAGGAATAATTTCTGTTTTATTCGCCATACAGATATCCAACCACATGGTTGGGTCACTGGAAGCGATACGGGTAAAATCCTTAAACCCCCCTGCAGCATATTTAAAAATCTCTACCTGCTCGTCTTTCTGGCCTAACAAATCCACTAAAGAATAAGCCAGGATATGTGGTAAATGACTGGTTGCAGCCAATACCGAATCATGGTGAGCCACATCCATAAGCGAAACGGCCGACCCTATACCCTGCCAAAATGCAGTGATTTTTTTTAACGCCTGCTCATCCGTTGAATTCAGCGGGGTTAGAATCAAGCGTTTATTTATATATAAATCGGCACGCGATGCTTCAACACCACTACGTTCGGCACCAGCAATAGGGTGAGCGGCAACAAAATTAGCCGGTACCTCACCAAAAACAGACTTGGCAGCGGCAATCACACTACCCTTAGTACTCCCCGCATCGGTATAAATGGCCTGCTGATTCCAATAAGGTTTTAGCTGTTTAAAAATACGCTTTATCACACCAACCGGCGTGCAGATAATAATGCAGTCGGCATCTTTTACCGCCGACTCAATATCCAGATAATATTCATCAACAACCCCTAATCTTTTAGCGGCTTGTAAATTAGCAAGCCCTGTTTCACGACCGAAAGCGACAATATGATTACATAACCCTTGCTCTCTGGCGGCTCTGGCAATAGAGCCACCAATCAAGCCGATACCAATAATACAAATCTTGTTAAACATGCTTTAACGCTTACCGAGTACAGATGATAAAGCATCGATAAAGAATTGGTTTTCTTCTGTCGTACCAATACTAATACGTAAAAATTTAGGCATTTCATAGTTGGCAACTGGACGAACGATCACACCTTTTTTTAGCAAAGCCTGATATACAGGCATAGCATCTTGTTGCAAATTGACGGAAACAAAATTTGCCGCCGAAGGAATCCACTCTAAACCCATAGATGAAAAGGCTGTAGATAACTGTTCCATCCCCTTTTGATTGAGACTCACACTTTCGCTCAAATAGTCTCCGTCAGCCAAAGCAGCTTCTGCTGCGGCCAATGCCAGACTGTTATTATTAAATGGCTGTCTAACACGATTCAGCAACTCAGCGATAGCCGAAGAAGAAAGACTATAGCCTACTCTTAAACCAGCCAGGCCATATGCCTTGGAAAAAGTGCGGGTAATCACAAGATTTGGATATTCCGTTAACCAGGAAATCGAATCAACAGCCTGTTCAGCATCCATGTATTCATAATAAGCCTCATCCAGCACACACAAACAAGTCTCGGGTAAAGCTCCGATAAATTGTTTTAATGCCTGTGCGGATAATAGAGTACCCGTAGGATTATTTGGGTTGGCAATAAAGACCAGCCGGGTTTTATCATTCACCAATGCCAGCATGGCCCCCAGGTCATGTGCGTATTCCTGTGCCGGTGCTATTTTGGCCGTTGCCCCTGCAGCCTGTGTCACAATCGGATAAACAGCAAAAGCATGTTGCGAAAAAACCGCTTCCAAACCCGGCTGTAAAAAAGTTCTGGCCAGCAATTCCAGGATTTCATTTGAACCATTCCCTAAGGTAACCTGATCTATTGAGACATTATACTTAGTGGCTAAAGCCGTTTTTAGCCCAAAACCATTACCATCAGGATAGCGCGACAAATCTGTAGAAACCTGATTAATGACTGACAAAACCTTTTCGCTAGGACCCAAAGGATTTTCATTAGAGGCTAGTTTTATGATCTGACTAAGCCCTAATTCTCGCTCCAGTTCTTCTACCGGTTTTCCGGGAATATAAGGAACTAATGCCTGAACCCCAGGCACAGCTAATTGAGCAACCATACTTTTACTATTCATAAACCTGCTTTAAATAACGGCTTTAGGGTAAGAACCCAGGATATTAAATAAATTAACATTCTTTTTTAAAGATTCCAGAGCTTTGGCAACATGCTCATCATCTTGATGACCATTGATATCAATAAAAAACACATAGTCCCACAAACCCTGTTTTGAAGGCCTCGATTCTATATGAGACATGCTGATACCATGGATTGCAAAAGGCTCGATAATTTCATGCAAAGAACCCGCTCTATTTCCGGTAGAGACTAATAAGGATGTTTTATCAGCCCCTGTCGGCTGAGGTTCTTGCTGACCAATAATTAAAAACCGAGTAGTATTATTACTTTCATCTTCAATATTATTTTCCAGGATATTTAAGCCATATAATTGTGCTGCCGCTTCGCCAGCTATGGCCATTTTACTGTCACTATCGGCCACTAATTTTGCCGCTTCGGCATTGCTACTGACTGCTGTGCACGGTACATCAGGCAAAAATCGACTCAACCATTGTCTGCATTGCGCTAATGATTGCTCATGAGAGAAGACTTCCGTCACCTCATCCAGAGTCTTTGCATGCCCCATTAAATTATGATGAATAGCGTATTCCACCTCGCCACAAATCTTTAATGGTGAAGTCATAAATCGATCAAAAGTATGAGCAATAATCCCCCCCGTGGAGTTTTCAACCGGCACCACGCCAAACTGACAATGTTGCTTTTCCACTTGAGTAAAAATATCATAAATTGAGGCCACCGGCACCGACTGAACGGCATGGCCAAAATGCTTTAAGGTAGCTTGCTGAGTAAAAGTGCCTGCCGGGCCTAAATAAGCGACCTCCAGTGGTTTTTCCAGCGCCAAACAGGAAGACATTAATTCCCTGAAAAAACGGGCGGCAGTTTCATCTGACAAAGGCCCTGGGTTCAATTCTTTAATCCGACGCAAGACCAAAGCCTCACGATCCGGGCGATAAAATGAACCTGTTTCACCTTCTGAAATTTTTGTCCGTGCCACTTCCATCGCGCAAGTCGCCCGCTGATTAATCAATTGCAGGATTTGACTGTCGATCGAGTCAATTTTTTCTCTTAATTCTGAAAGGGGTATTATGTCTGTCATGCCTGTAATGAGCTATTTTCTATCGCTGGTTAATTCTCTGCCTATCAGCGTTTAATAAACGATTTAGCCGTGTGTTCTTTCAAATTCTGCCATAAAACTGATCAATGCACTCACCCCTTCTTCAGGCATAGCATTATAAATACTGGCTCGCATGCCGCCGACAGATCTATGCCCTTTTAAAGTCATCAAACCATTGTCAGCCGCTCGTGCTAAAAATTCTTTATCTAATTCGGCATTAGCCAGTACAAAAGGCACATTCATTCTGGAGCGAAATTCTTTTTGCACGGGGTTGGAATACAGGGATGATTGTTCGATTGCTTGATACAGTGCTGCAGACTTCGCAATATTGCGTTGCTCTATATCCGCTATACCACCTGATTCTTTTAGCCATTTCAACACTAAACCAACCAAATACCAATTATAAGTTGCCGGTGTATTAAGCATGGAATCATTCTTAGCCTGTTGCGCATAATCCAAAACTGATGCAATTTTATTGTCTGCATTACCAATTAAATCATCACGCACGATCACAATCGTTACTCCGGCTGGCCCCATATTTTTTTGTGAACCTGCATAGATAATCCCATATTTGCTGATATCAACTTCACGCGATAAGATATTTGAGGACATATCACAAACCAAAGGTATATCACCAAAATCCGGAATATCCTGAAATTCTACCCCATGAATTGTTTCGTTAGCTGTATAGTGTAAATAAGCTGCTGCTTCATCGACATTCCAATCCGAATAAGCAGGAATATCAGTAAACTTAGATTCAGAAGAGTCAGCAGAAACAATTACGTCACAATGGTTTTTTGCTTCTTTTAGTGCTTTAGCTGACCAGGCTCCAGTATTAACATAACAAGCCTTGTCATTACCTCTTAGAATATTTTGAGGAATAGCTGCAAACTGCCCTGTCGCCCCACCCTGCAAAAACAATACTTGATAATTATCGGGAATATTAAGCAATTCAATCAAGTCAGCTTTTAATTCTTCAGCAATCGACATAAACTCTTTGCCGCGATGACTCATTTCCATCACCGACATACCTGTTCCACGCCAATCAAGCAATTCCTGTTGCGCTTTTAATAATACCGGCTCTGGTAAAGTTGAAGGGCCCGCACTAAAATTATAAACTCTGCTCATTACTATTATTCTCCTAAATCATCTTGCTCAGTCTCTGAGCTGATTTGACTATCTTCGCCAGAATCAGAGTCTGTTTCATCATCCAGACCTTCTACACGATCGACACCCACTACTTTTTCATCTTTATCCAGACGAATCACCCGCACCCCTTGCGTATTACGTCCGACTATAGAAATTTCATCCACGCGAGTCCTTACCAATACTCCGCCACTGGTAATCAGCATAATTTCATCTGTTTCATTAACTAATGTTGCGCCGACAACCGCACCATTACGCTCTGAAGTTTGCATTGCAATCATGCCCTGACCGCCACGCTTATGACAGGTAAATTCTTCCAATCTCGTGCGTTTACCGTAGCCGTTTTCGGTAACGTTTAACACCGTCCCTTCTGCGGCAATAATCAATGAGATAACTTTTTGTCCTTCTTGCAAACGAATGCCTCTTACACCCGCCGCAGTTCGCCCCATAGAACGAACATCCATTTCATTAAAACAGTTAGCCTTGCCTGAACTGCTGAATAACAAGACATTTTGCTGACCATCGGTCACAGCTACCCCAACTAAAGAGTCATTCTCACGTAAATCAATGGCAATTTTACCGTTAGCCCGCTGACGCTCAAATTCTTTCAATGGCGTTTTCTTTACCGTACCGGCTTCTGTTGCCATAAAAATAAATTTATCATCGCTATATTCACGAACCGTCAACATCGCATTAATTTTTTCACCCTTATCCAAAGGCAATAGATTAACAAAAGGTTTACCGCGTGAACCTCTGCTGGCAACAGGTAACTGAAAAACTTTTAACCAATACACTTTTCCCAGCGAAGAAAAACACAAGATAGTATCGTGTGTGTTGGCAATGATCAGTTTATCGACAAAATCCTTTTCCTTAGTCGCTGTTGCCGATTTCCCACGGCCACCACGACGTTGAGACTTATAATCATCCAGCGGTTGCGCCTTGACATAACCTTCATGAGACATGGTCACCACCATGTCCTCTTCGGTAATTAAATCTTCTGCTGACAAGTTCAGATAATCCTGAATAATTTCAGTACGACGCTGATCAGCATATTGTTCTTTTATTGCTTCCAGTTCCTCGCGTATCACTTCCATCAAACGCACATCACTGCCTAATATCTCTAGATATGAGTCTATGAGTTCCAGCAACTCCTGGTATTCTTTGACTATTTTTTCCTGCTCCAGTCCAGTCAAACGATGTAATCGTAATTCTAAAATGGCCTGAGCCTGAGCTTCAGACAAACGATAAACTCCGCCACCTTGAACACCAAAATCCAAAGCTAAGTTTTCTGGGCGCGTTCGGTCTGCATCGGCATTTTCCAATAAAGCTTTAACCAGCCCTAATTCCCAGTTTCTAGCCAACAATCCCTGCTTGGCCTCTGCCGGTGTCTTAGATGTCTTGATCAGCTCAATCATTTCATCAATATTAGCCAGAGCGATGGCTAGGCCTTCTAAGACATGTGCTCTTTCACGCGCTTTTCGCAGATTATAAATAGTCCGGCGGGTCACAATCTCACGACGATGATTAATAAAAGCCGCCAAGATCTCTTTTAAATTCATGCAATAGGGTCGACCATCCCTGATCGCAACCATATTTATACCAAAAACAGTTTGTAACTGAGTTTGCTTATAAAGATTATTTAAAATTACTTCCGGTACTTCACCACGGCGTAATTCAATCACCATGCGCATACCATCTTTATCGGATTCGTCTCTTAAGCCACTGATTCCCTCAAGCTTTCCATCTTTAACCAGTTCAGCTATTTTTTCCAATAGTCTTGCCTTGTTCACCTGATAAGGCAACTCGGTGACAATAATAGACTGACGACTATTATCACTCCCCCTTTCTTCAAAATGACAACGCGAACGTAGATGGACTCGCCCCCTACCGGTCGTATAGGCATCGTATATACCCGATGCGCCATTGATAATTCCAGCGGTTGGAAAATCCGGGCCCGGAATAAATTTCATCAATTCAGGGATACTGCTGTCAGGATTAGCAATTAAAGCCAGGCAGGCACTAATAACTTCAATTATATTATGTGGAGGAATATTGGTCGCCATGCCTACGGCGATCCCGGAAGCACCATTCACCAACAAGGTAGGAATGCGGGTTGGCATCACAGATGGCTCAGATTCCGACTCATCATAGTTGGCTACGAAATCAACCGTTTCCTTATCCAGATCTGCCAATATCTGATGAGAGATTTTGGCCATCCGCACTTCCGTGTAACGCATAGCTGCCGGAGAATCACCATCCACCGAACCGAAATTACCCTGGCCATCTATCAACATATAGCGCATGGAAAACGGCTGCGCCATCCGAACAATCGTGTCATATACGGCCGTATCACCATGCGGGTGATATTTACCGATAACATCCCCGACTACACGTGCTGATTTTTTATAAGCTTTGTTCCAATCATTACCCAGCTCGCTCATGGCATATAATACGCGTCTATGCACGGGCTTCAGGCCGTCTCTAACATCTGGAAGTGCTCGACCAACAATAACACTCATTGCATAGTCAAGATACGATTGTTTCATCTCATCTTCGAGATTAACAGGAATAATTTCTTTAGCAAATTCTGACATTGATCCGTTTGTTTTTATATATGCTTAAAAGCATGAGTCCTTGCTGACCGCCTTAATCACTCACCTGGCATCAGACAATAAAATAACTGGTCAATTATAACAAATAAATCAACTTAAAAGGAGAAAGCTTGCAACTATCAATGAGGAGATATTTTTTGCCCACAAAGACTACAAAAGTGGCAAAGAAAAGTCGATAAGCTTAATCTAACCCAACAAAACCCAAAAAGTTATTTCGGGCCAGATCAAGCTTAAACAGAGGGTTAACCGAAGCTAACTAAAAACTTCCTGTAAAAAATTATCCATTACCTGCCAGGAACGCCTATCGGCATCCGCCTGATAAACCGTGCCAAAACCCGGATCATTCGCAACCGGATTGGTAAAAGCATGCATGGTATGCCCATAATTATGAAACTGCCAATCTGCACCGGCCTCGCTAAATTCCTGTTGCGCAGCAATAATTTGCTGGTCAGAAACCATCGGATCATCTGCACCATTTAATAATAGCAATTTGGCTTTTATCGCCTGTTTATTATTATTTTCAACAGGCATTAATAGGCCATGAAAGGAAACCACGCCTTTTATATTTGCACCGGAACGTGCCAAGTCCAGTACACACAATCCACCAAAACAAAAACCTATAGCAGCCAGTTTATTATCATCCACCCAGGGCAGCAACTTAACCGCATAAACTGCCGCTTCGATCCGCTTTAATAGTAAAGCACGATCATCAACAAAAGGCTGCATTAATTGAGCGTTCTGCTCATTATTTTCACCCAGAACATCTTTGCCATACATATCCAGTGCAAAAGCAAAATACCCCATCTCAGCTAGTTTTATGGCTTTTTGTTCGACAAAATCATTTCGTCCAGCCCAAGCATGACTGACCAAGACCGCAGGCCTACGTCCTTCGACTTCATCATCATAAGCAAAAAAACCCTCTAGCTGCACATCACCATCAAGATAACCAACCGTATTTGAAATTATTGCCATAGAACACCTCTTTTATTGACTGATAAAATCATAGGCGACCACTCTATTAGTCAAAGGTTTGATCTTTTCATGCAACACTTTCTTATGTTTCGGATGATCTAAATAAGCGTTTAATGCTGCTTTATTTTTCATTGTTACCGTCACGGCAACATCAAATGTATCATCGACTATCCCACGTTCACTAGGCATTACCACCCCAACATGACGACTGACAATACCCGGCAGATCATTTAGCTGTTGACTGGCTTTGATAAACTGGGCACGATGCTGCTCATTACCCGGTTGTTTTAACCAGACCATGACCACATGAGTAACTTGCTTATTTCCCTCAGCCTTAACGCTTGTTACCGTTAACGACAACAAAGCCAATAACCCAAGCTGGATAAAAAGACTCATTTTTTTCATACTAACTCTCCCGATTGTTTTAAAGAATTTAAAAACCCTATAGATGCTTCTTCTACCATATTTAACACTCTTTCAAAGCCATATTTCCCACCATAATAAGGGTCAGGCACTTCGAGAGTCTCCACATGAGGAGCATACTGCAAAAAATATTTAAGCTTATGCTGATGCTCTTCAGGACAGGCATCTTTTAAGATTTCATAATTATCCTGATCCATCGCCAACAGATAATCATAATCTTCAAAATCCCCCATCACAACCTTCCTAGCTCTGATATTAGCAAGATCAACCCCTCTTTCTTGAGCCGCCTTTTGGGCTCGCAGATCCGGTGCTTCTCCCACGTGATAAGCATGCGTTCCTGCAGAATCAATGATAAAGCTGTCAGCACACCGCTCTGCTTCAATTAAAGTAGAAAAAACACCCTCAGCAGTGGGTGAACGACAGATATTGCCCATGCAAACAAACAAAACCTTAATTTTTTCCATACTTTTTCCTTTCAAGTTTGATATAAAACAACCGATACAATGCTGTAAAATTAGAATTATAACTCAATTGATCTATTATATTAGTTGCGTGATCTATAACTATTATTAACAACATATTACTAATCGGGCCCCAAAATGAGGAGAACTCTACAATGCAAATGATGAACTGGCAGTCTGTAGGCGTGCGTGTAGTTGCCATAACCATGTCAACTTTAACAGTCATGGCTATTATCATCTTGATTTTCTATGCAAATAGCGAAAAACAAAAAATGATTGATTCCAATATTCTAGAGGCCAAGCAATTATTATTGCTCTCTGAATCGGTGCGTCACAATACCATTAATAAATGGGATAAAGGCGTATTCAATGTTGCATACTTAAAACAACTGGTAGAAAACAAATCAGCATCAGAAGCCAGAGATATTATTCTTGCCACCGTTCCAGTTGCCACTTCCTGGAATGTTGTTGAGGAAAAAGCGCAACAGAGTAATTTTCGCTTCAAGGCCCCCAAGCTTGGCCCCAGAAACCCTAAAAATGCGCCTGATGCTATCGAACAGGAAGCCTTGTCCTACTTTACAAACAACCCCTCAGCCGAAGACTACAGCTTCATTGATGAAGAAAACGATGAGATTCGTTATTTTCGCCCGGTAAAACTGGTTAAACAATGTGAACTTTGTCATGGCCACCCGGATACCTCATATCAACTCTGGGGAAACAGTAATGGCCTAGATATACTTGGTTATCCGATGGAAAATAAAAGAGCCGGTGATTTACACGGTGCTTTTGAAATTATCAAACCTCTTGCTGAAGAATATGCCCTGCTGCAAAAAAACATCTGGATCGCTATAGGCTTTATTTTTCTGACCTTGGCTGTTATAGGCTCAACGGGCTATTTTGTGATGAGTCAAATTATCATCAGCCCTCTTACCCGCCTGGCCTTAAGACTGCAGGATATCTGTCAAGGTGAAGGCGACTTAACCGCCCGCCTTGATTTCAAAGGTAAATCTGAATTTGCCTGGGTTGCCAGCAGCTTTAACACCTTTGTAAAAAAAATCGCTAATACCATCAATGATATTACCGAAACCAGTGAGAGACTGGCCACCGCCTCGCACGAATTAAGCAAAATCACTGAAATAACCGAACAAGGGGTTGAAAACCAACTGGCTGAAACCACCCAGGTTGCTTCGGCAATGGAAGAAATGACCGCCACCGTACAAGAGGTCGCTAGAAATGCTATCAATGCTTCAGATGCCGCTAGTACAGCCGATCAAGAAGCCAATAGTGGAAAAAATATTGTTGCCAGCACTACTGACGGTATAAACCAACTTGCAAATGAAGTTGAAAACGCTGCTAATGTTATTCATGAACTGGAAAACGATAGTAATAGCATTGGTGAAGTATTAAGCGTTATTCAAGGTATCGCCGAACAAACCAATTTACTGGCTTTAAATGCTGCCATTGAAGCTGCCCGCGCCGGTGAACAGGGCCGAGGATTTGCCGTTGTGGCCGATGAAGTACGTACACTAGCCAGCCGGACACAAAATTCTACCTTAGAAATCCAGCAAACTATTGAACGCTTGCAAAACCGCGCCAAACAAGCTGTTAGCGTGATGGATAATGGTACCAAACAAGCCGTATCCAGTGTTGAACAAGCCTCTCTAGCAGGGGAATCCATCACCACTATTAGTGAACGCATCGATACGATCAGCGATATGAATAATCAGATAGCCGGTGCAGCTGAAGAACAAACTGCCGTCGCTGAAGAAATTAATCGCAATATCAATAACATTAGTGCTGTTTCAAATGAAACGGCTATGGGAGCTAAAAACACCTCACAAGCCTGTAAAGATTTATTACAGCTTGCTGACGCATTACGTGCCACAGTGGGTCACTTTCGTACATAATGAATATAATCGTGGGCTTTCCACACAATAATTAATTATCGTGGCGTTATTACAAACGCCACGAACAGGAAACAATATGCTTAACAAAGTTACCTTAATTGGGCGTTTAGGTGCCGACCCTGAAGTCAGATACATGCCCAGCGGCGGTGCAGTCACCAATATAAGTCTGGCTACCACACGCAGATGGAAAGACAGACAAAGTGGTGAGAGACGAGATGAAACCGAATGGCATCGCATTGCTTTTTTTAATCGCCTGGCCGAAATTGCAGGCGAATATCTAAGAAAAGGCAGCCTGGTTTATATAGAAGGCCGTATTCGCACCCGAAAATGGCAAGATCAGAATGGCCAGGACCGCTACACCACCGAAATTATCGCCGAACAAATGCAAATGTTGGACAGCAAAAGTGGTGGAACAGGAAATTTTGCTGAATCCACCCCACATGATAACAGTCATGCATCGTCCAGCCCTGCGCAGCCGCCCCATAACAGCCCGAACAATCCAGCCACGCCAGATACTCCACCTCCGGCCGCCTATGAAGATTTTGATGATGATATTCCGTTCTGATTCAGCAATGAAACAAACAAAAAGCCTTTAATCTTTAGAGGCTTTTTACCAGCGAAGACAAGCGCTGCCATTCCTCTGCCAAAGTATTATCCGGCATCTTACTTTCTGCACGCTGATACCAATAACGCGCATTCGACAAATCCCCTTCAACACGATGTAAATAGGCATGAATTAAGCAGGCATATTGATCTGAAAAAGGCTGCACCATTTGGTGAGCCGCTTCCCAGTCACCCGCCTGCTCCAATTGCAATGCCCTCTTGTAATCACTGCTCATATCTAGCACCTCGAAAACTAATCATTTAATCTCTATTTTTTATAGCGCATCACAGTTTTTTTTATTTAGTACCAATGTACAATTGTGATTTTCTCTCCTGGCTATATAGTTATCTCAACGCAAAATAAAAAAGGGAGTAGAACTATGACTGATTTTACCGTAATAGACCCCGACATTGATTATGAACATTTAGATGATTTACCCATCTATGAACATATTGAATCTCAATTTTTTAATAGCGATGAAAGCGCACAACTCAACTATGATGAACCGGATGAATGGCTGAACAACTAGGCTTATAGCTTCATGCTTCCCCCCCTCAGCGCAAGGACGCGCATTTTTTTATTCTCCCCACCTCTTTCCAGAGTACCCCGTCACTTTACCAAGACAGCAAACTGCCATCGTACTTAATAAACTGTCCCGTGTTTGACAAATCAAATTGATTAATCTGTTCTATCATTCCCTTAATACTGGTTTCTGCATCAATCAAAGCATTAGGTCCGCCCATATCGGTTTTTACCCAACCCGGATGAAATATTTGCACACCTATTCCCTGCTCACGTAAATCTATCGCTACGCTTTTCATACTGGCATTTAAGGCCGCCTTACTGGAACGGTACAAAATACTACCGCCACTGCTATTATCATCAATACTGCCCATCTGACTGCTTAATACCGCAATATGCGGCTTATCACTTCGCCTTAATTGCGGCAAAAATGCTTCCAGCAGTTTTATCACCCCCAGCACATTGGTTTCCAGGGTTTTTATCCAGCGCTGATAATCCAGGTTCCCCAGACCCTTTCCTGCTTCATCACCGTAAACACCAGCATTTGCAATGAGCAAATCTAGCCTTATATCGTCCAAGGCCTCAGCCAACACATCCATAGACGGCCTATCCAGAATATCCAGCTGGTACAGGCGTATGTCTTCATACTGTTTGGCCAGGACTTTTAAAGCCTCTGCGTTTTCAATATTCCGGCATGTTGCTATAACCTGCCAGCCATGCTCGGCATACTGCCTGCAAAACTGCAGACCTAAGCCTCGGTTTGCCCCACTAATCAGCACACTGCTCATTTTATTGTTTCCATTATTTGTTTGATACTGTCTAAATATAAGCCGGGCTCTATCGCCTGCACTTTAGATTTTAATGTGGCAACGGTTTCTGCGGCTTCAACCTCGACGGTGCGCTGCATAATCACCGGCCCCTGATCATACTCTTCATTAATAAACTGTACACTGGCACCAGATTGCTTGTCTCCCGACTGCAATACCACCTGATGAACCTTATCACCATACAGCCCCCGCCCTCCATGTTTGGGTAATAATGACGGATGAATATTTAAAATTTTATTGGCAAAGCGCTTAATCGTCTGCGGGCCAATTTTTTTCATATAACCTGATAAAACAACCAAACCAGTATCCGACTGAAGCAATAAATCACGGATTGCTTCATCTTTTTCATCCTCATCCAAATGTGTTTGACTGTTAATACAATGAACCTTTACTTTGTTTTCGATACACCAGCGATAGATTTCAGAATCTCGGTTGTTCGTTATCACAATAGCTGTTTCTGCGGTAAGTTGCCGCTGCCGCATGGCATCGATAAGGTATTTTGCAGCCGAGCCGCCATGAGATGCCAAAAAACTGATTTTCAACATATTAATCCTTAATTCAAACAGTTCGGATCATTATGATAAGGATTATTCACCCAATCACTGACTGGCCTAATCTGCATACTCTGATAACTATCTTTACGCAATAAACCTTGAGTTGCTTCCATGCTCACCTGTTTATCCAGCCATATTGAATAATCATCCTCAGTAATAATAACTGGCATTCTTTGATGGATAGTTGTCATCATGGAATTTGCAGCAGTGGTGATAATACTGCAGCTGTAAACTGTTTCCGCGCCTTTATCCCAATACTCCCACAAACCCGCAAAAGCAAACACCCCGCTGTTAACAGAACTGATGCAATAAGCCTGCTTACCACCCTGCGGCTGTATTTGCCATTCATAAAACCCCGTAGCAGGGATTAAACAACGGCGTTGCTGATAAGCCTGTTTAAAAGCCGGTTTTTCAGCTACCGTCTCGGCCCGCGCATTAATCAATCGCTGACTGATTTTACGTTCTTTAGCCCAGTGAGGAATCAATCCCCAATATAAATAAACCGCCTTGTAACTACCATCATCCAGCTTAACAACAGTCAGAATTTTCTGTCCGGGTGGAATATTGTAATTTTTTTCATAGCGAGGCAGTCTATGCAGCTTGAAGCCATCTATTAACTGATCTTCTGTCGCAATTAAATTAAATCGACCACACATTATTTTCACTTTAATTGACTTTTATCTGTCAATAATAGCGCAAACAATCAAGAGACATAATATTTAAATGCTTCGATCGTTACACAGGCAACTCAAAGAGCATCCGCTAACTTGTAATATTATTGATTTTTAAACTTTTCAGTTTTTCTACCTCTTTGCTAGTTTTCTTGAATAGTGTACACTTTTCTTATTTATTCATTTTCTATTTAACACACTATGAACAGCACCGCTAAAAATAAACATGGTGGCGCCAGAGTTGGAGCTGGACGCAGGAAAGGTTCATCTGTTTATGCTGAATCCACCAAAGCCATTCGTGTTCCCGAAAGCATGCTGCCGGAAATAAAATCGATGTTAAAACTACGCAAACAAGCAATTAAAAATCTGAACACAGCTTCCGGTGATATTTTTTTCCCAGCCTCGACAACCCCACAGATAGATATTCCGTTATTTTCAGGTAAAGTAGCCGCTGGTTTCCCCTCACCTGCCGATGACTATATAGAAAAAACGCTGGATTTAAATGATTTACTGGTTAAAAAACCTGCCGCGACCTTTTTTGTCCGTGCCGAAGGTGAATCCATGCTAGGCGTAGGCATCCATCCTAATGATATTCTGGTCGTCGACCGCTCACTGAACCCTGTGGTCGGTAAAATCATTATTTGTGCATTAAACGGAGAATTAACCGTCAAACGTTTAAAAGGCATAGGCGATCAAATTATTCTAGCGGCAGAAAATCCGGCTTATGCCGATATTATCGTTAATAAAGAAATCGACTTTATGATCTGGGGCGTGGTCACCAATGTGATCCACAGTCTGCAATGAAACCATCTCCCCCTACTGTTTTTGCCCTGGTCGACTGTAATAATTTTTATGTTAGTTGTGAGCGAGTTTTCCGTCCCGAGCTGGTTAATAAACCGGTTGCCGTACTGAGCAATAATGATGGTTGTATTGTTGCCCGCAGTCAGGAAGTGAAAAACCTGGGCATTAAAATGGCCACCCCGGTCTATCAGGTTCAATCGTTGATCAAAAAACACCGGATACATTTATTTTCCTCCAATTACAGTCTTTATGCCGATATGTCCAACCGGGTGATGCAATGCCTGGAAAACTACAGCCCAGCCCTGGAAGTATATTCGATCGATGAATCTTTTCTCGATCTAAGCGGTATACACAGTGATGATCCGAACAGCTATGCCCGACAGATCAAACACAGTGTTCAGCAACAAACCGGTATTCCGGTCTGCATAGGTATGGGGCCGACCAAAACACTGGCCAAACTAGCCAATTATGCAGCCAAAAAGTGGCCTAAAACCGGCGGTGTAGTGGATTTATCCGAGCCACTACGCCGTGAAAAATTACTTCCACTCGTACCTGTGGGTGAAATCTGGGGAATCGGCCGGCAAACACGAAAACGCCTGCAACTCATGGGCATACATACTGCTGAGCAACTGGCCAGGCAGTCAGCTGAAACGATACAAGCACAGTTTAATATAGTAGTCGCCAGAACGGTGATGGAATTAAACGCAGTCTCCTGCCTGGCACTGGAAGATATTACCAGCGACAAACAGCAAATAGTCTGCTCACGTAGTTTTAAACGACGTTTAACTGATTATGCTGAACTGGCCGCCGCTTTAGCCAGTTTCTGCAGTAGAGCAGCGGAAAAACTGCGCCAGCAACACTCTGTTGCCGGCTCCATCTGTGTATTTATCAGAACCAATCCCTATAATCCTGAAGAACCTCAATATCAGCGTTCCGCTCATCTACTGTTTAATCAATCAACGGCCGATACCCGAGTGATTATCCAGCAGGCCAAACAGTTACTAAAAGAAATTTATAAAGCAGGCTATCGTTTCCAAAAATGCGGTGTACAACTCGGCTGTATTCATCCCGCATCCAGCCCTGAGCAACAAGATTTATTTCCCTTAATAGATCAGCCCGGCAATAGTCAGCAGCTGATGCAGACACTGGACCAGATCAACCGGCGCTTTCCTAAAAGCATCAGTGTCAGTCCATTACAGATCAATAATCATTGGCAAACCGCTGTGGAACATTTATCCAAACACTATACCACCGACTGGAATGAGCTTGTCAGGGTTAAATGCCAATAATTAGACGAATATTTATGCTCTAAAATAGTGCATAAAAAAGAAACAATCTATCAACAAAAAAGCACATAAAAAATATTTCAGTTTCCGTTATTTTTTCAAGCAAAAAAACACTAAATACAGCTAAGTTATTCTTCAATAAGCGCTTATTTTTTTATGCACAATAGCTGTGGATAACTCTGTGAATAAACTCTCAATATTTGCCCCAAGACCTTTAATTTATGGCCTTCAGACTAAATTGACTTAATTTTACACAACCCAGTATAATTACTTTTTTTTCAATAACTTAAAAATTGTCAAGCATCTGAAA
>SPJJ01024706.1_pt1 | contig 18288 bp, 22 predicted proteins | sample 3741741 | NCBI WGS metagenome assembly SPJJ01 (sample SAMN10925908, study PRJNA522277) | cold seep metagenome | isolation source: Elba SIP-enriched marine methane seep metagenome, extraction at timepoint T1 | place: Italy: coast of Elba, Mediterranean Sea | collected 2014-05 | reverse complement strand
GGTGCCGTTGTCCACGTGGAGGACTGCCGAGGGGCAGGACAGCGGTAAGACCGATGAAATGAGAAACCTGGGCGACAGCGCCGACTCGCCGTTCAAGAAGATGGCCGCCAAGTACGACGTCTCCGAAGCGCAGGTTCTGCTTCGTTGGGCGGTGCAAAAGGGATTCGCCGTTCTTCCCAAGAGCATGAACCCCGAGCGAATGAGCATGAACATCGATCTGTTTGCGTTCGCGATCGACGACACCGACATGGCCGCGATCGACACGATGGACCGGGGCGACGGAGTCGCGTGGAGCACCGGAGACCCTTTGAAGGCCGCGTAGCTCGGCAGAGCCTGTGATGCGTTGCACGGTTTCATTGGCAGCCTGTAAGCTGCCATCGTGAGCGAGGCGCTACTGGTGTCACCGAGTACCGACCGTAGTGTTTCGACGGACGAGCTCCGCAGCCGCGTGTTGTTGTACCTCGTGGTACTGCTCGTCATTCGTTTCGGCTATCACGCGTGGACCGCGATCGTGGAGGTCGCCCTATCCAGGCCGGTGTCGCCGGACATCGACATGACCTCGGTCCTCATCGTGACCTGGTCCATGACGGGTGGGCTCGTGTTCGCGCTGCTGTTCTGCCGGTTCGCCCGGCCATCGAGACTCGCCCTGGTCCTGGTCGAAACCGTTGGCACGTTGTTGCTCGCGGTCGGCTATCTCGGCCTCGCGGCGAACGTGCCCAATTACGGTCCCGCGTTCGCCACCCTCAACATTTCGCTTCTGGTCGTGCTGCGCGCCGCGCTGGTCCCGAGCAGTACCTGGCGCACAGTCGTGGTCGGTGCGCTCGCCGTGTGCGTGCTGCTCGTAACGGCAGTGGCCTTCGCCAAGCGGACGCCAACGTCGGTGATGACCTGGTTCGTCGTGCTCGGTAGTGCGTTCGCCGCCGTCAGCGTGGTGATGAGCCACGTGATCTACGGGTTGCGACGCCAGGTTCGCGAGGCCAAGCGTCTCGGCCAGTACGAGCTCAAACACAAGATCGGCGAGGGTGGCATGGGCGTCGTCTACCAAGCGACCCATGTTCTTCTGCGTCGCCCGACGGCCATCAAGCTACTGCCACCGGATAAGGCAGGCGAACACACAGTCGCGCGATTCGAGCGCGAGGTGCGCCAGACCAGTCGGCTCGAACATCCGAACAGCGTGTACATCTACGACTATGGCCACACGCCCGACGGGCAGTTCTACTACGCCATGGAGTATCTCGACGGGCTCGACCTGCAGCAACTCGTCGATCGTGAGGGGCCGTTGCCCGAGGCACGGGCGATCTCCGTGCTACGCCAAGCATCGCGCGCATTGGCCGAGGCCCACGACATGGGACTGGTTCACCGCGACATCAAACCCGCCAACATCATGTTGTGCGTACGTGGAGGAGAGCCCGACACGGTCAAGGTGCTCGACTTTGGTCTGGTAAAGGAAGTACACGGCGGCGACGACAACGACGTGACCATGGCGAATGCGATCGTCGGCACGCCGCACTACATCGCGCCAGAGGTCGTGCGCAGTGCAGAGGGGGTGAGCTCGGCGGCGGATGTGTACGCCCTCGGCGCCGTGGCATTCTTCCTGTTGACCGGCCGCCCCGTGTTCGAGGCCTCGTCGGTGATCGAGGTCTGCGCCAAACACCTATCGGACGAACCAGAATCGCCCTCCGCCGTGCGCGGCACTCCTATCGGTGACGCCCTGGAGAAACTCATCCTACGCTGCCTGAGCAAACAACCCGGCGAACGCCCAGCCAACGGAGGCGAGCTCGTCGACGCCCTCGCTGGGTGCTCCGCTTTGGACTGGTCCCGGGCCGACGCGACCGATTGGTGGGAAGCCTTCGATTCCGTTAATGAGACTGCCCCCGCAGTACCTATGGAGCGCTCCCAACTGGCCATCGCCATCGATCAACGCGCGTAGTTTAGAGATGGCTCATCGGCAGGGACGGACGCGGTAGGCTTGCAGTGTTCATAGGCCAATACTCGGGAGTATTCGCCGGCAAGCGTGAGAGACAATGACGACACCACAAGACACAATTCGTATCGGCATCTCCGCCTGCATCGTGGGTGAAGAAGTCAGGTTCAATGGTGGCCACAAGCTCGACAGATTCATTCGCGACACGCTGGGCGCGTACGTCGACTTCGTGCCCGTTTGTCCCGAGGTTGATATAGGCCTCGGAGTGCCGCGAGAAACGCTGCGGTTGGTTCGCGGCAAGGGTAGTCAGCCGCTTCTAATTGCGCCGAAGAGCGGGGCGGCCCACACGACCAAGATGCTCGGTTATGCCCGGGGCAAGGTGGCGGAGCTGGGCAAGCTCGAGCTGTGTGGCTTCATCGTGCAGAAGGGATCCCCGAGTTGCGGCATGGAGCGGGTGAGGATCTACCCCACCAAAGAGGGCGGGGCTCCCACGAAAGATGGTCGCGGTTTGTTCACCCAGGTGCTGATGGACAAGCTCCCCCTGCTTCCGGTCGAGGAGGACGGTCGGCTCAATGACCCTTTGTTGCGGGAGAACTTCATCGAGCGCGTGTTCGCCTATCGTCGCTTGCGGCAGATGTTCGCCGGTCGCTGGACGATTGGTACTCTGGTGAAGTTTCACGCCAGCGAAAAGCTGCTGCTCATGGCGCATGGCGACTACAAGGCCCTGGGGAAACTCGTCGCCAAAGCCAAGGGCACGCCGCGCAAACAGCTGCGAGAGGAATACCAGCGGTTGTTTCTAACGGTTCTCGGTCGCCGGTCGACCACGAGAAAGCATGTCAACGTGCTTCAGCATATTGCCGGCTACTTCCGCAAGCAGCTCGACCAGGAGTCCCGCGATGAAGTGCATGACCTGATAGAGGCCTACCGCGGGGGGCTGGTGCCGCTGATCGTGCCGATTACTCTGATGCGACATCACATCCGTCACCATGGCATCGAGTATCTGGCGGATCAGAGCTACCTCAACCCGCACCCGCGCGAGCTGATGCTGCGCAATCACGTCTGACATGAGAGTGCTACTCACCGGCGCTACTGGGTTCGTAGGTCGCCATCTTCTTCCAGCTCTCGAGGCGGCCGGTTGCGATGTGGCTTGTGGCACCCGAAACCCTGATGCTGCTAGAGGCCGTGATCCCAAACGACACTGGGTGCGTGTCGACGTGGAAGACGAGGCTTCGATAACCAAGGCTCTCGACGGTTGTGACGCGGCGTTCTTCCTGGTTCACGGCATGGGACAGGGGGCGGATTATCCGGAGCGCGAAGCTCGGAGTGCGGAGAACTTCGTCAAGGCCGCGGAGGCCAGCGGCGTTCGTCGCGTCGTCTATCTCGGCGGGGTCTTGCCCGCGGGTGGCCGGGTGTCCAAACATCTGGGCAGCCGGCAGAAAACGGGCGAGCTGCTGCGGGCGGGCAAGCCGAGCGCCATCGAGCTGCGCGCTGCGATGATCATCGGTGAGGGCTCGGCGAGCTGGACGATGGTCAAAGATCTCGCCGCCCGCCTGCCGGCGATGCTTCTGCCAAGATGGCTGCGCAACTGCTCGTACCCGGTGGCTATCGACGATGTTGTCTGGGGGCTGGTCGCGGCGCTGTTTTATCCCGGGAATGATTCGCGCGTGTTCGAGTTGCCGGGCCCGGAGAAGATCTCACACCGCAACGTTCTGCGCCGAGTCGCGGTACTGCTCGGCCACACCCGACCAATGCTCAACGTGCCAGTGCTGTCACCGCGGCTGTCCAGCTACTGGATTGCCCTCGTCACGCGGGTGAACCTCGATCTGGCCAAAGAGCTCGTCGAGGGAGTTCGCTACGATCTCGAGCCGCAAGAGGACGTTCTGTGGGACCAGGTCATGCACCAGCCGCTCGAGCTGGAGCAGGCGGCCCAACTTGCGCTCGCGGCCGAGGGGTTTGACATCGGCGAGTGCCCCGAAACCGTATCGAGGGTGCGGGCGATCGGCTCCATGTTCAACCAGGAAGTCCCGTGGGGCAGCAGCGACTCACCATCGTAGTCGTCATCCTGGGTATAGGTCTGTTTGGTGCGGCGATCGCCGCCAGGGCGCAGCTCAATCCATGGTGGACCAACGCGGGGGTAGCGGTCTTGGTGTTGGCGGCGTCGGCCGGCGTGCTCACGAACCGACTCGGCTCCCTGTTCGAACTCAGATGGAAATCCCTCGGCGGGGCTGTGTTGCTAGGGGCCTTGATGGTCGCAGCGACCCACTTGAGCTTCGGGCTCGCGACCGCGCTGATTCCCGGCCTAGAGGATACGGTTGTGACGCTATACCGGGACATCGGTCGGCAATCCCCCGGGCAAATCCCATCCGTCGGGTTGATCGCAGTCGTTGTGGTCGCAGAGGAAGTGCTGTGGCGAGGTCTCGCGGTGGAGCTGTTCGAGCCACGCTTCGGCCGAGCTCGGACCGGAGTGGTCGTCGTTCTGCTCTACACCATTCCCCAGCTCATCGGCGGCGACTGGGTGCTGCTGGCTGCCGCCATCGGCGCCGGCACGATCTTCAGCGTGCAGCGCCTCGTCACGGGCAACCTGCTTGTACCGATAACGACGCACGCGATTTGGAGTGCATGCATCTTCAGCCTGGTGCCGCTGTCATAGGCGGGTCAAATCGACCGAAGTATCCGCTCCGCCATGGCGGCTCCGGATAGCAAGGCGCTTTCAATGCGACCGCCGAGCAGGCCGTCTCCACACAACCCGATGCCGCCCTCGAACAAGCAGGGCTGACCAACGGCGGTTTCCACCAATGCATATCGCCAGCGATGACCGACTAGCCGGACGGGGGAGGCATCCCAGCCGGAGAGACCAAGGGCCGTCGTCATGAGCGTGTTTGCGCTGGTTTGTTTCGTCTGTTCGAGGTGGCTACGGGACCAGGCCGGAGTCGCGTGTACCACCCAGGATTCTCGTTCGGGGCGGCCCGGCTTGGTGTGATTGCGAGCGATCAGGGCGATCTGCTCATGGTTCACCCGGGCCGAGACCCACGTGGCATCGTAGGGGTGTGCAAACTCGGCCATGGCAGCCCAGCATGGCGCATAGCGTATCGCTGCTGCGGCCTCGATTAGTGTTCGCCTGCGGCCGAGCAGGTCTGCCGTCTGCGATGCCGGGACCGCGACGACCACTCGGTCGAAGCGGAGCGAATCACCCGGCTCAACGGCGACTTCGAGCTGTCCATTCGCATCGTGCACCTGTATTGCTCGCGTCGACGACCGACAGGGAATGCCCTCGAGCAGGTGTTTCACCAGCGCACTCATCGTGGGTACGCCCACCCAGCGTCGATCTCGACGTTGGCCAGCGTTTCGGCCCGTGTCCAGGTCCGTATCCGGTCCGTCCCATGAGGCGACCACCCCGGAGTCGACCCAACGAGCGAGCCGATCGCGCATCGTTTCGTCCCGTATGGTCATGTACTGCGCTCCGTGGTCGAAGTGCGCTCGTGTGGACAGCCGCCCACCTGGGCGCCGGCCCTTATCGAGCACGACTGTTTCGACGCCGTGGTCGCGAAGGATCCGAGCGCACAGTGCTCCCGCTGGTCCACCACCGATGATGCCAACTCGAGCGATCCTGGCCGGGGCGCTCACGGCGACTCGGGCTCCGTTAGGTTCTCCCGATCGAGCTCGGCTTCGCCCACGGTAACCAGGCCGGTGTAGCCATCGACGGCGACGGTCTGACCGTTGGGAACGCGGGCGAACAGGCCGCCAACACCGTTGACGCAAGGAATGCCGAGCTCGCGCGCTATGATGGCACCGTGGATTAGCATTCCGCCGCGACGCTCGACGATCGCGGCGGCCAGGGGCACGGCCATCGTCATCGCGGGTTCGATGGCTTCACACAGAATTACTTCACCAGCGCAGAACCTGGCCACGTCACGGGGGCTGCGAATCCAACGCGCTGGTCCGCTTGCGAACCCTGGACTCGCCGGTTGGCCCACCAGTTGCCTCACCCTGGCGGCTTGGTCCACAGCTGGCTGTTCATGCTCCGGTGTGGTGGTTGGGATCGGAGTGCTGGTTTCGCCTCGCAGGCGGCAGACGATCGCATCGGCGACACGCTCGTGAACAATCGCCCCGCCATCGAGGTTCTGCGACGAAAGCCTTTGCAGTCCGAGGTCGACAGCACGGAGAAGTTGGCTTTCCAGTCGGCCGATTAATAAGTTGTCGTCGTCCCGAAGGCGCCAACTCAGGCGTGCGACACGCAATGTTTCCGACACGTCCACGAGCCCGGGATCTCCAGCGACTGCAAACAGTGCGCGCTCCAACTCCTCTCGGCGGTTACTACTCGCGATGCTTCGAGTGCTCGTTGAATTCGCCATCTCCAGTAGCAGGGCAAAGACCCAACCCGGCTGTTCGAGCCAGCGATCCTCGCCGTAGCGGACATCGAAGTGTCGAGGTAGGACGCGAGCTATCAGGCGACTGAACTCCGCGCCGCCACCGACTTTTCCGAGCGTTTGCGGCAGCGACGCCAGGTCCGCTCCTGCGTAGACTAGTGTCGCCACGGCTCGACGCAGCTCAGCGTTGGAACGCAACCGCGTGGCCAGCTCGTCGAGCGCCTCGTTGCGCTGACTCGCCAGAAAGCTTTCGCCACGTAGCAGCTCCACGAACTCGAAAGGATCGGTTGGCTGAATGAGGTCGTTGTAGACCACGCCGAAGGCGCGCACCCCATGGGCGAAAGGGATGAAGTCGGATTCGTAGATCTTCCTCCAATGCTCGAGATGCTGGCATCGCGACTCGATCTCCTGTGCCAGGGCAACGTCATCGAGAGTATCAATGGGGCGATTGGACAGCTGTTCGCCGAGACGAGTCAACGTCGGGATGAGCTCATTGACGACGCGATCGCATAGCTCGGAGAGCGCCTCTCGCCCGGGGCGGAGCGTCATATAGTAACGGCGTCGATCTGCCGGCAGCTCGCGTCCGGTGGTGATGGGGCGCGCTTGTAGTACCGTCAAGCCGGCGTCTGCCAGTGTCCACTCGACGTCGACAGGGCAGGCGAGACGGGCCTCGATCTCGCGCACGAGTGAGCTGAGCTGTTGCAGCGTGTGCGCCTCGAGTAGATCCGCTCCAACCTGACTGTGCAGGCTGCCGTCCTGCGACAAGAGCCAGCGTGCCGGATCAACCAATCCGTCCACCAGCGTCGAGCAGGCACCGGGTACCGCCTCGATGACCATGTGCTCGCGGTTCGTGTGGCGTGGATCGCGGCTGAACGCCACGCCCGACACGCTGCCAGCAACCATCGGTTGGATCAGCACAGCCATGGCGCTGGCGTGCGCGTCGAGCCGAAGCTCCGCGCGATAGAGCAGTGCGGCGTCGGACCACATGGAGGCCCATACTTGCTTGAGTGCTGTGATCAGCGCGTCGTCCCCGGCAACGTCCAGAACGGACTCGTGAAGCCCGGCGAACGAGTGCGCGGCGCCGTCCTCATCGCGGGCCGACGAACGGACTGCCAATCCTGATTCGCTTGCCGGCAAACCGGCGACTGCCGCGAGGAGCTGGCTGCGCAGGAGGGACGAGATAGGGGCGGCCATGAAGCGTGATCGGATGCGCAGGGCGGCGTCCCACAGTTCCTCCCACCGACTGTCCTTCTGGGGCTTTCGACCCAATTCCATGCGGATGAAGCTATCGAGGCGATTCGCCTCGACGAACTCGCGGTAGGCGGCAACGGAAACACACACGCCCGGCGCGACCGGGAAACCATGCCGCCTCAGGTCCGCCAGTGTCGCGGCTTTCGAGCCGAGGTCGGCGCGTCCGAGTTGATCAGTGTGGTCTACGGAAATGACTCGAGGGGGATCTAAGGAGACCACTCGGTCACCTCTTGAAAACGCTCCACGTAAAAGCAGCGAACGATATCGAGGCGAATGACCGCGGTGGTCGGCGCGGCGCAGAACGTCTCCAGGTGTGGGTGACGGGACAACAGCTGCGCCACACCGGCGTCGCGGGTTGCGTCCAGTATGGTGGCCTCACCCGTAATCGTGACCGCTGCGCCGCTCATCACATCTGCGCCCTGGTCTCGGTAGATAACCAGGGCCACCTTCGGGCAGCCCTGGATGAGCTTGAACTTGCGGGTCGTCTCCGGGGTTGCGAACCATATGCGGTCCAGGGCTGGGGAACAAGCATAGGCCACCACCGAACCGTAAGGCTGCCCGGCACCTTGGGTGCAAAGCACTCCGTAGTGCTGCTCATTGATCAGATCGCGTAGCCGGCCTTCGACCTCGGCTGTTGGCTGGTCGGGGTGTTTGTCGCGATCGAGAACAGGCTCATCCATGGCAGCAGTCTAAGGCTTGGAAGTTCGGCTGGCGAGAGGACGAGCCCCACACTCGTTGGCGTTGCCTACCATCCCTCACTACCGGGCTCGCCCTTGAACGGTCCGACCAGATCCGGCGTGACCCAGCCAGCGTAAAACTCGCCGGGCTGAGGGCTGACTTCGAATTGGCCGACCGTGCAGCGATCCACGCGGCCCGGGTAGAACGCGAGCATGTTTGCTAGCTCGCTGTACTCGGCAGTTGGGCTCGGGTACGACCAGGCGCAGCGCGGTGCTCGACGATCACCGACCACGAGCGAATGGTACACAGCTGTACCTTTCCACTCGCACCCACTGGCGCCGGCTTCGGAGCGGAGCAAGTCGGAGCGGATATCGGCGGCGGGGATGTAGTAGGTCGGGGGGCTTGCTGTTTCACAGACGCGCACAGCTGCCTGCGTCGAGGCGACAATCTGTCCCGCAAATTCGACGGTGACGCGTTCGAGCACGCGTTCGAGTGCCGGGGGCCGCGGGTAATCCCAGACAGATTGTTGTCCAGGCCCCGGAGCTACCACGGCTGGGGGCCGGCGACCATGAGTGGCCCACCTGGTAGCTTCGCGGGCGAGGCGCGGCGTGAGCTTGACCTCGATCGGTTGCGTTCGTACTCGGACCGGCGGAATGCTCGAGCTCATGGCCAGCGCTTCTTTCGCTCCGCCTGCAGACGCTCGATCATCTGCTCGAGCCGCGGTGTGCCGCGCGGTTGGCGGTCGTGCCGCTGACCCTTTTCGTGATTGCAGCGAGCACAAGCGAGGGCCAGATTTTCGAGCGAGTCATCGCCGCCGTGGGTGCGGGGTACGATGTGCTCGATGGTTGCCTCGCTGATGGGAGTTCCATCGGCGGCGATAGCGAGCCAGCGTCGGCAGTGAATACACTTGCCTCGCCACTGGTCTCCGCTCCGCGTGAACGTATTGTCAGTAGCGGCGATCGCCAGCACGGTTCGGCGCTTGGCAGGCTTCATGCCGCTCGTTGTTCGGGCACGGTGCACGCACCATCGTCGCAGCGGCCCGTTAGCCGCAGGCGGTTCTTCGCGAACCATCGATAGGCGCGGTCGAGGAGCCATGAGATCACGGGAAGTCGGGAGATACGTACCGCCCATTTGAACCCAACCGCCGAGTACAGCTGCCGGAACACCTCAACTCCCTTTATGAACCGACCGTCGGCGGTGCGGCCGCGGATCTGGGCCATGAAGTCGGCCTGCGTCATGTCGTATACGCTCGCGTCGAATTCCGCTGCTGCGATATCGGTGAAGCGAATCGCACCGGTCTTGTCCCGACGCCGGAGAAACGCGATCTCCCGGCTGCATAGCCGGCACTCGCCGTCGAAGAACACCTCAAAGCGATCTCGTTGCATATCGTCAGAGTAAGCACCCGTGGCCACGCTCGCAACACTAAAATCTATTAAAACTGTCATTGTCTGGACATTAAATGCGTGACAAGTGGGAAGGATGCGACTAAAATCTACTAATAATGTCAGTTCTGTTCACACCCCGACAAGCTGCCGGATTGCTCGGTGTGAGCGAATCCACCGTGCGGCGGTGGTGCGACGCCGGCTTTATCGCGACCACGCGAACCGCCGGAGGCCATCGCCGAATACAGCGACAGGCGTTGCTTCGGTTCGCTCGTGAACGCGGGCTCGACATGCTCGACATCGCGCCCGTCGCGACAGCGGGGCGGGGCGGGCGCCTACCCGAGCTGGCCGAATTGAGCGCGCGCTTCTACCAGCAACTCGTCAACGGGGGCGAAAAGGAAGTCCAGCAATTCGTGCTCGAGCTGGTGGGGCGAATCGGCGACAGCGCAGTCGTTTGTGATCACATCATCGCCCCAGCCATGCACCGCGTTGGCGAACAGTGGTCGGCGAATCGGCTCAGGATCTTTAGTGAGCACGCCGCCACCCAGCGCGCGGCCGCCGCCCTCACGATCGCGCGCAGTCAACTGACGACTCTCGGGGTAGACGCCCCCTCCGCGGTGTGCGCAGCCATGGCTGGCGATCCCTACTCACTCGCGCCGGCCATGTGCAGTCTCGTGTTCACGGCCGCAGGGTTTCGGGTCACCTTGCTCGGCCCAAACACGCCGGCCTCCGAGATCGTCCAAGCGGCGGCCGAGCTATCTGCAACTGTGATTGCGGTATCGGTCAGCGCGCCGCCGTTGTCACACGGTGAGCTGGCTGCGTTGTGTACAAAAGCCGATGAGCTCGGCATTCGCGTGGCGCTTGGCGGTCGCATGCTCAAGCTCGCGTTGCGCAAGCAACTCAGCCCAGACTTTTTTGGTGACACCATGGGGCACTTGTCCAGCTACGCCAATCGACTGATGCAGACCCTGCGCGGACAGAAGGCGACCGGTCGCGATGCGTAGGCCGGTACCAGCTGGTGTGCTTCGCGTGGCGCAGCGATGACCGTCCTGGTTCTAGTCCACTTGGCGGCCACCGTCGCGATGGTCGGAATCATCTGGTCGGTACAATGCGTCCAGTACCCACTGTTCGCCCAGGTGCCGCACTCGAAGTTTGCCCAGTACCATGACGCGCACGTACGGCGCATCGGCTTCGTGGTAGCCCCGCTAATGCTGATCGAGGTCGCGTCTGGAGCCGCGCTTCTGTGGTACGTGTCGCCGACACCTGGTCTCATCGCAGCCTTTGTCCTTCTCGGCGTCGTCTGGGCGTCCACGTTCTTCATTCAGGTGCCAGTGCACCGCAAACTGTCGTCGTCGTGGAGCCCACAGCATGTGCTCAGGCTGGTCCGTGGAAACTGGATCCGGACCGTGGCGTGGACGGCGAGAGCAGTGGTCCTGCTCGGTGCTGTCCCGCAATTGCTCAGCCGATGAATGCTCTGGTTCAGGGCGCGGGCCGAGGCATCGGACTCGCGTTGGTGGCAGAGCTCGTTGCTCGTGGTGGCGGACAGGTCGTCGCCACCCAGCGTGGTGAGTCTCCCGCCCTGGCCACACTCCGGGATCAGGCCGGTGATTCCGTAAAGCTCATTCAGCTCGAGCTCACCTGCGAAGCAAGCATCGCCCAGGCGGCGAGTCGCGTGCGGGAGCACGTGAGCTGTTCGCGCCGGAGCGGGCAGCCAAGCAGCTGTTGTCGGTCATTGACGGCCTGACCGCGGAAGAGACTGGCTCGTTTGTGGACTGGAAGGGTGAACCCATTCCCTGGTGAGAGAGAGCCTGTGTTGTGGCGCGCCGGCCCGGCGTGCGGGTTAGTTCCAGCGCGCGAAATCGATTCGCACGCCCGCCGTGAACGACAAAAAGTGGGCCCAGTTCTTCAGATCGCGATCGGGCACGGTCGCGCCGCCACCGATGCCGCGGACGCGAACGAATATGTCGAGCACATCAGACAGCGAAGCACCGAGGGTGAGCGCAACATCGTAGATACCGCCCTCGGTGTCCCCGACCAGGCCGAATGTTGACAGAGCGTCGGCATCCAGCATGCCGTATAGGCCGCGAGGGCCGCGATAGCGAAGCCTGGCCTTTGCGATCGGTACCAAACCGATATCGGACTCTTCGGCGTAGGCAGAACCGTCGACAGCCGTGAACGCAACGTTGGCGTTGCGAATCTGCAAGGAGCCGCCGAACTCGAGTCTTAGCGCTCCATTGAGTACGCGGTACAGGTAGGTCGCGCGGTAACCATCGAACAGGTAGCGATGGTCAACGACGGAACCGGCCGCAAACATGACATCGCGAAACTGGAGGTCTCTGCGAAGCGACACGCGCGTCGTGACATCCAGAGGGGCATACACCAGGATGACCGTGTGGGCGCCGCCACTCGCCTCCAACGACAGGCGTTGGCCGACAACCAGGTTGTCGCGCTGCTTGGTGTCTTTCACCGTGAACTCAGTGCCGTTGGCGCCATACCGGCCGGTGTTCTTGAGGATCGAGACGACACCCGACTCGAAGTCGAGAACAAAGCTGTCCAATACTCGCGCCGGCCGCTTGGAATCGTCGGCGAGTGCCGCCCGGGTCTGGAAACCTGCGACGACGGAGATAACGAGAAACCAGCGTACGAACTTCATGGTGGCACCCTGGGCATCTGACGACGCGTTGTCAAGCCGAGCAGTGTTCACGCCGAGGCCTGTCGACGGCCTTCCGGTTTGGAGAGTCCTACTGGTTGCTATTTAGAGCCGAAGCGGGACGGGTATTTGACGCTGACGATTCCGTGGCCCACTGTTTCGGAAACACGATCGTTGCCACCCACCTTGCTACGCACGACGACACCTTGGCGTGCACGCCAGTCGCTGTCGAGTTGATGACGTCGCTACTGCTCAGCGTTGGGGCATCACCACGTCAAGCGAGCCCTGCATGCGGACGTAGAGCACACACGGGCCTGGCGGTTTGCACATGACCTGGTGGTTCGCGTTGCCCTTCGCGTGAACGTAGCTACCCGGCTCCAACGTCTGCAGCGAGGTGCCGGAGCTGCGGTGGTCCAGTCGCCCCTGTATCATCACGGCCCGGCCTTCGCCCCGACTACGAATGATGCCGGCGAATCCGGCCGGTAGCTTGATGAGTCGACCGTGAGGCTTTTGGGACTGCGGGTCGCCCCAAACGTACGCCACCTTCGGCCCGTTGGCAGATGGCTGGCTGCCTGGTTGAGCGAGCCACACGATGTTCGACGGATCTACATTGATCGGCCGCTCTTTGGTCTCGAATGCCTTGTCTACGGGGCGCACCAGGTAAGGGCCTTGTTCGATCTCGATGTACGCGAGCACATCGTTGCCTTTGGCAGCGGTGATGTGTACGGCGCCTTTGGGTTGCGTCCAGAACGAGCCAGGTGGCATCCACATCGGCTCGGCGGTCGGATCGTCGTTGTGAATGAGCCCGCCAATCACGACCCCCCGGTAGGACACATTGTGAATGTGCGGCGGCGACTTGAAGCCATCGATCGAGTTGAACAGAAAGCCCGTCGGGGCTGTGCCGTTGCGATCGCCCCACAGCGTGGCGGCTCTTGGACTCTTGTCGCCCCGAGCAGGGTTGAGCTGTTCCCAGTTCACGGCCGACGTCAATATGACGGTGACCCTGGCGCTGTCATTCGCCGCCGATGGACCGGTGGTCTTGGCTGGGGCGGAGGGCGATCCCGCGCAGGCGGTCATCAACACAACAGCGGCGGCGACTAGCGGAAGGGGTTTCATGTGCTCTCCATATTGTGCTGGCACACGCTAGCACGGCGTCGCGTCTAGTCCCTATACAGGCCCAGCGACTCCAAGCTGTGCTTGGTGGCTGCCCACAATTCGTCTTCGTCTCGAATGGCCTTGGACATGACGTGTAGCCCAACCAGCACGCTCTGAAGCGCTAGCGCCTTTGTATGAACATCGCAGTCGTCCAGCTCGCCGCGTTCTACTGCGACGTTGAGTAGGCCTTCGAGGTATTGGATGTTGGCAGCGAAGACGTTTCCGATGGCGGGGCCTAGCTTTTGGTGTCTGCCAACCAATTCGGTGATGCTGTTGATCAGCAAACATCCGCGAGCGGCCTTGTCGTCGATTCTCGCCTTACAGACGCTGCGAATTCCGTCGGAGATCGATTTGAGAACGGAGCAGTCGTCATCGATCGGGAACCAGTCCCGGTTCGGAGTCGGACCGTTGAAAGCCTCCACGACTTCGAGGAACAGTTCTTCGCGGCTGCCGAATGCGTTGTAGAAGCTCGAACGGGTGATGCCCAACGATTCAGAAAGCGCTTTGACCGAGCACGCTTCGTAACCGTGTTCCCAGACCTGGTTCAGCACGGTGTTGATCGCTTCGTCGCGATCAAATTCTTTGGGTCTACCCATGGCTAATTGGCGGAGTTGTTCGGTGCGCCTCAACGCTACCCTGTGACCAGCAACCTGTCCCATTGGGGTGGACAAGGTCGCTGGTCGTCTGTATTGTACACGCCTGTACAAAATAGAACACAGCGAAAGGTAACTCAATGAAATTGTACTATTCACCGGCAGCAGGCGCTCTGGCTTCACACATCACCGTTCGAGAGCTGGGTCTGGATGTCGACCTCGTTCGGGTTGGTCTTCCGCCCGCGGGACAGCACAAGACCGAGACCGGCGAAGACTATTTCGGTATCAACCCACGAGGGTACGTACCGTATCTCCAGGTCGATGCAGGCGCAGACTTGTCGGAAGGTGCGGCGATTCTGCAGTACCTCGCTGATCAGAAACCCGAGGCGGGCATGTCTCCGCGCGAGGGCACGCCGGAACGCTATCAGCTGCAGGCTTGGCTGACGTTCGTCGGCACGGAGTTGCAACGGCTGCTGACGTCGTTCTTCGTCCCGGATCATCTGTCCGAGGCTGGTCTTGCGTTCGCCAAAGCTAGGCTGCATCAGAGATTAGAGATCCTCGACGCCCACCTGTCCGGCCGCGAGTACCTCATGGGAGCGACGTATACGATCGCTGATGCGTACGCGTTCGCGATTCTGAACTGGATCCCCGCGTTCAAGCTCGACGTAGATCTTGGCAAGTACGACAACGTGTCGCCGTACCTGGAAAGGATTCGTTCGCGAGAGGCTGTTCAGGTTGCCTTGAAGGAAGAGGGACTGCTGGGCGAGTAGCCGTTCCAAACACAGGGCGCTTGTGCGCTACGCCGCCACCGGTCCGCGCCAGCGCCATGGGCGTGTCGCCTCGACGTCGTCTGCAGACCAGGGCACGATATTGAACATGGCGCGGACCTGGTCGAGGGGCTTGTCGTAGTGCCGTTCCCAGTAAACCGGTAGCAGAGGCGCGGCGGCTTTGCCCCGACGGTACGCCGCCAACACGCCAGTGCGCACACAACCCCAACGCGCCTCGAGCACCATGTGCTTTAGCCCGCCGAAAACGAGCAGCCCGATCGAACTTGGCAGTCCTGTCTGGGCCAGCGAAAACGCGTGCAACAGAATCTCGTCGTGGCCGGCGATCGATAGGTCGGTGAGCACATGCCAGATGTCGTGGGCCCCTCGGATGCGGCGCAACAGATAGCCCAGCTCCGGGTCGTCGGTGTGCGGGGTGGGCGCGCCGTATAGCTTCGTGGTCAGACCGTTGTCGTCGAAGAAGGCGGCGAGTGCGCCACCGAGAGTGGACCCAGGCAATGTGCGAAGCTCGGCGAGATCGATGTCGCCGAACTCCGGGCGGTCGCGCATCAAGTCCGGTCCTTCTCCCGTCGCCATCACACCGGAGGCATGCAAGTAGGCCAGCTGTTTGTGTGCGGTGAGCTCCTCGAAAAGCATGATGTCCTCGGTGCGGTTCGAGTCGGCCAGCACGCGTGCGCCGGCTGCTATGATTGTTCGCCAATGATCTCCGCCCAGCTTGCTCGGCAAATTCACAGGGGCGGGAACGAATCGGGCAACGGTGTGATCCGTGGAGAGCGTGTGCGGATTCAACATGCGATTACTGTAAATGCGAGCTATACTCGCATACAACTCGCATTTGACCATGCCCCAGTCTCGGCCCCCACAAGCCCGTATGCCGTCTCCTACACCACCTTTGCCCCGCGGATCCCTCGCAAAGATCCCACGGCAGCGCCGCTCCGTCGATATGGTTCACACCATCTTGGACGCGGCGATTCAAGTGCTCGAGCGGGACGGCGTCTCCACGTTCAACACCAACCGGGTCGCCGAGGTCGCCGGCGTCAGCGTGGGCTCGCTCTACCAGTACTTCGCCAACAAGGAGATGCTGGTCAGCGGCATTATCGAGCGCGGCGTTCTCGACATTGACGAGACCGTGCGCGCGACCCTGCTGAGCGCGCGCGACGCGTCCCCCCGGGAGCTGTTGGCGCAGCTCCTAACCGAGTTGCTCGCCAACCTCGAAGACTACCGGGCTCTGCTCGCCGAGATCATGGCCGCCACACCAATCCTGTCGGGCACCGGCGTCGCTGCCGTACTCGAGTCGCGGATCAGTGACGCCCTGCGCGACTTTCTCGTCATTCACCGCGGCCGCTATCAACTGCGCGGCGGTCCACCGGCGTTGTACGCGGCCGTCAACGGGACGATCTACGTCGTGCTCAAGTGGTTGGCGGAGAGACCTGCGTTCATTTCACGAGATGAGCTCATCGGCGCGTTCGTCGACCAGCTCGACGCGCTGCTCGAAGAAATCCCCGATTGAATCCAAGCAGGTGTTGGCGCCAAGTCGTACTATGCTGCGCACGATGCTCGTCGACGACTTTCTGCCGGTCTATGACGTTTCCGACGCCGTGGCGACGGTCGTCGAAGCCGACGTGGACAAGACGTGGGACGCCCTGATGCACGTAGACTTGATGGAGGTCGGCCGGAGGTCGCCGGTGGTTGGTCTTCTGGGTGCGGTCCGCGCGTTGCCAGAGATCGTCAGCCATCTGTTGCGTGGCAAACTGCCCCCGCGGCCGCCCAGGCGACTGCGATTCAGCGACTCGACCGAGCTTCCCGCGAGCGACGGTGGCTGGGTGCTTCTGGGCAAGCGTCCTCAGGACGAGCTGGCCCTCGGGTTGGTGGGCAAGTTCTGGCGGCCGGTCATTCCGTACGTGGCAGTGACCCGGGAGAGCTTTCGCGAGTTCGCCGAGCCGGGCTACGCGAAGACGGTGTACTCATTGTCGGTTCGGCCTCTCGATGAGCGGCGTACGCTGTTGTCGGCCGTCATGCGCACGGCAACGACGGATGACCACGCCCGCAAGTGGTTCAGGCGATACTGGACTCTGGGCGTCGGCTCGGGAGCCCATGTGCTGGTTCGCGGGGTCCTCGACCTCACCCGGGAAATGGCCGAACGCTGAACCGTCAGCGTAGCTCTGTCCCCCGATAGGTCGCCTCGAACAGCGCGATGCTGAGCGCATGGGATACGTTTAGGGACTTCAGCGGTCCGCACATCGGGATGTTGATCACGAACTGACACAGTGCGAGCGCCTCGTCGGGCAACCCGAAACTTTCGCTACCGACCATCAGCGCGCACTCTTGTGGCCACGGGGCCTCGCGTAGATCCACCGATTCCCGGGATGTTTCGAGACCAACGAGCGGCACGCCGGATCGGGCCTCGGCAAACTCGGCAGGGCTCATGAACCCCCAGTCGACGTGCGCCGGTGCATTGACTGCGGTTTTGCGGATGCGCCGGTAGTTGTGCTCGGTGCCGGGGGCCTCGACAAAGAAGACTCGTTCGACGGCAAAGTTGGCGGCGAGCCGGACGATCGCGCCGATGTTGTCGGGCACGGCGACGTCCCATGCAACAATCGAGGACACGCGCTGGGTCCCTGCAGCCCGTTCCTGACGGCTTCCCTGAAACAGGGCGTGAGCATTGAGCGCGCTATCCATCGCAGGCATGTATCAGCTTCCTGGCGAACCCACAATGATTCGCTCAGGCGAGGCCGTCTAGGCGTGCAACGCGCCGAGTTGCTGCAGCATGGACAGCTGGTCGAGAATCTCCCAGTCGTCGACGATCTTGCCGTCGTCGTAGCGCGTGATCACGACACCGCGAATGCTGAAGCTGCGACCGGCGGCGGGAATGCCCATGAACTCTTGGTGCTGTGTGCCGGTGAGCGTGAAGTCGAGGACCGTTTTGTCGCCGTCGGAGAGGACGTCGCCAACGACCAAGCTCAAGTCGGGGAACGCTGCGCGATAGCCGCGAAACATTTCCGCGAGCGCCTGGCGACCATGAATCGATTCGCTCGGGCTGCGGTAGGTGTAGTTGGGATCCACCAGCTCCTGCAGCACCGACTCTCGGCCACCATTGATGAATTCCTCGATGAAGCGATGCAGGGTTCGTTCGTTGGTGCCGAGGGTCTGGGTTGTGTTTTGAGTGTTCACGGTCGTCCTCCAGTCTGGGTTATATGTATGGTTTTATTGGGTATTTGTCACCGCGGCAACAGGTCGCCGAGGCCTGATGAGTCCTATCCTAGGTGGTGAATGTGTGCATGGGAATGGCATTATGTGGATGCTGTCTATGCGTAAATCAACTATCCCGACGCTCGCTCCTTCGGCCTGGTCCGACTGGCCGTATTTCCTCGCCGCCTACCGCTGCGGAAGCATGTCGGCCGCGGCGAAACAACTCGGAGTCGAGCAGTCCACCGTCAGCCGGCGGGTCACTCGACTCGAACAATCGCTTGGTCACGAGTTGTTTCATCGCGGAGCCTCGGGCT
>SPJJ01030411.1_pt1 | contig 18293 bp, 33 predicted proteins | sample 3741741 | NCBI WGS metagenome assembly SPJJ01 (sample SAMN10925908, study PRJNA522277) | cold seep metagenome | isolation source: Elba SIP-enriched marine methane seep metagenome, extraction at timepoint T1 | place: Italy: coast of Elba, Mediterranean Sea | collected 2014-05 | reverse complement strand
CCGGCGTCCTCGAGCTCGAGCAGGAGCGGCAGGTCTGAGCTGTCGAAGGTGTCAAGGTCCTGGTGCACGTTGTCGCGGCTCGCGCGAAGCGACTCCAAGCGGTAGAAGTCCGGGGCGCCAAACTCGGTGAAGGTGTAGAGCGCCTGGCTCGCCACGGTGCTGATGGCCGCGTCCACCGCGTAGAAGTCTTCCCCCCTGCACTGCACGAGCAGGTCGTACAGCTGCTTGATGCGCGCGTTCAGGAAGTGGTCCGCGGCCTCGACGACCGAGGGGAAGCCGTCGAGGTCCGCGTACCGAAGCGCTTGGTCGCGCATCTGAGCCAGGGTGCGCTTGGCTGCCATGGCAGGCGCCCCCTATCAGCTCTGCGCCTTGTGGTACTCCACACGGACGCTGAAGAGCGACATGGTGTCGGTGGTGTGCGCCGCGGGCGTGAGGATGAGCGTCAGCCGGGAGGGGCTGTCGGGGACATCCGCCGCCGCGATGGTGGCCGTGTACGCCGCCTCGGTGGTCGAGGCCGCGCCGGTGATGGTGTCGCTGACGAGGGCCCCGCCGTCCCAGCCCGTCTCGCAGGTGAAGGAGCAAGCGTCGGTCGTGCCACCGCTGGCCGCACGAACGCGGACCGTAACGTCCTGCTCGCCACTGAAGTCGCGGGGCAGCGACCACGTGTAGGCCACCTTGTCGCTGTTCGAGGCAGCCCAAACCACCTCTTGCGACTCGGCGGCGTCACCGCGGAGGATGGGGGTCGTGTCGCTGGCGAGCAACCCGCCGTTGGCGGTGATGGCGCCCACGTCGCCGTTGGCGTCCACCTCGCGCAGCTCGTAGAGCGAACAGAAGAGGTCGCCCTTCAAGAGCACGGCCATCTGGTCGGCCATTTGGGCGCCCGTCTTGGCGGCGTTGTCGGCGTCGTAGGTGGGGATTGCCCCGGCGGCGTTGGCGAGGGCCTCTGCGGCGCTTTGCTTGAGATCGGTCTTGCTCATGATGGTTTACTCCGTTTCGGTCTCGCCATTGAGTCGATCGATGTAGGCGTGAAAAAGCGCCTCGGCCTTGTCGTCGGTCACGTCGTCGCTGCGCATGGCGGAACGCAGCTCGGAGAATGAAACCGCCTTGCGGGCGGGGGCCTTGTCGTCCCCGCCCGCGCTGGCCTGTTTGAGTAGTTCAGCGAGGCTCATCTCACTTGTTCTGAGCGTTGAGGTAGGCCCGGCCGAAGATGTTGACGACACCCGCGGTGTCCGCGCTGAGCGTCACCTCCAGGCGCTTGTTCGCGGCCGACCACACGACGTTGGTGACGGTTTCGGTGTCACCCACGACGATGGCGCCGCTGATGGGGTAGATGACCAGGTCATTCCACGATTCCTTGACGTGGATGTAGTGATCGCCCGGACCGTTGTCGGTGACGCCGTTGGTGCCCGAGGTGTAGTCCACCATGCCGTCGCGATCGCCGCCCGCCGCCAAGATGACGGGGGTCCCACTCCCGCCGTCGAGGCGGATGAGGAAGTCGACGCAGGGCGCGCCGGCGGTCGGGCTGTTGGGGCGGGGAGTGCCCGCTTTGTTTGCTGCCATGGTGGTCCCTCCTTACGAGCTGAAGCCGTCCCAGCCGACGAGGACGTTGTCGACGGGGCGCGTGCACACCGGCGCGAAGTAGCCGCGCAGGCGGAACTGATCCGCGTCCTCACCAGGCTCGGGGTAGAGCTTGGAGCCGCCGGACTTCTGGAAATGGGGGAGGCCGGCCTTGGTCTGGCCCAGCTTCCAACAACCCTTCTTGGTGAGCAGGGCGTAGTCGTGCGGGGCGAACGGGTCCTCGAGGACGGAAACGCCGCCCCATTGGATCGCGTCGAAGCCGACGCTGTAGCCGTCGAGGGCCTTGCCGCTCATCTTGCAGGGCTTGGCCTTGCTCTCGAGCGCGGTTTCGATGTCCGCGTAGCGCCGGGGGCCGACGATGAGCAGGTCCATCTTCTTTTTGCTGTTCTCCCGGCCGATGGCGCGCGCCTGGATAACCGCGGTGAGCGGGTCGAGACCCTGCGCGTCAAAGCGCGAGCCGGCGAGGCGGTTGCGGTCGTCGGTGCGGGTGACGCCGTAGAGGCTCGCCGGGGCCGCGTCGGGACTGACCCACGCGAGGATGCCCGCGGCGCCCTGGCCCGCCGAGCCGTTTTTGAACAGGAAGTCGCCAGCGGTGAGGCTGGTGATGGCCGTGGTCCAGTCCGTGGCGCCGGTGAGAACACCGGTTTCGCGGTTGATGGCGGTGACCTCGTTGGTACCAACGCGGATGACGCCAGCGTCGCCGGCGGTCGTGTCGTTCAGGGTCGAGCCCTGCAGCACGTCGCCCTTGTTGAACCGAACGTGGTCCGAGGTGGTGGCGAGGGTCAGCGCCGTGGTGCTGATGCTGCCGACCACGCCAACCGCGCCGCCCTGGGCCGTCCAGATGGAGTGGCTGATGAAGTGGGTGACGTCGTCGATTTTGTCCTCGAGCGCCTGTTCCATCGCCTCGGCGACGGCACCGGACCCGGTTCCGATTTCGGAGGTCTTACCGTCGAGCGACCCCTGCGCGTAGACGGTGCTGTGCGTCACGCGGAACGCGACGCGGGTGTGGCCCTTCTTCTGCTGCTGCGCAGGGGTGAACTGCGCGCTGGCGCCGAAGTGCGAGTAGCTGTAGGGGAAGTCCCAAGACTGCCCGGGCATCTCGAACTTGTCGAAGATGCCGATGGTGGGCGATCGCTCGCAGACTGCACGCTCGACCTTGCCGGCGTACATGAGCTTGATGATCGCGTTGAGAGTGGTTTCGTTGGTGCCTGCCATGGCCCGTCTTTCCGCGGGCCATGCTCAGGTTTGCCTCACTCAACTTCGAAGTCCGCCTCGACCATCCGCTGGTGATTGCGGTTGATGAGGAGAAGCTTCTCTTCTCGGGTGAGGGCCTGTAGGGACCCGTCAGGTTGCGAATCTGCGTTGCTCAGGGTGCGCGGAATTGCGCTCCCACTTGCAGGCTTCGAAGGCGCCGACAGGCCATCGGGGTTTGAAGGGGCCCCGTTCCCATCCGGTTTTGCGGATGACCGGTATCCGTATGCCGATAATATGCGGCCCACGCCCTCCGGGTCAAGCTCGAGCGCCCGTTTGATGCGGTGCTCAAACTCGCCACGCGCGAGCTCGTTGAGCTTGTCCGCGAATCCGACGCGGTTGGAATCGTCCAAAAGGTGCTGCAAAGCCGGGTCGCTGGAGGCCTGTTGCACCGCGTTGGCCGCCTCCTCCATCAGCTTGGCGTCGGTGTAGCTGCCGAGGTACGGGAAGCGCTTGGCCATCGTCTCGCTTTTGGCGATACCGGCGAGCTCGTACACGCGGTTTTGCAGATACTGTTGCTGATGCCGCTCGTTGAGCTGCGTTTGCTGGCGCTGAAACTCGGCCTTGGCCTCTTCGCGGGCCTGGGCCAGAATTTCCTCACGGCTCATCGGCTCGCCGGCGTCCTCCTGCGCCGCCTCGGGATTCAGCTGCGCGTTGGTCAGGTCGACGTAGATTTGCTCCTGCGTCTTCCCGGTGGCCTTGGCGATCATCGCGATGCCCTTGGCGGTGTTCCCCGACTGGAACACGCGCAGGCCCTCGAGCGCCGCCGCGGGCAGCTCGCCGGCCTTGGCTTCGGGCTCGGGCTTGCCGCCCATGCCGTCCTTCATCCGCCTGAGCTCGGCGAGCTCGGCCTCGAGCTCTTCGCGCACGCGCTTGGCCTTGCGCCGCTCGGCGCGGGCCGCGAAGCGCTCCTCGCTCAGGGTCAGGGTCTTCTCCGGCTCGCCATCCGACGGCTCGTCCCCCACGCTCGGCGGATCGGGCGGGTCGTCGGCGGGCGGCGGGTCATCCGCGGGCGGCGGGTCGTCGGTGAGCCCCAGCGCCTCGTTGAGCCGCGCCTCTTCGGCGGCGTCGGTCTCCGCGTCGAGCTTTTCGGCGGCCTCGACCACCTGCGCAATCTGTGCGCTCACGCTGAGGTCGGGGTTGAACCCATCGCCAGCCGAACCCTCGGCGGGAGTCGCCTCAGCGGGCGCGGCATCGGGGGCGGTGGGTGCTTCGGGGGTCGCTTCGCCGCTCACTGCAGCACCCCAGCGGCGCTGTGCACGATGTCGTTCCACGCGATGTCGATGGTCGCGACGATGCGCTTACGCGGTACCAGCACAAGCGGCTGTTGCCCCCGTTGGATGTTCGGGTGGCACACGATGACGTAGCGCTCGTCCAGCGGCGCATCGCGACCGATGACGATGCGATCGCCGGCCTTGATGTCGGTGACGTCCTCGCCCACCGCGAGCACCTTCTGGAACCCGTCGAAGCGCTGGGCGGACTCGGGGATGACCAGGCCGCCCACGGTTTCGGCCGGCGGCAGTTCCTCGGTGTAGAGCACCATGTCGGGCGCGGGCGTGATGCCGGTGCGCTCCCAATCGATGCACTCGGCGCGGACCCGGAACATGGTCTGCGCGATGCTGTTGATGTGCTCGGCCGAACCCTGCTCGACCTGCTCTTCGCCGTCGGCGTTGAGAATCTTGCTCATGTTGTTTCCCTCTCGAATGGCCCGCTACGCGGCGGGCGCTACTGTCATGCCGGGGACACCAGTAGGCAGCGGCCCCTCGGGGCCCGGCATTGTCATCCCTGGCACACCGGCCGGGATGGGTGATTCTGGGCCGCCCATCATGGGCCCGCCCATCGGGGGCGCAGGCGGGGCGAGGGCCGCGGCGGCGGCGGCCTGGTCGTTCGCCACCCTGTCGGCCATCCACTTGCACTCCTCGAGGTACTCACGCAAGCCGTCGAGCACCTCTTCGGGGGCCTTGCGTCGGGCCTCTTTGTAGATGGTCAGGTTCGTGAGCTCGATGGCGCGCTCGAAGGGATGCGTCGGCCACGGACCCTCGTACTCCTCGCCGTCCAGGATGGCCTCGAGCTGGTCGCGCACGTACTCCACCGGGGCCAACGCCTCGTCGCGGGCGTCCTGAAGGTCCGCGAAGTCGATGAGCGTCCAGTAGGTTTCCTGGCTGATGGTGTTGTCCGCGCGCAGCTCCTGCAGCGCTTGCATGCGCCCGGCCGGCTCGCTGGGGAGCACCCCGACGGGGAAGGGCTGGATCTGATGGTGCCGATCGTCGGGCTCGACCTTGCTCCACGGAATCGTGACAGGGACACCCCGGCGGCGGTAGATGGCGACCGGGGCCCCAGTCTTGGCCTGCGCCGACTTGAGGGCGACGAGGCACCGCACGTGGTCGCACGCGCCCATCAGCATGCTGTCGCGCATGTCCTTGTAACGGCGCGAACCCGTGTCCACCATGACGCGGATGGCCCGGCCGCTGGTGAGGCTGGCCGGTTTCTCACCCTGCGCCTGCATCGCGTTGACGGCGAAGGTTTTGAGAATGCGGCTCTCGAGAATCTCCGGCCACTCGAAGGCCTGCGACGGCATCGGGTTGGGCGCCATCCACCGAAGGCGCTCGGGCGTCGGGTGGGTGTAGTACTGCGAAACGTCGTCGTTCCACTGGCCCTCGATGCCACTGTCGCCGCCCGGGGGGCCGACCATGAACCCGAAGGCGCCGAGGCGCATCGCGTCGCTCACGCTGGCGTTGGCGTCGTGTAGGGCCATCTGCAGGCCGCGGGCCCGCCCGACGAGGCTGATGCCCCAGAAGCCAGCCACGGGCTTGACCGGGCGGAACGCGGTCACCGGCCACTCGGTGCGCTCGTAGGTCTCGCAGAGCAGGGTCGCGCCCTCGATGACCATGACGTGGACGCCGTCAGGCTCGTCGCTCGTGCTCGAGACTCGCCAACCCTCCCAGACCTCCACGCGGTCGCGGCGGTAGTCGGTGGCGTCGTCGTAGATGGCCCAGATGCTCGACGATGCGTTCGGGGCGTTCTCGATGCGCTCGATTGCCCCCTTGCTGCAGCCAAGGCGCTTGGCGTGGCTGATGAGGCGATGGCGGTCGACGAAACGGCGGATCCAGATGACGGGGGGCCTCGCCGAGCTCGTGCCCGCGTCATCCACGAACACATTGCCCGGGAACAGGCGCTCGCACGTGATGTCGTCGCCGTTCAGGAACGCGTAGAGCCATCCGGTGCCAACAATGAGGCCGTCCTTCAGGACCTGCGACCAGGCCTCGCGAAACTGCGTGGTTTTGAGCTCGCCATCGGCCCATCCGGTCAGCTTGGTGGCGGTGCGCTGGTGACCCCACGTCCCGCCGTTGGTGGCGAACATGACCCGCGGCTCGTCCTGCACGAGCTCCGACACGATGGTTTCGACGCCGGTCGCGATCACGTTGTGTTGAACGAAGTCGTCGTCCTCTTCGGGCCGGTAGATGGCGACGGGGGTCTTGAACTGTGGATCGTAGAGCAGGAAATTGCGTATGATTTCCTCACTGCGGCCGAGCTGCGCCATTTCTAGGCGCTTGGCCTCGGCGCGGCCCAGGCCGGCGAGGCGCTCCCCCATGTTCGGGAGGCGCTTTCGGCTCGCCCATTCCTGGGCAAGCTTCCACCACAGGTCAAACTGCCTCACGACTCTTCGCCCTGGTTGGCCATCCACGCCCGCAGGTCGACGCGCTGCGAGGGATGCTTGGGCCGGGGCTTGGCGGCGGGCTTGCCGTCACCGACCGGGGGGAACGCCAGAAGGGGCGCAAACTGGACGCCGGTGATCGCCGAGCCGTCTTCGGAGAGACTCACGTTCACCGCGCCGAGCTCGCGCAGCTCGCGCACCCTTGCGAAAAGCTGGTCGTCCACCTGGCACAGAATACCGGATTGTACGGCTCAGCGCTACAGTCTGTGCCAACTGTGCGGCTCAGGGTGGCACACTAGTCGTCGTCGCTGCCCCAGTCGGGCCCGCCGGGCAGCCGCTCGGCGCCGGTGCAGATAGCGTCCACCAGGTCGTCCACGTATCGCCCCGGGTCCTTGGCCCTGAGCGCCTCGCGGTCGAGCGTCACCGACGTGTAGAGGATGCAGGACACGACGACCTCGTCAGCGTCCATTGCCGGGCTGGGCCCCACCGACATGATGCGCAGGCCGCGCTCGTGCCAATCTGGGATGCGCTCTTTGACGCGGCGCATCACCTCGGCGCTGGCCTGGCGCTGCATAGCTTCGGGGATGCGGAACAGGGCAGGACCGCTCACCGCGCCGCCTCGAGCTCGGCAAGGCGCTTCATCGCGGCCTGTTCGGTGCCAAAGTTGCCGTTGTAGAACTTGCCATCGGGGAACCGAATGGCGAAGCACAGGACCGCGCCGCTCGGGGTGCGACGGGCGACGACCTTGCCCACGGGGGGCTTGGTCTCGATGGCAGCGGGCTCGGCCTCTACCTCGGGTGGCGGGTCGGGCGAAAACGCCACCTCGGCGGGGTCGATGCTCGAGGGCGACGACGGATAGAGGCGCTCGGCCTTCACCTCCGGCGGCGACTGAACCCGCGGCGCTTGGGTTTGCTGGGGGCGAACTCGGCGGCTTTGCTTGCGGCTTCCCATTCTGCGACCTTCTCTTCCTTGGTTTTCTTCACTTCGGGTTGGGCCATCGGGGACACCGCGGCCATGGCAATCGTCGGGGCGTAGTCGCAGTGGCGACCGTCCCCCGTTTCGGGCAGGTAGATGGCGGCCCCGTTGGGCGTCAGCCGCCGGCGCACTCGTAGCAAGTCCTCGCGCACCTTCGGGGCGTCGAGCAGCCAGATGCGCTTTTGGCGGATCATCATCCGCAGCGAGTCGTAGGCGTCGAGTATGTTCTTCGACGTCCAGTTCAGCACCTTGAACTCGGCGATGTAGATGCCCACCTCGCGAGCGAGGGTCTGAACGAAGCCGCAGGCGTACTGGTCGGATGAGACCCACGTGACGCCGTAGAGGTCGAGCAGTGGCTTCCACTCGCGCAGCACGTCGGCCTCGGTGTGCTCAGCGTTCGGGAAGGCCTGTCGCGCGACGACCTGGCGCAGACGGCCATCGTGGCACCTGCCCCAAATGCTCATCGTCCACGCGTTCCCACCGCGCCCCGAGGGGTCCATGGTCGCGCTGTAGGCGACACCCTCGACCGGCGGATGCTCCCAGGGTTCGAGAATGGGCTCGGCCTGAGCCCCAGCGTGGGCCAGCATGACGCGCACGAGCTCGGGCTCATCGAACATCTGGCGCTCGCCCTGGCCCCAGTCTGCGCGCACGTCGGTGCGGAAGCTGCCCTTGTTCGGGTCGTTCTCCCCCTTGGCGTCGCGCTCGCGGGCCTCTTCGCACCGCTCCGGCGTCCACGTGACCGGGTTGAGCGCGGGCGCGGCGGCTCGAATCACCAGGGTGTCGCCGGGGTCGCCGTGGTGCTCGGCCACCATGTCGTAGACCGGGCCCATCGGCGCCCAGGGGCTGCCGGTGTACCAGACCTGCGCGCCTGGTAGCAGACGGTGCAGAACGCCCCTGCGCGCGTCGTCGAGGTTCACCTTGCCCTCGTCCTCACCCACCATGCGTGGCGCCTCGTCGAAGATGCAGCCCGCCGACCAGTAGGCGACGAGGCCCTTGCCCGCCGCGCCGCCGTGGACCACGCGCACCTCGATGGTGCGGCCGCTGGGATGGCGCAGGTCGACGCCCTCGGTGGTCTCACCGACGACGAGGCTGGCCACCATCGCCGAGGACAGCACCGCGCCCTTCAGGTGCATCAGGACCGCCTTCGCCTTGTCCTTGTCGACGCTGACGATGCTGAAGCGAATCTTCTCGTGCTGCCGGACGTTGCCCGGGATGGTGACCGTCTGCGACGCCCAGACGGCCACTGCGGCGTCGAGCAGACTCTTCGCTGTTCGGATGCCCGCGATGAGCGCGAGCTCGACAGGGCGCACCGTGACGCGACGTAGGCCCCCTAGGACCCACGATAGCTGCATGCGCTCGGCGATGTCCGGACCGTAGGCCTCGCCGGCCTCGGCGAGCTGCTGCTCGAGGGTGTCGTGGTCGACCGGTAGCCCCTCGGCCCAGCGGCAGACGGCTCGCTGCAGCGGCGAGGCGGTCTCGAGCCCGAACCACTCGGGCGAGGTCAGCACCTCCTCGAGCGTCGGCGGTGGCGCCTCGTCCAGGGAGGCCATCAGGCCGGCGAGGCCGTCAGCCACCCCACGCCCCGAGTAGCGCATCGCCGAGGGCCTGCGCGATTGCGGGCCGCGCCGCGTGCTCGCCGGTCGCGATGGCCGCGTGGCCGGGCCAGCAGAACGGATCGCTCTGGTCGGTGGCGACGACGAGGCCAGGTATCCACCGCGGCTCGTCGTCGGCACACAGCACCAGGGTCGATTGCCCGGGCCTCAGCACGCCAAAGCTCCGCATCATCCGGATAGCCATCAGTGCACGTGCTCCAGCTGCGCCACCATCTCCGCGGACTTCTCGTGCACGCGCTTCCACTGCGCCAGCGTCCACTCGTCGTGGTTGTCGGGCAGCGGGTCCTCGCTGGCGTTGACCTGGGTTCGCTCGAGCACGCCCAGCGTCGCGCGGAGGGCCACCTGCGGAACCGGGCACTCCATGAGCTCCTCGAGCCGGACCAGCGCCCTCTTGCACAGCCGCGTCGAGAGGATGCGCTCGCACTCGCGCTCTTCGGCGGTCTTCTTGCGGCGCCCGCCGGGGTTGCCGCTCTGCCCTGGCTTCCACCCCATCAGTCGCTCTCCTCTTCGTGCTTGGCCACCTGTTCACGCACGTCGGCCAACGTCGCCTTGATACCCAGCCGCGCCCCCCATCGAGCCGCGCCCGCCGCCGTGGCGACGAGCATGAGCGCGACGACGACGAGACTCCCCATCGTGAGACCCTCGCCGAGCAGGCCCGCGGCCATGACGACCAGGCCGAGCACGTAGAGGCCGCGCATCATGGCGCCACCCCGGCAACGAGGGCCCTGTATCGACAGGTTGGCATGTACCAGATGCGACCCCGGTCGCAGATGGACGTGATTCCGCTGACGTGATGCTCGACGATGGCAGGAGCCTTGACGCGGCGGTGAGCCATCCGAGCTCGGCGCTTGGCACGAAGAACGCGGCTGCGGCGCTTGCGGGTCATCGCTCGCACCTCCACAGCGCCCAGAGCAGCACCGCGAGCACCACGGATTGCCCCACGATGAACGCAACCGCGTTGTCGTCGGTCACCAATTGGCCACCGCCGTGTAACGGACCATGCGGGCCATCGAAAGGTGGCCATGCTCGGCGCCGACCTGCGGGTGGATGGCGTCACTGGCGCTGTAGCCGCTCACCGGGTCGACAGCGAGGCCGGCGGCGCAGATGGCCGCGTCGCTTCGGGCCGCGATACGCGTGAGCAGCGTCTCGTTGTAGAGGTGGATCATCTTGCGGTACGCCCAGCGCGCCCCCGGCGAGCCGTAGGCCGTCCAGACCGCGTCGAGCTTGGCGCCGGGCAGGGCCATCATGACGATGTGCGTCACGCCCGAGACTTCGGCGGTGTACGCGTCGAGGACGTCGTCCATGTGGTCCAGCTGCGCGTTGATGAGCGCCTGCCACCCCGACTCGGCGCCGGTCGAAGCCGTGAAACACTCATTCTCGCCGCTCTGCCAGATGGCAAAGTAGGGCGTCGCGCCGAGCGCGGTGACGTGGGCGCCAATGTCGAGAGTGTCGGTGGCGCTCGTGAGGGGGCTAGCCGCGTTGGTCGCGAACCACTCCCAGTCCTTGCCCGAATGGCCCTCGTGAGGGTAGGTCGTCCCCTGCGTGCCAAGCAAGGTCAGGTCCGAACCAAGGTCGTCCTTCAGCTCCTTCACCCAGCCGGCGTTACTGGTCGCCGCCGCGGTGATGCTGTTGCCGTAACAGACCGCGTTTCGCGCCGGTGAGTGCGAGTCGGCCACGACGTTGAGCGTGGTGCTGTCGGTGGTCCCGTGGCTCGCCGCCGTGAGCGTCGTGGTTCCCGTGCTCGTCGGGTAGAGGCGGAACCTGTCCTCCATGTGGTCGAAGACCCGGAGGCCGCTCGACTCTTGCATGGTCTGCGTCGTGTCGCGGCCATCCACCAGCGCGACGCAGTAGCGCCAGAGCTCGAGGGGCTGGCTTTGGATGACGTCAATCTGTGCCATGGGTCACGGGAGGATCAAGCGGGGGTCGTCGGTTGAGCCGGACGCGCTCAGGCTAAAGGGATGCCGTGGTCTCCCGCGAGCGTCTCTCGGATGAGCGAGAGGTCGGCGCCCGCGAGCACCACGCCAGGGATGATGACCAGCTCGTACACGCCACCGTCCCACCAGCTCGAGGCCGCGCCGACGAGCCGCCCGAGGGCGAGCGGTCCTATGGGCGCGGTCGAGCTTGGCGTCTGGACGATCGAACCGGTGTTCGGGGTCCCGCCGTCGATGCGCCAACTGAACCCAGCGGCGACGCTCCACGTGAACTCGTAGAGGTGCTTGTCGGTGTCCGCGATGCCACCGATGAGGGTCGTGTTGACCACCTCGTTGGTGCTGCCGAGGCCGGCGGTCACAAGCATCTTCGCGTTCCCGTTGTGGGCACCCACCGACAGGGCGAACCCGTGTTGGTTGATGTTGTTGTTGCAGTCGTCGGGGGGGGCTTTCGTTCCGCTACCCGAGTCCTGGTGGGCGACGACGAAGAGCGTCATGCCGGTCTGGTGGCACGGGGTGAACGCCGAGGCGGCGGCGTCGCTCTGCAGCCACTGGGCCGAGCCGTCGAAGTCCAGCCCCGTCGCGGTCGTGTGTGGTTTCTGCGCCGTCACGCCTTGGTCGAGGCTGCCGAGGCCGCTCCCGGTGTCGGCCTGCCAATCGTCCACGTCGGGCGAGCTCGTGACAATCTTGCCCTCGGTGCCTCGCCACCAAACGCCGCTGTTGGCCTCGATGATGGCGGCAGCCGAGGGCCCCGGGGCTACGCCCGTCCCTGGAACGCTGATGCTAAGTCCGATGCGCATTGTTTGCGTGCTTTCAGTGACAACATGTCATCGCGCACGACGAGGTGTCAAGCGACGGCGCGGGCGGGCCCTCGACCACGAAGACGAGGGGCGTCAGGCCCCGGTTGAGCCAAAGCGGCTTGGTGGGAGCGGCGGCGCCGCCGACGATGACGATCGCCGGAAGCACCAGAATGAGGGCCCAGAGGCCGCGGTCGCCTGCGTCCATCACGCCGCCCCCTTGCACCGCTTGGCGGCCTCGTCGCGGCTGAGCCGCCTCGCCCTGGGCCCGGACCACTTCGGGTCCATCTCCACGGGCGCGCAGGGGTAGTCCCCACTCACGCTGAGCCGCACCGGGCGCTCGAGCAGCTCACCGAGGCCGCCGCACGCGTCGCACTCGACCTGCTGCACCTCGCCCGGCCCGACCACCATCGAGTGCCACCCGATGCCGTTGCAGGCCTTGCAGATGCGCTCGCGCTGGCGCGACGCCTTGCTGCGCGGGTCCGACTTGCCCCACCGCTTGCGCTTCATTTGGCGTCCCACTGGCCGAGGAAGCCGTAGCCACGCAGGCGGAACGAATCGCCGTCGCCGGGCGGGGCCTTCGGCTGGTCCGGGAACGGCCCACCGTAGAGCGCCATGTTTTGCCGCGCTTGCTCCTCGTCGGTGCGCGCCCGTAAGACCTCGCGGGATACGCCCGTTGTGCAAATCGGCTCGTCTTCGACCATCGGTTTCATGCGCCGCATCTTTCCGCGCCATCGCGCCCGGTAGTCGTCCCAGGCCTCGACCTTCGGCGCCACCGCGCGGACGGACTCGATGACGCGGGCCATGCCGCGGAACCAGTAGGCCGCGTCCTCGGTCAGGTCACGCGCGATCCAGAACATCCGCCCCAGTGCAGCCCCAAGCAGAATGTCGTCGCGCTGGTAGGGCGCCCACGGTCGGGGGTTGTCGCTGGGCTCGGGCGAGCACTCGAAGTAGCGCGCGTTGGCGCGATCCATCTCGCAGCTCGCTGCCACCGCTGCCACCTGGCTTCGCCCACACCCTGAGCAGCGCTGCGCGCGAGCTCGCCTACCGCAATGCATGCATGTCCTCACTTCGTCACCTCCTCGAGCCGCGCCTCGGCGGCGTCTGCCAGGGCCCGCAACCACGCGCCCTCGATCTGTTCGATTGGTTCGTCGGCGCCGGGGCTGAGCCGGCGCACCGCGCAAAGGATGCAGCCGACCCCTGGGCCGTAGCTCTCGTGGTCGTCGCAGAGGGCGCAGGCGTGGCGGGTCATGACGACCCCCGAAGAAGCGCGCTCGCGTCCTCGGTGAGCGCGTTGGCCTTCGCCGTGTGCGCCTTTGCGATGAGCACCGCGGCCCGCGACTCGTTGGCTAGCGCCGCCTCGGCCGCCTTGGTTTCAGCACGAGCCAGGGCGACGATGACGGTCAGCGCCGCTTGTCGAGCCACCTCGGATGGCGGGATAGGAAGCGGCTTCACAGCGCCACCCCAAGTCCGCCGCAGTGCGTGCACTTGCCCACGTCGGGGAACACCTCGATGCGCACCGCGTGCTGTTTCGGCTCGCCCCGCTCCTGTGCGTAGAGCCACGTCACCCGTGAGTCGCCGTCGTCGATATCGAGCCAGTCGGCCACGCCATCGCGGATGGCCTTGGCGGCGCGGGCCATGTTGTCGTCGTCGAAGCGGCGAGGCGCAATGCGCGTGATGCGGACGGCCATGCTGTCGCCGATGGCGCCCGAACACGGACCGACCCGACACATCGCAGCGAACGCCATGGTTCGCGCCGCCTTGGCTTCGCGCCGCGCCTCCATGCGGTGGATGCGGGCGTAGGCGTTGGCCGACTTGAGGCGGCCCGGGAACTCCACGCGGATGGCGTCAGAACGGAATGTCATCGTCATCCGGTCCAAACTTCCCCTGGGGTCCACGGTTCGCGGGCGGCGCGGGCGCGGATGCGCCCCGGCTGTAATCGCCGTTGCCGCCGGCTGGCTTGCCACCCGTGAGAATCACGTTGCGGGCGCTGATTTCGGTTTTGTACTTGGTCTCGCCGTCGCGGCCCTCGTAGGAGCTCGACCGAATCGAACCCTCCACGAACAGGCTCGACCCCTTGCGCAGGAACCTGGCCAGCGCCTCGGCCCGCTTGCCCCAGACGACGACGCTGTGCCACTCGGTGCGCTCCTTCTTGTTCCGGTCGCGGTCGAAGTAGACCTCGGTCGTGGCAAGGCGCATGTTCAGCACCGACTCGCCGCCCTGCGTTTGGCGCAGCTCCGGGTCTTGGCCGAGGTTGCCCATCAGCATCACGCGGTTCAGTCCTTCTGACATTCCTTGTTCCCTCTCAAAAGCGCCTCCCAGGCCGCGACAACCGCGTCGCGTTTGATGGGTAGGTGCGTGTAGCGTTCGCCCCGGACGAGGCGGTCAATCGTCGAGGCGCTCACCCCGAGGTGCCTCGCGATGGTCCGCGCCGGCGTGCTCGTCGTGAACCACAGGAACCGAGCGGCGAGCGCCTGGCGGTCTGTGAGGCCGCGGGACACTTCGGCGCCCCGGTTGTGGTATGGCGGCCTCATTGACCCGCCTCGGTCCCCAGGGCGGCCAGGGCGTGCATCAGGCGGCATGCCATGTCGGCCCCGCGTCGCTGCTCGCGCAGGCGCTCGGCCTCGCCGTGTCGGTTGCGGCGGATGGCGTCGTCGATCCATCGCTCGTCGTCCTTGGCCATGTCGTCGAAGAATCCGGCGAGCTCTTCGCACCGGTCGGGGTGGCGCAGACACTCGGCTACCGCATCGAGGGCGGCGTCTCTGAGGGCACTCACGACCCGCCCCCGTTCCCCACGGCGCCGAGGAACCCGCGCACCGGCGCGCCCAGCGTGCGTGGCTGGCCGAAGGCGCGCTCGAGGCGGTCGCGGTCGGTGGCGCCCTCGTACAGCTTCCTGAACGCGGCGCGGTCGGCGGCGTCGTTCGTGCTCTTGCAGAGGTGGGCCCAGCCCATGCGCTGGACGCAGAGCGCGGTCACCGGGTCCACGAAGCGCGGCGGCGGCTGGTAGACGCCCACGCGGCGGATAGCCTCGCAGACCACGCCCCACTGCTCGTCGGCGTCGCCCCGCGGGTTCGCGATGGCCTCGATGGCGGTGACCAGCTCGGCGACGGTCGGCAGCCACTTCGACGTCCGGCGCAGGCCGCGGATGACGGCGCGGGCCACGTCGGGCTCGACGGCGGCGAGCTCTTCGGCGTAGGCGGCGGCGAGGCGCGGTGAGACCTGCGCGCGGGGCCAGGACTCCAGCAGCTCGGCGGTGAGGGTTGCGGCTTCGGTGGGTGTCATGGGTTCTCCCGTTGGTGGTTGCGAATCTGAGCGGCGATGGCGGCGGCGGTTTGGAGTCCGTCACCGGCTGTGCGATCGAGCGGCTTGGCCCAGTCGCCGGCGCGGCGCAGCCAGTTGCGGAACGTCGCGTCCCAGTTGACCTTCGTGGCGTCCTTGCCCGACTTGGCCTGCCAGTAGTCGCGAAACCGAGCCGCCTGGTCGTGGAGGTCCACGCCGAGCTCGGCGGCCTGCGCCGCGTGCTTGGCGTTCGGCGCCCAGCCGTCGGGGAGCCTGGTCCCGCGCCAGGTCTTGGCCCTCGGCTTCTTGGGGGGGGCCTCGAGCGAAGCGAGAGGGGGGGTCTTAGAACTCTCCTCTCCTCTCCTCTCCTCTAGGGACGTTTCATGCGTTTCATGTGAAACGTTACATTTGGGGGTAACGCCCCGAGATTGCTTGGCGGCCCGGTCGCGCTCGCGGTGCGCTCGGACGCGTTCCGTGCTCGAAGGCACTGCGTTCCAAACACGAAACTCCGGAAAGTGGATCCGTTTCGTGTTCGGTTCGTGTTCGGTTCGCGCCTCGATGGTGCCCAATTCGAGGAGCAGGCGCGCCCCGTCGCGGACCTCTTTTCGGTCCCGCCGTGAGCCATTCGAGAACATCTGGACCAGCGCCTCGATGGGGTCGTCGGAGCCGTAAGGGAGATCGAACCAGCCCCCGTTTGGCTTGGCCTCGGTGGCGAGCTCGAGCAGCAGGAACCGCGTCGATCGCGGAACGCCGAGCCACTTGCCCGCCATGAGGGAGCGGTGGCACTTGATCCAGTCCTGGCGTTTCATCACATCCTGCAAATCCGGCATGCAACCGGCGTTTCGTCCTCGAACATGGGGAGCTGAAGTCTGGCGCCCCTGGGTGTGCGCCCGCGCTCGAACTCGGCTCGCAGGTCGGCGAGGGCCGCGGGCCACGAGTCGCGCCCCGGGCTACGAAAGGTGTGCCCCACGCGCGCCTCGTCGGCCTCAGCGTCGGCGAACAGCTCCGGGTAGTCTTTCCAGAGGTCCCACCACTCACCGAGGCGCTGGCCGTAGCAACGCGCGCAGTCGGTGCGCTGCGGCACCTTGACGCCCTGCCCCCGCAGGTATCCGAGCACGTCGTCGATGCCCCAGCCCCACTCACGGAGCGGAAACCGCGTGACGACCAAGTCGCTGTAGAGCCCGCGCCGCTCCTCCTCGTCGCCGCGTAGGCCAACGCAAAGCACGGGCTTGGCGCCGAGGTCGATGGCCTTGCGCACCAGGTAGGCCACGCACGGCTCGACCTTGATTTGTCGGGTACACCAGCGCGCTCGGAAGTTTGGCAACGCGCCGTAGTGGTCAATCAGGCTTCGCAGGGTCGGCGCGGCCACGCGGACCAAGGGCTTGCCAAGTCGCTGCTCCAGCGAGTCCCAGTGGTCGGCCATGTCCGGCAGCTCGTCGCCAGTCGGGGTGATGATGAACTCCCGATCAGGGTTTGGCTCGACCTCCTCTAGTCGGAGGGCCATCGCCGTCGAGTCCTTGCCCCCGCTGAGGGCCACCGCCTCGAAGCTCACCCCTCGGCCTCCACGCGCTCAGCGATCGCATCCCATGCCCGCAGAGCTCGCAGGCGGTAGGCCTCGGCGAAGTCGGCCCGCATGGCGTCGAGGCGCTGCGCGATGACGGCGCGGCGCTGGTCGGTGGCGTCGGGTCGGCTCAGGCCCTCGAGGTAGACGTCCCGCGGGCGGCGGGCCTGTTCAGCCTGAACGCTCGAGCACTGAACAGGGGCCGAACCCTGCGGCGCGTCGTTTTTTTGCGTCATCCGTTCACCCCTGAAATCCGTTCAGCGTTGCGTGCGAAACCCGCGCTATCCATGCTGTTGGGCATGCGCTATGCAGCCTCGTCGCCGGTCCCCAGCTGCTCGAGTTGGTACGGCAACGGCGGCTCGAACCACCAGGCCGGGTCGACGCCGAGCTGCCGAAAGGCCTCGATGTATTCGCGGGTCGCGCGCTCGTGTCGCAGCAGCCGCGAAACGTTGCCTTGGCATGAGGGTTTGCCGATCGCCTCGGCGAGCTCGGCCTGCGTTTTACCGAGGCCGAGCAGGTGGGCGACGGCGCGTGTCTTTGGCGTGGCCATCGGTTGTCAGAATGCAGAATTACATATCGAATGTCAAGCCGCATTCACGCTAGCGCGCCATCGTCGCGGGACCATGGAAGAATCCCGCCATGGGTAAGACTCGCGAGACCTACCGAGGAATAGGCTCCCGGATTCACCAGCTGCGCCACCGAAGCACGCCGCCGATGCGCGGCGCGGAGGTCGGCGCGTTCCTGAACACCGACCAGTCGCAGGTCAGCCGCTGGGAGCGCGGAGAATCGATGGCGCCCAAGCTGGACCGCATCCTATCCGGCCTCGACCGCCTGGCCTCCCACTGCGGCGTTTCGTTCGAGTGGCTGTGCCTAGGGCGAGGCGGCTCGAGCTCGACTCACCCAAACCGCGACGCCGCTGCGACCTACGCCCGCGCGTGCGGCCTCGACCCTCGAGCGGTGGCCGAGGTGCTGGCGGTAGACACGCCCGCGGACCGCTCGGCCCGCGAATGGTTCGGCCTCATCGAGGCCGCCGATCAGCGCCTACTATTTGGAGACCCGACCCCATGACCCGAACGATCATCATCGCCGCCCTCGCCCTTGTTCTGCACACCGGTTGCGGCGGCGACACCTGCGGCCACATCGAAGAGCAGCTCGACCGGTGCGGCCAGAGCTACTACGGGGACGACAATTGCGAGCTCCTGCTCGACGGCTGCGATGGCGACGACGTGACGATCGTCGAGGCGATGTTCGAATGCCTCGGCGACGCATGCGAGGGCCAGGGAAACGCGGCCTCGTGCGACGCGCACTTTGCGCGCCTAAGCGCCAGCTGCCAAACGACGCTCACCGGCGGCTGACATGATTCAGGCACTTCTTGTCCCCAAAAAGGGGACAAGAGCCGGGGACCTGTAACAAAAACAGCTACACTTCGGCGCGAAGCCGCGCCAGCGCCGCCCGCGCCTTGGCTCGCACGTCTGCCGCAACCTCTGCGCCGGTTCGGCCGGCGGCGTAGATGTCGGAGAGTTGCGCGAGCAGGTCGCAGCACTCGGCGTGAGCATCCACGGACTCGAACAGGTCCCGCACGTCGTCGTTTTTGGGCGTCAGCATCGGGATTTTCGCACCCTACCGCGTTTTATGTGATTGTGCATTGACATCCTG
>SPJJ01000366.1_pt1 | contig 18333 bp, 15 predicted proteins | sample 3741741 | NCBI WGS metagenome assembly SPJJ01 (sample SAMN10925908, study PRJNA522277) | cold seep metagenome | isolation source: Elba SIP-enriched marine methane seep metagenome, extraction at timepoint T1 | place: Italy: coast of Elba, Mediterranean Sea | collected 2014-05 | reverse complement strand
ACCCGGACTCGTTCGACGTCGCCGCGAGTAGCATCGAGTGCTTGCAGCAGGGGCGGCGCTACGACGTGTAAGGGCGGGCGGAAAATGCATCAAGTCGAGCACTGAACGCTTGTACAGTATTCGGGGATCCGCTAGACTAAAATCATGTCGGCGTTGACGCCCAATGCGCTCGCGGTGCTCAGGCATCGCTATCTTCGCCGAGACGAGCAGGGCCACATCGTCGAGACCCCGGACGAGATGTTTCGACGGGTCGCCGAGGTAGTCGCCCAACCGGACCGGGCGTACGGCGCCAGCGACAGCGAGGTAGACGCCATCGCACAGCGCTTCTACCGGCGCATGAAGGCCCTGGAGTTTCTGCCCAACTCGCCAACGCTGATGAACGCCGGGCGGGAGCTGGGCCAGTTGGCGGCGTGCTTCGTGGTTCCCGTGGGCGACAGCACCAACGATATTTTCGAGGCGGTGCGCTGGGCGGCGTCGATTCAGAAGACCGGCGGCGGTACCGGCTTCGCGTTTTCACGGTTGCGTCCCATGGGGGACTACGTGGCGTCGACAGCGGGGCAGGCCAGCGGCCCCGTCGCGTTCATGAAGGTGTTCGACGCGGCCACCGAAGCCATCAAGCAGGGGGGCACCCGGCGCGGCGCCAACATGGGCGTGCTGCGGGTCGACCACCCGGACGTGCTCGATTTCATCACGCTCAAGCTCGATCCGACCGCGATGACCAACTTCAATCTGTCGGTGGCGATCACCGACGCGTTCATGAACGCGGTCGCCGACAACACCAGTTACGAGCTGACCAACCCGCGCACTGGTGAGCTCAGCCGACGGCTGGACGCGCGCCGGGTGTTCGACCTGATCGCCAACGCGGCCTGGGCCACCGGCGATCCCGGATTGGTGTTTCTCGATCGCATCAACGCCAGCCAACCGACACCGCACCTGGGTGCCATCGAGGCGACCAACCCGTGCGGAGAGCAGCCGCTGCTGCCGTTCGAGTCGTGCACCCTGGGCAGCATCAACCTGGCGCGGTTCACCAGCAACGGCGAGCCCGATTGGCCTCGGTTGCGCGAGGTGATCCGAGACGCGGTGCGTTTCCTCGACAACGTCATCGACGCCAACCTGTACCCGCTGCCGCAGATCGAGCAGGCGACCAAGGCTACCCGCAAGATCGGCCTGGGTGTCATGGGCTTCGCCGACATGCTGATCCACCTGGGCGTTCCGTACGACAGTCCGCGGGCCGTCGAGCTCGGCGCGGCGGTGGCCCAGTTCGTCGAAGACGAATCCCTCGCCATGTCGGTAGACCTGGCGATCATGCGCGGCTCGTTTCCGGCGTTCGCCGAATCGCGGATGGCCGACGATTACAAGACACTGCGCAACGCAACGACGACGACGGTGGCGCCAACGGGCACGATCAGCATCATCGCGGGCTGTTCCAGCGGCATCGAGCCGTTATTCGCCGTGGCCTATGAGCGCCGGGTGCTCGATGGTCAGGTGTTGCGCGAGCTTCATCCGGAATTCCTAGCTATCGCCAAGCGAGATGGCTTTTACAGCGAAGCCCTGGTTAGCCGGCTGATCGAGCGCGGTGGCGTCCACGGTATGGACGAGGTACCCGCCCGGGTGCGCGGCCTGTTCACGACCGCCCACGAGCTCACTCCGGACATCCACATCCGCATGCAGTCCGCGTTTCAGAAGCATGTTCACGCCGCCGTGTCCAAGACCATCAATCTGCCTCACGACGCCACCCCGGCCGACGTGGCGGACGCCTATCGGCTGGCTTACTCGCTGGGCTGCAAGGGCATCACCGTGTACCGCGATCGCTCGCGGCAATCTCAGGTGTTGGCGTTTGGCGACGCCGCGCGCACCGATACTCCCGCGCAGAAACCTGCGCGCCGGCACACCAACTCGAGGGTGTTTGATGCCTGCCCCGAATGCAGCTCGTCCGTCCGCAACGTGGCAAACTGTACAGTCTGCCAACACTGCGGTTGGTCGGTCTGCTAACGAGAACGCGGACGGAGCGGTAGCGTTCGGGATTGCTCCCGAACGGTCCTGAGCCAGATTAAGGGGGGGATTAACTGGTGGTTAGCGACGGCGGCGCCGGCGCTGCGGACGGGGAGCTACAGCAACTGCCTCGAGATCCTCGAGGTACTCGAGCATCTTGAGCATGGTGTTACGGGTGTCCAGGTGCGGCTCATTCTTGATGGCGCGCGCCATGGTCAAACGCAATTCAGCGCGCAGCTCCGACTCGATCAGTCGATAGGTGCGCAGGGCGTCTTCCGCGTCGTAGGTGGTGAGATCCGCTTCGCCGCCGGTGGCCGCGATCCACACAGCCGCGAGGGCTGCTGCCCGGCGACCGGGGTGGGATGCTGCGAATTCTTTGACCGTTGTGCGTAGCCGCTGCCGAACTACTGGAATTGGTGGCAATGCTACGAGACCATCATCGTCGTCAATGCGACGTAGAACGGGTCGAGTCATCGATTCTTCAGTCCTCTCAAAGTTTGTCGCCGGTCCTGCACGACGCGGTTAATGGCGCGTAACCCTTACGACCTTCTTCGGGGCAGCCCCCAGTTCGGTGTGCGACTCTGCACTATTCGTAACTGATTTGCGAGCGAAATCTCAGTTTTTTGAAGCCTAGAAAATTACACACTTAGCAAAATGTTTTCGCTGGGTTGCGTGGATTTTGCGGGAGTGTGACAGCCCCCGTTTTGGCGGGCGCCGGATGCTCTACCACGTCGGGCAGAGCAAGGCTAAGGAATAGTTGTGATTAGCAAGTCGCCGGGCGGCCAGAAGCCACGATCGTACTGGTAGGAGGACATGTGGGTAGCTCCACCGCTTGTGACGGTGTTGATGTGAAAGCCGTCGAGGTGGGCGCCGACGAGGAGATCGTCTCTGACCCAACCACTGCCGGTTTTACGGGAAACCACGAGATCGCTGGTTGCCCCATCTTGATACGCGATGGCCGGCTGGCCCGCCGTATCGATGAACATGGCGGCCGATGCGCCTACCGGGTGCGGGCGATCTCCGGCGCGAACGCCATCGTCCACGACCTCGACCGCGCCCACGCCGCTAGCGTCCCAGGTCCGGTACAGCAGCTGGTCACCCAGGGCATCCTGATAGGCGATGTGTAGGGTGCCGGCGCTGTCCGCGGCGACGCTGGCCCACTGGCCGGTGTCGGTTTCGGTGGACGCGTCGATGGGTTGTTTGGTCCACGAGCTGTCGCCGACCTGCATCATCAGGTCGCCGTTGCCACGATCGTAGTAGACGATGGCTCGTCGCCCGTCGCCGAGCAGCACCTGGTCGGCGAACAAGCCGACTCCGTTGGGCATGTCGTAGGCCGGCGGATCGGCGATGGTGGCCACGCAGGCGCCGCCGAAACACGTCTCGGCGTCGCCGCACTCGCTCGGGCAGTCCTGAGTCGGCGCGATGCAGCGCTGTTGCGGACCCTCGGCGGTCTGTTGCTCGATGCACGCCCCGGTGGCGCCGCACAGGCCGGCGCACGACACATTGGCCTCGTCCAGCGTGGTGATCGTCCAATCGGCCTCGGCCTGGGGGAACGGCGCGTTGGCCTGGGCGTAGCGCAGCTGGGACAGCCGGCCGCCGACGGGGTCGCTGGTCTTGGTCATGTAGGCGATGCCCGGCGTGCCGTCGGCGGTGACCACCATCGATGCGTACAGGCCATTCTCGCCGCTGGTGTCCACGGTGTGGATCTGCCAGCCGCCTTCGATCTCGACCGCGTACTTGAGGTTGCCGTTGTCCCGATCCTGATAGGCGATGTGGGCGAAGCCGTTGTGCAGAACGACTGATGTCCACGCGCCCACGTCGGCGCCCGGGGTCGGCACGCCACCGCGATAGGTGCTCGGATCGTAGACCGGAGTTTCGTTGGGCACGCCATCGACGAGCTGAATGCTGAGCTCGCCGCTGTCGCTGACGTCGATGAGCAGTAGATCGCCCAAAGACTCTTCGTAGGCGCTGACTACCGTGCGGGTACCGTCGCTGGCGATGTCGCTCCAGCGACCGGTGGGCCCACGCTCCACTTCGCCGTCGAGGCATTCGATCTCTCCACACGGATTGGCGGTGGAGTCGTTGCTACACGAGCAACCCGGCATCACGACCAGGGCGAGTGTGACCGCCACTGTGGCCAGCGTCGAGGCGGCGCGCCGGCGGCGCAGCATCAAGAACACGAGGGCCAACAGCAAGGCGCTGCCCAGGGGGGCTCCGTCGTCGGAGGACGCGCAGCCGCAACCGCCGTCGCCGCTGCCGGTGCCGTGGAAGGCGATGACAGTGGCACCACTGGTGACCTCATTGCCGGATTCGTCGGCGACCCGAACCTGAAGTCCGCCGACGTCTTGGTCGGCGACGTCGATCAGGAACGGCAGCTTGCGCGACTCGCTCCACGAGCCATCGTCGAAACGGTACTGACCGACCAGCCGACCGCGCGACACGTTGTCTTTGCCCATGACGGTGACGAAGTCGGGGGTCGAGTGTTTGACCTGGGCCCGGGGAGCGACCGTGTCGATCAACGCCTCGATGACGACGGGGCTGGTGTCGGTGGTGCTGGGTTTGCCGCGTTCGCGAGCGCGTACCTCGATGCGATGCCGGCCCTGCAGCCACATCATCTCGCGGGACAGCTTGACCCGACTATTGGTGGTGTATGGCGACCACGCGCCCTTGTTGATGCGGAACGCCCACTCCATGTCGGTGGCGTTACCACCCAGCTCTAGCTCGACATATGGACGTTTTGCAGCGTCCCAGCGTTTGGCCCCGAAAGCACCGTGTTCGGGCACATGGACGTCGACCAGACGCGCGGTGGTTTCTACCTGGGTCATGGTGCCGCCACTCAGATCGAACGTGCCGAAGATGCCCAGGAACGTTTTGTTGTCGACGGCGGTGATATCGTCGACGCTCAGGGTCAGTCCGCCCAGCTCGGGCAGGGCGAACGAGCCCAGGCCATCGGCGATGAACGGCACGGCCAACGACAGAATCGCCGGGAACTTGTCGGCGAGCTCCGCGTCGGTCTCGAGCAGGGCGTCGGAGTTGCTCACGCTCACGTTGGTGAACGCGTCGTCCAGATTGCCCAGTACTGGCTCGAGCTCGCCGGCGGCGGTGACCTGCAAGTTCATGGGCAGGTTGATGTCGGTGTTGAGGGTCATCACCCGAATGAACGCGTCATCTACCTGGGCGAAGAAGTCGATGTCCACGTTGTTCATGGTGATGTCCAGCAGTGGCTCGTCGATGACTTGCTCGCCGCCCTCATCGCGGTACGTGCCCAGACCGAGCACGATTACCGGCGGCTCCTGGGGACGCAGGCCGATGAACATCTGCGAGGTCTCGCCGTGGAGCAGGTCGACCACCGACGGCATCGCGATGGCGAGGGTGTCCGACGACAGCAAGTCGATGGTCGACGTGCCGAAGGTCAGGCACAGCAGGCCGCCCTCGTAGGCCGAGTGGGCGAATAGGTCCAGGTTGTGCTGGTGCACGCCCAGGGCGAAGTCGAACGGCGCGCCGGTGTCCGGGCGGGTGTTGCCCTGGAAGAACGTCGACTGGGGAATCGTCACCGCGGCCGGCGCCGTCGCTGTCGGGCCGCAGCGATCGCGCTCGGTGCCGCCGGGTAGGGCGCCGCCGAGCACGCCCAAAGACAGGCCGTTGTTGTTGGTCGTGGCGTAGCCGCCCGCGACGTCGTAGATATCGATGGCGCCCGTCGTGCCCGGCGATGCCGAGCCGAATAGCGCGCTGGCTTTCATCCGTCCGGTGATGCCCAGCTCCTGGTAGCAAGAGCCGCCCTTCATGCATACGCCACTGTCGCAGCTGTCGGCGAACTCGCCGCACTCGTTGACGTCGCCCGACGGGCACTGTTTGCACAGCTGCTCGGTGACCAGGTCCTTGACCGCGTCTTGCAACGTGGTGACCAGGCTGTCTACGAACGTTCCGACCAGTGCGTTGGCGAAGTCGCACAGGATGCTGCCGGACAGGAACAGGTCACCATCGTCGAACTGGGCCACGTTGACCGCGCCGACCTCGACCAGGGTGGTGCCCGCTTCGGCGTCTTGGCGGAGGTTTACCTCGGTGGTGAGCAGCAGGTCATCGTTGGGGCCGGCGGCTTCCGTATCGATGTTGACGTCGCACGAAATGTCGAACACCAGGTTATAGATAATCGGCAGCGGCATCACCGTTTTGACCCGGGCGCGCATGGTGACGTCCAGGCGGCTGCTGCCCTGGATCGGCGAAATCTCCAGGCGTGGCGCGTCTCCGGGTTGCTCGGCGAGATCGATGTCGATGGGGCCGCACTCTGCGGTCGGCATGCCACCGTTGCAGCAGATCTTGGGGTTGTCGTCTGATGCGCACGCGGGCGGCACGTCGAAGGTGAGGCCGCCGCCGTCGCCGATCAGTCCAGAGATCAACCCATTGGGATCCGACTCGAGGGCCGCGAGCCCTGTGGAGCTCACGCGCACCTGGATCGCATTGGGCACCCGCTCTGCGGATGGGAACCCACCGGGAATCGCCCCGACACAACTGCAACCGTCTCCCGAACAGCTCGCGATGAGTAGGAACACCGCGGCACCAAACCAAAGATCCCGACCACTGGTTTTCATGGAACTCTCCCCAAACACTTAAGCCAAACTACCCAGCCGCGCTACCGTACGCCCGGGCTGCCGAGGTGGTCAATCGTTGTTTACTTACAAGGACTTCTAACCGACGGCTGTCGGTTTTTTTGAGCCGATCTTACGGCTGGCATACACGCGCCGGCGCAGGAAGGCGACGATGGCCCGATTGACGTAGTCCGGGCGCTCGAGAGGGGCGGTGTGGGAGCCCTCATGGACCACGAGAAGCTCGGCTTCCGGGATTTGCTCGTGCATCTCCAGGCTCAGGTCCGGGGGCGTGAAGCCATCCCGGCTGCCGGCGATGATCAACGTCGGCGCGGCGATCGACGACAGCAGATCCAGGGCGGAATGGCTGCCGGCTTCGGCCAGCATGCCCAGGAACAGCGCCGGGTCGATGCGCGACATGCCGCGCAAGTAGGGTGCGAAGTCCGCTTCTTCGATCAGCACGCCGTTGACCTCGAGCAGGGTGGCGAGCTTGTAGGACAGACGAGTCGGCAGCAGGTGTCTGACCATGCCCCGCGATAGACCGGGGGTTCGCGCCACCAGCTTGCGCACCGCGGGCAACAGGCGCTCCAGGGTGTCTTTGCCGCGAAACGTTCGCAGCGGATTGGCGGGTGCACCGCAGGCCAGGATCATGCCGTCCACCCGCTCACCGTGACGCCGGTAGGTCTCGAGCACGACCTGGACACCCATGGAATGGCCCATGAGCACAGCGCGGTCGACCCCGGCATCATCGAGCACGCACGCCAGATCGTCGGCGCAGTCGGCGATGGAGATCCGCGTCAGGTCGTCTGGTGCGCGGGTGCGGCCGTGTCCCCGGTAGTGCCAGTGCACGATGCGGGTGGTCGCCTCCAGCTCGCGCCGCAGGTACTTCCAGACGTAGCCGTCGCAGCCGATCCCGTCACACAAGGCCACCGTGGGCACAGGCTCGTCCTGCGGAGCGCGCACTGGCTCGGAGACCGTGTAGTAGATCGGCAAGCCATCGGCGGCCGAGACGGCGTAGCCGGTGCGCTCGTTCATACTGCTCTTGTTGCGTCGCGAAGGTGCGACGGACTAGCTCGTCGCTTCTTTGGCGTCTTCTTCGCCGGGAAACTCGTTCACCGACGGGTACTTCATGATCTCGCGCCTAGCGATCTTCCATGCTTTCTGGACGATCCAGGACAAAGAGCGGTCCTGACGAGCCGCCTCCTCTTGGATTTCCTTCAGCATTTCCTCAGGGAAGTAGAGACTTTGTTTGCGTTTGTCCGAACCAGCCATTAGGCAGATAGTTTCGGGAGTTTGCCTACACTGTGTCAAGACGTCGGCCCATGTACGTCTAACACACGCCAGCATAGTGACGAATACCAGCTAGTTACCCGTCGGTGTCCACTCCCGCGTGCAGATCCCGGTCAATCAAGACTTGGCTTCTGTGATGGAGATGACCACAATTGGGCTTGCCTCAGCCGATGTATGCGCCTATCCTCCGCTGCCTTTTTGGTCGTGTAGGTGCAAAACGAAGGGGAAAACCCGGTGGCCAAAGCTCTAACAAAACGGGATCTGAAGAAGTTTCGCGAGCTGCTCGAGTCTAAGCGTAAGTCCGTCCTGGACCGTGCGCGAAGGACGTTGAAAGAGGATATGGCTCTAGATCCAAATGATCTACCGGACGAGATGGATCTCGCATCCAGCGAGTATCTGCAATCGTTCGAGTTCCGCCTCCGCGGCCGCGAAAAGTACCACCTGGCGAAAATTGTTCGTGCCTTGAACAAGATCGACCAGGGGCTGTTCGGCATTTGCGAGGAATGCGAGGAGCCGATCAGCAAAAAGCGGCTCGAGGCTCGTCCGGAGACCGGCCTGTGCATTCGTTGCAAGGAAGATCAGGAACGCGACGAGAAGGCCTTCGGCTAACGCATTCCCCGCGCCGCGAACGCGACGCGAACCACAAATCGTGTAATCTCCGAGGTCATGGCGGCGTCCAATGACTCGGTGGCCGACGGAACCAAATCAACCGACGCGGAACAGCAAGCTGCGGCCAACAAGGCCGACGAGCCGGGGGGCTCGCGGCGCAAGTTCCTTGCGCGCGCAACCCTAGCCATGGGCGGGCTGCTCGGCGTGGCCACGGCGGTCCCGCTGGTCGGCTATCTGTTCTACCCGGTAGGCCGCAAGATCGTCCGCAGTAGCGACGAGCCCATCGACGTCATCGCCGCGAACGAGTTGCCCGACGACGGCACGCCAAAACTAGTGGCGGTCAACGCCGATTCGGTGCGTGACGCGTGGAGCGTTTCGGCGGCGCCGCTGGGCGCCGTGTGGCTGCGCCGTGTCGAGGGCAAGGTCGAGGCACTATCGTCCACCTGTCCCCATCTGGGCTGCGCGATCGGCTATGACCCGGGCTCCAAACAGTACAAATGCCCCTGCCATCGCAGTGCGTTTGGTCTCGATGGCGAGAAGCTGAGCGGGCCATCCAAGCGCGGCATGGATCCGTTGGTCGCCAAGGTGGGCGCCGACGGCCGCATCCGGGTGACGTTCAAAAAGTACCGTCCCGACGTGTCCGGTCGCGAAGAGGTCTAGATGGGCAAACTCAAGCAGGGGCTCGACTGGCTGGACAATCGCACCGGCTATCGCCACGTCATCGACGTCGCCCTCCAGGAGCAGGTGCCCGGCGGCGCGTCGTTCGCCTACGTTTTCGGCTCGGTGCTCACGTTCGTGCTGCTGTTGCAGATGACCACCGGCATCTTTTTGGCCATGTACTACAGCCCGTCGGCGACCGACGCCTGGGGCTCGGTGGCGCACATTCAGGACGGCGTGACCATGGGCTGGTTCGTGCGCGGCCTGCACTCGTACGGCGCGTCGGCCATGGTCATCCTGGCCGGGCTGCACATGCTGCAGACCGCGACCTACGGCGCCTACAAAAAGCCGCGAGAGCTGAACTGGATCATCGGCGTGCTGATGCTCGGGCTGATCATGGCGTTCGCGCTCACCGGCTATCTGCTGCCGTGGGATCAGACCGGCTATTGGGCGACCAAGGTCGCCACCGGCATCGCGGGCTCTTCACCGGTCATCGGCCAGGAGCTGCAGCAAGTCGTCCAGGGCGGCAACGAGTACGGCAACCTGACCCTCACTCGGTTCTACGCGATCCACGTGTTCATCCTGCCGGCGCTGCTCATCGGTTTGGTGGTCGCGCACATCGCGCTGTTCCGCCGCCACGGTGTGACGCCGCGTTGGGGTCGCAGCAAGGACGAGCTCGCGCGCACCACCCAACCGTTTTGGCCCGACCAGATGTTCAAGGACATGGTCGCCATCGTGATCACGTTCGGCGTGCTGGTCGGTGTCAACCTGTCCACACACGGCGTGCCCTTGGAAGGCCCCGCGGACCCGGCGTCCAACTTCGACGCCCGTCCCGAGTGGTACTTCCGGCCGTTGTTTCAGCTGCTCAAATATTTCGAGGGCCCGATGGAGCAGGTGGTGGCCCTCGGCTTGCCCGTGGTGGTCGGCGGCGTGCTGATCGCGTTGCCGTTCATCGATCGCGGTGAGGACCGCAACCCGAAAGCACGGATCAAACAGCTGTCGCTGCTGGCCATCGGGTTTTTGGCCGCGGGCCTGTTCACCGCGCTGTCGTTTTCAGAGGACGCCAACGACCCCGGCTTCCAAAAGCGCGCCAAGCAAGCCCACGCCAAAGCAACATTGGCCCGATCCCTGGCCAAGGAATACGGTGTTCCGGCAGCAGGTGGGGTCGCCGTGTACAGCCAGCAACCCCACTACGAGGCCAAACGGCTGTGGAGCAAGCACTGCAAGAGCTGCCACGAGGGTAAGGAACGCAAGGCCCCCGAGATCGTCGCCGGCTACAACTCCCGGGCGTGGGTACGTGCGTTCTTGTTGGATCCCAACGACAAACGCTTCTTCGGTGTGACCGAAATCAAGAAGATGAAACCGGTCAAACAGCGCGGGGTCAAACTCGATGCTCTCGTCGAATTCATCTATGCGCAGACCGGTGCAACCAACATCAACCAGGCCTTGGTTACCCAGGGCGCCAAGATCTACGAGGACGACTGTGCGTCCAAGTGCCACGTCGCCAAGGGCGAGGCGTTCGAAGGCGATGGTGCGCCCGACGTGTACGGTCGAGGCGGAACCGACTACCTGGTCGACTTCATCGCAGATCCGGGGCAGAAGCGTTACTTCGGCAAGCTCAACATCGTGGGCGGTGGCAAGTCCGGCGGCGACGATGACGATGACGATGATGACGATGATCAAGACGCCAAACCGAAGGTCAAAAAGCCGATCGAGCTACTCATGCCCAAGTTCGATCGCAGGCTCAACGACGACCAACGGCGCTTGCTGGCCGAATACCTGCGCTCGCTGCGCGACATCCAATAACCCGCTTGCGGCCGCGCGTCCCATGACGCGACGCACCGCGACCATTGCCAGCCCGTGTGCGTCGCTACACATCCCGCCGCTGGCCCGCGTAAAAAACTACTGCGGACCAAGGCTGGGGAATCATTGCGAGTTGACAGCACTCGGAAACGGCATACACAATCCATCGTTGACTGAATCTGGGGTGTGGCACGTCCGATTCATGTCCTCTTCAAAGCTGAAGAGTGGGGGCACGAGATAAACCTATGAAGGAGACTTCTATGAAACGTAGTTGGCATCGCATCTTGCTGGGGTTCGCATTCCTCGGCGGCTTCGTCATGTTGGTACCGTCCTGCGTCGTACGCGGCGGCATCAGCGGTGGAGTCGTCGTCGACGAGCCACCGCCACAACCGCGGTATCAGGTCCAAGTCGTCCCGCGCGCCGGTCATGTCTGGGTGCGTGGTCGCTACATCCGCCGCGCGAACCGATGGGTATGGCGTCGGGGCTACTACAAGCGCGTTCGCCGTGGTCACTACTGGGCCCCCGGCAAGTGGGTCTATGTCAACGGTCGCTATCGTTGGCGCCGTGGTCGCTGGATCTCTGGCGGCTATGCCCGCGTTGCTCCGCCGGCTCCGCGCGTTCGCGTGCGTCGTCCCCGCGCCCGTCGCGGCTACTTCTGGGTACGCGGTCGCCACGCCTGGAACGGCCGGCGCTGGGTTTGGCGCAAGGGCCATTGGCGGCGGAGACCGAACAGGTATCGCCGCGGCTGGGTGTGGACACCGGGTCGCCATGTATTGCGCGGTGGTCGCTACGTTTGGGTGCGCGGCCACTGGAGACGGCGTTAGCCGCTCCACTGAGCCAATTGTGATACAACGGAACGCCCCTGCACTGCGGGGGCGTTTCTTGGTTTCGGGGCATGATGAGTCGATATCGCTATGCAGGGCTCGGGGTCGCGGTCGCGCTGTTCGCGACATCGGCGACCGTGATCGCGCAGCCGCGCAAGGACGTTGCCGCGCTCAAAGCGCAGATCGTCGCGGTGGAGCGACAGGTCGCCGAGCTCAATAAACTGACCGTGGGCGTGCCCACCCTGAGCCAGAGTGTACAGACCCTGTCGGTGCGCATCGTCGCCCTGAGCAACGCCGTCGATACCCTGCGGCGACAGCAACGCACCATCCCCGATGCGGTAAAGCTGCTCGATTCACTCGGCCTGCGCGTGCGTTCGATGCGCCAGGAGATCGCGTTGTTGCGCACGAAGGTGGCGAGTCTCGAGCAAACGAACATGCCACCGCCAGCGGCGGACAAGGCCGGCGCCGGCGCTAGCTACGATGACGGCTTCGTGTTCAGCAGCGCCGACAAACGCTATCGGCTGAAACTGTCCGGCGTGGTCCAGGCGCGCTACGCCGCGGTGTTCAACGGCGACCTGGATACCACCCAGGAGTCTGGCTTCTCGTTGGCGCGTGCGCGTGTCATCGCCGGCGGCGGGATCGGAGCCGATATCGGCTTTCGCGTGGAGCTCGAGCTGAGCGCAACGCCGGTGCTGTTCGACGGTTTCTTCGACTATCGCCTGGCCGACGGCCTGAAGGTGCGCGCGGGCGCGTACAAGACGCCGTTCACCCGCAGCTTCATCAGCCATGGTTCGGCGCTGAGCTTTCCCCAGCGGCCGGCCGCGGTGGACGCCGGGCGCTTAGATCGCGATCTGGGTGTCTCGTTGATGGGCAGCGCGGCTGGCGACAAGCTGGGCTTCGTGGTCGGCGTGCAGAATGGCGCCGGCCGCAGCGAGCTCAACGACAACGTCGACATGTTATTCGTCGGTCGCGCAGACCTGGCCGTGCTAGGCAAACGCATCGGCTACCGCGAAGCCGATGTCGACGTCTCGGATAAGCCCGCATTGACCGTCGGCGTGGGTGCAGCTCACGATCTGCGTCGGCTACCCGACAGCATCGACGAGTTCACTCTCAACACCGATGTGGACGGCAACGGCGAGCGCGACAACGTTCAGGTGGTCATGGCCAGCGCCGACGCCATCGTGCGCTACCGCGGCTTCGAGTGGCTGGGCGAACTGACCATGCGCCACGAGCGCTGGGGCACGATTTTCGAGGGCCAAACCGACCCGGTCAACCTGACCCTGACCGACGCGGTCGGCGACGCTGCCAATCGCACGTTCTGGTCCGTGTACAGCCACGCTAGCTACTTCGTCATGCCCAAGAAACTGCTGGTGGGATTGCGCGCCGGGTTCACCCAGCTACCGTTCCTCGGTCTTACCGGGCGCGCGAGCTCGATAACCGGCGACGACCGGGTGGACATCGACGCCATGGTCGCGGTGTACAAGCGGGGCTATCGCTTCGTGTCGTTGATGTACAGCTTCAGCGACGTCAACCCCGGCGATCGCCAGGAGCATCGCGTGCTGGTCGACGCCAGCGTCAGATGGTGAGCAGCGCTTCGGCGGTCTTGATGCGCAACTCGGCGGATTCGTCGGCCAGAGCTGCGACCAGGCCCAGGCTGATCGTCTTGGCGAAGATGTGAGCGCTGATCGCCGAGCTTCGGGTCGACGCGCTCGCGCTTTTGAGCAGGGCGACCAGGGTCTGCAGGCCACGTGGATCCTTGGCGCCCACCAGATTGCGCGCGGCCTGGAGGCGCACGCTGTCGTCGTTGTCGCCGATGGCCGCAGCCAGGGTTTCGATCGCCTTGGCGCGCAGGCTGGTGTCGAGCAAAGCGCGGGCAGCGGCGATGCGCACATCGACTCGCTTGTCGCCGAGTAGCTTGGCCGCCTGGCTGGTCCTGGCTGCCTTGTCGAAGGCCGGGCTGCTCAGGGCGTTGATCGCAGCGACCCGGACTTCCCACGAATCGTTGACCAGGCCTTTGCTCACTGCGCCGGTGTCCGTGGCGCGAGCGCCGAGCACCGTGACCGCGCGCAGCGCCACGAATGCGTCGCTGCCGCTGGCGAGCGCGAGCAAACGCGGACGGCTGGACTCGCCCAGGTGAGCTAGCAGCTGAACGCCGGCGAGCCGGGCGCCCAGGTATTTGTCGTTGAGCGCGGCCGTTGCGGCCGCCAGCAGGCCTTTGCGTTTGCCCTTGCGCAGGGCGCGCAACGCGGTGGCGCGTACGCTGCCCTCGGTATCACCCACGGCGACGGCGATCAGTCGCGCCGTATCTTCATTCGAGGCGAAGTTGCCGATGACGTTGACCGCCGCTGAACGCACGGCGGGTTTGGAGTCTTTGAGCATGGCGACGATATCAGCGCGGGCTTTGGCGCCGACTTTGCGACCGATGCCGTTGATGGCGATGATGCGCGCGAGCATGTCGTCGCTTCGCAGGGAGTCGCCGACGACGCGGGCCGCGGAGCGATCGGCTTTGAGCAGCGCGACGGCGGCGGCCACCGCCACGCGATCGTCGTCGTGGGTGATCAACTTGGAGACGTCGTCGGCCAGGTCTTCCAGCTCGAGACGCTCGATGGCTTGAATGGTTCGAGTACGCACCGCGACCGAGGGCACGCGCAGGCCTTGCCACATCATGGTCATGGCCATCAGGCGCAGGGTGCCGCGGTCGTGAAGCTTGTTCCGCAGTTTGAACCACTCGCCGTACAGCTTGGCCGCGCGGGTGTTGTCGCGATCGCCCATGGCTGCCTGGATGCGCACGCGCCACAGGGTGGGGTGCTTGGGATAGCGTTTGAGCTCGAATACGGCGGTTTTCTCGGCGCCCTCGTAGTCGCCCTGGGCGAGTTGGCGCTTGGCCTTGTTGACGCCCGGTGGCAGAGAGCCGCAGGCGACGAGCACGAATGCTGCAAATAAACCGAGGAGTCTGTGCAAGATCGGCACGGCGTTTGTACTCTACCCGCAGATGCCTATCCGCGCCATGCTGTTCGACCTCGATGGAACCCTCGTGGACTCGGAGCGCGAGTCCGCCGAAGCCATGGCTCGCGCCATGAAAGCAGGCCTCGATATCGACATCAGCCAGGCGGAGCGCGACTTCATCATCGGGCGCAGCTGGGTCGAGATCTACAAGAACCTGGCGGCCAACCACGGCGACGCCCTGGCGTGGTCGCGGGACGAGCTGATCGCAGCCACCGCCGCGGCTCGGGTGGACGTGTTCGCGGAGATGGGCATCACGATTTTGCCCGGCGCTGTGGCGGCCGTGGATCGATTCGCCCATCTCAAGCGGGCCATCGTAACCGGATCGTCCCGGGTGGAATGCCGGCAGGCCCTCGAGGCGCTGGGCCTGGCCGAGACGTTCGATGCGGTGTATGCGGCCGAGGATTACCCGGCATCCAAACCGGCGCCGGACGGCTATTTGACCGCCGCGGACGCCATCGAGGTGGCCATTGCCGAGTGTGTCGTTGTGGAGGATTCCGCAGCGGGAATCGCCGCCGGCAGGGCCGCTGGGGCATGGGTAGTCGCGGTGCGCGCCGGTAACTTCCACGGCCAGGACCAGAGCTCGGCCCACACGATCATCGACGAGCTGGACCAGCTCACTCCCGAGCTGCTCGCCAGCTTCGGCCAGAAGGGGTAAGGTTCGCTCGCTGTGAATCTCGACGGATTACCAAAGCGGGTGACCATCTACGAGGTCGGTCCGCGCGACGGCCTGCAGAACGAGGCCCGGACGGTACCGACGGCCGACAAGATCGCGCTGATCGACGCGCTGTCGGCGACCGGGTTGGAGCGCATCGAGATCACCAGCTTCGTCAGCCCCAAGTGGATCCCGCAGCTGGCCGACGCATCGGAAGTCGCTCGCGGCATCTCCCGGCGCGACGGCGTGCGGTTTACGGCGCTGGTGCCCAACCGGCGCGGCCTCGACAACGCCATCGCGTCGGGCATGAAAGAGATCGCCGTGTTCTTGTCGGCGTCCGAGACCCACAACAAGAAGAACGTCAACAAGACCATCGCCGATACCCTGGCGGCGTTCGACAACACGGTCGGGCCGGCACTGGAGGCTGGGCTGCGCGTGCGCGCTTACGTGTCCACGGTGTTCGGTTGTCCCTACGAGGGTGAGGTGCCGGCCGAGGCGACAGTCCGTCTGTCGGAACGATTGATCGCCATGGGCGTGTATCAGCTGTCGTTGGGCGACACGATTGGCGTTGCCAATCCGGCCCAGGTTCAGCGCATCCTGGGCACCGTGCTCGAGCATGTGCCCCTGGACAAAGTCGCGGTGCATTTTCACGACACCCAGGGCACAGCGTTGGCCAATTGCCTGGTCGCATTGACCATGGGCGTAACCACGATCGACTCGTCCATCGGCGGGCTCGGCGGTTGTCCGTACGCGCCAGGCGCAGCAGGCAACCTTGCCAGCGAAGACGTCGTCGCCATGTTGCACGGCATGGGTATCGACACTGGAATCGATCTGGATGCGCTGGTCGCCTGCTCGAAGCTGGCAGCGAGCTACGTCGGCCACGAGCTGCCATCCAAGTACATGAAGGCGCACCTGGGCAAAAAGTCCCGGCAGCGCCGCTCCGATGAAAAGGGTACGAGATAATGTCTGAGCTTGTAACGGTCGAACGCACTGGCAACGCCGCCTGGGTCACCCTGAATCGCCCCGAGGCGTACAACGCCCTATCCAAGCAGACCAACCTCGACCTTCGAGCCGTAGCGGAACAGCTGGCTGCCGATAAGCAATTACGAGCGATCGTCATCACCGGAGCCGGTGAAAAGGCGTTCTGCGCCGGTGCGGATCTCAAAGAACGCAAAGGCGTGACCCCTGAGCAGACTGGACCCTACGTGGACGCCATCAGCGGCGCGATCAACGCGTGGGCGGCGCTGCCCCAGGCGACTATCGCCATGGTCAACGGACACGCTTTCGGCGGCGGCATGGAACTGATGTTGGCGTGCGACATTCGCGTCGCTTCGACCAACGCCAAGATGGGGCTCACCGAGGTCCGCCTCGGCATCATGCCCGGCGCCGGCGGTACCCAACGCCTGACGCGGCTGTGCGGGGTAGCGGTGGCCAAGCGGCTCATCCTCACCGGCAAGCGACTGACCGCCGAACAGGCGGCGGCATTTGGTCTGGTCAGCGAGGCCGTGCCCCAGGCCGAACTGCGCGGGGTCGTCGAGGGCATCGTGGGCGAGCTCGAGTTGTGCGCGCCGCGCAGCATTGAAATGGCCAAGGCAGCCATCGATCGCGGCTTCGATGTGTCGATGGAGCAGGGCCTGGCGATCGAGCGCGAGTGTTACGACGTGACGCTGTTCACCGAAGACCGCAACGAAGGTCTGCGCGCGTTCGCCGAAAAACGCGACCCGGTGTACACCGGCAGCTAGTTAGTCAGCGTCGTCGAGCTTGGCCGCGTCGACGTCGTCGAGCAGCTCGGCGTCGACGATGTTGGTCAATAGTTGTCTCACCGTGACGCCGGACTCGAGGTCGTGGCGCAACTCCCGGGTCAGGTTGATGCGGTACACGTTGCGCCGACCCTGGCGCTCGTGTGACACGTAGCCGGCCTCCTCGAGCTCGGCGATGATGCGCTGCACCCCGCGCTCGGTTAAGCCGACGCGTTCGGCGATGTCGCGGACCCTCACGTCCGGTTCCCGGGCGATGCACACGAGCACGTGAGAGTGGTTCGACAGGAATGTCCAATGGCTGGTTGTCATCGGTGTTTTTGGCGACGGTACGTTTTCACTTGACCACAGATTCGCGAATACTTATACACGAATTGTACTTCGTGTATTGTGATTCGTCAATCAAGGCCGTCCATGCTAGATAAAACAAACCTTTACGGCTCTCCGCTGCATCACGCCCTGCGCGAGGTGGTGGTGGAGCTCGCCCCACAGCTGTCCCCATCCACCCTGGATCGGGCGGTGGCCGACACCGGCTCTGAGTCTGTGGAGCCCGCCCAGGCGGCCATCGATCTGCTCAGTCAATGCGGGCTTTCGGCGAAGGTGGTTACGACTGACCCGTGTGCCGGCTTGCTGCGCAACAGCGTCGTGCTCGGCGTTGGCTCCGACGAGTTGCGGGTGCTGGTGCGTGGGGCCAGGGGCAAGGTCGTCGCGATTCACATCGACGCCGAGGATGGCACCGAGACCCGCAGCTACCACCGGCGTCGCAAGTTTGGTCGTCGCATCGCCAATGAGTCGACCGACACCATCTGGTTGACGGTCACTCGTCTGGGGGGGCTGGCAACCCTGGCCAAGCCCGGTGGCAGCGTGGCGCCGTGGCCGCGGTTGTGGTCGTTGGTGCGCCTCGAGCGGGCCGACGTGACAGTCACCGCTCTGTACGCCGCCAGCGTCGGCGCACTGATGCTGATCGCGCCCATCGCGACCCAGGCGCTGGTCAACACCATTGCGTTCGGCACGGTGATGCAGCCGCTGATCGCGCTGACCCTGGCGCTGTTCATCGGTCTGAGCCTCGCCGGCGCGCTGTCGGTACTGCAGGCGTACATCGTCGAGGTCATGCAGCGACGCATCATGGTTCGGGTCGCCGAGGACTTCGGCGAGCGCTT
>SPJJ01044866.1_pt1 | contig 18337 bp, 11 predicted proteins | sample 3741741 | NCBI WGS metagenome assembly SPJJ01 (sample SAMN10925908, study PRJNA522277) | cold seep metagenome | isolation source: Elba SIP-enriched marine methane seep metagenome, extraction at timepoint T1 | place: Italy: coast of Elba, Mediterranean Sea | collected 2014-05 | reverse complement strand
CATCACTGATTCAACACATTGGTCAAATTCTTATCATGTACAGAGAAAATCCAGACAAAAAAAAGGGGCGTTAACGCCCCCACTTTTCTTGAAACTCATATTAAACATATTTAATTTCAAGTATTTCATATTCAATTTCACCACCGGGTGCTTTAACCGTCACAACATCTTCGACTTCCTTACCAATTAACGCCCGGGCGATGGGTGAGCCAATCGATATCCTGTTCTCTTTGATATCTGCCTCATCTTCACCGACAATCTGATAGGTCACCACTTTTTCAGAATCTAAATCTTCTATTTTTACTGTTGCGCCAAAAATCACCTTGCCGTTTGCATCCATTTTGGTTACATCAATGATGTTGGCATTAGAGAGTTTCCCTTCAATTTCTGCAATTCTGCCTTCAGCAAAACTTTGCTGTTCACGTGCCGCATGATACTCGGCATTTTCTTTCAAATCACCGTGCTCTCTGGCTTCAGCAATCGCTTGAATAATACGTGGGCGCACCACGCTTTTTAATTCTTCCAATTCCTCTTTAAGTTTATTCGCACCTGTGACAGTGAGAGGGACTTTATTCATGTACTACTCCAATCCTACCTAATTCAGATTCAAAAACTACTGTGTAGATCCTGCAAACAATTAACATCTCCAGCTTCCAGTTCGCCCAGGGCGAAACAGGCTGCCTTTGCCCCAGCCATCGTCGTGTAATAGGTTACCCGACGCTGCAAAGCCTCTCTCCTCATGGTGAATGAATCTGTTATAGATTTAATCCCCTCAGTCGTGTTCACAATTAATTGAATCTGATCATTTTTAATCATGTCCACGGTATTCGGACGACCTTCATTCACCTTAAAAACCACTTCACAAGGAATACCAGCCTCTTGCAATACACTTGCCGTGCCTTTTGTTGCAACGATCTGATAATTTTTATCTATCAACATTTGCGCCACTTCGGCGACTTTTGGCTTGTCTGTATCACGAATACTCATTAACACTTTGCCGCTATGACTCAAATCAATGCCCGCTGCACGTTGTGCCTTCGCAAATGCTTCTCCAAAAGTTTTTCCGATCCCCATGACCTCACCGGTTGATTTCATTTCCGGACCAAGCAATGGATCTACGCCTGGGAATTTCACAAATGGAAATACCGCCTCTTTCACAGAATAGTAATCGGGAATACGCTCCTCAGTCACCCCTTGTTCTATTAATGACTTGCCTGCCATACATAATGCTGCAATTTTAGCCAACGGATAACCGGTTGCCTTAGATACAAAAGGGGCTGTTCTGGAAGCTCGCGGGTTAACTTCTAGTACATAAACCGTCTCACCTTGAATCGCAAACTGAGTATTCATTAAGCCACGCACACCTAGCGCTTCAGCCATTTTGGCAACTTGCTCGCGCAATTGGTTTTGAATATTCATCGGCAAACCATATGGCGGAATTGAACACGCCGAATCCCCTGAATGCACACCAGCCTGCTCAATATGCTCCATTAAGCCACCAATTAACACCGTTTCACCATCATAAATGGCATCGACATCCATTTCCACAGCGTCATCCAAAAAGCGATCCAGTAACACGGGTGAATCATTTGAGACGCTGACTGCTTCCTGCATGTAACGACGCAATCCCTCTTCATTAATCACGATTTCCATAGCACGACCACCCAATACATAGGAAGGCCGCACGACTAATGGATAACCCAATTCGCGAGCTGAATTGACCGCCTGCTCTACAGAACGCGCTGTTGCATTAGGTGGTTGTTTTAAATCTAAACGCTCAAGCAATTTTTGGAAACGTTCGCGGTCTTCAGCCAGATCAATAGAATCTGGAGAGGTGCCAATTATCGGTGCACCTGCAGCTTCCAACGCGCGCGCTAATTTTAACGGCGTTTGTCCACCATACTGAACAATGACCCCTTTAGGCTTCTCCAACTCAATAATTTCCAACACGTCTTCCAGGGTTAACGGTTCAAAATATAAACGGTCAGACGTGTCAAAATCGGTTGAAACTGTTTCCGGGTTACAATTAACCATGATGGTTTCAAAACCATTCTCACGTAACGCCAATGCGGCATGCACACAGCAATAATCAAATTCTATGCCCTGTCCGATTCTATTTGGCCCACCACCAAGAATGATTATTTTTTCACGCTCAGTGACCTGCGCCTCGCATTCCTGTTCGTAGGTGGAATATAAATAAGCGGTATCAGATGCAAATTCAGCTGCACAGGAATCGATGCGTTTAAATACCGGGCGAATCCCCTGCTTTTGACGCAAATTACGCACGTCAGACTCTTGCGTATCTAACAATTTTGCTAACCTTGCATCCGAAAATCCTTTTCGTTTTAAGCGTCTTAAATCTATTTCACCCAAGGTTGCCAGCGTTTTACTGGCCAAAGTTTGTTCACTCAACACCAGATCTTCGACTTGAGCAATAAACCATGGATCAATTTTACATGCATCAAAGACTTCTTCCGCAGATAATCCACTGCGGAATGCATCTGCTAAATACCATAAGCGTTGCGGCCCAGGATGACGAAGTTCACGTTGAATAGCATCCTGTACATTCTCTTCTGCTAGATCAGCCACTTCATTCAAGCCATCAAAACCAACTTCGAGACCGCGCAAGGCTTTTTGCATTGATTCTTGAAAAGTACGTCCAATCGCCATCACTTCACCGACAGATTTCATTTGCGTAGTCAAACGATCATCCGCCTGGGGAAATTTTTCGAAAGTAAATCGAGGAACCTTGGTGACCACATAGTCAATGGTCGGCTCAAATGATGCGGGTGTCGTTCCGCCAGTAATCTCATTCTTCAATTCATCCAGGGTATAGCCTACAGCTAATTTGGCTGCTACTTTAGCGATTGGAAATCCGGTTGCCTTGGAAGCCAAAGCCGAAGAACGCGAAACACGCGGGTTCATTTCGATGACGACGATACGTCCATCATCGGGGTTAATTGCCACCTGAACGTTAGAACCGCCCGTATCCACGCCAATTTCTCGCAACACATCTATCGATAGGTTCCGTAAAATCTGATATTCCTTATCCGTTAATGTCTGCGCAGGCGCAACAGTAATTGAATCCCCGGTGTGCACGCCCATTGGATCAAAATTTTCAATAGAACAGACAATAATACAATTGTCCTTAGAATCTCTGACCACTTCCATCTCAAATTCTTTCCAACCAAGTACTGATTCTTCAATCAACAATTCCTTGGTTGGAGACAACTCAAGACCGCGTTCACAAATTTCGATAAATTCCTGCTTGTTATACGCAATTCCGCCGCCACTGCCGCCCATTGTAAACGAGGGCCGGATGACCGTGGGATACCCCACTTCAGCCTGTGCGACAAAGGCCTCATCCATGTTATGAGCAACATTGGATCTCGCTACTTCATAGCCAATTTTACGCATGGCTTTATTAAACAAATCACGGTCTTCGGCTTTTTCAATGGCTTCTTTGGTCGCACCAATCATTTCTACGCCATATTTTTTTAAGACCCCTTTTGCATCCAGATCCAAAGCACAATTTAGTGCGGTCTGCCCGCCCATAGTTGGTAAAACAGCATCTGGCTTTTCTTTCTCGATGATTTTTTCAACGGTTTGCCAATCAATTGGTTCGATATAAATGGCATCAGCCATATCTGGATCCGTCATAATTGTCGCCGGATTAGAATTTACCAGAATCACCCGGTAACCTTCTTCTCGCAACGCTTTGCAAGCCTGCGTTCCTGAATAATCAAATTCACAGGCTTGGCCAATAACAATGGGTCCCGCGCCTAATAATAAAATGGATTGTATATCTGTTCTTTTTGGCATGAAATGCGTGTAAAAAAATTTAAGCGGAAGTTTGCATTAGCTTGATAAAATCATCAAACAGAGCTTCAACATCATGAGGACCCGGGCTGGCTTCAGGGTGCCCTTGAAAACTCATAGCAGGACAGTCAGTTAATTCAATCCCTTGCAAACTGCCATCAAATAAAGAATGGTAAGTGGCTTTGACATTTTCAGGTAATGTCGCTTCGTCCACCGCAAAGCCATGGTTTTGAGAGCTAATCATTACCCTGCCTGTAGACTTTTGCTGAACTGGATGATTGGCACCGTGGTGACCAAATTTCATTTTGACTGTTTTGGCGCCGCTGGCGAGCGCTAGCAACTGATGACCGAGACAAATGCCAAATAACGGAATTTTCTTTTCGATGAGTTCTTGTATAGCCTGTATGGCATAATCACAAGGTTCCGGATCCCCCGGCCCATTGGACAAAAACACACCGTCTGGATGCATAGCCAAAACCTCGTGCGCCGGTGTCGTTGCCGGTACCACAGTCACTTTACAGCCCCTATTAGCCAACAAGCGCAATATATTTCGTTTTACACCAAAATCATAAGCTACGACATGGCGAGTCAAATTATTCGCTGGCTGGAATCCCTCTTGCAAAGACCAAACATCTTCCTCCCAGACATATACTTTATCTGTCGTCACTTGTTTAGCTAAATCCATCCCCTGTAACCCGCCAAACGCCTGAATTAAAGATAGAGCTTTATTCTGATCAAACGACTGACCCGCGACAACGCAGCCGACCTGACTACCTTTGTCTCTTAAAATGCGGGTCAATTGGCGTGTATCAATTTCAGCAATACCCACCACTCCATTCTCTGTCAGAAATTCAGATAATGTCTTTTCGCTACGCCAGCTGCTGGCTAACAGTGGCAAATCACGAATTACCAAGCCACTGGCAACCACCTCACCTGCCTCGCAATCTTCAGGATTCGTCCCAACATTGCCAATATGGGGGTAAGTTAAGGTAACAATTTGCCGTGCATAAGAAGGATCCGTCAAAATTTCCTGATACCCCGTCAAGGATGTATTAAATACAACTTCCCCGACAGCATACCCCTCTGCTCCGATAGCCACCCCTTCAAAAACCGTCCCATCTTCCAGTACCAGCCAAGCAGGTCTATTCAAATTCAACCACCATTTATAGAAAAAACGGGATAAGCCGACTCGACTGATCCCGTTGTTAAAAAATTATTTTTACAATTTTACGAAATTATCAGACTAAATTCATTAAGAATTTTCTTATTTCTGTGTTTTGATGATTGTGGAATGCCTCAGTATTCAACACACATTTACGGGCATTTTATGTGAAATCACCTAAAACAAGTCAAATCGCATAATTTTATGCGCTTTACATGCCCGACAATTTTATGATTTTTTACAACACATCCATATCTTCCTACAATTTATGCCTCTCGCGATGGTTTTTCAGACATATGGCACGACAACTGCTAAATCATTTTCACTGCTTAATGGACAAATGAACAAGGATCTCGAATTCTATTATTGAGGCTACAGGATTGAGCTATTAACGATAAACAATTTCGATTGCAGAGTTGGGAAATATGCTTGACAGGGATTTGGAACAGGATATCCAAGTGCCAAGTATATTTATCACTGGTAGAAACGCTTTAATCACCTCCCCTCGCCGATTAAGCGTTCTTTTTGGTGATTCCCAACTAATTTATTTTGAAATATTTTCAGTTTTCAAGACAAATTCCGTTATGCTTGCAGTGTGTTAAGTCGTATCCGCCTACCATGTTGCATTACCAACACACTCAATCTTCCTATACCCTTTTTATATTTATTGTCTTCATTCATCTGGGAATAACGGAACACACATTCGCCGCCCCCTCCCCACTGACTGCAAAAAACCTTGGCGTCATTGTCAATGAGTCTGACCCTTTAAGTGTAAAAGTTGCTAATTATTATATTGCCAAACGACATATACCACCCGAGAATATAATTTATATTCGCTTTGCAACCGGCTATAAAACCTTACCCGTCAAGAAATTTCAGCTCATCAAAAATCAAATTGACCTTTCCAGTGGGGAACACATACAGGCTTATGTCATCACCTGGACACTGCCTTACCGGGTCGATTGCATGTCGATGACTACGGCAATTGCCGCAGGGTACCATAAAGACTATTGCGCTAAAGGCTGTCTGCCAACACGCGCCTCGCCTTATTTTAATTCACCATCATCAACGCCCTTTGATAGCCATCGCATACGTCCAGCCATGGTACTTGCAGGTGAAAATTTTGAGCAGATTAAATCCTTGATCGATAGAGGTGTGAAATCTGACCATACCCACCCCCAAGGTACAGCATTTTTTTTGAAGACGAGTGATAAAAATCGCAGCGTCAGAGCTCAGCTTTTTCCAGTTATATCAAATGTTTTTAGCGATAAATTCCCCAGTAAATTTTTAGACCAGGATTTCATTCAAAACCAGACAGATGTCATGTTTTATTTCACGGGAAAGAAACACGTTGAACACATTGCTAGCAACACTTTCTTACCCGGTGCCGTTGCTGACCACCTGACTTCAGCAGGAGGGAACTTGGCCGGCGGAAAACAAATGAATGTTTTAGAGTGGCTAAAAGCGGGCGTAACCGGGAGCTATGGAACAGTTGTAGAGCCTTGTAATTTTCTACAAAAATTCCCCCACCCAGGCATTCTTATGCATCACTATCTAAATGGCGACACACTCATCGAGGCCTACTGGAAAAGTGTCGCCTGGCCAGGCCAAGGAATCTTTGTTGGAGAGCCTCTGGCTAAGCCATTTGCAAATCAATAAAGGCCTGAGTTTTGCTTAAAAATTCTAAAAAATAAAAACAAAATTCTTATGAAACCAGATCGACGCAGCACCCATAGAATTAAAACGAAACGCTTACGTGCAGATATATTTCAACACGCCTCAGACACTCAAGAAACGGCTTTAGATGCTGAAATAATTGATATTAGCCGTAGCGGCATCCGTATTAAACTCAAAACCCCTTTGCAGAGGGGTATTGGGGACTTTGTAAAAATAACCATGTTACTACCCGATTCCGGCAACCCGTTTACCATCCATGGTAAATTATCCCATCAACAAGACCACGCAGAATATGGGATTCATTATACTGAACAACATGAACAATCCATTGACGACATGCTTTTTGAATGCATTCAACTGGATGACTCATCACTGTTGATCAAACAATAATACGCAAAAATTAAACTATGTTATTCCCACCCACAACCCTTTTTAAATAACATATATTAATTCCCTTAATATTTATAAGCCTCAGCCAAGCAATACGTGTCCGCTAGCGAGATAGAGTGATTTCTGGTGATTTTAGACAGGGATCGAGCTTAAGCGTATGGGACACACCCACTGCGTCCTATCGAGCAAGGTAGCGTTTATAATAGATGGGTACTGGGTAACCAGGTCAAGTTTTGACTTATCTGCTTAGTAACATTCAAGAAATCAGGCTGCTGAAAACTGTGAAAAAAATTTCACAACATTCAACAGCCCGTAGTTTTAAAGCTTGGCTAATTCGCTCTTAGCGATAGAGAGCCCTTTGTAATCAGCGCCCTGAACAACTGCCTTCTGTAACGCAGCTTTTGCGTCTTCAGTGCGTCCTGCCGCTAAATAAGCCATTCCCAAATGATATTGAATTTCTGCCACATCATCTTTCTTTTGCACTGCACTTTCAAATACATTGATTGCCTCATCTACTTTGCCATTCTTAAATAAAGCCCATGCATAAGTATCCTGGAAAAAAGGAGAATCAGCTTCTTTTAATGGAGTAGCCAATGTCAGCGCTTCAGCAATTTTTGCCTCGTCATTACTGTCACTTAAAATGGATGACAGGTTATTAATAGCAAGAATATTTCCGGGAGCAACGTCTAACAAGTTTCTATATTCTGCGACAGCCTGCTCCGTCTCATCCCGATAAGTATATAAAATCGCGCTTTGTAGCAACAACTTACCGCTCTTTGGAAGAATTGACAAACCCTGCTGATACACTTCCCGCGCTTTATCCTGTTTATTTTGTACAAGATATAAAGATGCCAGGTTTTTATAACTGGAATCCAAATCAGGCTTTAATTCAATCGCTTTAATAAACAACTTCTCGGCTTGCGGCAATTGCTTCCGCTTTAAATGTAAATCCGCTCTGACGGTGAGCAAATCCGGTCTCTCTGGGTGTTCTGCGATCATTTTATCCAAGGCCGACTCAGCCTTTTCAGGTTGCTCCATGATTAAATAGGTTTTGACCAAGGCCAGCAATGCATCCAGGGCTTTAGGTTTTTCTACCAGCACCTGTTGCAGGCTACTGACAGTTTCATCATGTTTTCCCTGAGCGCTATAAAGCTGCGCCAATTTATAGCGAGCACCGGCCTTTTCTTTTGATATTTTCAGAACATCATTCGCAACTTTTTCGGCTTTACTCCATTGCTTGCGTTTAGCGTACAAATCAATTAGCAAATTGGGAATATCTTTATCTTGCTTATGTTTTTCATACGCTTTCTCCAAAATTTCCAAGCCTTTTTGCTCGTTATTTCGGCTGATTTTAACTCTGGCCAAATCCTTGGTAGCCGCCAAGTTATTAGGGTTGATTTCAAGAATCTGCTCTAATGTATCCTGAGCAAGTTCAATGTCCTTTGATCGTAACTGGGCATCCGCCTGAATCATCAATGCTTTTTCTGACGCAGGATCATTTTTTAACACCGCACGCGCATCTGCTATAGCCGCCTCAAAATCTTTTTGTTGCGACGCCATACGCGCTCTTAACAACAATGCATCAGTGTTACGCGGATCTGCTTCCAAAATCTTCTGGACTTGTTCGCGCGCTTCATCTATTTTTTTCTGAGTGACCAGAATCCTGGCCAAACTGTTTCGAGCTTTTAGGGCATGCAGACCATCCACATCATCCGCGACAATTTGATTAAGGTGATCTACAACTTTTTCCGGTTGATCTTTATACAGAATTAATTTTGCAAACCGGAAAACATAGTTTTCTGGATTGGCTTGAATAAGACTCTCCATTTCTTTCTCTGCATATTCCTTACCCTTCTTCCTCTTCCAAAAATCTATCAGCACTCCAATCGGTTTTTTCTCTTCTGGCACACGTGAGACTAATGTTCTCAATAGCTGTTCTGCTTCATCAATTTTCTGCTCCTGAATATACTGCTTTGCCAAGTTAAAGTATAAATTCGGCTTATCAGGAAACTGCGCCAACAGCTCTTTATTATAATTCTGAACCTCATCAGCTTTCCCTTGAGCTTTAAGAATATTCAGCTTAATTGTCCTCAATTGAAATTTTTCTGGATTTGTTTCAATGGCTTTATCCACTGCCTGCATGGCATTATCAAGCTTATTCTGATCTCCATAAATCTTGATCATCAATAATGACGCGTCATAGTGGCCAGCATTGGTATCTAATGCTTGCTGTAACAAACTCATTGCCTCGTCAGGTTTCTGATCCTTCAACATCATCGCCGCTTTTAAAGACAACATATCTGCATTATTTGGCTCTTTCAGCAACACTTGTTCAACAGCCTCTTTAGACTTTTCAACTTCGCCGCTTAACAAGTACAACTTTGCCAACTTACTTTTTGCACCGATATGTTCTGGCGCTTCATTAATGATCGTATTCAAATGACCAAACATTTTCCGCCATTCCTGCTTCTTCTCGGCAACTTGTGCTGACAAGTAATGTGCCTCGACATTTTTGGGGTTGATCTGAAACACGTTTTTCAGTTCAACCTTCATTTTTTCCTCATTCCCTTCTTCGTAATAATTCTGAGCTCGAGACAAATATTTGACTTCCCTTTCTTCCGCACTATCGCAACCAGTCAATAATGCAGCTCCTAAAACAGCACATACAGATAATTTCTTAAAATTTTTCATAAGTTTTTGATAATTTAAATATTTGTCAATTTAATCTCGTATCCATCAGGCATTAAGCGTTGGATACACCAACGCCATAATTAACAACCCTGAAAGGGCTGATGAATAGCAGGTTAATCTGAATTTATATATTTCCCTATGCAGCAAATATTCGAGCGCATATACGATACAGAACAAGCGTAATGTCATATGCTCAACATATTGAATATCAATCAGCAATATACCGCCGAAAACAAACAACACCACCAACATGTCCTGAGTTGTCAACCTAAATTTGTTTTTCCGAGTCACTCGAATCGCGATTGTAACAACAGCGATTAACAGCATTAGAAAAACATCAACGACCCAATGAGTATGAACAACCATTTCAGGAAAACTCTCACCCATCACATTAGCAAAAATAGCAGAAATATACAGACTGAACCGCACCCAGACATTCTGAAACTTTCTTGGCAATAATAAAAAAGCAACAAACCCTATAAAAATGGCTAAGTAGACTTCAAGCGAAAGCTCAAAAATTCGTTCTCGCAAACAATAAAACTGCGACAGAATAAAAACTCCAAGTGCAGTATTTATATAATGACGACAAAACTGAAACACCCAATTCCTGCGCCAAATGACGGGCCCTCGCCTTTCTGCTTGAATATCTGCTTTATGAAGCTTCCAGCCCGTTTTACTAGCTAGATAAAAGGAAAACAAAATGCCTGAAGAAATAGCCAGATAAACGCTAATCACCAGCAAGTCAGACGAATAACGAAAGACAAATGCTGATGTCAGAAAAATGCCTTGTAACAAATAAATACAGCCGACAGATTCTGCATGAGTAAACCCATGCTCCATAAATTTATGATGGATATGTGTTTTATCGGCAACAAAGGGAGACTGCCCGGCCCTTATACGACGCACCATTACGGTCAATGTATCTAGAATCGGCAAGCCCAACAGTAATAATGGCAATGCAGGGTTTAACGCCGGATTTATTTTCTGTGTAAGTAAAATTGACAGAAAAGCCGCCATAAAACCAATAAACTGACTCCCTGTATCCCCCATAAAAACAACAGCAGGGTGGGTGTTATACCAAAGAAACCCTATAATGCCCCCCACAACCGCCAAGGCCACTATTGCGCCATGAGTACCATTGCCATTGGCTTCCAGCGCTAGATAAATGATGGCAGAGAAAGATAGCAACATAATTCCAGCTGCTAATCCATCCAAACCATCAGACATATTCACCGCATTAATCACTCCAATCACGAAAACAATGGTCAAGGGCAATGTCACGACAAAAGGACTGGGCTCTAATCCATTTAACGGCAAGTATTCAAGGCTTATACCGCCCAGGATTGCCGAAGCCACAGCTAAAAACTGCCCCAGAAACTTCCATTTATAATGTAAATCAAAACGATCATCCAAAATTCCAAAAAAAAGGATAATCAAACCACCTGCAAACATACCAATAACTTCAGGTTGCATAGGTGCAAATATAATCATTGCAGGAATTGCACCCGCCGCTAACCCAATCCCTCCACAACGAGGAATAGCAACCGAATGCACTTTTCTTCCTCCAGGCTGATCCACCAGCTTTAATACTGCGGCATACCTGATCAATACAGGGATTAATGCAATGCTGATGATGATTGAGCACGCAAGACTAAGAAACAAATTCATTCACTAATCACTATTAAAAATGTAATGCTCAATTAAACAACAAACTATTTTTTGTGCCTTTTTTGTTTGTCGCAAGAAACGCTCCCTGTGTCTTGTTCCTGATTGCTTAGTTAGGCACATACCCTTCAACTTCAGCAAAAAACGATTGAAGAAATGAAGCCAGCTTGGCATCTGCTTCTGCTTCTTCAGAACCAGGTGGCAAAGCGACAACCAATCTGACCATAGCTCCATCCGTACGACCTAGAGTCAGTGCATCCCAAAACAGATACCATTTAACCAGGTATTCGTTGGTAATAATTCTACCCCGCTGCTGAAACCAGTAATAAACCAGCTGGCGACTTTTACCCTTGCTGATCACCGCCCGATTAACAATCAACTGCTCCCCTGTCTGAGTTTTTACTTCATCAATTTTACGCTGCGTAAAATCACCAATCTGCCAACCATCTCCTGGAATGCATGATTTGGGTGAATGTGCAGAAACACCCTTACGTTGACTTGCATAATAAGCAACATAAAAATTGACCGGCGCTCTATCCCCCGGCAGGGAATAATTTGCAATAATATAATCATCAAATTTCAATGTATCTATATATTGTTGCTCCATACCCACTTCGGTTCCGCGCCAATTATCCACATGTAATGGGAACACCTTAAATTCTTTTCTCTGTGGAATACGATCCTCACGCTCACTAACCAACAATGCCATTGGAATCATCAACAACAATAGCGTGCACGCTCCAATATATGACCAAGGTAAAATCAACCGACTTTTGGGCTCATCACTATTCCTTTCCTGATTTTCCTGCTCACTATTTATCTGATACCCACCAGGAACAGTTACATCAACCACAAAAACTTTGGAAAAGTTTTTTTCTGACATAAAAACCCTCATGAATAACCACATCTCTGCAAACAAGATACCTAAGCATCCAATAAAAATAATCCAGCCTTCAAAGTCATGAAGAAAACCTTCTGCTTGTTCGATTCCCCAGTATTCAACCAACACACCAATGACTCCAATTCTGAAACTATTCATCAAAACCGTAATGGGTAAGGTTGTTAGAAAAACAAGACTGCGCATCCATAATGGAGCTCGAAAAAAATAGGCACACAAAAAACCGAAACTGGTCAGCGGAAACAGGTAACGCAAACCGCTACAGGCTTCTACCACTTGTAATTGATATGAACCTAAATCAATCACATTACCTTGCAAATAAACACTAATATCAAACAATCTGATGACAGCAACCCCTAACTGAGACGATATCAACTGCAAATTTGAAGACAGGTTGTTGTACAAAAAATTGGGAAGCGGGATCATAAAAAAAAGATAAACCAGGGCAAACCATAGTAAATGCATCCCTTTCCACCCTAATAGCGCCAAACACAACCCATATAAAATGACGAGAAACGCATATTGAGTGACCACAAACAAGGTTGCCAGCTCCCCCATAAAGCCGATCATAATTCCAAATAAAACAATGACCAGGCCAAACCAGTTGCCATTAAACTGAGAAATATACTCCCGATTTTTCCAGACAAACCAAAACGATATCAACGGGATCATGTACCCATGGCTATACTCCTCCCTTTCCCATGACTTAGTCATATAAAGCAGGCCATCACTAAAAATTACACCCAGAGCAAGTGCAATCAGGCAGAAAGAAATATAGAGTCCTAGATTGTTGTGTTTAACCAATTCATTCATGTTTGAAAAATTTAACCAATTATTTTTCCGAAATAAACTTCGCCATACTAACAATTTTTCATTGCAAAATTGTAACAAGCAAAATTTAAGCTTATCTTAACCAAGCGTTGACTTCTTCGTCACACATAAATTAAGCATAGTCGACTGCTACATCAAGCAATAAACACAGGGCGTTCTATGTGAAATTATGTACAGACAGAGATAACTATTGAAGAATTTATGAAAACTAATACCAAGAAAGACAATGCCGACCTACAGAAGAATACCTTAAGCAAAAATCACGCCTTTTTTATACCCCCTTAAATCCAGCAAGTTTTCTTTATTTGTTAAAAGAATCTGCATTCACTCATTAAAGCACTCGTTAAATGACGACTCATCCCGAATCGCATTTCGGCCATTTAACATTGTTTAATTTATAACCTTTCTACTTCGTCTTACTTCTACCTGACTGCATATGCCACATGCATGCGGTAAAAAACCTTAGCTTCACCACAAGGTTAACCGAGCATTTATAGCGATTTCAACCCCAATACATCCTGCATATCATAAAGCCCTTTTTGTTTTTCCGATAACCATACTGCCGCTCTTACAGCACCATTCGCGAAAGTCATGCGACTGCTTGCTTTGTGAGTAATTTCCACACGTTCGCCTTCATCAGCAAACATCACAGTATGCTCTCCGACAATGTCTCCGGCGCGAATGGTTGAAAAGCCGATGGTTTTTGTATCTCGCTCTCCAGTCAACCCCTCACGACCATAAACAGCACAGTCTTTCAAGTCACGCCCCAATGCATCAGCAACCGCCTCTCCCATACGTAAAGCGGTGCCTGAAGGTGCATCCACTTTATGCCGATGATGCGCTTCGATAACTTCAATATCTGCATAATCTCCCATTACTCTAGCGGTCATTTCCAGCAATTTTAGAGACAAATTGACGCCCACACTCATGTTTGGCGCAAGCACAATAGCCACTTCTTCAGCCGCCCGGGCAATGACCTGTTTTTGCTCATCACTATACCCGGTCGTACCAATGACCACTTTTTTGCCCGCTTTGCGGCAAATATCAATATATTCTAATGATGCTTTTGGGCGCGTAAAATCAATCAGCACATCAAACTGATCCGTCACCGCTGCTAAATCATCCACGACGTTTACAGACAGATGATCAATCCCGGCGAGTTCTCCCGCGTCTCTACCGATATTAGAACTGCCTCGCCTGGAAACAGCAACTGTTAGCGCTGATTGTTCAGACAATACAGTCGCCTTGATCAGGCATGCCCCCATTCTGCCAGAAGCACCTACCACCGCGATTCGATTCATCATTTATCCTGTTAATTTATCAAAAAAACTCTTCACACCATCCGTCCAGGAATGCTCCTGTGGACTGTGATGCTTTCCGCCTCCACTTAGTGAATCGCGTAGCTTCTCTACCAGTTCATTTTGTTCCTTAGTTAAATGCACAGGTGTTTCTATTTGCACGCGACATAACAAATCCCCCACTGCTCCGCCTCGCACTGGCTTAACCCCTTTGCCTCGCAAGCGAAATAATTTACCCGTTTGAGTTTCAGCAGGAATTTTCAGTTTCACCTTGCCATTTAAGGTAGGCACCTCCAATTCTCCACCTAGACACGCTGTGGGGAAATTAATAGGCACCTCACAATATAAATGGGCTTCTTCACGAGTAAAGATGGCATGTTCTTTCACCTGAACCTGCACATACAAATCTCCTGATGGCCCGCCATTTGCCCCGGCTTCACCTTCACCAGCCAGACGGATACGGTCACCCGTGTCCACGCCTGCAGGCACTTTAACATTCAGCGTTTTAGTTTCCTGTACACGCCCCTGGCCATGACATTTGCGACATGGATCCTTAATTTGTTTGCCTGTACCGTGACACGTCGGACAGCTTTGCTGCACAGAGAAAAAACCTTGCTGCATGCGCACTTGGCCTTGACCATGACATGTCGAACAGGTCACTGGCGACGATCCTTTTTTTGCACCACTGCCTTTACATTCGCCACAGGTGACCAATACCGGCACTTTTACGGTGGCTTCTGTGCCGCCCACCGCTTCTTCCAGGGTTAGCTCAAGGTTATAACGCAAATCAGCACCGCGCTGTACATTACTGCGACCGCCACCGCCACGTCCGCCCCCAAAAATATCACCGAAAACATCACCAAAAATATCGCCGAAATCAGCAGCGCCCCCCCCAAATCCACCTGGGCCACCGCCACCCATTTGATCCACACCGGCATGACCAAATTGATCATAGGCCGCCCGTTTTTTCGGATCAGACAACACTTCGTAGGCCTCTTTTATAGACTTAAATTTTCCTTCTGCCTGTTCCGGGTTGTCTTTGTTTCTATCAGGATGAAATTTCATCGCCATACGGCGATAACTTTTCTTGATTTCAGCTTCACTGGCGTTTTTTTCAATCCCTAACAGTTTGTAATAATCTTCTTTAGCCATTTCGTGCCCAGGGGTTCCCTTTGCAAATAATTAGTAATTTCAACGGCGTTTCAATCCTGGTAGCAGCACCTGATTAAAACGCAAAAAACTGCACCAGGAAACCCCGCTGCAGTTTTAGAGTGTTTAGGAGGCTGTCAAATTGTGGGTAATTCGCGGCAATAAAAAATCGGCTCGCCCGCCCATAACTCGACAGTTCTCAAAACGACAACTTATTTTTTATCGTCGTCTTTTACTTCTTCAAATTCAGCGTCCACAACACTGTCATCAACGGCAGAAGCATCTTCTGCCTGTTGTGCGCCTGCCGCCGCTTCAGCAGCACCTGCCGCATCCGCCCCACCATTCTGTGCATAAACACGCTCTGCCAGTTTACCTGATAACTCAGTTAAAGCGGCTGTTTTCGCTTCAATCGCTTCTTTGTCATCGCCTTTGACAACTTCTTTCAGCTCACTGATAGCTGCTTCAAGCGCTGATTTTTCATCTCCGGCCACTTGCTCACCCAGCTCTTCCATAGACTTTTCAGTCGCATGAATCATGCCTTCAGCTGCATTACGCGCTGAAACCAGCTCGGTCACTTTTTTATCTTCTTCAGCATGCGCTTCAGCATCTTTAACCATACGATCGACTTCATCATCCGACAAACCGCTGGAGGCCTTAATCACAATGGATTGTTCCTTGCCCGTCGCCTTGTCTTTTGCCGATACATTCAAAATACCATTGGCATCAATGTCAAACGACACTTCAATTTGTGGAATTCCACGTGGCGCTGGTGGAATATCATTCAAATCAAAACGACCCAATGATTTATTCCCCGCTGCAACTTCACGCTCACCTTGCAGCACATGAACGGTCACGGCGGTCTGATTGTCTTCTGCTGTCGAAAAGACTTGTGAAGCATTCGTCGGGATCGTGGTGTTTTTCTCGATCAACTTGGTCATCACGCCGCCCATGGTTTCAATACCCAGTGATAATGGCGTCACATCCAGCAATAATACGTCTTTTACATCGCCACCCAGAACACCGGCCTGAATCGCCGCACCCAGGGCAACCGCTTCATCAGGGTTTACATCTTTACGCGGATCTTTGCCGAACAGGTCTTTTACAAAATCCTGTACTTTCGGCATACGTGATTGACCACCGACCAGAATCACATCACTGATTTGCGAGGATGAAATACCCGCATCTTTCATGGCTTGCTCACACGGCTGTTTGGTTCTGCTAATCAGCTCTTCAACCAATGATTCCAATTTGGCGCGAGACAGCTTGACATTCAAGTGCTTCGGGCCTGTGGCATCAGCTGTCACATAAGGCAAATTTACATCGGTTTGTTCAGTGGATGACAATTCGATCTTGGCTTTTTCTGCAGCTTCTTTTAAACGTTGCAAAGCCAATGGATCATTGTGCAGATCAATACCATTTTCTTTTTTGAACTCATCGGCCAAATAATCAATGATTCTTAAATCGAAATCTTCACCACCCAGGAAAGTATCACCATTCGTCGCCAATACTTCAAACTGGTGCTCACCTTCAATTTCGGCAATCTCGATAATGGAAATATCAAACGTACCGCCACCCAGATCATACACTGCAATCGTGGTATCGCCTTTTGGCTTGTCCATACCGAAGGCTAATGCTGCCGCAGTTGGCTCGTTGATGATTCGTTTGACATCCAGACCGGCAATGCGTCCAGCATCTTTAGTCGCCTGACGTTGAGAGTCATTAAAATACGCCGGAACGGTGATAACTGCTTCGGTCACTTCTTCACCCAAAAACGCTTCCGCGTCTTTTTTCAGCTTCATTAAAACACGTGACGAAACTTCCGGCGCTGCCATTTTCTTACCATGGCATTCGACCCAGGCATCGCCATTTTCCGCTTCGACAATTTTATACGGCACCATGGAAATATCTTTTTGTACCGCTTCGTCTTTAAAACGGCGCCCGATCAAACGTTTGATCGCAAACAGCGTGTTTTCCGGGTTGGTCACCGCCTGACGCTTTGCAGACTGACCCACTAAGACTTCATCATTATTTGAAAAAGCGATAATGGAAGGCGTAGTTCTAGCCCCTTCACTGTTTTCGATCACGCGTGCTGTACCGTTTTCCAGTACCGCCACACATGAGTTGGTGGTTCCTAAATCGATTCCAATCATTTTAGCCATTGATGTCTCCAGACTTGATTTTTTGAATTTGTTAAAAAGTTATTACAGATATGTGGTTATTCGTTTTTATTTCAAGCCTGTTCATCAATTTTTACTGAGTCATCGGCGGGTTTGTCAGCTGCTTTAGCAACGACAACCATCGCAGGACGTATCAAACGTCCATTTAAAACATAACCTTTTTGAAATACATTCAAAACTGTATTCGGTTCCGCTTCATCACTGGGTTGCATAGTCATCGCCTGATGCAACTCTGGATTAAACGGCTGTCCGACCGGGTCAACCGCCTCTATATTGAATTTGGCAAAAACCGACTCAAACTGCTTAATCGTTAATTCGCTGCCTTCACGCAATTTTTGCACTTCCGGGCTATCGCCAGTCGCTGCCTGTATGCCTAGCTCAAGGCTGTCAATCACGGTTAACAGCTCTTTGGCGAACTTTTCCAGTGCAAATTTATGCGCACTGTCCAGGTCTTTTTGAGTACGGCGCTTCAAGTTCTCCATTTCTGCTTGGGTACGCATCGCCTTATCCCAGTTTTCTTCCGCTTTTTTTTCAGCAGCTGCCAATTGCTTTTGCAAGGACTCAATTGACACCTCTTCTT
>SPJJ01024206.1_pt1 | contig 18337 bp, 15 predicted proteins | sample 3741741 | NCBI WGS metagenome assembly SPJJ01 (sample SAMN10925908, study PRJNA522277) | cold seep metagenome | isolation source: Elba SIP-enriched marine methane seep metagenome, extraction at timepoint T1 | place: Italy: coast of Elba, Mediterranean Sea | collected 2014-05 | reverse complement strand
TCCTGGCGGCTGGTGAGTAATGTTGTTCCAAGATAATATAGATTTTTTCTGATTAAATTAAATGAAGACAGCAAATTAGTGCTTTGTTCTGTAAGTGCCTGTTGGGTACTAAGCGAATTAATTTTGGAATTAACCGCTGCCAGTAAAATTGGAATCAGATCTTTGATTCTGCCGTAGCGTTCCATATCGTCTAAAGGCATATTCTTGACGAGTAGGCTGACTTGCGGATAATTCACAATGGTTCTATGCCCAAAATCCAGAAAGCGTGATTCTTTATCGCACATTTCAATCAGTTCTTTTTCCAAAGGGCTGACCGTCCCCTCAGACGAAAACCAATGCAATTGCTGGTCTTGAATAAACATGACGCAGCATTGTAGAGAAAACTGGCTTGTGCATTCTAAGAGACTGGCGGCCATTTCATCAATTGAATGAAAGCAAATGATTTTTTCAAGGAATTTAATTGCCAAGCCTAATTCGCTGGTGCCCGTTAAGGCTAAAATAGCATTTTTTTGAGCAAGGGAATATTCTTCCTGAAGGCGCACTCGCTCAAGCTGGTATGAGACAAGTAATTCAATTTTTGTGATCAGGTATTCGGGTTCTACCGGCTTGATAATATAATCGTCGGCACCGACTTCATAACCTTGCAAACGTTCACGCAAATCACCGTGAGAAGATAAAAAAACGACAGGGGTATTCTTGAAATCCTCTTGTTCTTTTAGCAACGTGCAAACTTCATAGCCATTTATCCCAGGCATTTCTACATCAAGCAGGATAATATTGGGGCGATGCTTTTTGGCCTCAGCAATGCCTGATTCACCCTCAAATGCAGTGTGCAATCTATAGTGCTCAGAAGGCAGGGTTCTGCTGATTAATTTATGGACAAACTTGTCATCATCAATGAGCAAAATTTCAATTTCATCTGCCATAAGAAGTCGTTACACAGTTAAGATGGCGGGTAGCCGCGTATTCAGATAATACACAAAAAGTATAGAAGATAATCATGCGAATACTACGCACAAAATTAAGTGAGATGTGTGATTTGTTGAGACACTTTTTGCCAGTGTGCATTTGACAATAAAGCCTGTCGATTTACCCCTTGTTTTCCAGACATGCGCGATAATCGAAATTGCCTGCTATCACTGGCTTGTATAGGTATGGAGTCTAGTACCTGGTCGGCGGCTTTAGGGTGGTTGCATACCAGCACCATATCGCATCCAGCCTGTAATGCCAGTGCGGCGCGCTGTTTAAAATCACCTGCAGAAGCCGCGCCTTCCATGCTTAAGTCATCGCTAAACACAGTGCCTTCAAAACCCAGTTGTTGACGTAAAATTGTTTGTATCCAATGGCTTGAAAATCCTGCGGGCAGTTCATCAATGGCGGGATAAACGACATGGGCGGGCATGATGGCTTGAAGGCCTTGTTGGATTAAGCGTTGAAATGGAAGCAGGTCTTTGTGTTTAATTTCTTCGAAACTACGCTGATCTATCGGCAGGTCGAGATGGGAGTCAAGCGCGACCCCGCCGTGTCCTGGGAAATGTTTACCTGTGGCAGCCATACCGGCTGCACGCATGCCTTGACAAAATGCGGAGGCTAATTGTATGACTTGGTTTTCATCGCGAGAAAATGAGCGATTTCCAATGATGTCACTAATTCCGCAATCTACATCCAGGACAGGGGCAAAGCTAAAGTCAATGCCAACTGACAACAATTCAACGGCCATCAACCAGCCTGCACTTTCGGCCAGGTTTGGGTGCGCTGCATAAACAGCGGCAGGGGGCAGCCGCGTGAAGCCATGCTGAAAGCGTTGTACACGCCCTCCTTCCTGATCCACAGCAATCAAGATATCACCTTGGCGCGATTGCCGAATATCGGCAGTTAATGCGGTGATTTGTTGTGGACTTTCATAGTTTCTTGCAAACAAGATAATGGCGCCGGTATTCGGGTGCGCAATTTTATCTTTGTCATAGTCACTTAATGTGGTGCCCTCGATGTCAATCATCACTGGGCCAAATGGCAGAGTTTTAGTCATGGTAGAAAATGTAAGATTTTGGAATATACTTTAATTCGTTCATTGCGTTATGACTGATTTTTGCACGCAACACTGCTTAGAGAGTAAATATTATATGAAGAATATCATGCATGTTTTTGTTTTATTGTTTAGTTTTTTTGTCTTTTATGATGTGAGTTTCGCTGAGGAAGAAGGAGAGGGTGAAAAACAGCTCGAAATGGAATATGTGGAAATGAAACCCAAGTTTACAGTAAACCTGAAAGAGCGAAATAAGTACATGATGGCAAAGGTTCAGCTGATGGTCGAAGGGGATAAATACCTCGAAAAAGTTGAAAAGCATTTACCCATGTTAAGACATGAATTGATCATGCTGTATAGCGGTAAATCAATAGATGAATTACAAACTATGGAACAGCGCGAGCAATTGCGAGTTAAAAGCAGACAAGCGATTATTGATGCGTTGGATAAATATGAAAACAGTGATGGCTTTAGGGATGTGTTTTTTACTGAATTTTTGGTGAATTAAAGCTTTCTGTTGAGGATAATGTAAGAGGCGATGCGCGAGTCTCTGGCAATTCAGAGGGTCGGAATGAGCGGTTTTCTGGCGGGGTTCAGTGCAGGTTGTCCGCCAGTGCCGTCTTAATCGTATGTATCATTTCAATGTGTTTATTATCAGCATAGGGCTGCGCGTCAAATTTCCCCCAAACCGGTGCAGGCCAGGCGGCATCAGTCTGAAAGCGGGCAATCACATGAATATGTAATTGCGGCACCATATTGCCTATAGCCGCCACATTCATCTTGTCAGCGTTTAAGCAGAGGCTTAACGCTTGGCTAAGTAAGGACGACTCTTGTTGCAACAGGTGTTGATCGTGGGAAGATAACTGAAAAATTTCTTTAATGTCATGTCTTTCCGGCACCAGAATGCACCAGGGGTAGCGACTCTCATTCATTAATAATATTTTGCACAGGTCGAGCTTGCCCACGTCGAAGCAATCTTGTTGCAAACGAGGATGCAGCTGAAAATCTGGATCAGTCATCATAATTTTTCCGCGATAAATTAAAGATACATCGGTGCCATTCTGCGCCAGTAATAGCCGCTGTGAGCGCGCTCTTCCCAAACAACTAACTGGTGTTCAATGCCTTTCCAGTCAAGGATCGAACTTAAATGTTGATTGTTTTGAAGAAACGGGTCTTCCCTGCCTATAGTGAGAATGATATCCATGTCTCTGAGCGAGGATAGTTGCAGGTCACAATCAAGATTAGGCAGAAAATGCGTTGGGGTGTGGAAATAGACTTCGTCGTTATAAAACCCACTGAGCAGATCATCGAATAATTCGACGCTTAAGGTTAAATCATAACGGCCAGAAAAGGCCACCAGTTTTTTGAACAGGTGGGGGTGACGAAATGCCAGGTTTGCCGCTTGATAAGCACCGAGACTACAGCCATGAGAAATGACGCAGTCATGCTTGTTTTTCTGATGCATAAAGGGGAGCACCTCTTGCAGAATGTAATTTTCATAGGCATTTTGGCGTTCAATCCTACCGCTTGGGTGTGCCCACCAGCAGTAAAATGTTTCTGAATAAATGCTGTCAACACAAAATAGTTGAAGATGGCCTGAATCAATTTTATCGCGTATTTTATCCACAATACGCAGGTCTTCATATTCATAAAAGCGGCCGCTGCGCGTAGGAAACACCAGAACTTTGGCGCCCGAGTGGCCAAAAACCAGCAGTTCCATTTCGCGGTTTAGCTGTTTGCTCCACCATTTATGATATTCACGATTCATCAGTGTGTATGCCTAATCTGATAATGGCTGAAAAAAATCAGTGAGTTCTTGTAGCAACTCAATGTCTTGTTGTTTTTTATTGGGGTAGTCATAATGGCCGGCATCAAGAACATACAGTTGTTTGTTTTCAGCTAGCGCATTGTAGATGGCAAATTGACCCGGGGGCGCCACGACTGGGTCGAAACGGGCACAAGCGCAGTGCACGGGCATATTGATGTATTTGGCGGAGATCGCAGCATCATAGAAGCGCAGTGTGTTTAAGGTACTTTTTTTAGCAGTTAGATAGACTTTTTGTAAGCTATCAGCACTACCCAACGTTTTTAGTTTTAAGCGTAAGGGGTGATGACCGAAGCTGGGTACATTAAAATGACAGCGAGAAATGCGTTGTTCCATGGCCATGGCCATGGCACCAATGCCGCCGCCAAAACTAACCCCCAGATAGCCAAGCTTACCTTCAAGTTGAGGAAAAAAGCGTAACAAGGCGGTGACCGCCAGCCAGATGTCTTCGACGCATCCGCCAAGAATATACTGATCTACTTTGTCAATATCATGACGCACATGCCAGAACGGGTCGCTCGATATTGGAGACCTTTTACTTAATGAGAGTCCTCTAAAGCAGGGAAACATCAGTACCGCATCATCAAAAGGGAGGTGCAGGTCAGGTTCGTCGCGCCCACCGTAACCATGGCCAATAATCAGCCCACGTTTGATTTGGCCTTTCTTGGGGATGAGCAGCCAGCCTCTGATTGGGAAACGGTCTGTGGAAGAATAGCTTAAATCAAAAACCCGCCAGTGAGAGCGTTCATCATTGCGATCATGAATGACTGTCTGCGGGGTAAGGCGTGTTGCCATTTGATATTTTTGCTGCCAAAAATGCAAAAAATCTTTAGGTTCTCGTGGTGGTTCAATACGCAGTAATTGATCCAGAGTGTAGCTATAGGTAGGGTCAAAATCGTAAGGGCTGGTAGTTAGAAGTTCTTCACTGTCGTCCATCATGGTGTGTGTATCGTGTTCCTCTGATAATAGGTTTCAAGTTGACCCAGGCGTTGCGGCGTACCAATATCCATCCACAGGCCCTGATGATATTCGCCACTGATTTGTTGTTGCGGCATGTACTGTCTAAACAAAGGTGCAAGCCGTGATTTACCCGTGGGGAGGTACTTGAATAATTCAGGTTTATACAGACCAATTCCACTAAAAGTAAGTTTGTTGTTGCCATTGTCAGCAAGTTTGCCATTTTCTGCAAGATGGAAATCGCCTTCAGGGTGATGCGGGGGGTTGCGAATTAATACCAGATGAGCCAAATCAAAATGCGTGTGATGTAATCTGGATAAAGGATAATCACAGGCGATATCACTATTGATCACAATGAACGGCTCTGAGCCCAGTAATGGCAGGGCATGAGCAATGCCGCCAGCGGTTTCCAAAGCACCTTCTGTTTCGTGGGAATATTCTATGTTGACACCAAAATGTTGCCCGTTGCCCAGGTAATCTGAAATTTGTTTGCCCAGATAGGCGAGGTTTATGACAATGTCTGTAAAACCGTTTTCTGCTAATTGCAATAAGGTATATTCAATCAGCGGTTTGCCATTGGCTTTGAGTAAAGGTTTTGGGGTGTTGTCGGTCAACGATTGCATGCGTTCGCCACGACCGGCGGCCAGAATCATGGCTTTCATCATGTATTTTCCAGGGCAGGCTTTAGTTGATTCGTAATAAACTGTGCAAATTCACCTAGTTCAGAATAGCGCTGAGACACGGTTTCAACATAGTTTAGCGTGCGGGGAATATCAGCAAGGTATCCCGGTTTTTGGTCACGTAGATGCAAACGGCTGAAAATGCCGATGGCTTTCAAATGCCGTTGCAGCCCCATCAAGTCGAACCAGCGTTGGAATGTCGGTAGGCTAGTGGTCACCAGGTCGGCAGCAAGCAGGCGCTGATAATAGTTCGACATCCAGTGCTCGACCTTGGAGTGAGGCCATTGAATATAACAGTCTCGAAGCAATGAGGCCAGGTCATAGGTCAGGGGGCCGATGACGGCATCCTGAAAGTCAATGACGCCTAAGGAGCCATCACTGAGCACCATAAGGTTGCGCGAGTGAAAATCGCGATGTACACAGACTTTAGGTTGCTGCAGGGCAGAATCAATGAGTAATTGATTCAAAGGTTGACTGACAGAAGTCGGCATATTGACATGCAGTCGGGCTTCAATAAACCATTGATAGAATATATCCAGTTCGCGTTGCAATAGGGTGGCGTTGTATTCTGGTAAATTAAGCCCCTCAATCGCGGTTTTGCTTTGCATGTCGAACAAACAGTCGCCGGCTTGTTGATAAAACCTGTCAACATTATCATTGTTTAATTTATCCAGCAGACAGTGCGAGCCAAAGTCTTCTAGCAGCATAAAACCTTCGGATTGATTCAATTGCAGGATTTCAGGCACATGAATATCAGAGTTTTTTAAAATACTGGCAATGCGCACAAAGGGTTCGGTGTTTTCCTTGTCGGGGGGGGCGTCCATAACAATATGTTGACCACCATCGTGGATAATGCGGAAATATCGACGAAAACTGGCGTCGCTGGAGGCAGGCTCAAAGCTTTGAATATTAAAATTCATGGATTGTAACCAGTCAGTAATTCTCGCACTACGCGTATCGTGGATTTCCGAAAACATTATTTTGTAATAAAAGCAGTAAACTAAGGTAGAATAATCGTTGCATTTTATTCGATTTCTGGCGCGATAAGCCACCCACTCTCACGCTTTTATGCATTTTCGATTTTTTACCGTTTTTCTTAGCTGGCTGACAGTTTCAATAGCGACAGCGCAGGATGATAATGTCTGGAACTGTGAACAGGACCGTAGCGGAGAATGGTCGTGTTCCAGCTCTGATACCAGCAGTATCGCACCCCCTGCCGCAAAAGAACAGGCCATACCAGAACCCGACACAATCACTGAAAACATGATTGAATGGATTCCTGGCGAGGAACAACGCAGACCGCCTATTTATTTTAAGCCCCCTCAGGCGGCAAAGACCGTGAGCAAACAACCCGGTTGGAATTGTGCCCCCAGTGATGAGGATGATACCTGGAATTGCAGTTTAATGGGTAATGATCCGAAAGGTGAATTTCGGGTTGTACAAAGCGAGCAAGAGCAAAACCCCTGGATTACCCCCAGTTATAGTTTTGCAGAAGAACAGATTTTTAAAACACTACAAACGCAATTACCGGCTGATCCGTGGATGACCTGTAGCGAGCCTGGGCAGGCCGTCCCATTTAATGCGGATAAAACCCTGCGTGAACAGGCGCCTCTGGATGTGCATGCTGATTATTCTGAAGTGTTTGATAAGGAAATTACCAGCTTTTACGGTAACGTAGAAATGCGCCGAGCAGATCAACGAATGACTGCAGATATGGCCAGTTACGATACGGTTTCGGAAACCATGGATGCACAGGGGCATGTGTATTATCAGGAACATGAGTTAGCCTTATACAGTGATTCGATCATGCTGAAATTAAATAGTGATGAGGCACGCTTGAGGAATGCACTTTTCATTTCCCCTTCCGGACCTGTGCGGGGGAGAGCAGACTCTGTGTATCGTGACAGTACAACTTTGAGTCGTTACCATGAGGCTTCGTTTACCAGTTGTCGTCCAGGTAATCAGGATTGGGTGATTCATGCAGATCGCCTGAAAATGAACAAAAAATCAGGGCAGGGCTCGGCTAAACATGCCTGGCTAGAGTTAAAAGGCGTACCCATTGCCTATTTGCCATACATTTCTTTTCCTTTAGATGATCGCCGGGTGTCAGGTTTTTTACCACCCAGTTGGGGAAGTTCTGATAAAAATGGATTTGATGTAGAACTGCCGTTTTACTGGAATATCGCCCCAAATTTTGATGCCACCATTACCCCGCGTTATATGTCTAAACGGGGGGGCATGTTACGTGGACAATTGCGCTATTTAACGGAAATGTCAGAAGGCAAACTCGGACTGGAGGTGTTGCCTTATGATGCGTTACTGCAAGAATCTCGCTATTCCGGCAGCTTGCAGGCAAAAACAGACTTCGGCTGGGGCATTCGCTCAGATCTTGATCTGAACTATGTGTCGGATGACGACTACTTTAATGATCTGAATAATGCACTGGGTTTTTCCGATACACGACATGTACGCAGTGTGGCGGATGTACGCTTTGATCGCGAGTGGATTTCTTTGTCGGCACGCATGGAACACTATCAAACCATCGACCGCAGTATTGCCTCACAAAACCTGCCCTACCAGAAATATCCACAGGTTAATCTCAATCTGAATCATGCTTTTCATGACTGGCCGCTACCAGTAGCTGTCGCACTGGACAGTGAATACAGCTATTTTTATCGAGGTAGCAGAGTGAGTGGGCACCGAATGAATATTAAACCGTCGTTAAGTCTCCCGTATCAGACGCCCGGCTTTTTTATCACGCCAAAATTTTCTTTGCAGCATACAGAATATGCGTTGGAAGATCAGGTCGCGGGTCAGTCTGATGACATCAGCCGTACGTTACCCATTGTGTCGCTGGACAGTGGATTGTTCTTTGAGCGTGAGTTTGGTTCATCCCTGCTGCATACCCTGGAGCCAAGGGTATTTTATCTTTATATTCCAAGGCATGAGCAGGACGATATTCCTTTGTTCGATACATCACTTTACGACTTTAATATCAACAGCCTGTTTAGAGAAAACCGTTTTAACGGCTTAGACCGAGTTCAGGATGCAAACCAAGTGAGTTTAGTGCTGACCTCGCGTTTAATGGATATGGAAGATGGCAGTGAACGATTGAAATTGAGCGTGGGCGAGATTTTCTATTTTCGTGATCGTGAAGTGGGGTTAACTGCAAATAGTTCAAAAACCAGCAACTTTTCCAATTTTGTGGCCGAATTAAGCGGTCAATTCACCGATACGCTTTCATTTTCTTCTGGGCTGCAATGGAACCCCGACGCTTCTGAATTTACGCGGGGGCAAGCGGCAATACGTTATCGAGACTTGCCAGATCGAATTATTAACCTTGGTTACCGTTTTCGAAGAGATGACCCTGACCAGGCAGTAGATATTGAACAATCAGATGTCTCAATTCGTTGGCCGTTGTTTGGTGAATGGTATGGTGTTGGGCGTTGGCAATATTCATTTAAATTTAAGCAGACCATGGAAAGCTTTGTCGGGGTGGAACGTGAGAGTTGTTGCTGGCGGTTCCGTATAGTAGGCCGTCGCTTTGTAAACAGCGTGAGTGATTCCACGGCATCTGAAGCTGAAAACGGCGTTTTTGTGCAGCTGGAATTTAAAGGGCTGGCCAGTTTTGGTGATAAAGTGGATGAATTCCTTGAGAAAAACCTGAACGGTTATCGCAAGCCGGGAAAATAGAGATATGTTAAAAAAGAATTTATTAATGGTTGTCGTATTGCTGTTATGTAGTCAGTGGGTGAAAGCGGAACTACTGGATCAGATCATTGCCGTGGTTGAAGATGATGTGATTCTGGACAGCGAATTATCGCGCGAGTCATTTGCAGTCAGCCAGAAAATTAGAGCCAGTAATATGATGATGCCGCCCTCGTTTGTATTGAGAAAACAGGTGCTGGAACGCATGATACTCGACAAATTACAGCGTCAGCGAGCTAAACGCGCTGGTATTACAATCAGCGATGATAAGTTGCAGATTGCCATTTCGAATATCGCGGCACAGAACAGTTTGCCTCTGGATCAATTTCGACAGGAACTGGAAAGCCAGGGCATGGATTTTGGCAAATTTCAAGAATCCATACGTCATGAAATTATCGTTAATCAGCTCAGGGCACGGGAAATTGGCTCGCGCATCAAAGTGACCGACCGTGAAGTCGCGCATTACCTGGAAACAAAAGGTCGGGTTGGACAGGAGCAGGTTAAATACCGTCTTGGGCATATTCTGGTCTCGATTCCCGAAGCCGCATCGGCGACGGTGATACAAAAAGCCCTACAGAAAGCCCAGCAGGCAGTCAATGATTTACGTGAGGGTGCAGACTTCGAACAGTTGGCAATGGGCATATCTGATGGTGGCAATGCGTTGAATGGCGGTGATTTAGGTTGGCGCACGATTACCCAGATTCCAACCTTATTTGTAGATGTCGCCACTAAAATGGCCAGAGACGAAGTCTCTGAACCCATTCGCAGTCCAAGTGGTTACCACATTATAAAAATGTTAGAGCTTGAAGGGGTGGCCAAACATATTGTGACCAAGACCCGGGTGCGTCATATCCTGATTAAGACCAATGAGTTGATTAATGATGAGGAAGCTAAAAAACGCTTATTAACATTGAAAGAACGCATCATCGATGGTGATGATTTTGCTACATTAGCCAAATCACATTCTGATGACAAAGGCTCAGCCATCAAAGGAGGCAACCTGGAATGGGTGGGGCCAGGCGCGTTAGTGCCCCCATTTGAAACGGCGATGAATAAATTGGCAATTAATCAACTCAGCCAACCGGTGCAAACTCAGTTTGGTTGGCATTTGATACAAGTGTTGGAAAGGCAGGAACGGGATAACAGCGTGGAACATAAGAAGAATCAAGTTCGCGAGGAAATTCGTAAGCGCAAGATAGAAGAAGAGACAGAGCTGTGGTTAATCCGTATTCGTGATGAAGCGTTTGTTGAAGTCAATCTTGATCGACTGTAGAGTACAGAAAGTCACATAAACTACGGACATCCCTTTTTAATTTCATGGATTGAAGCAATAGGTTATTACATGCGGGCAAAAGCCAAAAAAGAAGAGAAATTTAAAAAAAGATTGGCGAAAGTGCTGTCTGATGAAAACTTGCGCTTTCAGCACCAGCTTATACGCCAGGTGTGTAATGAGATGAATGTTTCTCTCGAAGACTGCGCGGCAGCACTGGTATTTCTCAGCCAGCCTAATTTGTATACTGCAGAAAAACACAACGGCCATGCAGGCGACAAGGATGTTTCGCAAATCGAAATCCCGCTTCCCTCGTTCAAGCAAAAGTCAGTGGCGTATCGCCTTGAAATAGGTAGAGAACATAATGTACAGATAGAGCAACTAAAAACACTGCTGGTTGAAGAGGCTGGCGTTGATGTCAGACGTATAGATAAAATTGATATTCGGGATAAATTTACTATCATCGATTTGCCGGAGGGCATGCCCGCAGATATATTTCAACATTTGTCCGAGCTAGAAGTGCATGATAGAAAACTCAATCTCAAACGTTTGAAACAGCATAGAAAATTTCGACGTTTTCGTAAAAGCGCAAGTTAAGAGTGATGCAACCGCTAATAACAGTTGGAAACGGAGTGTCGCGAAAAGATGATTTTTTATCTTGGAGGTGTTGAGCTAATAGTTTTCAGGAATTTAAGCGATGTGTCAGCAATCAACAGGGCATGCGTTCTCTATTTAAACCAAGCGAATGAAATTTTGGACTAGACATTAAAGCATAATACCTGTATCTTGCCGGTTAGCTTGAAAGAAGTCTCGTATTTATCTCCTACATTTCGCTGTTTTATCATATTACCTCGTCCTGCAGATTTTAAGTTCCAGTCTATTTTCTATGCTATCTATGCCGCCTACAGGCACATTTATTTATTAATTTCAGGATATTTTATGTCGAATACAGTAAAAGGAACCGTTAAATGGTTTAACGAAGCGAAAGGTTTTGGTTTTATCGAGCAGCCTTCAGGCCCCGATGTTTTTGCTCATTTCAGTGCAATCAGTGGAACAAGTGGTTTTAAAACACTGACTGAAGGACAGCAGGTTGAGTTTACCGTGACGCAAGGTCAAAAAGGTCCTCAAGCCGAGAACATTGTCGCTCTTTAAGTCGGCTGTTTACGCGCAATTATCATTTTCCCCGGTAGCTTCTGGTTTTGCTTACACGCTTGTTCAACACGAGAAGTAATGCAACCTGTATTCAATAGCGAGTCGTTGAATTGAAAAAAATATTTATAGGCAATTTGCCTGCTAGCACGAATGAAAGAGAGCTCGAGGATTTGTTCTCAGAATTTGGTGTTGTACGATCATCAAGACTTGTCACTGATGTATTTTCCGGTCAATGTAAAGGCTTTGGTTTTGTTGAAATGGAAGGACACGAAGCGAGAGCCGCTATTGCTGGTTTAAATGGCAAGCATTTCAAGGGTAATCCATTACGGATTAGTTTTGAGTCCGCCAAAGATAAACAAAGAAGGCGTTAGTCTTAGGGACTGTCGGGTTAAGGATGATTCTACTGAGGCGAAGGGAAATCGGCGGACTTTTCCGGTCTTTTTCGTTATGTAGCGCCCGCTATGCGCTTCAAAAGATCAAAAAAATCCGCTCGATTTCGCCACTCCCCTCGCTACGATCTCCATAACCCGATAGCCTCCTAGGGTTGGCCATGGCTTTTTAATCCAACATACGGATTGGATTGCATTTCTTCGCCAAAGCTGGACATTGGGCCGTGACCGGGTATGAAGTGTATGTCTTCACCCAGCGGCCAGAGTTTTTGTTGAATGGAGTCAATCAGCGTTTGATAATCCCCTTTTGGAAAATCAGTGCGTCCGATCGAACCGTTAAATAAAACATCGCCGACAATGGCAAGTTTCTCTGTGTCGGAGTAAAAAACGATATGCCCAGGGGTATGACCCGGGGTATGTATCACTTTTAAGGTTTCTTCGCCGATATTGACCTCATCATTGTCATTTAGCCATTTTGTGGGCTTAAATGGTTCTGAAACCGGGAAGTTTAATAATTTTGCCTGGTCAGGTAAGGCGTTAATCCAGAATGCATCTTCCTGATGTGGGCCATAAATGGGTAAAGCTAATTTAGCCGCAAGCTCTGCGACACCTCCAACATGATCTAAGTGACCATGGGTCAGTAGAATAGACTCTAGTTCTACTTGCTGTTCGGCAACCAGTGCAAGCACCTGTTCCAGGTCACCTCCCGGGTCAACGATGGCTGCTTTGCGGGTTTGTTCACAGATGAGTAGACTGCAGTTTTGTTGATAGGGTGTGACCGGGATGATGAGGTACTTCATAAATTAATCGGGTGTTTTGGGGGGCATGTGCAATGCCCGATTAGCCAGGGACAGGGCGGCTTCGTGTAGTGCTTCCGAAATAGTTGGGTGGGCATGAATGGTTCGAGCCAGATCCTCGGCGCTGGCGGAAAACTCCATCGCCAAAACGGCTTCGGCAATCAGTTCAGAGGCTTGTAAGCCAATGATATGTACTCCCAAAATCACATCCGATTCTGCATGAGTGATGATTTTAACCATGCCGTCTGTTTTACCGACGGATTGGGCGCGTGCGGAAGAGCTAAAGGGAAAAATACCAACACGATACTTTTCTCCCACTGCCTTTAAGGCTTGTTCAGTTTGGCCAACCCAGGCAATTTCAGGGTCAGTGTAGATGACATTGGGGATGATATTGTAATTGATACTATTCTTTTGTCCTGCAATGAGTTCGGCGACTGAAACACCTTCTTCCAGGCCTTTATGAGCCAGCATCGGCCCCAGCAGTGTTAAATCCCCGATAGCATACACGCCAGGCAGGCTGGTACAACAATCATCATCAACATGCACGAAACCATTATCATCCAGAAGCAATTCAGCTTCAGGAGCAGCAATATGCTCGGAGTTGGGTTGACGCCCGGAGGCGACAATCAATTTATCCAGTTGTAGAGTATGTGTTTGCTCTGCGTCCTGATATTCGAGAATGACCTGTTCATTTTCAATTCTTGTCGAGGTCACTCGTGCGCCCAAGCGAATATCCAGCCCTTGTTTGCAATAAATCAGGTAGGCTTCCTGGGCTATTTGTTGATCCGGTGCAGAAAGAAAATTTTCCTGGGCTTCCAGTAACACCACTTCGGCGCCCAACTTATTCCAAATGCCAGCCAGTTCAAGGCCAATGACTCCAGCACCAATAATGCCCAGTTTTTCAGGTATTTTTTTTAGATTTAATGCTTGTGTGGAGTCAATGATATATTCATGATCAAGTGGCGCACATGACAGTTCTACTGGTCGGGAGCCGGTAGCCAGGATTATATTGTTGCCTTTGATGGGGTAACTGGGCTGGTCATTTAACGGGAAAATTTCAACTTCGTTTTCAGACAGCAAGCGACCATGCGCATGAAGACAGGAAATATCGAGACTATCGAAAATAGTCATGATTTGTTGGCTCAGCGCGGTGATGGTTTCATCTTTGTGCGAAATGAGTTTTTCTACATCAAGTTGCAGGTTATCAAATGAGATGCCATGGCGTTCTGTGTCATGTCGTAGGGAATCAAAAAGCCGGGCAGATTCCAGTAGAGTCATCGAAGAAATACAGCCAGCATTGATAAAAGTGCCGCCAAGGCTGGCCGTACCCTGTTTATTTTGCCAATTATCAATACAGGCTGTCTTCAAGCCTAATTGAGCACAACGAATAGCGGCAACATAACCCGCTGGGCCAGCACCAATGATGATTACATCATAAGTTTTTAAAGGCATAATATTAAATGTTTAACAATAAGTGAGCCGGCGCTTCCAGGCATTCCTTAATTGTCCCTAAAAATTGTACAGCCTCTTTGCCGTCAACCAAGCGGTGGTCATAAGACAGAGCAAGATACATAATCGGGCGGATAACAATTTCACCATTTTCAACAACAGGTCTTTCTTTAATCGCATGCATGCCAAGAATCGCGCATTGTGGCGGATTTAAAATAGGCGTAGAAAGAAGCGAGCCAAAAATTCCACCGTTAGTGATGGTAAAGGTTCCACCGGTCAGGTCATCCACCGAAATATTGCCTTGCTTGGCTTTTTTTCCGTAATCGGTAATGCTTTGTTCGATACCGGCAAAATCCAGTTGATCAGCATCCCTAATGACGGGGACAATGAGTCCGCGTTCAGTACTGACGGCGATGCCAATATCATAGTAACCATGATAAATAATATCGCTGCCGTCGATTGAGGCATTGATGGCTGGAAATTTTTTGAGCGCTTCAATGGACGCTTTAACAAAGAACGACATAAACCCTAATTTGACTTCATGCCTTTTTTCAAAGCGTTCTTTATATTGTTTACGTAAATTGATCACCGCCTGCATATCCACTTCGTTAAAAGTGGTCAACATGGCGGCATTTTGCTGGGCTTGCAAAAGACGTTCGGCCACTTTGGCACGCAGGCGAGTCATGGGCACTCGTTGAGCCGGGCGCAGACTGGATGAGACAGGCGCGCTTGACGGCAGTTTTGGCGGTTCAACCACGGCTGGTTCGGGTTTGGGTTGTTCGATTTCCGCCGATGAATTTTGCTTCTCAAGATAATCTTGGACATCCGACTTAAGAATGCGACCATGTTTGCCAGAGCCGAGAATATTGCTGGGCTCCAGCTGGTTTTCCTGAATCAGTCGTCGCACTGCGGGGCTTAGCGGAATATCGCTGCCAGCAAGCGTTTCATCTTCTTCGGTTGATTCTTCGGGCGCGGCTTGGGGCTGGCTATCTTGTTCATCCAACAGTGCAAGCACTTCTCCACCGGTCACGACCGAGCCGTTCGTTTGCACAATTTTGCTGAGGATGCCGCTGGTAGGTGCAGGTACTTCCAGTACTACTTTGTCCGTTTCAAGATCAACCAGGTTTTCATTTTTTTCTACAAAATCCCCAGGCTCTTTGTGCCAGCTGATTAATGTTGCATCAGCAACTGATTCGGGTAAATCGGGTACCTTGATCTCAAAACTCATCTGTATTTCCTTCCTGTTTTCCGTATAGGGCAGCTTGTACTACTGCACGTTGCTCTTTAATGTGGGTTTTAAAACTACCTACTGCCGGCGCTGCCGATGGCGCTCTGCCAGCATAATTAACATGGATATCTGCTTTAAGGTTGTTATAAAAATGGTGCTTACTCTGATACCAGGCACCCTGGTTTTTAGGCTCTTCCTGACACCATATCAAGTCTTCCAGGTTGGGGTATTTTGCGATCTCCTGGGTAAATTGATTGGTTGGAAACGGGTATAGCTGTTCGATACGAATAATGGCGACGTGCTTTAATTCATCCTGGCGACGTACTTCCAGTAAATCGTAATAAATTTTTCCAGAACACAAAACAACACGGGTGATGTCGTTATTGTTCAGTTCATCTTGCTCACCGATGATCGTTTGAAAATGATCTCGACATAAGTCTTCCAACGTAGAGGTTGCCAGTTTATGCCGCAACAGACTTTTGGGACTCATGATAATCAATGGTTTGCGGTATTCGCGAATGGCTTGTCGACGTAACAAATGAAATATTTGTGCCGGGGTGGTTGGGTAACATACTTGAATATTATGGTCTGCGCACAGTTGCAGATAACGCTCCAGGCGTGCCGAGGAGTGTTCCGGCCCCTGGCCTTCAAAACCATGAGGCAATAGCATCACCAGGCCGTTTAATCGTCCCCACTTGGTTTCGCCTGAACTGATGAATTGGTCAATCACCACTTGAGCTCCGTTGGCAAAATCACCAAACTGGGCTTCCCAGATAATCAGCTTATTAGGATCGGTGGAACTGTAGCCATATTCAAATCCAAGTACGCCTGCTTCAGAAAGTAACGAGTCAAAAATTTGCGGACGCGCCTGTGCCTTATCAAGATTTTTCAGCGGGATATAGGTATCGCCGTTTAATTGGTTATGCAAAATGACATGACGGTGGCTAAACGTGCCGCGACCGACATCTTGTCCGGTGAGACGGATTTCAATATTTTCCAGCAACAATGTGGCGTAGGCCATGTTTTCAGCAAACCCCCAGTCCAGAGGTGTGGCACCTGCCGCCATTTTATTGCGATTTTCCATCACTTTGGCGACACGCGGGTGGAGTTCAAACTCCGGTGGCAGGCACTGCATACGTTCATTACAGTAGCGAATGCGTTCCAGGGCAACACGCGTGTCAGCCGCTCCTTCCCAGCTGGCATTGAGAAATTTATCCCATTGTTTTGCATAGGTATAAATTTCGCTGCTCAGCACCGGGCGAGAGACAACTTTTTCATCATCCAGCATTTGTTGATAGTCATCCACTAAATGCTGTGCTTCTGCCTCACTGATGACTTCAGCATCGACTAAATATTGCGCATATTTTTGACGTGTTGATGGCATGCTTTTGATGTTTTTGTACATCATTGGCTGAGTGGTTGCCGGTTCGTCCGCCTCGTTATGTCCCAGGCGACGGTAACAGATCAGGTCAATCACCACGTCTTTATGAAAGGTCATGCGGTAATCCAGAGCCAGCTGTGTCACGTAAAAAACAGCTTCAGGGTCATCTGCATTAACATGAAAAACCGGCGCCTGAATCATATTAGCGACATCGGTGCAATATAATGTTGATCGTGCATCAAACGGGTTACTGGTCGTGAAGCCGACCTGATTGTTAATGACAATATGGATTGTGCCACCGGTGGAGAAGGCACGAGTTTCCGACATGTTCAGGGTTTCCATGACAATTCCCTGGCCGGCAAATGCCGCATCGCCATGAATCAAAATGGGAATGACCTTATCGATACTGCCTTTGCCGCGTCTGTCTTGACGGGCTTTAACCGAGCCTTCAACCACCGGGTTGATGATTTCAAGGTGGGATGGATTGAAGGCGAGGGCAATATGAATCGGGCCACCAGGCGTGGCGATATTGGACGAAAACCCCATATGATATTTTACATCGCCGGTTAGCATGCCCGGTGTGGATACATGGGTGCCTTCAAATTCGCCGAATAAGGCGGCCGGGCTCTTACCGAGTATATTGACCAACACATTCAGGCGTCCACGATGCGCCATACCAATTACAATTTCTTTAACGTCTTTTTTCCCAGAACGCTGAATCAATTCGTCCAGTATGGGAATGAGACTTTCACCACCTTCCAGAGAAAATCGCTTCTGCCCTACATATTTACGGTGCAGATATTTTTCAATGCCTTCGGCGGCCGTCAGTTGTTTAAGAATCCATTGTTGATGGTCAGGATGCTCAGACAGGCCAGGCTTTTTGCTTTCCAGTTTGTTTTTAATCCAGCGTTTGGATTCAGTATCAACAATATGCATGTATTCCGTGCCGATACTGCCACAGTAGATTTCTTTGAGCGTGGAAATGATTTTTCGCAGGGGAAGGCGATCAACGCCATACAGTGTCCCGGTATCGAACAGGGTATCCATATCCGGCTCTGCCAAGCCGTAATAGGCCGGTTCCAGGTCAGACGGGATGGTCGGGTTTTTACCTAACGGGTTATTGTCAGCAATCTGATGGCCGCGCACCCGGTACTGATTAATCAAGCGTTCTACGGCGGACTGTTTTTTTACACTTTCTTCAGTAAACCCCTGTAGTTTAGCCAGACGGCCAGGGGAACTGATGGCTAACTGTTCAAAACGTTCAACAATAGGGCTGTGAGGGATATCTACATTGGTAGTATTTTGCATGTCAGCAAACTTCTGCTGCCAGCTTTCGGGCACAGAATCGGGATTTTCCAGATATTGTTCGTACAGTTCTTCAACATAAAGCGCATTGTTTCCATAAAGCGCTGAAGAGTCGCGGAATTTTTTTAGCAGATCAGCCATGCGTGAGTCCAGATGGAATATTGATTAAC
>SPJJ01027288.1_pt1 | contig 18372 bp, 17 predicted proteins | sample 3741741 | NCBI WGS metagenome assembly SPJJ01 (sample SAMN10925908, study PRJNA522277) | cold seep metagenome | isolation source: Elba SIP-enriched marine methane seep metagenome, extraction at timepoint T1 | place: Italy: coast of Elba, Mediterranean Sea | collected 2014-05 | reverse complement strand
GTGAGAAAACGCATCAGGGAGGCGTTTGAATCTTGGATTTTAACGCCATTTAATAATGGATAGACCTTGTTAAAGGTGACTATCCTGGTAATTTTAATTTCCTAACGGAGCACAATATGTCCTGGAATGAACCCGGTGGCGATAACAATGATCCCTGGAGCGGTCGTAAAGACCCGAATGGTCCTCCTGATCTGGATGAGGCGATAAGATCTCTGCAAGATAAATTTGGTGGTTTGTTTGGTGGCGGCTCAGGTAATGGTGGTGGTGGCTTTTCTATGAAAGGCCTGGGGATAGTGATTGCTGCCATCGTTGGTATATGGCTGTTAAGTGGTTTTTATCAGGTTGTACAAGGGACTCGTGGGGTTGTTACGCGTTTCGGTGCGTATGTGGAGACAACCGAAGCCGGTTTAAACTGGCACATTCCATTCCCTATTGAAGATGTGTTGATCATAGATGTTGAAAAACAACGTTTCATAGAAGTGGGTTACCGTTCCGGCGGTCGTCAGGGAATGGGTTCAGTACCACGTGAAGCCTTGATGTTAACCAAGGATGAAAACATCGTTGACATACGTCTAGCTGTACAATACAGGGTAAGTAATGCACAAGATTTCGCATTTAATGTCCTTAATCCTTCTGCGACGCTTAAACAAGTGACAGAAAGTGTTGAGCGTGGTGTTATCGGGCATAACAATATGGACTTTGTCTTGACAGAAGGTCGAAGTGAAATTGTTTTTGAAATTAAAGAAGAGATTCAAGCAGTCATGGATTCCTATAAAGCTGGCGTCCAGATTGATAGTGTAAACCTGCAGGATGCGCAACCACCAGAGCAGGTTCAAGGGGCGTTTGAGGACGCCATCAAGGCTAGAGAGGATAAACAACGTTTGATCAATGAAGCAGAAGCCTATTCAAATGATGTGGTGCCAAAAGCCAGAGGTGCGGCATCACGTAAAGTGCAGGAAGCAGAAGCCTATAAAGAGCGTGTCATCGCCTCAGCAAATGGTGAAGTAAGTCGTTTTGCGCATTTGTTGGAAGAGTATAAAAAAGCGCCGGAAGTGACACGACAAAGAATTTATATAGAAACCATGGAAAGTGTTTTAGGCGGAACAGATACCGTTATGGTTGATGTCAAAGGTGGCAATAATTTGCTTTATTTGCCCTTAGATAAATTAGGAAAAAGCACTAAATCTCAACCCACAGGGTCAGTTAATTTACCGGTAAATCTGGTGCCACAACCGACTAGAATCACTAATAACCAAAGACCTACAACACGCGGTCGTGACGTAAGGGGACGCTAACGATGAATAAAATAGTAGTTATATTTGCGGCAGTGTTTATCGTGTTGTCGATGTCTGTTTTTACCGTTTCAGAAACTGAGAGAGCGATCAAGTTTCGTTTGGGAGAAATTGTAGAGTCAGAGTATAAGCCTGGCATACATGTGAAAATTCCGTTTATCAATAATATTAGAAAATTTGATTCGCGAATCCTAACTATGGATTCAAAACCGGAACGTTTTCTGACCGCTGAAAAGAAAAATGTGATCGTTGATTCATTTGTAAAATGGCGAATTGGTGATGTTAAACATTTCTATACAACTGTATCGGGGGATGTCAGACAGGCCAATATTCGTTTGGATCAAATTATCAAAGATGCATTTCGTAGCGAGTTTAGTAAACGCGAAATTAAACAACTGGTATCCACAGATCGTAGAACAATACGGCAAGCTTTGATTACCAATGCGTCTCCGTTGGCTCAGACATTGGGTATTGACATTGTCGATGTGCAGGTGAAACGAATCGACTTACCGCCTGATGTTAGTTCTTCTGTTTATCGCAGGATGGAAGCAGAACGTGAAAGAGTGGCCAGAGAGTTTCGTTCTCAAGGTTATGAAGCTGCTGAACGTATTCGTGCTGATGCAGATAAACAACGTGAAATTATCATGGCGAATGCGTTTCGTGATGCTGAAATATTACGTGGTGAAGGCGACGCAAAAGCGGCTGATATTTATGCGAAAACGTATGGCGAAGATATTGAATTCTTCACATTTTATCGCAGTATGAATGCGTATAAACAGACATTCAATAATAACGGCGATATGCTAGTGCTGGAACCAGACTCTGATTTTTTCAAGTACTTTAAAAAACAAAAGTAATTTAGATAGTGTGATTAGCAGACGGCGCAGGTGCTGAAGGGATTGATTTTCTGAATAGCGTAAGTGACAGCGTATACTGAATACGTGGAACTGGAAACCTAGAAAAAAAGCATATTTACAGCGTGTTTTACGCTGGTGATGACACTACTAACACTTCTTTTTGGAAGACAAACAAACGCTCTACGATGTAGGGCGTTTTGTGCGTATAGGATTTAATAATGCAAAAAAATAATGCCTGGCTGTTGCCCGAAGGTATAGAACAGACATTGCCAGATAAGGCAGAAATTGTAGAGCATCTTCGTAGACAACTGCTGGATGTATTTGCCTGTTGGGGGTATCGACAAGTGATTCCACCGATGATTGATTATCTTGATTCTCTACTGGTAGGTTCTGGGCACGACCTTGCCATGCAAACGTTTAAATTAACCGATCAATTAACCGGGAAATCACTGGGTATTCGTGCGGACATGACTCCCCAGGTTGCGCGCATGGCCGGGCATAGCCTGTCATCACAAACGCCTGCACGCTTATGTTATGTCGGCACAGTACTGCATACCGTAGGCGATACACTAGATAAAACTCGCAGTCCCATGCAGATTGGTGCAGAGTTATACGGTCATAAAGGGCTGGAAAGTGATCTTGAAGTTATCTGTCTTATGCTAGAAATGTTGGCAGTTGCAGGTGTGCAGGATGTGCATCTTGATCTTGGACATGTCGGTATCTATCGGGATATTTGCGTTCAGGCTGATTTTCCAGAGGATCAGGAAGAAATTTTGTTTGATATTTTACAACGTAAGGCGATTCCTGAACTGTCGGAGTTTTTGGATGCGTGTGAGTTGAATGACGCACTGAAAGAAATTATTCTGGCGTTACCAAAATTGAATGGTTCTCGCGAGCTGCTGGAGAAGGCCAGCCAATTGATGGCATCCTGTAATGGCGATGTTGCTCAATCAATCAATGAGTTACAGCAGGTGGCTGAATATCTTTCTGTACATTTCCCTCATTTACCCGTGCATTTTGATCTATCAGAGTTGCGCGGATATAACTACCATACTGGAATTGTGTTTGCTGCATTTGTACCGGCTGTCGGCAAAGAAATTGCGCGTGGTGGCCGCTATGACAATATTAGTGAAGTCTTTGGACGCGCGCGTGCTGCGACAGGGTTTAGTGCTGACCTGAAAGTTCTGTGTCATTTAGTGGCTGACCAATATGAACTGGAATGTAAACAGGTTGTGTATGCGCAAGCATCGGCCGACACCGCCGCACAGGATAAAATCCGTGAATTGCGTGCGACTGGAACAATAGTGATTCAAGACCTGCCAGGGCAAAATGGTAATGCTGTTGAACTGGGATGTACTGCAAAGTTGGAAAAACAAAATAATCAATGGGTTGTAAGCCCAATCAAATAGTCGGAAAAATCATGGGAAAAAATGTTGTAGTCATCGGCACACAATGGGGTGATGAAGGAAAAGGCAAATTAGTCGATTTGCTGACCGATCAAGCCAGTGCTGTTGTTCGTTTTCAAGGTGGTCATAATGCGGGGCATACACTTGTTATAGATGGTCAAACCACTATCTTGCATCTTATTCCGTCTGGCGTATTGCGTGAAAATGTTGATTGTATGATTGGCAATGGCGTGGTGTTATCGTTGGAAGCGCTGTTTGAAGAGATTGAAATTTTAGAAAAATCGGGCATACCGGTTAGAAATCGCCTTAAGGTGAGTGAAGCTTGCTCGCTCATTTTGCCTGTGCATATTGCGGTGGATCAGGCACGGGAAATAGCGCGAGGCAAGAAAGCGATTGGGACTACGGGGCGAGGCATTGGCCCGGCTTATGAAGATAAAGTAGCACGCCGTGCATTGCGCGCGGGCGACCTGCTAAACCCACAACAGTTTGCGGAGCGTTTGCAGGAACTGGCTGATTACCATAATTTTATGCTCACCCACTATTACAAGGCGGAGCCGGTTGATTATCAAGCCATGCTGGATAAAGCAATGGCGTTGGGCGAGCAGCTCAGACCCATGTTGACGGATGTTGCTGAAGAATTGCAAATGTTGCAATCCAAAGATCAGGATATTTTGTTTGAAGGCGCTCAAGGTGCGTTGTTGGATATTGATCACGGTACCTACCCTTATGTGACCTCATCCAATACGACTGCAGGCGGTGCGGCGACTGGAACAGGGTTGGGATTGTTGAGCTTTGATTATGTGCTGGGCATTACCAAAGCCTATTCAACCCGAGTTGGAAATGGCCCTTTTCCGACTGAGCTGGATAATGACGAAGGCGATTATCTGTGCAAAAACGGTCATGAATTCGGCGCAACCACAGGGCGTAAGCGTCGTACGGGATGGTTTGATGCCGTATCCATGCGCAAATCAGCGTTAATGAACAGTTTGAGTGGCATTTGCCTGACCAAGCTGGATGTTCTGGATGGCATGGAAAAAATTGGTATATGTACGGCTTACAAAATTGACGGCAAACAACAAAGCATTGCGCCATTAGGAGCGGATCGGTATGAAGTGTGTGAAGCTGTTATTGAAGAAATGCCGGGATGGAAAGATACTACGCGCGGTATTACCCGGTATGAAGATCTACCGGAGAATGCCAAAGCCTACATTAAAAGGCTTGAAGAATTGGTCGGTGTTAAGGTCTCCATCCTGTCCACAGGGCCAGAACGCGATGAAACAATCGTATTAGAACATCCATTTTCTTGATATGGACATAAAAAAGGGGCATAAAGCCCCTTTTTTATGTCTGTCGCGTCTCCAAATCAGAACCATATTGTCTCGGACAGACTCTTAGGAATCGTCGGGTTATGTCTGATTCTAATGCGGCGATTCTCCGTAACCTTAACTCAACAGTCTCCAAATGAAATGTCAGGCTGTAACCTGAATCAGTAATTTCATTAAGGCATAAGGCGCAAAATACTGATTCATAATGGATTTAAATATTCGCCAGTTTTTCTCCAATCATGGCGTAGGCTTTTTTCAACCAAACCCGAGTGCGTTGTCTTTCCATTAAAGAAAGGTGCTGTAAACCACTCTCCTTGGAATTCGCTGCCGCCCAAAAACTAAAGTCCAGTTTATCAATTTTATGCATGGTCGCACCGTGTAGTGCAGGGAGTGTGCTTTGTTGCAAAAAACGTTGTTGCTCGCTCACTTGGCTGAGCAATTCATCAACCTCTGAGAAGTCGCCGCCACGCCCTTCATTTTTAACCACGATGCAATGCAACATATCGTTGTAATTTTGTATAAATGTATCGACTAATTTTACCGAATCACGGCCATCATCAACCAGATACCAATATACCAGTGGAATTTTCATTTCTATGCACATATCCAGTACGCCGTTTTCATCTATCCAGCGATCCAGAAAGCGCTGACTTTGCGCGGGTAGATCGATTAATACTTGTCGATCTGCTTGCAGGGCAAGCTCCATAATATTATCAATGCTTTCAAAGTGATCCAGCTCCACGGCTTGTGTGTAATCCTGGTAATAGCGGGTTAAGGTCGCATGTGATTGGTCGGCATCGAAGCCAACAAAATCCAACGAGTTGTCCAAAAAATATTGTGAAAGTAATCTGGACATGACTGATTTGCCAATGCCGCCTTTTTCGCCGCCGATAAAATGAATGATGCTCATAACTATGAATGGTTGGTTAAAAAATTGTGAAAGAAAAATGTGTGTCAGAAACGTGGAATCGTCAGAAATTAAATCGAATCTCCAATGTATTCAAACCGATCTTAGATGTTGATGCCTATATTTTTTAAATTAGATTGCATTTTTTCGTCTCGCAAAATCTCAAAAAACTGCTGTACAGCTGGTTTTTGTAGACTTGTTTCCGACACTACGTAATCATAATTCTCATCCTGAATAGGTAAAAAATCGAGCTGTGTTGTCACTACGGCTTCAATGGCTACGCCCCAATCGGCTCGGCCCTGGTCTATGGCGGCGATCACAGCGCGGTGATTACTGGTTTGTACCAGATATCCCGGAGGTTGGCTTCCTTCTAGCAATTGATCAATTAAAATCCGCGTACCACTGCCCTGATTGCGGTTAATCATACGGCAATCAGGCAATTGTTTAATGTGATTAATGACGGTTGCCGCATCACTTCCGGTAAAGCGCGGGTCATTTTTTCGGAAGACGATTCCCTGTTTGCGTCGATACCCCTGAATTAATTGCAATTGATCGCTAATAAAAGGGTGATTATAACTGTTGCTATTTGGATCAAATAAATGAATGCCGGCAATATCACATTGGCCTCGTTTAACCGCATTCAAACCGGCTGTTGAGCCGACAGATAAAAAGCGCGTATGAATACCCTGGTGTTTTAACTGGCTCATGATCAGATCAAGACCGGCACAATGGCTACCAATAATGACCAAATCTGCGGCTTTGCTATCGCGGCTAATCAATTGTACCGTCACGTTACTCCCGGATTCAACCATTTCGGTATGGCGTTCTACACGAATAAATCCGTCAGCATGGCTGAAGGTGGTGACGCTTCCAGAACCTTTTCCTATGGGATACGCGGTCAATTGCTTTGCCTGGTCGGGGCTGTCGTCGGCCGCGTTATCAAGCAGCCTGACCAATACAAATTCGGTGCGACCGACCTCGGAATTAATGCGCACCGCCAATTCAGCAGAGACAGTGCTGACACTGGCAGGAGGAAAGCCAGCTAAGTGACGAATAACAGGGGCGACAAATTCATGAAAAGTAAAAATGGCAGAGGTGGGGAAGCCAGGTAAAATAACCAGTGGTTTGCCCTGAGTGGCCGCCAGACAAATGGGTTTGCCGGGCTTTAATGCAACACCGTGCACCAGTATGCCGGGGTCATCGAATTCATTGACCACCTGGTAGGATAAATCCCCTTGGCCTTTACTGGTACCGCCAGAGAGAAGCACCATATCGGCTTGTTGCAAAGCTTGCTCGATTTTACTCTTTAATTGCTCGCGATTATCATTGGCAATACCCAGTTCAACGGGGATGCCACCTAATTCTTTAACCGCATCGGCAATAATACGGGCGTTGGAATCAAATACTTTGCCAGGCTGCATATCTTGATCCGGTGACAGGATTTCATCGCCGGTAGAAACAATGGCCACTCGCGGTTGTTTCCAGCAAGTGACGTTAGATTCACCAATAGCAGCAAGAATGCCCGTTTCGCGGCTGCTAAGAAGGTCGCCTTTAAATAAAATAATCTGACCGCTGGCGACATCAGTTCCCGCGAAAGCAATACCAAAACCGGGGGCAACCGGCTTGCTAACCAACACCTGGTTTTCTATGAGGTCTGCATTTTCCAGCATGACAATCGCATCCGCGCCCCGTGGAATCATTCCGCCCGTTGCAATAATCATGGCGCAACCCGGTTGCAACTCAGTTTGTGGATGGTAACCGGCAGCAATCTGTTCATCCAGCAATTGTAGAATTTTAGGTTGCTGCTCATCGGCGCCTACGGTATCAGAGGCTCGCACAGCATAGCCATCGAGATTAGAGCGATCAAAAGAAGGCACATTAACCCGGGAGACAACATCGCGGCACAGCACTCGTCCTAAAGCCTGATCCAGGTTTACGACTTCTTCTGCCAATGGTTGCAGTGACAAAGCGGCTTCAAAGCGCTGTTTGGCGAGGTCTCTGTCAATGACATCGAGAAATTGTTGTTGTGATTGCATGCTGCTTAATAACCAAGGTCGTATAAAAATACATCCACTTCCGCCTGTGCAGGATAACCTTCACTATCTGCGGGAATAATCACGAAGCCATCCGCCTGCGTGGTAGAACTGATATTGGCGGCGCCGCTGACCGAAACCGATTCAACGTGCTCATCCACCAGCTTGACGCGAGCATAATCTGTACGCCCGATCATCGAAGATATCTTATGTTTTAATGGCTTACGAATTTGCGGGTAGGGCCATTGTGTATGTTGCCCTGCAAACTGGCGAATACTGCGCCCGGCAAAAAAATCGTAAGCGCACAGGCAGGCAACCGGGTTGCCAGGCAACAGGAAAACCAGTTTATTTCCGATTTTTCCAAACCCGGTAGAGCGACTGGGGCGCATCGTGACCCCATGAAACTTGAGCTCGCCCAGTTCTGCCAGCAATAGCGGTACAAAATCTTCTTCGCCCACACTGGTTCCGCCGCTTAATAATAAGACGTCGCACTCATTCAGCATCGCTTTGCGTAAGTGTGTCGGCTCATCGGCGATGATAGTCGAGCGTTCAACGTGTCCACCATCCCGCCTGGCCAATGCTTCCAACATGGGGCCATTGGAATTAACAATATGGTAACCGTTTGGCAGGCTGCCAACCGGTAGCAATTCATTTCCCGTGACAATAATTTGTACATGAGGGCGACACATAACTTTGATGGTTTGCCGTCCAATAGAAGCCAGTAAGGCTATGTCCTGTGGGCGTAGCCTACGGCCATCTTGCAAAACAGACTGTCCAGATTGAATATCCTCACCAATCTGGCCAATGTTCCGCCCTTGTGCGACGCTTTCCATAATAAATATATGATCTTCATGAAGCTCAACATTTTCTGCTGGCAACACCGCATCAGCGCCTTCGGGAACGGGCGCGCCAGTCATAATTCTAACGGTCTGCCCGCTTGAAATAGCTGTCTCTGCCGCTTGCCCCGGCATGGCTTTTCCAACAATGTGCAGAGGCAGTTGATTATAACTGGATGCGCCTTGTGCATCCTCGGCCATGATCGCATAACCATCCATCATGGAACGCTTGAAATCTGGAATATTCACCTGGCTGACGACGTCTTCAGCCAGCACCCGACCATTGGCATCCTGAATATTGATTGCTTCATTACGCTGTGTAATAGTTTGCTTATCTAGCCAGGCAATAATGTCATCAACGGGAGAACGCTGCTTAAAGCCACGCATTCTAACGTCGTCTGCCTGATGTGTTGTTGCTGATAATTTCATAGTGCCATTTTATAAAGCAATGACCTTAAGAGTAAATGATATTCAGTGACTGGTTATAAAAATATGCGCATTGATAAATGCTTCATTTAGCGGTTCATGCTATGTCTGAATACAGATAAAAAGTTATACTGACAGAAAATTTGCTTGTGAGAAAAAATATGGATTTTCCAACGATTGAATCTTTTGTCGGTAATACGCCACTGGTACGCTTGCAACGTCTTCCTGTGGGAAAAAATAATACTATTCTGGTCAAGCTGGAGGGAAATAATCCTGCCGGTTCAGTTAAAGATCGCCCTGCCATAAGTATGATTCAACAGGCAGAAGCGCGGGGAGATATTAAACCAGGTGATTGTTTGATTGAAGCAACCAGCGGCAATACCGGGATTGCGCTGGCTATGGCCGCAGCCATCAAGGGCTATAAAATGATTTTGATTATGCCGGATAATATGAGTTTAGAACGCATTGCTTCGATGAAGGCGTATGGTGCAGATATTATTTCAACGCCGGCTAAGGGCAGTATGGAGGCAGCCATTGATTTGGCCAAGCAGATGGAGGCCGAAGGTAAGGGCAAAATTCTAAACCAGTTTGCCAATTTTGATAACCCTTTAGCGCATTACACGGGTACTGGGCCAGAAATCTGGCGCGATACTGATGGACGAATAACCCATTTTGTCAGTGCAATGGGGACCACCGGTACCATCATGGGAACCTCACGATTTTTGAAAGAGCAAAATGCTGAGATTGAAATTGTTGGCGTGCAACCGGAGGGTGAGTCAAAAATCCCAGGTATTCGACGTTGGCCGAAAGAATATTTGCCAAAAATTTTTGAAGAAGAGCGGGTAGATAAGATTATTGAAGTCGATCAAGAATCTGCTGAAAACACAACCCGAGAGTTGGCCGCCAGAGAAGGCATTTTTGCCGGTATTTCTTCGGGAGGTGCGGTGTATGCCGCTTTGCAACTGGCTCAAAATGTAGAAAATGCGATAATTGTGGCGATTATTTGTGACAGGGGCGACCGCTATTTATCCACTGGAGTCTTTTCCTGACCGTATTCAGTGAAAAACATTGTTGTTAACACGCTCTGTTTTTTTTGCTTGGCAACCCCGGCTTTCTCCTGCATGGCGCTGGACGCCATGCAACTGCAGATTGACGAAATCAGCGCCAGCGGTTTTAAAATTCGCGATGCCAGTTTGCAACTTACGCAGTTGGGAAACGCACACCCCCGTTTTGCCTTGGTTTCGGGGGAGCTTGTTTTACCGCCACCTCTCAATCATTTAAAACTGATCCAGCTTAAATGCCGACAATTTACATGGTCGGCTACATTGATCAGTTGTCAACAAGGGCGCGGGCGGGTTAAGCACAAGGTACTGCGAGATCCTGCATTTGATTTTTCTTTGACCGTAAAAAATGAAACAGCAAGATTAAAAATCAGCCATCTACCTTTATTTGCAGGGACAATGTCGATTGATGCAAGCGAATACCAAGGACGTTGGCAGATCACATTGAATAGCCGCGGCGTGTCATTGGCACATCTGCAAAAAATAGTGGCGATAAATGCTCTGCAGAACATTGAAGGGCGATTATCATCTCGCATCAAAGCAAAAGGTCAGGCAAAAAAAATCAGCTCGGTTTCACTGCAGTTGAGTCCGCAAAACGTAAACCTATCGGCACTGAACGACACCTTGTTAAGCGACGCACTTGATGGACGCATTAGCTTAAAAGCAACAAAAAAACGTCATTGGCACTGGCAGGCTACGCTTGAATTTATATCGGGTGGCGTATTTTTTGATCCGTTGTTTATAGATTTCTCGCAACAAGATGATATGTTTGCCAGCTTGCAGGGCGTTTTTGCTGAGAAAAACATGCGTTTATCGCTTAATCAATTTTTAGTTAAGCAGGGGGCGTTGTTCAATATTCAAGGTCAGGCAGACATCAAATTACATACTCAACCGGTATTACAATCAGCTCAGTTTGATGTTTCAGTGCCGTCTTTAGAACAGGTCGTACCTGTTTATGTTTGGCCTTTTCTGGAAACCGGTAGCCTGGAAAGCTTGGCTGTGTCGGGTGGAATGCAATCACAAATCAGCCTGAATAATAACCAGCCGGTACAGGTGGGCTTGCAGTTCCAACATCTGAGCGTAGATGACCCAAAGCAGCGGTTTGCACTGGATAATGCGAATGCCAACATTTTTTGGCATGCCGATAAAGGCCAGCGACAAGCTTCTTTTCTTGATTGGCAACGTTTAACCATCAAGGCAATTCCTATAGATCACGGACGCTTGGACTTTGCAATCTATGACAAACATTTTGATCTCATTCGCAAAGCACACTTACCCATTCTGGGCGGGGTGTTCACAATTGAGCATTTTGGATTTGAATTTCTTAAAGTGGGTGATGCCGATGTTCACTTTAAAGGCGCGGTGAGCGATTTATCGTTGGCAAAACTATCAAAAACGCTGGGTTGGAAAGTGTTGAGCGGGGAATTAAATGGCGTCATACCTTCTGTGCGTTACCGTAATAAAAAACTGGATCTTGATGGTGAGTTGGTTGTCAATGTGTTTAATGGCGAAGTGAGAATTTCCAAACTGGCCTCTTCTGGCATGTTTACCGATTTTGCGCGATTTTATACGGATGTAGAATTTTCAAACCTGGATCTACATGCTATTACGCATAAATTTGATGTGGGCGGTATTGAAGGGCGTTTATCCGGGTTTGCCCGCGATGTGTATTTGGAAAACTGGCAGCCGATCAGTTTTTATGCCTGGTTAGGGACACCGGAAGGTGATGACAGTGAGCGCCGCATTAGCCAGCGTGCTGTCAATAGTATTGCGAGTATAGGTGGCGGCGGCGCTGTTGACGCCTTATCCCGCGGTTTTATGCGATTTTTTGATGAATTTGGCTATGACGAGCTGGGTATGGGATGCTATTTAAAAAATGGCGTGTGTCAGGTGATGGGGGTGCAAGCGGCGGAAAATGGCTATTATCTGATCAAAGGCGGTGGACTGCCCAGAATTGATGTGATCGGCTATAATCCCCGCATTGACTGGAATGTGCTGGTACAACGTTTACAACGTGTGCTTAACAGTTCAACGCTGGTCATCCAATAAACCTGGAGAAATCATGAAAACACTACCTTTTCTTGGCGCTATTTTTCTGACTGCATGTGTCACTATCAATATTTATTTTCCGGCAGCGGCGGCGGAAAAAGTGGCCGATGAGATTATCAAAGAAATCCAGCAAAACAAGCAATCTGACAGTGAACAGAATATACCGCCACAATCAAATGCTTCTGCGGTTTCTGTGTTTGCAGTGGCATTGCAGCAGGTTCTTGATGTACTGGTGAAACCAGCCAATGCAGAGCCGAATCTGCGCGTAGATACACCTGAAATCAGACGTATTAGAGCCAGTATGAAAAATCGTTATGCGCAGCTGAATAGCTACTATCAGCGTGAAATGCTGGCTATCAAGAGTGACGGGTTTTTAACCGTGCCCGGTAAAGTACCGTTAAATGAACGTAACCGGGTGAATAAACTGGTGCAGGCTGAAAATGCTGATCGTAACCGCTTGTATCAGGCGATTGCTAATGCTAATGGCCACCCAGAATGGTTTGATCAGATTAAGTCCACCTTTGCCGCACGCTGGATTAGTAACGCGCAATCGGGCTGGTGGTATCAATTGGGTGATGGGAACTGGAAGCAGAAATAATATGGCAGGACGACGTAGGCGTAAGAAAAAACTACCTGAACAAGCAGTAAACACCACTATAGAATCTTTTTCCCATGACGGGCGTGGCGTAAGCCATGTAGAGGATAAGGTGGTGTTTATTGACGAGGCGTTACCCGGAGAAGAAATTTCATTTGTTTATACCGATATCCGTAAAGATTTTGCCGAAGGCAAGGTGAGCGAAGTCATTATTGCTGCTGAGCATCGTGTCACGCCCCAGTGCCCGCATTTTGGCCTGTGTGGTGGTTGCAGTTTTCAGCATGTGGACGATGCGCAGCAAATTCATTTCAAAGAAGATTTACTCAAACAGCAGTTTTACCGTATCGGTAAAGTCGATTTGCAGAATATCTGGGAACCCTTGACCGGACCACATTGGGGATACCGCAGCAAAGCGCGCATGGGCGTGAAGTATGTCGCCAAAAAAAATCGCGTATTGGTTGGTTTTCGTGAACGACGCAATCCGTTTTTGGCTGAAATTGATAGCTGTAAGGTAATGCATCCGTTGGTGGGGGAAAACCTGCTGAACCTATCAGATATGATCGGCAAATTAACCGTGCGTGACAAGATTCCGCAAATAGAAGTGGCCATTGGCGACGACCAATGTGTACTGGCGTTTCGTGTGCTGGAGCCGCCAACCGATGACGATAAACGCATCATGAGTGAGTTTGGCAAGCAAATGGGTATGAGCATCTGTTTGCAATCCAAGGGGCCAGATACTATTGCGCCGATACCGGGTGATGATGAAATAATTCCGACCTACACGCTGCCGGATTATGGCATACGCTTCGAGTTTCGCCCGGCCATGTTTACCCAAGTTAATTATGAGATCAATCGCAAAATGATTAAACGTGCGATTGATGCACTGGAACTGAACGAAAATGACAATGTATTGGATTTGTTCTGTGGCCTGGGTAATTTTAGCTTGCCGATGGCGACCCGCGCCGGGCATGTTACTGGCATTGAAGGTGATTTACCGTTGGTTAAACATGCGCGCCATAATGCAGAGATTAACCACATAGATAATGTTGCGTTCCATGTGGCTGATTTGACAAAAGATGTCAGCGACATGCCGTGGAGCAAAAACAAATTTAACAAAATTTTGCTGGACCCATCTCGCGCCGGGGCTGCAGAAATTCTGCATAATTTTAAACACTGGAGTCCGCAGCGGATTGTTTATGTGTCTTGCAATCCTTCTACGTTAGCACGGGATGCGGGAATTCTGGTGAATGAATACGGATACAAGTTAATCAAGGCAGGTGTGATGGACATGTTTCCACAAACCGCGCATGTAGAATCCATTGCTTTATTTGAAAAATAGTATCATGCAGACTTTTCTTGATGTGGATGCTGGAAAACAAACGTTATTTGTACGTAAAAATGACCACATCGTTGAAGAATTTCCCGTATCTACGGCAAAAAATGGGCTGGGTGAGCAAATGGGGAGTGAGTGTACGCCACGTGGCTGGCATACAATACGTGCAAAAATTGGTGTCGGGCAGGCTAAAAATACTGTGTTTGTCGGACGCAGGCCAAGCGGTGAAATATATTCGCCAGAGCTGGCTAAACAACACCCCCAGCGTGACTGGATATTGTCACGAATTCTTTGGCTGAATGGCCTGGAACCCGGTAAAAATCGCTATGGTAAGGTGGACAGTGGGTGGCGCTATATTTATATTCATGGGTGTCCTGACGAGTTGATGCAGGGAAGACCAGAATCACACGGTTGCATACGTATGTTTAATGCGGATGTCATTAAACTTTTTGATGGGGTATCGAGTGGTTGTCGTGTTTATATTCATGCTTAACAAGTGCCTAGCAAGACGCAACTCTTTCACATCAACTGGGAAATGTTCTTAAGTTTTCAATAAATTGATATGACACGCATTGTTCTGGGCATTGAGTATGATGGAACGGCTTATCGTGGATGGCAGTGGCAACAAAACAGCCCCTCTGTGCAGGCGGTGTTACAAAGCGCATTAAGTCGCATTGCTAATCAGCCTATTACAGTGATTTGTGCAGGGCGTACCGATGCAGGTGTGCATGCATACGAGCAGATTGTGCATTTCGATTGTGACGCTTCGCGCAGTCTGCGTGCCTGGGTGATGGGAGGGAATAGCTACCTTCCCGATGATATTCGAATATTGTGGGCGCAGAATGCCGTGACAGATTTTCATGCCCGCTACAGCGCAATTGCTCGCTACTATCGTTATATTATTCTTAACCGTACGGTCAACTCAGCGATGCTGCATTCGCAAACCAACTGGTGTCACCAGCCGTTGGACGAACAACGCATGCAACAGGCAGCGCAGTCCTTGATTGGCGAGCATGACTTTTCCTCATTTCGTGCGCACAGCTGTCAGTCAGTGAGTCCTTGTCGTCGAGTGTATTTTATTGATGTATTCCGGCAGCAGGATAAAGTGATTATGGATATTGCCGCGAATGCTTTTGTGCATCATATGGTAAGAAATATCGCAGGCGTGTTAATAAACGTTGGGAGAGGAAAACAGCAAGTTGGATGGACGCAATATTTGTTGGAGGTCAGGGATAGAAGGCAAGCCGGGATGACTGCAGCGGCCAGTGGACTGTATTTAGCCGGGGTGTTATATCCAGATGAATATGGCTTGAAAAAACATCCGATATTTGAAAAATTGCCGGCAGATGCCAAGCGTTTTGATTAGAGAACCTGTTGCAAGCACAAACGGCTTGGGCAACAGGTTTAAGAAATATACCGCATTGACTACATTCTTATATAGTCAACAAATGATCGATATCCAGGTCGTCAATATCCATCGACATCATGTCTTCTTCCAGGGGAATTTCACGCCATTCGACATGATCGGATAAGGGTAAATCATCCATATTTTCATAATTTATATCATCATCAAAATCTTCTAAATTCATGGGTTTTCTCCGTAATGTTAAATTCAAACGTGTTTAAAAATTTCAACCTGATCCTCCAATGAAGTGACGAGTTCAGGTTCAAGTTAAATTTACATCTGGATTGAAAAAATAACTATTGTACTTTGGTACAGTGGCCGCTAAATTAGTTATAAATGTGATGTTAATTTTGTTTTATTTATAAATTTTCAAACTGGTATGCATATGGATTCTTCTAGCAATGAACTTGACCAGGACTTATTTGCCAGGGAAATGGCAGGCGTAAAGCGACATGTAAAACAGGACAAAATAGTGACGCAATGTCAAAGTCAGGTAGAGCCTGGTCAGCAATATCGCCGTCAGAGGGCAAATTTTACGGACGATGAAAAAGATATGCCATTATCGTTGGTGCTCAGGGATAAGTTGTCACATGCTGATTGGTTAAGTTATAAACGCAATGGCATTCAAGCTGCGGTTTTTAAAAATTTACGTGTGGGTAAATACACACACGAAGCTAATTTGAATCTCAATAAAAAACCACCACCGCTGGCGCGTGAGGCATTGATTGAGTTTGTTAGTGACTGTGAAGAAATGAATGTCCGCAGTGTGTTAATTTTTTTCGGCACGGGTGAAAGTGGGTGTTTGTTGAAAAGCTTTTTGAATCAATGGTTGCCAGAAATAGATAAAGTGCAGGCATTTTATACGGCACAAAAACATCACGGTGGGCAGGCCGCCGTTTATGTTTTGTTTAAAAAAAGTGAACAAAAACGCGCTGAAAACAGGGAAAGGCATGCTGCTCGACTGGGAAACACTCGATGATTTGTCATCCAAAAAGGACGCAGTGTATCAGCAGATGATGAAATTTGAATGCAATGCCCATTTTTTAATAATTTACACTATTCTTAAAATAGTTATAGTATTTTGGAATTTTATGTATGGCACATTCAGGGTCAAACCAGCCTGATTTGGACTGGAGTCAGGTAAGGGAAACGGTCAAGTTACTTACTGTATCTGTGGCACAGGTACAAAACAGTATGCAACAGGGAGATGAATCAGTGAATACGCTGACGGAGTCGTTTACATCAATGGTTCATCATATGGGTGCTATTGAGCAAATCTTGCAAAACCTGGACGCTGAAAAGGATAAACAGGATGCGCTAGAATATTGCCAGGCAACCAGTGATTTGATTCAGTCATCCATCATGGCATTTCAATTTTATGATCGCTTGCAACAGTGCCTGGATCATGTCGCGACCAGTTTGGTGGGGTTGTCCGAACTGGTTGAAGAACCTCAACGCTTATATAACCCGGCTGAATGGAAAAAATTTCAGGATGAAATTCGTGGGCGTTATACAATGGAATCAGAAAAGGCGATGTTTGATGCGATTCTCCAGGGAAAATCACTGGAAGAAGCATTAGCATTGGTTAATGAGACCGAGGATCAGGAAGAAGAAGATATTGAATTGTTCTAAAAACTTAATTTATTTAATCAGCTCGACAGTTTTAGCGGGGTGTAGTGGGTTTCATGGTTATCAGTCTCCAGCACCGGTTTACGGAAAGCCGATCACAGACCCCTATACGCAAGATCCTTACCCTTCGTCTCAAGAAAGTGCCGCCCGTAGCATTGATGAGACACTGACACACCCGATTAAACCAGCGCCTGATTTCAAGGCGATTAACCCCATTCAAACACCGTCCCCCCAACAGATTCAGTCAGCGACTATGTCGCCCGCTGTTGTCGCCTTGTTATCCGAATCGGAGCGAAGCAGCAAAGCGGGTCATCTGGATTCAGCGGTAGTGACATTGGAGCGCGCTTTACGTATTGACCCGCGCAATCCAATGCTAACCTATAAATTGGCTGAAATCAGAATAAAACAGGAAAAACCCCGGTTGGCAGAAGATTTGGCTAAAAAAGCAGCTTTGCTGGCTGGCCGTCAAAATGACATAAAACGTTTGAGCTGGATGTTGATTAGTCGAGCAAGAACAATGCAGGGAAATCTACTCGGTGCCCGAGAGGCAAAAGTTAAAGCGAATGGATTTAAATAGAATCAATTTGGTTTGATTTTTTGCAGTGGCGATTTTGCAGAATTAAATAACGATTGAAACTTCAACTTATTCGCCGCCAATTTTCCATAATCTACACTTTTTAAAGCGGCCAACGCTTCATTTTTTAATTGCGTATCCGCATATTTCTGTTCTGGTCTAAGTGGTAAATTAAATGCCTTCAGAAAATATTGCTTTGCTTGTTGGGGCTTGTTTTTATACAACAAGTAATCGGCGTAGAAATAGTGGGCATCAATACTCGCTGGATTGAGTTGCAGACCCTTTTTAAGCAGCAATTCTGCTTTGTCGTTATCTCCAAACGAAATAGGCCAGCCCGGGGTCATGTAGTATAAAGTTCCCAATGCAACATAGGCAGCACCGCCCAGAGCCGATGGGTCTTGTTTAATTGTTTGTTCCAGAATGTGTTTGGCTTGTTTGATGGAGTCAAGCGCAGTAAACGGATTTTCATAAGCCGCATTGGTTGAAATGAGAATGGCTTGCCAAATTTTTAAAGCAGTCACATGAGGATGTTGCTTTATAAGATGTTCTGTTTTATGCAACAATTTTGGAATTTCAATCGCCTGTCGTGCCTGACTTTGGTTGTAATAAATCTGCGCCCAGCTAGATTCGATCACATTGATAGT
>SPJJ01004302.1_pt1 | contig 18381 bp, 21 predicted proteins | sample 3741741 | NCBI WGS metagenome assembly SPJJ01 (sample SAMN10925908, study PRJNA522277) | cold seep metagenome | isolation source: Elba SIP-enriched marine methane seep metagenome, extraction at timepoint T1 | place: Italy: coast of Elba, Mediterranean Sea | collected 2014-05 | reverse complement strand
GGATTTTTCATATTTCAATGATTGAACTGTCGGCTTTCGGTAAACTGAGTTTAAAACTGCTTTTTTTATCGTTGGTAATAGCATAGCTTAATTTGGCCTGGTTGAGTTCTGCTAATTCTCTGGAAATATATAACCCCAGGCCTGTACCTGTCGGAGAAGTGGTGAAAAAAGGTTCAAATAGATGGTTGGCGGTCTCGTTGTCTATGGCTGGACCATTATCCAGGATGCTTATACTAGGGGCGTCGTCGGCTAAAAAGATGTTGATAATGATTTTTTCGCTGCTATCGCCATATTTCAGGGCATTGGAACAAAGATTATCAAAGATTTGTTTGAGATGACCACTATCCATATAGATCCATAAGTCAGTGTGCTGGCTGCGTATTTCAAATTGCTCCTGGGAGTTTCCTGTTTCATAGATAAAGTTTTTTAGATAGTTCTCAACCCAGAGATTGAGTTGTATTTTTTCTCTTTTTGACGGTTCCCGGCGTGAAAGTTGTAATACATCTTCAATAATTTTATTCATCCGCAGACAATGCGCCTGGATGATTTCCGTCAGTCTGTGATCTTCAACAGGCAGGCTGGGGGCTTCTGATAATAATTGGCTGGCATGGCTGATTGCTCCCAATGGGTTGCGTATTTCATGTGCAATACTGGCTGTCAGGCGTCCTAGGGAAGCCAATTTGCTTTGCTGTAATTGTTGGTTATACAAGGAAATATCTTCCAAAATAATCATATGGAAAATTTCCTGCTGGGTTTTTAGTAGAGAAAATCGACAATGAACCATATTATGGTTAGGCAGGTTAATTAACACGAAGTTTTGATTATTGTCTTCGGTCCATAGCTGAAAGCTGTTGCTGAGTTGAGGTGAGATATCGGCCAATTTTTGCGGAGAGGTTATATTTTCCTGTTTGTTAATGATCGCCAGAGTGGCCTCATTACACATGCGTATATGTTGATCTGGGCTACTGATAATAATGCCCGACTGCATATGTTGAATAATATAGCGGTTCAGTTCTTCAAGATTGGAGATGGTTTGCTGATGTTGAGATGCCAGTTTTTCTGATTGTTCGGTTCTTTTTGCCAGTGTGAAAGATAGGTAGGCAATGGTGAAAAAAGAAGCTCCCAGCATTCCTGTATAGGTGAATAAGGGCGTCGCATTATGGGTCAGAATACTGTAAATATGCTCGCTTAGAATCGCCAGGCTGGCCAGTGCGGCAAAAAACAATGCACAGCGTCCACCTATCAATAAACCGCCGGCAGCGGTAGAGACTACCAGTAGAATTCCGATCCCGCTGTTTATTCCACCGCTGGCATGCATTAGCAGGGTGATAAAAATAATATCACTGAAAATAATGATTTGTGATTGCTTGGCATAGCTGGGCAGGCGTTTAAAAGCAGAATACCCGGATAACAGGGAAAAAATTAAATAGCTATGGCTGCAGATACTGTAGAGATATCTGTCATGCCTGTGCAGAATGCTGGGATCAAAATTGCTGTAATAAAGAATGATAAACAGGCTGGAAATAATAAATCGGTAGATAAAGAAAACTTTTAGTAAAGACCAGGCCTGGTCGGTAGGAATGCCATAGCCTTTAGAAAAAGGGCAGGGATAGATAGTATTTGCTTGATTGGGTGCCATAAAGCTTAAAATTCGATAGAATGTGCGCAGTTAATATTGTAACTATAAATCACAGATTATATAGATAGTTATTTCGCGGCCCTCTCTCAGGACTTTGGAGAAAAAAATGAATATCCACGAGTATCAGGCTAAACAGCTTTTCAAGGCGTTTGGTATTTCTGCACCTCAAGGTGAAATAGTTAGCACAGCAGATGATGCGGTGCAGGCAAGCCAAAATATTCCTGGCGAAGCATGGGTTGTGAAAGCTCAAGTTCATGCCGGGGGGAGGGGGAAAGTCGGCGGAGTTAAACTGGCCAGTAATATAGATGAGCTCAAGCAATATGCTGCTGGTATGTTAGGCAGCCGCTTGGTGACCAAACAAACGGCGGCAGAAGGTTTACCTATCGAGTCGGTGTTGATCGAAAAAACTTATCCGATTAAACGTGAATTTTATTTAAGCCTTTTGGTAGACAGGGCCAGTGAAAGAGTGATGTTTGTATCCTCTATTGCCGGCGGTATGGATATAGAAGAAGTCGCTGAAAGCAGTCCTGAAAAAATTCTGACCTTACAGGTTGATCCTGCGGCAGGTTTACAGTCTTATCAATGCCGTCAGGTGGCATTTGATTTGGCTTTGCAAGGCCCTCAAATACGAGCACTAGAAAAAATTATGCAGGGCATGTATAGGCTGTTACTGGAAAAAGATGCCAGTCAGATAGAAATCAACCCACTGGTCGAAACTGAAGACGGTGAATTGCTGGCACTGGATGCAAAAATCAATTTTGATGATAATGCGGTGGCTTTGCATCCTGATATTCTGGCGTTGAGAGATGAAAGTCAGGAAGATGAAAAGGAAAACAAGGCGCAGGAATTTGATCTGAATTATATTACCCTGGATGGCTCGATAGGCTGTATGGTGAATGGCGCGGGATTGGCGATGGCAACCATGGACCTGGTTAAATTAAAAGGCGGTGCACCCGCTAATTTTCTGGATGTGGGGGGCGGTACGACACCTGAAAAAGTATGTGAAGCTTTTAAACTGATATTGTCTGATAAAAATGTCAAAGCCGTGCTGGTGAATATTTTTGGCGGTATCGTGCAATGTGATGTGATTGCCAAAGGTGTATTGACCGCGGTCGATGAAGTCCATGTGCAGGTGCCGGTGATTGTCCGCCTTGAAGGCACCAATGTAGAAAAAGGTAAAGCCTTGTTGAATGACTCTGATTTTGATGTGATTGCGGCTGATGATTTGGCCAGTGCAGCAGAGCAGGCTGTGGCCTTAGCAAATAATGAAGGGAAAACGGCATGAGTATTTTAATTGATAAAAACACTAAATTGATTTGTCAGGGCTTCACCGGTAAACAAGGGACTTTCCATTCCGAACAAACACTGGCTTATGGTACTCAGCTGGTTGGCGGGGTTACACCGGGCCGAGGTGGTCAAACTCATTTAGGCTTGCCGGTTTTTAATACCGTAGAACAGGCGGTCAAACAGACGGGAGCTACGGCAACGATGATTTATGTGCCGCCTTTTTATGCGGCCGATGCGATTCTGGAAGCGGTGGATGCCGGTATTGGATTGATTATCTGTATCACCGAAGGCATACCTGTGTTGCATATGCTTAGGGTCAAGGCGGCGATGGCCGGTAGCGATGCCCTATTAGTCGGGCCAAACTGTCCGGGGGTGATTACTCCGGGGGAATGCAAGATCGGTATTATGCCGGGGAGTATTCATTTACCAGGCTCGATAGGGGTAGTTTCTCGTTCCGGGACATTAACTTATGAGGCTGTACATCAGACTACTCATCAGGGTTTAGGGCAGAGCACCTGTGTTGGTATTGGGGGTGACCCGATACATGGCATGACTTTTACCGATGTATTGAGTCGTTTCCAGGCTGACGAGCAAACCCGAGGCATTATTATGGTCGGTGAGATCGGGGGCACTGAAGAGGAAGAAGCCGCTGATTATATTAAGGAATATGTGACAAAACCAGTGGTTTCCTATATTGCAGGCAGAACAGCGCCACCAGGAAAAAGAATGGGGCATGCTGGCGCGATTATTACCGGTGGTAAAGGAACCGCAGAAGGTAAAGTGGCTGCATTAAAAGCGGCAGGAGCGGAGGTGGTTGATACACCTACCTTATTAGGTGAAGCCATGAATGCGATTTTGAAATAAGCAATAGATTCAGATACCGTAGAGACTTGCATGCAAGGTCTCTACGATGAATTAGCTTGTAGGAATAAAAATAATTAATGTTAAAAATAGCCTTAGCGCAAATTAATCTGCTGGTCGGTGGTATTGCGACCAATCAACAAAAAATTATCGAAACAGCGGAACATGCTCGTGACCAGTTAGGCGCAAACTTGATAGTTTTTCCTGAACTGACGGTAACCGGCTATCCACCGGAAGATTTATTATTACGTCCTGATTTTATCAAGCAGGCGAATCAGGCTGTATTGGATATTGCTCAGGCCGTTCAAGACATCGATCTGGTGATTGGTTTTCCTGAGTTGTACGAACAGGCTTTGTATAACAGTGCTGCGGTTTTAAGAGATGGAAAAATTCTTTGTTGTTATCGTAAAACGGCCCTGCCTAATTTTGGGGTATTTGATGAACAGCGCTATTTCCAGTCGGCCGATGATGTCTGTCTGTTTACTCTGAAAGGTCAGGCGATTGCTCTGACTATTTGTGAAGATATCTGGCAACCAGGGCTGGTGGCAAAAAATAAACAGGCCGGAGCGGATATTATTCTGACCCTGAATGCATCGCCCTTTCATGCCGGTAAAATTCATCAGCGGGAAGAGATTGTTTGTCAGCAGGCTAAAGAGGCCGAAATTCCTCTGCTTTATGTCAATTTAATTGGTGGGCAAGATGAGCTGGTGTTTGATGGCGCTTCTTTTGTCGCCAATGCTCAGGGCGAAGTTATTTTTCGGGCTGAAGAGTTTGCCGAGCAGGTCTCAGTGGTTGAGTTCGAGCAGAATAAACCGCTGAAAAATATTTGTTCACCTTTATACAATGAAATTTCCAGTGAATATAAGGCTCTGGTGTTGGGTGTAAAAGACTATGCCTATAAAAACGGCTTTAAAGGTGCGATCTTAGGTTTGTCTGGCGGTATCGATTCAGCGTTGGTGCTGGCTGTGGCGGTCGATGCATTGGGCGCGGAGCATGTCGAGGCGGTGTTGATGCCATCTAAATATACTCAGGATATGAGTAATGAAGACGCCGTGTTAGAAGCCGAGGCTTTGGGCATCAAGTATCATACGATTGCAATCGAGCCTGCGGTAACGGCTTTTTCAGGTATGTTAGCCGAAGTTTTGGCGGGTACCAAGCGTGATGCCACGGAAGAAAATATCCAGGCGCGTTGCCGGGGGATATTGCTGATGGCGATGTCGAATAAACAGGGTAAATTATTGCTGACCACCGGTAATAAAAGTGAAATGAGTGTAGGTTACGCGACCTTATACGGTGATATGGCCGGTGGTTTTGCGCCGATCAAGGATGTGCCTAAGCTACTGGTGTATAAACTGGCGGAATATAGAAATACCCTGTCAGAAGTTATTCCCCGGCGGGTGATAACGCGACCCCCTTCGGCGGAATTGGCTCCTGATCAGGTTGATGAAGATTCCTTGCCGCCTTATAGTGTGTTAGATCCTATTCTGGAAATGTATGTGGAGCAGGATAAGTCGGCAGCAGAAATTGAGCAAGCTGGTTTTCAGCGAGTAGATGTGGTCAGGGCTATCTTATTGGTGGATAGAAATGAATATAAGCGCAGACAGGCACCGCCAGGGGTCAAGATAACCCCAAGAGCATTTGGGCGTGATAGACGTTACCCTATTGCTACGGGTTATAAAGGTGTTATTGATCGTTGATTAGGCTGAGGGTGCATAGGTATTCTTCACAAGTGCTTTCTTTTTCTATATAAAAAAGACGGACAAAGATAAGATGTTAATTTTATTCTCCTCACCCCAGCCCTCTCCAGCAGGAGAGGGAGCAGGATGAGCTCTCAACTTATTGTTATGTATAAACAATAAATTTGTGTAGATACCTATGCTGAGGGTTGGAGGTGCCCTGGCGCTAAATAATTAGTGCACTTTGCTTGCTGTCTTGTTGACGTTGCTGATTTTTCCATTCGCGGTGGCGAACCATAATATCCAGTACTTCTGCCGGGTCATCGGTGACAACAATTAAATCCAGATCTTCTTCAGAGATGGTCTCATATTCGATCAAGGTGGTTTTTATCCAGTCCAACAGTCCTTCCCAGAATTTTGAACCATATAAAATTAAGGGTATTGGATAGATTTTATTGGTCTGCATCAGAGTTAAGGCTTCGAAAAATTCATCCAGTGTACCAAATCCCCCCGGCATACAAATATAGCCTATTGAATATCTTACAAACATGACTTTGCGTACGAAGAAATAGCGAAAATCCAGTGAGATGTTTTGATAAGGGTTTGGGGCTTGTTCCATCGGCAGCTCAATGTTCAATCCAATAGAGAGCTGTTCTTGATTGTAAGCACCTTTATTTGCGGCTTCCATAATCCCTGGGCCGCCACCACTGATAATGGAAAAATCATTTTTACCTAATAACTCGGCCAGTTCGACTGTTTCCTGGTAGTAGTGGTGTTCAGGCATTAAGCGGGCGGAGCCAAAAATAGAAACAGCATCGGTGACCTCTGACAGGCGATCGAAGCCCTCGGTAAATTCACTGATAATCCTGAAAATTCGCCATGATTGATCTCCTTTTAGATCATCAATTCCTCTGGCGTGTGCATTTTTTTTACAGAGCATATTGGTTCCTTTTTTTATTGTTATAGGGTGTAAATTATTTTACCCGCTTGTAAAGTATGAGTTACCCGACCTTTAAATGTTTCACCCCAAAAAGGCGTATTGCATCCCGCACTTCTCCATGTTTCATGATTAACGGTCCAGCTCTGTGTAGGATCAAAAATACAAATATCGGCTGCTCGACCAGGACTGAGGGTGCCACTTTGCAAGCCTAAGGTATTGGCAGGGTTTTGACTGAGCGTAGCAATACCTTGCGATAGAGAGATCGCATTGTCTTCAACCAAGCGGAGCATTAAAGGTAATAAGCTTTCCAGCGCAGAAACTCCCGCTTCTGTTTCTGGAAAGGCGCCGAGTTTGGCATCAATATCGTGCGGTTGATGATCTGAGCAAATACTGTCTAGAGTACCATTAGCCAGACTCTCTCTTAGGCAATCCCTGTCTTCGGTGGTCCTGAAAGGCGGCAGGACATGATAATTGCTATTAAAAGGCTCAATATCGTTTTCAGTCAGATGCAGTTGATGTATCGCAACATCTGCACTGACTTGCAGGCCATATTTTTTGGCTTGTTGAATTTTAATGACCGAACGTTTGCAGCTGAGTTGACTGAAATGTACCCGACAACCCGTCAGTTCGGCCAGTTCAAGGTATTGTGCGACGGCAATCGATTCAGAGGCTTCGGGAATGCCGGGTAAGCCATAACGAGTGGCAAACACACCTTCATGGGCGCAGCCTTGATTACTGAGGGCTGGGTCATCCGGGCGAAACATAACCAGTAAATCATGGGTGCTGGCATATTCCATGGCTCTGCGTAACACCAGTAAACTGCTGAGTGGGGTATTACCATTACTGACCGCAATACAGCCGGCCTGTTTTAGTGCAAACATGGAGCTGAGTTCTTTGCCTGCCAGTCCATGGGTTAAGGCTCCTATAGGAAAAACCTGGGGATACAGAGCCTTCTCAGATTTGTCGGCGATTAATTCGCTAACAGCCTGGGTGTCGATTACCGGGCTGGTATCCGGGGGCAGACAAAGTGAGGTTACTCCGGCGCTGGCAGCAGCTGCTGTTTCACTGGCTATGGTACCCTTATAGGATTTACCGGGCTCTCTGAGTCTGACGCTTAGGTCGATAAAGCCTGGACAGACAATTTTGTCTTCGGCAGCAATGTTGATATCGGCTGTAAAATCAGTCGAGGCTTCATTAATGGCCAAAATTTTGCCATCAGCAATATAGATATTTCCTGTCTGGTCAATTTGATTGGCCGGGTCTATGATGCGGCCATTGTGGATCAGTATTTTGCTCATAATCCCTCTCCCTTGCTTTGCATTGTTAATGACATGATGGCCATGCGTACTGCAATTCCATTACTGACTTGTTGCAGAATGACGGATTGAGGGCCATCTGCGATGCTAGACTCTATTTCCACACCACGGTTAATGGGGCCGGGGTGCATCACGATGGCATTGGATTTTGCCAGTTTCAGGCGTTGTTCGGTGAGCCCGAAGCATTTGAAATATTCTCTTTCACTCGGTAGCAATGCCGAAGTCATACGTTCTTTTTGTAAGCGTAACATGATGACCACATCTACATCCTGCAGGCCTTTTTCCAAGGTGTTAAAAGCACGTACTCCCATACTTTCAACATGGGGAGGTAGCAAGGTTTTGGGAGCGATGACCCGAACTTCCTTGGTACCTAGGGTATTCAAGGCCTGAATTTGCGAGCGAGCCACGCGGGAGTGCAAGATATCACCGATAATCGCCACTTTTAACTGGCTAAAGTCATGTTTGTATTGACGTATGGTGTACATGTCCAGCATGGCTTGAGTAGGATGGGCATGCTGGCCATCACCGGCATTGATGACGCTGATATGTGGGGCGGTATTTTGCGCGATATAGTGGCCTGCACCACTGATCGCATGCCGGACTACAAACATATCGACATGCATGGCTTCTAAATTGCGGATGGTATCCAGCAGGCTCTCACCTTTTGATGTTGCCGAGGTGGCAATGTTCATGCTCAATACATCGGCGGATAAACGTGTTGCCGCGAGTTCAAAAGTGGTCCGGGTTCGGGTACTGTTTTCAAAAAACAGATTAACAATGGTTTTTCCGCGCAGCAGCGGTACTTTTTTTACCCTTTGTTCGGACATGCTGGCGAATGACTCGGCGGTATCCAGTATTTCAGTCAGAATTTCCTTGTTTAGCCCATCAATGGAGAGAAAGTGTTTAAGCCGACCTTCACTATTGAGTTGCAGGTTTTTCATGGTTAAGCAGCCGTTTTTTTAGTGGGAACAGTTTCAATATGAGTGCCTAAAGGTTCCGGGCCTGTTAGTTTGATGCGCTGGCCTTTGGGCAGGATGATAGAGCAACCGACACAATCAGGTTGCAGAGGTATCTGGCGGCCATCTCTTTCAATCAGTACCCCAAGGGTCACGGAGTTAGGGCGGCCATAATCAAAAATTTCATTCAACGCTGCGCGGATGGTTCTACCAGTATAAAAAACATCGTCGATCAGAATAATATCGCGGCCTTCTATATTGAAAGGCAGGAGGCTTGGTTTAACTTTGGGGTGCATGGCCAGTTGTGAGAAATCATCTCGGTAAAAGGAGATATCCAGCCGCCCCAAGGTTTCAGGGATATCTAAGCGTCGATGTAATTGTTCTGCAATCCAGACTCCACCGTTGTGGATGCCGATCATCAGCGGGTTTTGCAGTTTACGACTTTGTATTAAGCTTTTAAGTTTGCTTTCCAGATTGTCTAGTAAAGCAGGTATTTCTAAATTATTATTATTTTCCATTTGAGTTTAGCCAGCTTTGTAATATGAGTTGTGCTGCAAGTTGGTCTTGAACATCCCAGAGTTTAGTCGCGTTGACGTTTAATTCATCAAATAACATTTGTTTGGCTTCGAAAGTTGAATAGGATTCATCAATTTGATAGACAGGTAAATTATAGCGGCCTTCTAATTGACGACAGAATTTGCGCATGCGAGGCGTGATAGGGTTATCTTGACCATCGCTTTGCTTAGAAATGCCGACGACTAAGCCCGCAGGTTGCCATTCTTTAACCAGCTGAGAAATGAGTTCCCAGTTGGGCTGCTGATTGATTGAACGGATGGTTTTTAACGGGCTGGCAATGCCTGTAGAGTTCTGTCCGACAGCGGTACCAATTTTTTTGTTGCCAAAATCAAAACCGAGAAAGGTATCGGATGATAAGCTCTGTGTCAGTGGATCGGTGTTTGCCATATTAGCTGTGACCAGCCTGGGCGGTCAGTTGATTGATGTCTATGCCTAATTGATTGGCCGCGGACATCCAACGCTGCTCGACGGGGGTCTCATAAATTATTTCCGATTTGTATGGGGTGTTTAACCAGGCATTTTTGAGAATTTCTTTTTCCAGTTCGCCCGCTCCCCAGCCGGCATAACCTAGGGCGATTAAATAATGTTCCGGGCCTTCACCTTCAGCAATGGCTTCCAAAATATCTCTGGAGCTGGTCAGGCTGGTGCTGTCTGAAACCATGATGCTAGAGTCCCAGCTATTGGAGTCATTATTATGAATAATAAAGCCTCGTTCCTGTTGTACGGGGCCGCCAGCAAAAATAGGAGTTTGCTGAATTTTTTTTGATGAACTGCTTATCTTCATCTGCTCAAGAATATTAGCCAATGTCATACCCGTTGGACGATTAATGACAATTCCTAAGGCCCCATCGGCATTGTGCTGACACAGAAAGCTGACGGTATGAGAAAAATTGGCATCCTCCAGATTAGGCATGGCAATTAGGAATTGATTATTTAGATAGTTTGTTTGTGTCATTAGTGTCCATTATCGAGTAGTTATGCCCGTTTCGTCCGAAAATCTCCATACTCTGGTAATCACCAGAACATCAAGTTCTTGTAGTATCTCCTTCGGTAATGCTGCGAAAGGCGCACTCAGACGGATAATACGTTTTGCTGCCAGGTCCAGAGCCGGTATGCCAGAGGACTTGGTGACCCGGATGCTGTATATGCTGCCATCCGGTTTTATGCCAACATCGGTTGTTAAACTGCCGGAAAAGCCTTTTTTACGAGCAACTTCCGGATAATTCAGGTTGCCGACTTTTTCAACTTTTTGTTCCCAGTCTGCAACATATTGAGCGGCAAGATATTTATGGGTGCTGACCGAATTGACAAATTTTATTTTAGTCAGTTCAGAAGCTTGTTGGCTATGACGAATCTTAGCACCTAATTGGGCAATTTGTCGTTGCAAAGCCTCGGTGGATAATTTAGGTCGTTTGGCAACAGTCTGGGGCGTTGGTTTTTGATTAACAATTTTTTCCTCAGCCTGTTTTTGAGTGATGCGTTTTTGTTTGATTTTCGGCTGGCTGCTTTGTTTTTGTTGTACCGGCTTTGGCGGTTTTAAACGGCTTTGTCCCTGACTGGGTAATTGTTGTTTTGGGGGTGTCGGTTTTTTGGTTTTTTTTCCTGCTCCAAGTTGGTTATCCTGAGCCAGATAATTGGATTTTTTAGGCGCTTTTTTTACTTTTGTATGGGCAAGGGTGATTTCTATCTGTTTGTTTACTTTCTGTTGTTCAGGCAAGGAAAAACTCACCCCGAGTAAAATAATGGCATGCACGACCAGCGCAATAAAAAAAGCAATCAGTAAAGAATCACTTACTGATATATCTGGCTGGATAAAGTTCGGACTGGAATGGCTAGGCATGCTGAAATTTTACGACCTGTTTAGGTTGTTTTCAATATGATCCATTAATTGTGCGCTGATATTAAGATCAAATTGTTTATCCAGTTCCTGAACGCAGGTTGGGCTGGTGACATTGATTTCAGTTAAAAAGTCACCGATCACGTCTATACCGACAAACACTAGGCCTTTTTGTTTTAATACCGGACCAACCTGGTTTGCAATCCAGCGATCTCTTTCGGTTAATTCGCGGCCTTCCGCACGGCCTCCGGCAGCCAGATTACCACGAGTTTCTCCCCGGCTGGGAATGCGAGCTAATGCATAAGGAACGACTTCGCCATTAACCAGCAGAATCCGCTTATCTCCGTTTTTAATGTCTGCTAGATAGCGTTGAGCCATAATATATCGGCTAGAATATTCGGTCATCATTTCCAGAATGACATTTAGGTTCGGATCATTTTCTCGAACATGAAAAATGGATGTGCCGCCCATGCCATCTAAGGGTTTTAAGATAATTTCTTTATGCTTCTTGAGAAAATCCTTAAAGCGTTGAGGCTCTCTGGCTACCAGGGTGTCCGCACAACATTGGGGAAACCAGGAGGTAAATAGTTTTTCATTGGCATCTCGCAGTGATTGCGGTTTATTTATCACATAACAGCCTTGTTGTTCAGCCTGTTCCAGTAAATAAGTGGCATAAATGTATTCCTGATCAAAAGGCGGGTCTTTACGCATAATGATGCAGTCAAGCTGCTCGAGTGCCATATCTTGCTCGGCAATAAATTGGTGCCAGTTGTTTTCATCTCGCTGTACTTTTAATGTACGAGTACGTGCAAATGGCTTGCCATTGCTGAGGTATAGATCATTTAGTTCCATGTAGTGAAGCTCCCAGTTACGCGATTGGGCTTCTAGTAACATAGCAAAACTAGTGTCTTTTTTTATATTGATGTGGTCTATGGAATCCATGACCATGCCAAGTTTAATTGTCATTCAATTGCTCGGATAATTAAATTATATGTTGATTCTATCAAAAATATTTTACTTGCGATATTTACCTTGAAAAGAAATTTTGGTATAAAGGTCGGCTAACTTTCAAAAATAGGCACGGCAGAGGTAAACATGTCAAAAGTATGTCAAGTAACAGGTAAGCGTCCTGTTTCTGGAAATAACGTATCACACGCACACAATAAAACTAAAAGACGTTTTAATCCTAATCTTCATCAACATAGATTTTGGGTTGAGAGTGAGAATCGTTGGGTTCGTTTAAGAGTTTCTTCAAAAGGTATGCGCATTATCGATAAAAAAGGTATCGATGTTGTGTTAGCTGATATTCGTAAATCTGGCGAAAAAGTTTAAGGAGTTTGACAATGCGCGATAAAATTAAATTAGTATCCAGTGAAGGTAACGGTCACTTTTATACTACTACAAAGAACAAAAGAACCATGCCTGAGAAAATGGAAATCAAAAAATATGATCCTGTTGCTCGCAAGCATGTTATCTACAAAGAAGCTAAAATCAAATAATTTGATTGCCGTTTACCGGTTTCTGTCTTGAAACCGGTAAACGGTGGCTTTTTTCTTCTAGGTTTTTCCTTTCTTTACAGTATCCAGAATCGACTTTAATTTTTCTGTCTGTTTGAATAACATACGATACTTTTTCTCCAGCTCCGCTTTTTCTGCACGTAAAATTTCAATTTCCTGTTTTAGTTGTTGGTTTTCCTGTAGCACTGTATGGCTCGTTTCACTGCTAGAATCTTCCTGTGCAGTCTGTTCATCAGGGTTGACAGTTTCAAGCGCTGGGGCTGCTAGTGTTTCGACCCCATCATCAATTTGAAATTCGGCTTCGGCAGGTTCTGCACTTTCAGTACTGAGGCTGGGTATACCGCCTTCCAGAATCAAGGCATGAATATTATTACGTAATAATAAAAAAGCAGCGGCTTCACTGGTTTTGCTGTTTTCACAGGAGACAATTACAGGCTTTGATTTGTCCAGAGTATTGAGTTGCAGGCGTAATGAGAAAAACGGGATATTAATGCTGTTCGGCAGTTTGTGCAGTTTAAATTGGTCTGGAGAGCTCACATCGATTAGAACTGCACCGTCTGTCAATAAATCAAGAAGTTCTGCATGGCTGACATATTTCAGCGAGGGTTCTTTAACCAGGCTGATAAATTTTTCTTTATCTAAGCGGATTAAAGAGACTTTGGTCAGTGCAGTAACTGTCACATTTCTGGGTTCGCCAGAAATAAGAGAGTCTTCACCAAAAGTGTCCTGGCTACGCAGTTGGGCCAGCTTTATTTCTTTTGCATTTTCCGAGGCTCTACGTGAAATTAAACAGTAACCTTTTTTTATTAGATAATAGTAGTCGCCAGGATCGCCTTGCTTGATAATGATCTCGCCTTTTGCAAACTTGACTTCATCAAGGCTCATAACTAATTGCTGTAGGTTGGCCGGAGGAAGAGCGCTGAATATGGGAGACTTTAATAAGGTGGTCATCCAGTCATCATCATTCTGGCTTTCTTCTGGCTCATCAATGCTCATAAAAATATTTTCCTCGGGTTGATGAGAGCTTGGCAGAGTCTCTAAAATATTGTGTTCTAATCGTAAATAACGCACATTGCTCAGTGTCAGAGCATCAATCTTTCTGGGTATTTGATGGGCTAGGGCAAATTTAGCTGATTGACTGTCTGAGTTAATGTCTTCAACTATCAGGTCTTCAGATTGTAGTCGAATAGAGCCCGTTATTAAATAAACAAGTGTGTCGTCGACATCGTTTCTTTTAAATAAAAAAGTATCTTGTTCTGCTTCTTCAACAGTTATTTTTTGGCATAGGGTCTTAAATTGGTCGCTGGAAATGGTTGAAAAAGGTATCAACTGTCTAATAATGCGAGCTTCTTCTGAATCTGTTTCTACACTCATTTAATAATTGCCTAGCCAAGTGACTCATTGATTATTTGACAAAAAGCGCTTTAAATCAAGCGGCTTAATCTATTTTGGCATGACTGCTAGGATGTTTTGATTGGATCTTACACCAATTAAACAATGCTATTTTGTTTTGCTAAGGTAAGTATAAACTTAAATGCTGTAGTTGATTAACGAAAAAATGGACATAAATACTATATATTATGAAAATGTCGTCTAAGCGTCAGTTTTTATCTTCAGTTTAATAAAGAAAGTTTAAACAAATTGGTAATTAACGGGTCTATGGCTGACAAAATTACTCTGGAAATATTTATGAATTCAAGATATTTAAAATCTTTAAACCTGTTATTGCTGTTTATATCACTGACTTTTAACCTTACCCTTTGTCGTGCCGGACTGCCGGCTAATGTGGATGGCCAGGCATTGCCATCGTTAGCTCCGATGCTAGAAAAGAGTATGCCTGCTGTGGTGAATATTTCAACCACTAAAAATGTTCAGCTTAGAGATAACCCTTTATTAAGAGATCCTTTTTTTAGGCATTTTTTTCAACTTCCCCAGCAACAAAGAAGACAGCAAAAGAACAGCTTAGGTTCCGGTGTTATTATCGATAGTGAAAACGGCTATGTTTTGACTAATAATCATGTGATTGATAAAGCCGATAAAATTATGGTGACCTTGAGTGATGGTAGGCAGTTGCATGCTAAGTTACTGGGTACCGATCCTGAAGCGGACGTGGCAGTGATTCAAATTCCTGCTGAAAACCTCACCGAGTTGCCCATAGCCAATTCCAATGAATTAAAAGTCGGAGATTTTGTTGTCGCCATCGGCAATCCTTTTGGTTTAGGACAGACCGTAACCTCAGGCATTATCAGCGCTTTAGGGCGTAGTGGTTTAGGCATAGAAGGCTATGAGGATTTTATTCAGACCGATGCATCTATTAACCCGGGTAATTCTGGTGGTGCACTGGTTAATCTGCGAGGTGAGTTTATCGGCATGAATACGGCTATTTTAGCTCCTAGCGGGGGGAATGTCGGGATTGGTTTTGCTATTCCCTCTAATATGGTAATGACCTTGAAAAAATCACTGGTAAAACACGGTGAGGTGAAAAGAGGATTGTTAGGTGTTGCTACTCAGGACTTGACCTCTGAGTTGGTAAAAGCTTTTGATTTAAAAAGTTCTCAAGGGGCAATTGTCAGCAAGGTTGATGGTGATTCAACGGCTGAGCAGGCTGGTATAGAGCCGGGGGATATTATCGTGGCTTTAAATGGTAAAAAAGTTAAAGGTAGTCATCAAATCAGAAATATTATTGGTTTGTTACAAATTGGCGAAGAGGTTGAAATAGAAATATTAAGAGGTGATGATAGAAAAATTATTACCGCTGAAATAGGAAAGCCTCAACAAGTTATTTTGGCGGGAGGTAAATTGCATCGGGTTTTACGTGGCACAGCTTTAACCTCGACCAGTAAAGGCCAGCTGGAGGGCGTGTTGTTTGCCGAAATGGAGCAGACATCTTATGCCTGGCGTAGCGGTTTAAGACCTGGTGATGTGATTGTCAGTGCAAATCGTTATCGGGTAAGGGATTTGGAGCAGTTCAAGCAAGTGGTGAATCCACGCAGGGCTCTAATCATCAATATTCAGCGCGGTTCAGAAGCCTTCTTCCTGGTATTAAAATAAGGATAATCAATGACTGTAGAAAAACAATTTATCAGCCTTAATATATCTTTGTTGACTATTTCTGATAGCAGAACTGCGGAAGATGATATTTCGGGTAAGGTTTTGTACGACAGAGTCTCGGAGGCTGGGCACAAAGTGTGTGATCAGCAAATTGTAGCGGATGATATCTATCAGATCAGGGCGGTTATTTCCAGTTGGATAGCGGATAATAAAGTCGATGCCTGTATTACCACGGGTGGTACAGGGGTAACGGGTAGAGATGGTACCCCTGAGGCGGTTGCTCCGTTATTGGATAAATGTCTGGATGGCTTTGGAGAGGTGTTCAGGATGTTATCTTATCAGGATATAAAAACCTCAACTATACAGTCCAGAGCTATAGCCGGTGTTGCTAATGGTACTTATATATTTTGTTTGCCGGGGTCTTCGGGGGCATGTAAAACAGCCTGGGATGATTTAATTCAATCTCAGCTGGATTTTCGCACCAAGCCCTGTAATCTGGTTCAACTTATGCCTAGACTTAAGGAAAAATAATGCCAAATATCTTTTTGTTTTTAACTGCATTATCTGCTTTTAGCGGTGTTGCGATGGGAGCTTTTGGTGCTCACGGTCTAAAAACATTGCTGAGTGCCGAGATGATGGCGGTTTATAAGACAGCTGTTGATTATCATATGTGGCATGCTTTAGGGCTGGGTTTAATAGGCTTATTAATACAACAGTCCGGGCAGGCTAGGTATTTAACTATAGCTGGCTGGTTTATGTTTAGCGGTATCGTGCTGTTCTCTGGTAGTCTTTATTTATTGGCGATCTTAAATATGAAATGGCTGGGGATGATTACACCATTAGGCGGTATCTGTTTTCTTATCGGCTGGTCGTTTCTGGCGCTTTTTGCTTATAAAGTGGATAAAAGTTAATTCTTTATATATTTAACACTGATTAGCTATGCATTTCATTCAACTAGCGGATAGCTGTTGACTAGGACTGATAAGTTATCAAGCATTTAAATATTGTAATTCTCCTGTGGTGGAAATTAACAAGCTATACTTGATTTAACTGTGGAAACCTATATAAGAATGTTTTTTTCTTTTTGGTTGGGTTGTATAGTCAGAAATTATATAAAGGGTAATCATGGATATAACTTCATGGCATAAAGAATATCAGGTTGGCAACCCTATGCTTGATGTTCAGCATAAGCATTTATTGGACTTAGCCGACAATTTATTTCATTCGAAATCAAAAGCCGATATAGTCGAAAACTTTGTTTTGCTGGATAAATTTACTAGGGAACATTATCGGGATGAAGAAGATTTAATGAAAAAGAGTCAGTATCCTGAATATGAGGCTCACAGAAAAGAGCATGAAATGTTGCTGAGTAAAATGGATGAATTTAATGAAAGAATCAATAAGGAAAACTTGGTTGATGAAGAGATAAGGAGTTTTATCTGTATGTGGTTGCTAGATCATGTCTTTGGGCTGGATGCTGAGTTTGGCAAGTTTTTACAGTCAGTTAAGTGAGAAATTGAATCAGATTGGGTAACTACTCAGCGAATTTGAGACTGAAGGCATAGGGTGTTGATTTATAAGGACGCGTAAATAGCTCCCTGTAAGCTCTGCTGCAACGTCCTGTTGCAGAAGCCTTATAAATCAATACTCTATGCCCACAGAAAAATTTACGCTGAGTAGTTACCAGATTGGCTGTAAATAATTTAATAACTGTTCTGATGGTATACCGGTTTAGCGTGAAAGTTAATAATAATCATAATAGTAAGGGCCATAGCGATAATAAGGATGGTAGATATGATAGGGAGGGTAAGGATGAAAATGCTCGTCGCTTTGTTGGCGAGTTGGCCAGATATGGATATGTTGAAGTTTTAATGATGGGATGCTGATAACTTTCTGGTCAATTTTTTGATCGACTTGTCCAGTTAGAGTGCCAGTCATAGTAAATTCCAGGCCTTCTTTAAAGATTGCGGGGTCTAAAAAATCTTTACTGCTGATGGCAAAACGGCCTTCTGTTTTGCTGTTTATTTCTGGTCTGCCTGAGCGGCTAAGAGGGTAGTACAGTGCATAAATACGGCTGCCATGTTCTTTATTGCTAGCATTTATAATAGTCCCGCCCCATCTTACAGCGGTATTGATATAGCTATTGGGCGAGAGCTGTGCTGCGGTTAATGATATTTCCTGATATGTAGTGCCTCGCATATTATGAGGCAGAGAGGAACAAGCGCTAAGCAGTACGAGAGGTAATATCAGCCATTTCATGATAATTGTCCAGCGACCTAGGGTGTATGGGTGGACAATCAAAGTGGCAAGAAGTTCTACAAAGAGAAAGGGGCTTAACGAGAAGCCCCTGGTAATTCTTTTACATCGAGCTACCGCATTTTCCTTCGCCGCATTTTCCTTCCATGCTTTTGCCATCTTTGCCTTTGGGCATGGGTTTATTTCCGGCGCAGTTACCTTCTGCAGTTTTTTCTTCAGAGCCTTTTTGCATGGCTCCTCCGCATTTTCCTTCGCCGCAAGAACCGCCTTTCATTTTATCAGAACCGTTTTTATCGGCTTCAGCTGTTTGCATATAGCCATTTGATAGTTCGCTGATAGTAAATGGGTTTACTGAGTTATCTAAGCTAATCTCAGCTTGAGCGGTTGATGCGCTTAGACCTGTTGCAAGAGTGCCACCAATAGCAAGTGCTAAGGGTGTTTGGGTTGATTTTTTCATCATTTTTCCTTT
>SPJJ01055238.1_pt1 | contig 18392 bp, 17 predicted proteins | sample 3741741 | NCBI WGS metagenome assembly SPJJ01 (sample SAMN10925908, study PRJNA522277) | cold seep metagenome | isolation source: Elba SIP-enriched marine methane seep metagenome, extraction at timepoint T1 | place: Italy: coast of Elba, Mediterranean Sea | collected 2014-05 | reverse complement strand
TAATCAATTATATTTTGCGCATTTTAGTCTTGTGGTGGTTACCATTACTAATCTTGTTCGGTTTTTTCTTTTATATAGAATTTCAGAATATTATCGATGATATAAAGCGCAAGGAGCTAACAAATGTCACGCTAGGTCGACATGCGTTAAAACAAAGTCTTGGTGAACGTGTTTCTGATCTATTGACCCTCTCCGAACTATTCAGGCTTAATTACAAAGACAATCGGTTTTATGAAAATCAGAATAGCCTGTTCAAGTCTTTTATTCAGAACAAGAACGGCTATGACCATATCCGCTTTATTAATAATAAAGGGGATGAAGTCGTCCGTGTAAACCGGTTGAACGGCAATATCGGCAAAGTCCAGCCAAAGAATCTGCAAAACAAACGCAATAGGTATTACTTTAAAGAAACCTTGTTATTAAACAAAGGTGAAGTTTATATCTCTCCTCTGGACTTGAATATCGAACAAGGACAAATTGAACTGCCGATCAACCCTGTCATTCGCCTGGGAACGCCGGTTTATAATTTAAAAGGCCAAAAACAAGGGGTCTTAATTATCAACCTTCGAGGTAAACATTTAATGTCCGGATTATCGACCACCAGCCGTGAATTAGCTCATTCCCTTATGCTACTCAATCAAGACGGATATTGGTTGTTGCATAACGATCCTGAGAAAACCTGGGGCTTTATGTATGAAAACAATGAACGATTCCAGCATTACTACCCCAAATTGTGGGAACAAGTGATTAATCAGGATCACGGCCAGATTGTGAATAGTCAAGGGATTTTTACTTTTCATTCCATTTACCCAATAATTGAAGCTTATCGGCCGCAGACAAAAATTACTTCCAGCGCGGGAGGTATAGATCAACATGAACGTTTCGTCTGGAAAATACTAACGCATGTCAATCCACAAAAAATCATGGATTTCCAAACAAACGCACTACTGCGTTTCTTTTCTATGGCTATTGCTCTACTTGGCGTCTTACTGATGATTAGTTGGAAGCTGGCTCGTTCGCGTATGCGGCACGATAAAGCGCAATTTGCGCTAGAAGAGTCTTATGCTCATCTAGAGAAAAAAGTATTGGAACGAACACATGATCTCAGCAAAGAAATCGAAACTCGAAAAAAAGCTGAAGAGCAGATGCGACATATGGCCAGTTACGATAATTTAACGGGCATCCCAAACCGCGCGTTGTTTGATGACCGTCTACGTACGGTATTAGCTATAAACAAACGACATAAAAAAAGTGTTGCCCTGATGTTTATCGACTTGGATGGCTTTAAGCTCATCAATGATATACATGGGCACCATGCAGGAGATCAACTACTGATACAGGTTAGCCAACGTTTATCCAAACAGATTCGTGAAAGTGATACTGTGGGTCGTTACGGCGGAGATGAATTTGTCGTGTTACTTAACGAAATAACACATTTAGGTGATGCCGACTTTATTGCTATTGAAATCATTCAAAGTTTGGCTGAACAGTTTTTAATCAATGATTTTGAAGTGAATATTGGCTGTAGCATTGGCATTGCCATTCATCGTGGCGAAGCTATTTCTGTCAAAGAATTTGTAAAGCTTGCAGATAAAGCCATGTACGATGTCAAAAAATCAGGTAAGAACAATTTTAAGCGTGTTTTGGTCTCGACAGAAGATACTGAGGTGTATTTTATTTAAGACAATTTTAAGCTGGATGGGTAGTGTTATAAAAATCTGTGTCAATTCATTAAAATCAAGCTCAGACAGGGTGTAGAGGTCTCCACAGGCATACTCAGTGCTGCAATACGAATCAGTTATTATCAGAACTCAATAAATGGTGTCGACGCCCCCTGGAAAGCCATCATCCCCCTGTCTGGCTGGATGCGATTCATTATTAAGAGCCCCCATTTCGGCTCTATAATCCAACCGCTTCCCAGGGGCGTTCCGAAAACAGACTGATCTACTGCGACCCAGTCTGATAGGGCAGATTTTCCGGTCATTATGGTTAAATAACTCGGCTATTTGCCTCAAATGAGCGAATTATCTGACGCAATCAGTCTTGTTCTCGCTACGATCGCTATTCTCGGACAACCTCCTAGGTTAAAATAATCCGTTTTCCAAAGAGTCACACGTTAATCATGCAAGAAAACACTGCGCATCATATCGCCCACGTACTCATTGAGGCCTTGCCTTATATTCAAAAATTTAAAGATAAAACTGTGGTTATAAAATTTGGTGGCAATGCGATGATTGATGAGGCATTGCAACACAGTTTTGCGCGAGATATTGTTTTAATGAAGTTGGTGGGGCTTAATCCTATTGTGGTGCATGGTGGCGGACCGCAAATTGGCGAAGTGTTGAAGAAAATCGGCAAATCGACTGAGTTTATTGATGGCATGCGGGTGACGGACAGTGAAACCATGGATGTGGTGGAAATGGTGTTGGGCGGGTTAGTCAATAAGCAGATTGTTAACCTGATTAATCAACAGGGTGGTAAGGCGGTGGGATTAACTGGAAAAGACGGTAACTTTATTCATGCGCGGAAAATTAATATTCAAAAAGCCGGGCAGGAGATTAAGGCGTCGGAAATTATAGATTTAGGGCATGTAGGTGAAGTGAGCAGTATCGACCCTTCTGTGGTTGATATGTTGGGCAATAGTGATTTCATTCCGGTTATCGCACCCATTGGTGTTGGAGAGGACGACGGGCATTCCTACAATATCAATGCTGATTTAGTGGCTGGTAAAGTGGCAGAAGTATTAAAGGCAGAAAAGCTATTATTGTTAACCAACACAGCGGGGATTCTGGATAAGCAGGGGCAGTTGTTAACCGGGTTAACGTTGAGTGACATTGACGATTTGATCGCCGATGGTACGATTGCTGGGGGCATGATTCCAAAAACGCGCTGCGCCACGGATGCTTTGAAAGGCGGAGTAAACAGCGTGCATATCATTGATGGCAGGGTTGATCATGCAGTGTTGCTGGAGCTGTTTACTGACCAGGGTGTAGGGACATTATTACTGCGTCGACAGGTCTGAAGCGATAAACCGATTAAAAGAGCGACGAATACTTTTCACTTGATCGCTGGCGCACAATTCAATCCCTACGGTAGATTTACGGCAGCGAATATCAAGAAATAGTTGCTGGCGACCTTGATCCAGGTTCAAACGGGAGACAGATAAGCTGAGGTCATCATCACCCATCGGCGCGGCGCGCATGATTAATTTATCGCTATCTATATCAATTTTGGTGGTTGAATGTTTTGCCACAAATTTGCGGGCACTGTTCCAGGCGTTTTCGCACTCAGGGGCGGCTTTGCAGATATACAAACCCAGTTCATTTGCTGCTTTGGTTTCTGCTGTCTGGCTACTTAATTTTGTCGAGTCTTTTGTTTGCGTGAGAAAAATAAAGCGTTCAATATCTTTTTCAAAGTTTCTTTTGACAAGTAATTTTTTTTCGGTGTGGCGTAGAATTTCTATATCTGAGTAATCAATTTGCTCTTTCGTCGAGGCAATTTCATTAATTAAAGATTTCGATACCTGTCGCCCATTTCGTTCAATATTCGCCGCCTGTTTTTGTTGTTTAGCCAATTGGTTTTGCAGTCTGACTCGATTGCCTTCGGCCACTTTTCTTTGCGCATTAAGTGCTGATAGCTTGCCTTTCAAGGCCATTTTCATATCGTTGATATTTCGAAAAGTGCTTAGCAAAACCTTGTCGTGAGACTTTTGTTTGGTGATGATTTTTTCCTGTTCCCAGCGAAGCTTTTTCAGGCGCTTTTCCAGTTCGATTTGCTCCTGGGTTTTGGCTTCTTCAATAACCTCGACGACGCGAGCATTTTCATTGAGCGCCTCGCGTTTGTGCTGAATTTGGTTTTGAGGTATTTGATCTGAAAACCTGATGTTTCCCTGTTCATCGACCCAGCGATACATTTTTTTCGCATAACTTGTCATAGGTACAAGTATGCTCATGACGAGCACGCTACATAATGTTATTGACGAGAGTTGTTTTTGCATGCACAAACCAGTGAAAAACAGTTTATTGATTGAAATTTCTGGGTGTTGAAAATGTTGTCTACATCCTTGTAACAACTAAGGTTTTATTAAGTGTTTCCCATCAATAATAGCAAGATTATCCAATTAGGCTAGATAATTGCTGTAAAGGTGGAATGACCATCATTTTTGCGACTTGCAATAATAATAATGTGGCTAGTGGAGACAGGTCTATGCCGCCCAAGTCAGGGATTAAACGACGACACAGGTTGAGTAGCGGTTCGGTCAGGCTGTAAAGCACAGAACTGGCCGAGTTGTAACTGGAAGGATCGATCCAGCTGAGGATGGCGCGGGCAAAGATGGCAAAAATAAAGACGTTGAAAAACAACGAAATTAATTGCGTAAATGAAACAAGCAACAAAGCAGGCAAGCTGACAATAAGCCCTTTGATCGCCAGGATAGAAAAATCGGCGGTCATTTGCAGCAACAGGGCTAAAACCAGGGAAGAGGTATCAATTTTGCCGATGGCCGGGATGAACCGTCTCAGCAATTTTAATGGTGGGTGGGTGATTTTTACTAGAAACTGTGAAATTGGATTGTAGAAATCTGCGTTAGTCCATTGCAGGAGAAAACGTAACAAAACCGCCAAAATATACAGCGACAGAATTGAATCAATAATAAAAATTAACGGGTTAGTCATATAGCTAGAATCCATTATTTTCCTCCCAGTTCATTGGACATTTCGATGGATCGATCATGGGCCGCATGCATGGCTTTTGAGACCAATTGTACAAAGCCACTCTGTTGAAAAGTAGTGATTGCCTGTTGTGTCGTGCCGCCGGGTGAGGTAACCCGTTCCCGTAGAGTGACAGGCGCATCATCGGACTCGAGCGCAATTTTTGCTGCACCCAGCGCAGTTTGTTGAACCAGCAGGCGGGATGTGTCGGCACTTAAGCCGAGTTCAACGCCGGCTTTTTCCATTGCTTCCATCATTAAAAAATAATAGGCAGGGCCACTTCCAGAAACGGCGGTGACGGCATCCATTTCCGATTCATTTTCCACCCAGATGCATAAACCAACGGCGCGCAGAATATTTTCCGCTAAATCTTGTTGTGGCGCATCGACCAGAGGGTTGGCATGCAATGCGGTTGCGCCGGATAACACTAAGGCGGGCGTATTGGGCATGCAACGAACGACAGCGGTTTGTTGGCCGAGAAATGCGCTGAGCATTTGCTGGGTAATGCCTGCGGCGATGGATATCACAAGGGGAAGATGTTGTTGTACCGTGCTTTTCATGGGCTCCACAACAACATTCATGACTTGGGGCTTGACGGCGAGTACGATAACATCGCAAGTACTGGCGACGAGGTTATTATCGGAGGTTATGTTGACGCCTAGGCGTTCTGCCAATGAGTTAAGGGCATTCTGGTTTATGTCTGAAACCCATATTTGCGAAGGCGGGTGACCACTTTGCGTCAGGCCGGTAATCAGGCTGGTTGCCATGTTACCGCCGCCAATAAAGCCGATTTTTTTTGTATTCATAATTTTCAGCGTACTTCAAAAAGTAATTGAGTATTCTACCGCAAAGCGGTTTAGCGTAATAAAAATAGCCGATGATTATTGTCCCACATGCTGGGCAGAAAAATGTTTAAAGCGCATGCCGGTGAGCAGCAGGCTGAATACATAAATGAAAAAGGCCAGTCCAATCCAAATCGCCAGATTGAATATACGCTCTTGCGCCGCCCATTCTGCCCACCACTCGTTGTGTACAAAATGATGAATAAAAATAGCCATCACTTCATTTGCCAGAATAATACGCAATATGAACAGTCGCCAATGTTTTCCTGGTTTGTAGATTTTATCTTTGAGTAATTTAGCGAGCAGCAAAGAGGCATTAAAAAATGCGCCCAGAGAAGTTGCCAGCGCTAACCCTGCATGTGCCAGTGGAAAGACAAAGGCAATGTTCATTACCATGTTGGCTATCATGGCATAAATACCAAAACGTACCGGCGTTTTGATATCTTTACGGGAGGTAAACCCTGGAACCAGGATTTTTACCAGGATAAATCCCAGCAACCCCAAAGAATAGGCTTTTAAACTTTTCGAGGACATCAATACATCATCCCATCCAAATTCCCGGTATTGGAAAAGCGTGGCTATCATGGCATCTGATAACATCAGCAGGCCGATGGCAGACGGCGTGCCAATCAGCAGCACCAGACGTAAGCCCCAGTCCAAGGAGCGAGAGAAGGCTTGAGTGTCTTCTGTGGCATGATTGCGTGATAGGCTTGGCAAGATGACAGTGCCAAGGGCAACGCCAAAAACACCCAGCGGAAATTCAACCAGGCGATCCGAATAATACAGCCAGGAAACGCTGCCGGCGACCAGAAAGGAGGCAATTAAAGTGTCTAACAGCAAATTGATTTGCGTAATAGAAACACCAAAAATAGCCGGCAGCATTAACGTCATAATCCGTTTCACGCCGCTGTCATGGAAGCCAAATTCCAGTCTGGGCATGAGTCCCAGTTTTAACAGGGCAGGAAATTGAAATAGTAATTGCACCATGCCCGCAGCAAATACCCCCCAAGCCAACGCGACAATCGGGTTAGGCAATAACGGTGATAACCAGATGGCAGCGGCAATCATGCAAATGTTTAAAAATACCGGGGTGAATGCCGGAATGGCAAAGTGCCCGTGTGAATTTAAAATACCACCTGCAAAGGCAACGCAGGAAATAAAAAACAAGTAAGGAAAGGTAAGGCGCAGCATTTCTACGGCTAAATCATATTGCTTGCCTTCTGCCATGAACCCGGGAGCAAATAGCATAATAAGTATCGGGGCGGCAATGACACCGATAATAGTCACGCCCATCAATATCAGAGCAAGTGTTCCAGCGGTTCGGTTGATAAATTCTTGCAGGGCAACGCGGCTGCCTTTTTCCTTGTAATCGGAAAGAACGGGGACGAATGCCTGGGCAAAAGCGCCCTCTGCAAACAGTCGGCGCATAAAATTGGGTATTTTAAAGGCGACAAAAAATGCATCAGTGGCACCATCTACGCCAAAAATTCGAGCGAAAAGCATATCCCGCATGAATCCGAGAATGCGTGATATCATGGTCATGCTACTGACCACAGCGGTGGATTTGAACAATTGTTTGCTCAAAACGTGCTCCCTCTTGAATTGGTATGGTTTATACAATCTGCATGTGCTAGCAGATTTTAAAGGTTGACAATCATATCATTAATAACGATAATGCGCGGTTCCTAAACATTACTTGAATAGATTTACCATGGCAAATTCTCCACAGGCTAAAAAACGAGCGCGCCAAGCAGAAAAAAACCGTGTACGTAACGCGGGTCAACGTAGTAACTTGCGTACATTTATCAAAAGAGTGCTGGCAGCCGTCAGTGTGGGTGATAAAGAGCAGGCTCAAGCAGCATTTAAAGAAGCGATGCCAGTGATTGATTCTGCAGTAAATAAAGGTCTTATTCATAAAAATAAGGCTGCTCGTAGCAAAAGCCGTTTAAATGCAAAAGTGCGTGCAATGGGGTAAATATTTTTCTTACGCTAAAGAAAAATAGATTTGCTAAAAGCCGTTGATTAGTCAGCGGCTTTTTTGTTTGTCGCTGACAGCCTCTTACATAAGAACCAGGTTGTCTCGATGGATAAGTTCTTCTTCGTCACAATAGCCGATCAATTGTTCAAATAAACGACTGGATTGGCCGGAAATCTTTAAAACTTCTGCGGCACTGTAATTTGTCAGTCCGCGCGCGATCTCTCTTCCTTCGCTATCCAAGCAGCTGACTAAATCGCCGCGAATAAATTCTCCGCTGGAAGCACTGACGCCAACTGCAAGCAAACTTTTACCTGATTTGGTTAGGTGTTTTATTGCGCCATTATCCAAAATCAGAGTGCCTTTTACTTGCAGCTGTCCGGCTAGCCAACGTTTACGGGCAACAAACGGGGCTATATCAGGAATCAGGTAGGTGCCAAGGTTATTGCCTTGGGAGATTTTTGTAATAACGTCTGCTATTTTCCCAGAAACGATGACGGTTGCCGCGCCAGAGCGAGCTGCCAGTCGCGCCGCGCGAATTTTTGTAAACATGCCGCCCCGTCCCAGTCCGCTGCGGCTGGCTCCTGCTACTTTGTCCAGCAGGGCGTCGTTAACATTGGCGCTGGAAATGAGATTTGCATCGGCGGACACGCTTGGGTCTGCGTCATAGAGGCCGGTTTGGTCAGTTAGAATGATAAGCAGTTCGGCTTCAATCAGGTTTGCCACGAGTGCACCCAGTGTATCATTATCACCAAATCTAATTTCGTCAGTCGCGACAGCATCATTTTCGTTAATGACCGGAACAACGTCCAATTGTAACAGCGTTAATAAAGTGCTTCGGGCGTTTAGGTAGCGTTGTCTGTCCGATAGGTCGTCGTGGGTCAGGAGAACTTGGGCAGTTAGAAGTTGGTGATGTTGAAAATTATTTTCAAAATGTCTGATGAGTCCCATTTGTCCTACAGATGCGGCAGCCTGTAATTCGTGGAGTGTTTCCGGGCGCGATGTTAGACCAAGGCGGCTCATGCCTTCGGCGACTGAACCAGATGAGACTAGAACAACATCAATGCCGCGTTGCTTTAGTTGTGCCATTTGCTTAACCCATTGGCTGATTGCAGAAGCGTTCAGTCCTTCGCCACCATTAGTGAGAAGGGAGCTGCCGATTTTTACGACAATGCGTTTGGCATTAACAAATTCAGTCCTGCTCATTTCGTTTTACTTCCTCAAGATGATCCATGATGGCGTAGATCAAACCCTGGGTGCCGCGTTTTTTTAGGGCAGAAATAGTGTAAACCCGTTCTTCCCAATTCAGTTCGGAAATGATCTCCTGGCAACGCTGCTCGGCAATGTCTTCGCTAAGACGATCCAGTTTGTTGAGCACGAGCCAGCGAGGTTTGCTGGCCAGCTCGTCACTCCATTTTTCTACCTCGTGAATAATTTTTTGTGCGGCCTGTGTCGGTGACAGTTCGCTTTCATAGGGTTCTATATCAACGATGTGTAATAGCAGGCCGGTGCGAGACAAATGTTTCAGAAATTGCAGGCCAAGCCCGGCACCTTCCGCAGCGCCTTCAATAACACCGGGGATATCTGCAATAACAAAGCTGCGCAAATCATCAACGCGTACCACGCCCAGGTTGGGGTGTAAGGTGGTAAAGGGATAGTCTGCGACTTTTGGTTTGGCGGATGAAACTGAACGAATCAGGCTGGATTTTCCAGCATTAGGCATGCCTAGTAGGCCAACATCGGCAATGACCTTTAACTCAAGGCGTAACATGCGGTGTTCACCGGAAGAGCCTTTACTGAACTGTTGTGGCGCGCGGTTGACACTGCTTTTAAATCGCGTGTTACCAAGACCGTGAAAACCGCCTTTGGCAACCAATAGTTTTTGCCCTGTTTGGGTTAGATCGCCAATTTTTTCATTGGTATTCGCTTCATACACAATGGTGCCAGGGGGTACTGGAACAATGCAGTCTTCGCCTTTTTTGCCGGTGCAATTGCGCCCCATGCCGTTTTGTCCTCGTTGCGCACGATGAACAGAATGAAAACGGAAGTCAGCCAGGGTGTTGACGTTTTCTTTGGCGAGCAGGTAGACGCTGCCGCCATCGCCGCCATCGCCGCCATCAGGGCCTCCCATTGGGATATATTTTTCTCGGCGAAAGGTGGCGACACCGTTACCCCCATCGCCAGCTTCGACTCTGATTTCAGCTTCGTCTACAAATTTCATGATTCGTAAGGTTGTGATTAATTAGTACTTGAATCTATGACTTTACTGCGGCGTAGGGCGCAAGTGCTTGATTCCAAATTAAAGTCATGGGATCAGGTAGTACAGAAAACGTTTTTAAGTGTTCTCAATAGTTGTTGGCGGTTTGATAAGAGGCAATCCGGAAGCAGAGTCATTTTAATGGATTGTTAAACAAAAAAGCCCCGTCTGCAATAGACGAGGCTTTTAGGTTTGGCCGTTGATGCAGATTTATTCAGCGGTAATGCTGACAAATTTGCGGTTTTTGGGGCCTTTAACTTCAAATGTTACTTTGCCGTCTTTTGTAGCAAACAAGGTGTGATCCTTGCCCATGCCGATATTAGCGCCAGCATGAAATTTAGTGCCGCGTTGACGAACAATAATGTTTCCAGCTTTTACAACTTCGCCGCCAAAACGCTTTACGCCAAGTCGGTTGGCATTGGAATCGCGACCGTTTCGGGTACTACCACCTGCTTTTTTGTGAGCCATCTGATTACTCCTGTTTTAAGCTGTGATGCCTGTGATTTTGACTTCAGTAAAGTACTGACGATGCCCCATTTGTTTCATGTGGTGCTTGCGTCTTTTAAACTTTACGATTTTAACTTTTTTGTGTCTGCCTTGAGAGACAACTTCAGCAGTGACCTTACTGCCTTCTACAAAAGGCTGGCCAATTTTGGTGTCGCTGTCTGATTGAACCAGCAATACCTTGTCAAACTCTACGCTATCACCCGCGCCAAGTTCTAGTTTTTCTATTTTTAAGGTAGCACCTTCTTCTACTCGGTACTGTTTTCCACCTGTTTGAATTACCGCATACATCTGCGTAAGCTCCATCAAGCATAGTCTGTTAAAAGTGAACCGAGAATGATATCTCTAAAATTCAATTGAGTCAATTTGTTTTTTAAAAAAAGGTGTGTCGGCGTTGTCGCAAGATTGACAAATTGTTTTGTTTATCACTAAAATGATGAGTTATTTTAACTCTTAGCGCCCTAGGCGATCAAACCGTTTACATTATAATGGCAGCAAGCGACTTTCAAAACGCCAGTTCCCCTATAGATTTCGATTCAATTAAGGCATTGACAGCAGAAGAATCTAATGCAGTTGATCAGTTGATTCTTGATGAATTAAGTTCAGATGTGGTGCTGATTAATCAAATGGGCCACTATATTATTGGCAGCGGTGGTAAACGCTTGCGACCCATGCTTTTGTTGCTTGCAGCCAAGGCTTTGGGAGACGCGCAGCATAACCACTTAATCCTGGCGGCTGTGATTGAATTTATCCATACTGCGACTTTATTGCATGATGATGTGGTGGATGAATCGGAAATGCGTCGTGGCAAAGACTCAGCTAATGCTGTGTGGGGAAATGCCGCCAGTGTTCTGGTGGGGGATTACCTGTATTCCAGCGCGTTTGAAATGATGGTGCGTACCGGTAATTTGCGGGTGATGGAAGTGTTATCAAAAACCACCACCGCGATTGCAGAAGGTGAGGTATTGCAGTTGCTTAACTGTAATAACCCAGAAACCTCTGAACAGGAATATTTAACCGTTATTGCCCGTAAAACCGCTATTTTATTTAGTGCAGCCACACGTTTGGCGGCGGTTATTTCTGGCGCTGATGAAAAAATAGAAGAAACGCTAGCGACCTATGGGCAGGAGTTAGGCGTTGCCTTCCAATTAATTGATGATGCATTGGATTATAAAGCCGGTAGTGCGGAAGAGTTGGGGAAAAACCTGGGTGATGATTTGGCTGAAGGCAAGCCCACCCTACCGTTGATTTATGCCATAGAAAATGGCTCACAGGCGCAGGCAAAAATTATCATTGATGCCATCAAACAAGGCTCGCGGGAGTCGTTTGTCGAGGTGTTTGATATTGTGCGGGCGACAAATGCCATTGAATATACGGAGAAATGTGCAGAGCAAGCTGCTGAAAATGCAATTTCTGCAATTAACTTGTTACAAGATTCTGCATTTAAAGACGCGTTAGTGCAATTAGCACGTTTTGCTGTCCAACGCGATCATTAAGCCTAGCCCGGTTGTCTCCTAATTCTCTGTCGGGCCCATTTCATTGTGCCAATGACTGTAATTTGTCGGCCAATCCACTGTAGCGTTTTATTCTTTTCTGTAAGGCTTGTTTGAAAATTGACTCTGAGCAGTCCAGAATTAGACGCTGCTTTGCTCGCGTGATGCCTGTATAGATAAGCTCTTTGCTCAGTACTGGGTTGATTTGTTCTGGCAATATCATCAGCACGTGATTAAATTCAGAGCCCTGACTCTTGTGGATGGTCATGGCATAAGCGGGTTCACAAGCGGGCATTTGTCCCGGCAAAATGCGTTTGACCGTTCCTTGTGGGGTTAAAAAAAACACCGAGAGCTGGTTGTCGCGCTCATCATCAGGTAAACAGATACCGATATCACCATTATATAAATGCAAGGAATGGCAGTTTTCGGTGATTAATACTGGTTTTCCCGTATACCATTCAGGTGCTGAACTATGTGGTTTGGCGTGGAGCTGTTGTTCAATCTGGAAATTAATGTCCTGAGTGGAGCGTGCGCCGTGGCGATTGGCGCATAACACACGAAATTGGTTGAATGTCGCAAATAACGTTAGAAAGTCGGCATTGCGCGCAAGCTGCTGCCAATAGGCTTTATAATTTTGTTGAATATAAGATAACGCGGAAGAATGTAATACGCTGACTTCGACGTGATTATCATTCAGGGTGCGCCAGGCAAGGTCGGTATACTGTTCATTCACGGCGCTTGCCAAATGCTTGATCGCTCCCTTAAATCGATGTGTTTTCCTCAATGTGTGCGTGCAAGCGGGTAGAGCATGAATTAAATCTTGCAGAACAATGCCGGATTCTACCGAAGCCAGCTGGTCTTTATCGCCCAGTAATACTAGTCGGCATTGTGGTTTTAACGCATCAACCAATTTGCTCATTAAGGCCAGGTCAATCATTGAGGCTTCGTCAACCACCACAAGGTCAAAGGGCAGTGGGTTATTCTGGTCGTGATGGAAAAATGGCGTCGGTGGTTGAGCGCCGAGCAAATGATGAAGGGTTGAGACCTTTTCGGGAATCGCCTGCAAAACGGTCGTCGTGCAGCGCAGATGTTGTTTGCAAACGTTGATTGATTCCTGCAAACGCATCGCGGCCTTGCCGGTAGGGGCGGCCAGTGCGATATGCAAATGACAATCATGCAATTCTTGTAAAATCGCCAGAATTTTCACCACTGTAGTGGTTTTACCCGTGCCTGGCCCGCCATTGATGATCGACAGCGCAGATGTGGCAGAATTTAATGCCGCCTGCAATTGCCAATCTGTTTCACCCTCAGAGACTGCAAAATAACGCTCGCTTATCGCATGCAGGTTATCGAAAGAAAAGCGTTGACGGCTTAACTGAAATAACTGTTGAGCAAGACGTGATTCATAATTCCAAAAACGCTGGCTGTACAGGCGTTGCTGCTCAATTACAAAAGGCTCGGTGTAAGGTGGGTTGTCTGCAACGAGAGAGGATGCCCGCAGTACTTTGTGTTCTTCGGCATTAATTGGCAGGCAGCTATGCCCGCTCATTTGCATGGCCGACAGACGTTTAATCAGCAGGCAAAAATGCTCGCGCTGCTGGCCTTGTAATGCACTGCGCTGCCCCATAAACTCGGCAAATGCACTATCCAGTCTAGAAAATGAAAGTTCGGGCTGCATGTCAGGTTGGTATCGGCAAAATGGCTTGCTTCCAAAGGATTAGTTTTTCAGCAAATGACAGGCTAGCATGTGCCGGGCTCGTAGAGGGCATGCGCTGAAAAAACAGCGAATTCACAGTGAGTTGAGGTAACACATATTTTTTAAAAACAGTTTCCGCCGTACCGCCATTAAAAAAAACGCGCGACACGTCATGATGCGTATCAAAAAACGAAGCGAAGTCATTCACTATCATAGAATCCTGTTTAATATTGCTGTCCAGACTGCCAGCACGTTGACAGCATTTTAAAACATCCCACACCGCAATGCCGTGCTCAATCAGAAAAGATTGGCGTGCGGCATAATCCAGATCAATTTTGACATCAAATATATTCAACATAAGCGGCCAGAAGGCATTGCGAGGGTGTGCATAATACTGCCCTTTATGTAAAGAAGCCACGCCAGGCATAGAGCCAAGAATTAGCGTATGGGCATTTGTGTTGCTGATTGGCGGGAAGCTGTAAACCGTATTCTCATCGAACATAAAAAGTTGAGTATTCAAGTGCTATAAAAAAATGCGTAAAAAAACCAGAAAAGCTGTGAAATAGTTCATAAGCGGTTCAAGTAAGCCATGAGTTAATAGCTGCAACTGATTAATACCTCACCCACACCAGCGGAGAACACCATGACTGATAACGTAATTGATTTTGAAATCTGGAAGCAACAAAAATCAGTAGAAATCGAACAACAAAAAGCCTCATTGGAAATGGATTTTGAAGTTCAGGATTATAGCCAAATAGAAGAGGTTGCAGAGCAAGAAGATTATGATGAAATGTTGTCAGGGATGCTTATTTGGTAAGTTTGTAGAAGGGGTTATTGCAGCCTAGCAGTTATTGTGCCTCCATCTCTGTCTGAGTTGATATATCCCCAAGTACCTGTAATGGTGTTTCCAGAAATAATGGAAACACCCAGTCCATAAAAGCCGCCTAAGCGCCATTCATAACTGTACTTATTGCCCTCAACCGATCCCTTCATGCTCCCCATTAAATTAGCAAGGGTATACGTTCCTGTCACCTCGCTGCCCTTTTGCTGGAACGTAATTTTAGTTGGGCGTTGTTCACTGCCTTGCGTATTAATACCAATATAAACGCCAGAAAATGTTAGCGGTGCAATAGCGTCAGAAATTATTGTCCTCTTCTTTTCTGACAGTTGGGATGTAGTTGTATCGAAGTAAGTGAAATACGTCCATCCAGCGGCAATGACCACGACCAGGCCTTTTCCCAGAAAAGACAAGACTTTTCGGTTGTTTTCAATCAACAGCCAGTTCCATAATTTATTCATCATAGGCAACCTGGATTTGAAGGGAGTTTAATTATAAAACAAGGAAAATAGGCAAAAACAAAAAAACACTGAAAAAATCCATGTCCAAGGTTTACCTGGATGAAAGCCAAATAGTAAAATTTGCCGCCAACTTATATTATTGGAGCGCAAGCATGGGCAGAGCCTACCAGAACAGAAAAGAATCTATGGCCAAAACTTCAGATATGAAGGCCAAAGTTTATAGCAAATATGGGCGAGTCATTTATATGTGTGCCAAAGAAGGTGGCGTTGACCCAGATGGAAACCTGGCCTTGCGCAGTTTGATTGAAAAAGCCAAAAAAGACCAGGTGCCCAGCCACGTTGTCGACAAGGCGATTAACAAGGCTAAAGGCGGTGATGGCGAGGACTTTGCTGTGGCGCGCTATGAAGGCTTCGGGCCTGGAGGGTGCATGGTGATTGTCGATTGCCTGACGGACAACCCCAACCGCACCTTTGGCGATGTACGCCTGTGTTTCACCAAAACTAAATGCAAAATAGGCTCGGAAGGCACGGTTATGCACAGTTTTGATCATGCCTGCATTTTTGTTTTTGACGCGGATGAAGATGAAGCCCTGGAAGCCTTGCTAATGGCTGATGTAGATGTCACCGACATCGAAAATGACAACGGTAAACTGACCGTCTTCGCCCCACAAAGCGAATATGCCAAAGCCAAATCCGCCCTCACCGCGGCCTTTGCCGACATAAAATTTGATGTCGATGAAATCCAGTTCGTTCCCAAAGGCAGCACTGCAGTGATAGGTGATGATGTAGACATGTTCGATAAATTCATCGCCATGTTGGAAAACCTGGATGACGTGCAGAATATTTATCACGATGCGGAAGTGGCATAAGACAGCTTGCCTCACAAATTTGAGTATATTTTTTGTATTCCGGAGGGGGGATAGAATATTAGTCTGATCCGCGGATATATTGCTTGCTTCTAAATTGAGTCTGCTTAGTAAGTCAGCCCCCGTTTTTCAAAAAACACGGTTGATGACTGAAGATTTGGTCGTGAATTACGGAACAGTAATTTCGCGACTTGCTTCAACAGCACTATGCCCCTGAAAAAGCTCTTTTTACTCGGCGCAAAAAAGATCCTTACCAGGATCAATTGAAGTGGCTACACTAACCCGGACACATAATTTAAGATATCTTAAACCCAATTGAGTATCTATAAATGAAAACGGAAAAGTCCCAAACCTATACACCTGAATTCAGAGAGTCATCAGTCAAGTTGGCTCTGGACTCAGATCAATCTATTAAACAAACAGCAGAAGGTTTAGGTATTAAACCTAGCATATTACACACCTGGATAGGTAAATATACCAGGCCAGTGGAAGGGAATAATAAAAAACAGCGTACCGATGAACATTTGTACGATGAATTAAAAAGTCTCAAAAAAGAATTAGCTCAAGTTAAACAGGAGCGTGATTTATTACGTGTGCCCTTTGGGTAAAAAAGGCCACAGCGTACTTTGCGAGGGAAATAAAGTCGACTGCAAGGATGCAGGAGGTAGAGTAACGCAGGAGCAGTTACCGAGAAGTACGCTTGGATAAAGACGCATTCAGAAGAATTTGCCATTAATGCTCTGTGTGCTTTTATCAAAGTTTCTCGAAGTAGTTATTATGAATGGTTGAATTCGCCCAAAACAGATCGAGAAAAAGAGAATGATCTGTTGATTGAAATGATCAAAATTCTTTTTCATAAAAGACGAGGATCTTATGGTACCCGACGTATTAAAAGAAAGCTGGTTGAGCAAGGTAAATCAGTTAGTCGGCGACGTATTGGTCGGCTATTGAGTCAAGCTGGACTCGCCTGCAAAACCAAGAAAAAATTTAAGGTGACTACAGATTCAAAGCATAACAAACCGATTGCTCCTAACCTATTAAAAAGGGAATTCACGGTATCAAAACCTGATCGCTATTATGTGGGTGACATAACTTATAGTGCGCCCATCCTTCAAAGGTGTCATTGACGATGCTACTGAAGCTTGAGCATGTTTGGAATGCATTGAAATTGTACATGGATGAAAGCAATCAGATGTCCACTTTCTGCTATAAGGAAGTGTGAGCCGAAGCGGCGGTGACCTGCTGTACATTGGTAGGGTGACGTAGCCCGTGGGAAACGGGGTGTGAGGCGAAGTCGTTACGCCAAGATGCATCTCTAGGCTGAGTATTGGAAGGTTGAGGAACACGAACCGATTAAACCGTGTCTATGGGTTGAAATGTCACCATCACCTACACGACTTATCAGGTGATATACAAATTGGAACGAATTACATGTAGGAATTTGTTCTCAAATGTAGATTGTATATGTATGGCAGTCTGCAGGGAGTTATGGAGAGTGTGTAGCTAGGCCATGGCATTTGTATCAACTTGCAGCAAGCAAGGTTAAAGACTGCGATCGGCAACCTAACCAATACAGTTGAGTCCGGCATGTGGACTGGGGAAGGTTTATTGAAATGTTAAGGGAATGTGGCCCCAATGATTAATAGACTGGCGGAGTTCTCGTAGTAGTCTGCGGCAGGGAAAACCTACACCATGGCGAAGGGGAACAGTTTAAGTGGTTTGTTCGGCAGATTACCTGCCCGTAGTGAGGTGAAGACCTTTGATAATCAGTGAAATGCAGAACAAACTAGCCACGTGGTCTTCGGCAGATAAAGAGCGCAAGTTCGATCGTTTGCTGAGGATAATTGTTAATCGGTCATGGTTGCAAGAGGCTGCCCGTGTGACATTAGCATCAAGCGGTGCAAAGACACCGGGAATCGATAGTATAGACAAGCAAGCGATGGAATCTGATCTCCTGTTTCAACTGGAGAAGATTCGTTCTGAGTTGTTGGATGGTAGTTATCAACCACAACCAGCACGACGTGTTTATATCCCAAAAGCCAACGGTAAACAACGACCATTGGGTATTCCGACTCTTCGGGATCGGATTGTACAACGTGCTATGCTGATGGTTATGGAACCTATTTGGGAAAGCGACTTTCACCGTCTTTCTTATGGTTTTCGTCCAGAACGCAGTGTACATCATGCGATCCGCACAATCACATTTCAACTTCAGGATAGTATCAGCACATCAGGTCGCTGGGTCATCGAGGGAGACCTTGCCAGTTACTTTGATACAGTACATCATAAGTTGTTAATGAAATGTGTGAAAATGCGGATTCGTGATGCGCGTTTTCTATCCCTGCTTCGGCGATTCATCAAAGCAGGGCATATCGATAAAGGTCTATTTCGGGCAGCTAGCAAAGGAGTGCCGCAAGGCGGAGTGATCTCGCCACTCTTGTCAAATATCATGCTCAATGAGTTTGATCAATGGCTGGAAGCAAAATATCTTGGCAAGAAGGTTCGGAAGGATCGTTGCTATTGGAATCGCACGGTCAAGTGCGAACGCCCCATTGCCCTTAATGAAAATCGGCAATGGTTACCGGCAGTCACTTACTGTCGATATGCGGATGACTTTGTCATTATCGTAAAAGGAAATAAGGCGCATGCCGAGGTCATTCGCGATGAATGTCGTGAGTTCTTGGAAGGCACCCTGAAATTAACGCTTAACATGGATAAAACCCATATTACGCATGTTAATGACGGCTTTAC
>SPJJ01041584.1_pt1 | contig 18439 bp, 13 predicted proteins | sample 3741741 | NCBI WGS metagenome assembly SPJJ01 (sample SAMN10925908, study PRJNA522277) | cold seep metagenome | isolation source: Elba SIP-enriched marine methane seep metagenome, extraction at timepoint T1 | place: Italy: coast of Elba, Mediterranean Sea | collected 2014-05 | reverse complement strand
ACGGCAAACGCCTGGTCGGCGAAAACGCGCTGGCCAATGGCGACTTCGAGATCATCGTGTCTGGCTACCAAAAAGGTGTCGGTTCCAGTCGCGAGACCGCGGCCCAGTGCGAGTTGTATTCGGGTAGTCGCATGGCCGTCGCCGCCTCGTTCGCGCCGATCCACGCGCGCAACAACATCAACATCGGCCACCTGATGGGCGACCACGATGTTCTCCGCCGGCTGCAGAACGGCGAAGAGATCGCCCTAGACGAGCTGACCCAGGACCTGGATCCGCTCACCAAGCTGATCGTCGACAGCGGCGGCCTGTTCAACTTCTGCGGTCGACTGGCCAAAGATGAAGTCAGCCTGCCCGCCACGGATACCCCTGCCCGCAAGATGACCCTGGCTGAGAAGATCCTGGCCAAGCATCTGTTGCCCGGCCAGGGTGACTACGTCAAACCCGGCGACGCGGTCATGGTCAGCGTGGACGGTGGTTACTCTCACGAGTTCACGTCCGCCCAGGTGCACTTCTTCCTCGAGCAGGCGTACGGCAAGGACTACAAGGTCAAGAACCCATCCAAGTTCGCGGCGTTCGAAGATCACCTGATCTACGCGGACGGCGTGGCCAAGATGGCGCCGTTCTCCCCGAAGATCGGTGTCCTGCGCGAGATGCAGCGGGCGTTTCAGAAGCACACCGGAGTGCGCGACTTCTCCGCTCGGGATGGAGTTTCCCCGGGCATCTGCCATCAGGTGGCTCGGGAACAGATCATCGAGCCCGGCGACTTCATCCAGGCGACCGACAGCCACACATGTATGGGCGGAGCATCCAACGCACTTTCATGGGGCGTCGGAGCGACCGAGTACGCGGCCCTGTTGTACTGGGGGTTCACCCCGCTGGCCGTACCTGAGAGCATTCGCTTCGAGCTCACCGGAAGCTTGCGCGAGGGAGTCACCGCCAAGGATGTCATGCTTCACATCCTCAACACGTACGCCAAGCGCGAAGACACCCTCAATCGCGTGATGGAGTTCGGCGGCGAGGGCCTGTTCGCGCTCAGCCCCGATGAGCGGGCGACCCTGGCCAATATGGCGACCGAGTGCACGGCCCGCGGCGCGGTCATGGAATGCGATCAGCAGATGCTGCAATGGATGGCCGAGCGGCGCGACGGAGTAGACGTGGCCGACCTGGAAAAACGGGTAGTGTCTCCCGACGAGGGTGCTCACTACGACGGTGGCGTACACAAGATTCACCTGGACGAGATCCCACCGATGCTCGCCACCCCGGGAGACCCGGACCGGGGCATCGCTTCGGATCCCAAGAACGGGGCGCGCATCGACGAGGTGGGTGATATCGCCATCGACATCGCCTATGGCGGCTCCTGCACCGCGGGCAAACGCGACGATATCGATTTTTACGCCCAGGTCATGAAGGACGCCGACGACGCCGGGCGCCGAGTTGCCGATAGCGTCAAGTTTTACATACAGTTCGGCTCGGCTGAAGTTGCAGCCTACGCCCGTAACAAGGGTTACATCGACCTATTTCACCGTACAGGGGTGGAGATCATCGACCCGGGCTGCGGGGCCTGTATCGGCTGCGGACCGGGGGTCTCGGTGAAGCCGGATCAGGTGTCCGTATCCGCCATCAATCGCAACTACAAAGGACGCTCTGGGCCAGGTAAACTCTATCTTGCGTCCCCACTGACCGTGGCGGCGTCCGCCGTAGAGGGTAAGATCGTAGAGTACCGAAGCGGTATGTTTCGAACCGACTGAAGAACCACGGCAGGGTCAGATATCTGACCTCAGCAGACGCGAAGAATTGACTAGGGGGAACCGTGCGCTGGTGGCGCAGTTTCAAGGATAAGATCTCCGGATCATCGGGGGACGGCGACGATGTCGTCGGTCCGCGCCGCCGGAAGTCTGCGCGCTACGGGTACCGCGTCAACATCGCGGCCAAGTGCTCGTCGTGGCCGCGCTTCCTCGAGCTGTTCACCGGAGACGTCAGCCAGGGTGGTCTGTTCGTGCCTACCACCAGCGAGGCCGAGGTCGGCGAAGGCGTCAAGGTCGAGCTGGGCTTGCCCGATGGCAGCAGCTTCGCCGCCACTGGTATCGTCGTCAACTGCGTGAACGCAGCGGCGGCGCAACAGACCGGCCGGCCCCAGGGTATCGGAATCCGGCTCAACCCGCCGGAGGACGCAGACAAGCAACGCTTCGATGAGCTATTGGCGATCGCTCGGGCAGACCAACCGGTACCCGAAGCCGTTCCCCAAGAGATCGAGGACGCGATCACCAAGACCGGCTCGGTGAGACTGTCGGCGGTGCACAAGGCCGCTCAGATGGGCGCCATGCTGCCAGAATCCGCGGCCAAGCCGGTCGCACCCAAAGTGCGCTTCGCGACCGAGAGCCCTGAGCCCCGCGAACAGTCCAAGCCGAGCCTGCGCCAGCTGACCCCAGCCGTTCACACCTCCGAGCCCAAAGGCCGCATCGTGGGCGTCGACCTCGGCACCACGTACACCTCCATCGCCACCGTCATCGGCAAGAAGGTGTCGATCCTGCACCATGCGAACGGCGGCCGGTCGTCGCCTTCGGTGGTGTCCTTCGACAAGGACGGCAGCTTCATCGTCGGCGCAGAAGCCAGAGAGCGGGTAGCCACGGACCCGGCGCACACGGTGGTGTCACCGAAACGCCTACTCGGTCGGGACTTTCAGGACCGAGAAGTGCAGACGTTCCTGAACCAGGTGCCCTACCGCAATTTTGCCGGGCCCGACGGCCAAACCGTCATCGAGATCTGGGGCCAGCAGTACCCGATCACACAAGTGTGCTCATTTTTGCTCAACAACGCCCGTCAGGTCGCGGAGACTGAGCTGGGCGAGCCGGTGACCCACGCGGTCGTGTCGGTTCCCATCAGCTTCGACAAAGCACGCGTGTCGTCGATTCGCCGAGCGGCGCAGATGGCACAGCTGGAGCTCGCGGCGATCATCGACGAGCCCAGCGCGGCCGCCCTGGCCAACCGGTTCGACCCGAACTTCGGCGGCACCGTGGGCGTCTACGACTTCGGCGGCGGAACCTTCGATTTCTCGATTGTGGACGTATCCCAGGGCGACTTCCGCGTCCTCGCCACCTCTGGTGACACCTGGCTAGGCGGCGACGACTTCGACCAGGTCCTCGCCGAGGCAGCAGCGAATCAATTCTGGCGCCAGCACAAGGTGGACCTGCGCAAGCAGGCGGTGGAGTGGCAAAAGCTACTGTTCGCCTGCGAGCGAGCCAAGCGCGTGCTGTCCCAGGAAGACTCGGCCATCATCAAGGTACCCAACGTGCTGCGTACCGCCGAAGGCATGGTCAACCTGAAGCTCAGTCTGGATCGCAAGACGTTCCGCCGGGCGTCGGCGGCCATCGTGGAACGCTCCCTGTCCGTGTGCAAAGACGCCCTGCGCCTGGTCAAGATGCAGCCAAACGAGCTCACAGCGGTCTACTTGAGCGGCGGTACGACGTATATCCCGGTCGTGCGCGAAGCGATCGCCGAGTACTTCAACATCCCGATTCGTACCGGCGTGCCTCCAGAGCACGCCGTTTGCCTGGGCGCGGCCATTCACGCCGCCCAGCTGCAGTATCGCGGCGCCGCCACCCTGGCGTCTCGGTAACCGCTAGCCGCGCAATTTCCGACGGTTCCAAGTCGGCAGGGTTTCGCGGCCAGAACCGCGATTCGAGGGTCGATGCGGTTTGACGTGGCTGATTTGGGCTCCTACGCTTCATTGTTATGGAACGATTCAACACCGGTCGTCTGGCACTCGCGGTGGCGCTCGTATTCGCCCTGCCGGCGTGCCCGAAATCCCCGGGTCCGCCCAAGGGGAAAGACCTGCCCAAGCTCAACCCCGACGCCGGCGTCAAGAAGGTCAAGCCCGACGACCTGGCGCTGCCGAAGGTTCCCGCCGCGGTGGCGCTCAATCACGTCAAACCGATGGACGGTCACGACCCATCGGCCAAGTCCCCGTTGCTCGGCTACATGGCCCAGGAAAACGCGCGTTGGATGGCCGGCCTGCGGGCCAAACGCCTGCCCGCGTACTACCTGGCGTATGAGGTCATCGACAGCCGCCGGGTGATCCTCGAAGCCGAGGGTGGCGCCGTGGTCACCGATAGCGACGAAACCGACCGCTACATGGATGTGGAAGTTCGGGTCGGCTCACCGCGGCTGGACAACCGCCGCCCGCTCAACAACCCGCAACAGGATCAGGTCAAACAGACCATGCTGCGACGGACCCGGGCTCCCCTGGGCACGGACAAGCTGGCCATTCAAAACGCGTTCTGGATCGAAACCGACCGCCGATTCCGCGAGGCGGTGCTGCAGTACAAGATGGTGCGCGTCGATCAGAACATCGCGCGGAGCAAGACCAACGAAGCCGACTTCGTGATGGAGAAAAAAGAGGTCTACATCCAGAAGCCGGCGACGCTCAAGTACGACAAGAAGCTATGGATCCGCCGCATGCGCGCGTGTTCCAAGGCGGCCCAGATGTGGCGAAATTCCAAGGGCAATCGCGGCGTAGCTACCCGCGCCAGCTGCCGGGTGGACTTCGAGCTGACCACCAAGTACTTCGTCAACTCGGAAGGTAGCCAGCTGCAGATGAGTTGGACGACGTCGCGCATCGTGGTCAGCGTCGGCGTCAAAGCCCAGGACGGTATGCCGCTAGGTCGGTCCGAACAGCGCTTCGCGCGTACCCCCGGCAAGCTACCCGGCGCCAAGACCATCGCGAAAATGATCGACACCGTGTCGCGCGACCTCACCGCACTTCACGACGCGCCGGTGGTGGATCCCTATGTCGGTCCTGCAATCCTCGAAGGCCGCGCCGCTGGCGTGTTCTTCCACGAAGTGTTCGGCCATCGCATCGAGGGCCACCGCCAAAAGGGCAACATCAGCGGCCGCACGTTCTCGACATTCGTCGGCAAGTTGATCATGCCCAAGTGGATCAAGGTCTACGACGACCCGACGGTGAACACGCTCAACGGCACCACGCTCAACGGATTCTACCGATTCGACGACGAGGGCGTGCGCGCCCAGCGAGCCACCCTGGTCGACAACGGCATCCTGCGCGGCTTCGTCATGGGCCGCAATCCGATCAAGGGATTCGCCAAATCCAACGGCCACGGCCGCAAATCGCCGGGCCGTGAAAGCGTGAGTCGCCAGGGCAACCTGGTGGTCGAAGCGGCGCGCTCGGTGCCCAACAAGAAGCTGTACGCGCAACTAATCGCCGAAGTGAAACGCCAGAAAAAGCCGTTTGGCATGGTGTTTACCGACATCAGCGGTGGCTTCACCAACACCAGCCGGTTCGCGCCCCAGGCGTTCAAGGTCAACCCGGTCATGGCGTACAGGGTGTATCCGAGCGGCAAAAAGGAGCTGGTCCGCGGTGTCGACATCGTCGGTACCCCGCTCGCGGCCCTGGGCTCGATCATGAGCGCCAGCCGCAAGGTCGAAACCTTCAACGGCATGTGCGGCGCCGAGAGTGGCTGGGTCCCCGTCTCCGCCTCGGCTCCCAGCCTGCTGTTGCGCCAGCTCGAGGTCGAGCGCGGCTTCAAACCCAACAACCGGTCTCCAATCCTGAGTCCGCCGTCGTCTGTTCGTTCAGGAGGTGCCCGATGAGCCGTCTGACTACCGGTGTCGCAATCGCCTTCGTAAGCGCCGCGCTGCTGCTGCCAGCGCAGCCGTCCAACGCTCGGCCCAAGGCCGACTCGAGCACGGTGTCCAAGGCCGTCAACAAGCAGATCCTCGACGCGGTGACCAAAGAGCTCAAACGCGCGATGGCCAACCTGCGGGTCAAGGACAAGGACGCCCCCCGGCCCTACTTCATCGGCTACAAGCTCACCGAAGTCGAGGTCAACGACGCCGTGGCAAGTCTCGGTGCAGTGGTCGGCCGCAAAGAGCGCCACTTCGTCAGCCTCGAAGCTCACGTGCATGTCGGCAACTACAAACTCGACAACTCCAACTTCGCCGTGGCCAGTCGCGAGAGCCTCGACGGCATCGTCAGCATTCAGTTGCCCCTGGAAGGCACGCCGCGAATCGCTCGCCGGCGCGCCTGGCTGGCCACCGACGCCGCCTACAAAGAAGCCCTCGAGCAGCTCACGGCCAAAAAGGAAGCCCGGCGCAGCAGCACCGGCACCCCGATTGATAGCTACTCCAAGGCGCCGCCGGTCAAAGCGGACAAGCCCGTATTGGTGCCCAAGCTGGCGACTGCCGACCAGCTCAAGGCCCGGGCCCAGAAGCTGTCGCGGGTGTTCCGCGGCATGAAGCACCTGCGCGAGTCGCGGGTCGCGTTCACAAGCTTTCTCGAGCGCCGCTGGTACATCAACAGCGAGGGCGCCCGCTCCCACGACACGCGTCGCGTCAGCGGCTTGGTGATCGTCGCCAGCACCCAGGCGAAAGACGGACAAGAGCTGGCCCTGTACTACTCGCGCTACGGCCTCACCGAAAAGGACCTGCCCAGTGACAAGGTTCTGATCGCCGAAGCCAAGAAGCTATCCACCCGGCTCAAGCAGTTGCGCAACGCCAAGCTCATGGGCAGCTACACCGGGCCCGTGTTGTTCGAGGGCACCGCGGCAGCGCAGATCACTCGCCACACCCTGGCACCGCACCTGGGCGGCACCCCGGTCCCCGGTGGGCTCAACCGGCTGCAGGCCAAACGCTTCGGCGGCGCGTTCGCCGATCGCATCGGTCAGCGCATCACGACCAACGCTCTGAGCTTGGTCGACGACCCAACTCGGGCCAAGCTCGGCAAGCGCCGGCTCATCGGCAGCTTCAAGCTCGACGACGAGGGCACCCGCTCCAAGAAGGTCCAGGTGGTCAAGAACGGGTTCCTCAAGACCCTGCTCACCAGCCGCACTCCGTCGAAGAACATCAAGACCAGCAATGGCCACGCCCGCCGCCAGGCCCCCGGTGGCGGTTTTCACGGCAGCGCGACGAACCTGATCATGACCAGCCGGGGTGGCCTCACCCGTGCGGCGCTCAAGCGCAAACTGCTGGCGAAGGTGAAACGAGAAGGACTCAAGTTCGGCATGATCATCCGCCGGCTCGATGACGCGGCGGTGACCTCCGCCCCAGAGCTCGCCCGTCTACAGTTGATCCAGATGCTCCGCCAGAGCGATCAGGACGCGCCGCCGCCGGCCAGCCTGGCCTACAAGGTCTATCCCAACGGCAAAGAGGAGCTGGTGCGAGGCGCGGAGCTCAAGCCGGTGGACCTGGCCCAGTGGAAACGCATCATGGCGACCAGTCGCCAGCGCACCCTCTACAACTTCCTGGCTTCTACCGAGAGTCACGTCGAGCACAAGATTCGCGGCGTGGACCAGGGCTTCGTACCGTCGGCAGGCGTGGAAAGCGCCATCGTCGCCCCTGACCTGCTGTTCGAGGAGCTCGGCGTTACCCGCACCAAGACCGGGTTCCGCCAGGCGCCAGCGATTCCCCGCCCCACCCCGTGAATCTCCACGCAACCGAACCGCGGAGTCGGGCCAACGGGCCCGGCGTGCGCTTCGTCATCTGGTTTCAAGGCTGTAGCCTGGGCTGCCCCGGTTGCTACAACCCCAACACTCACAGCGCCGAAACCAACGAGCGGACACAGGTCGCTGACCTGGTGGCCCGAATCGCGGCCACCGACGGCATCGACGGTGTGACCATTAGCGGCGGCGAGCCGTTCGAGCAGCCCGACGCGTTGCTCGCCCTGGTGAAACGCCTGCGCGAGACCACCTCGCTGTCAATCCTGGTGTTCTCTGGGTTCGCGCGCGCGGAGATCGAGACCATGGCCACCGGGCCGGAGACTCTGGATCACATCGACGTGCTCATCGACGGTCGCTACGTGGCCGGCGATCGAGTCGCGACCAATCTGCGCGGCTCGGCCAATCAAACGATTCACCTGCTGACGTCTCGCTACAGCGAGGCCGATGTCACCGCGACCCCAGAGGCCGAGATTCGCATCGATGCCGCCGGTCGCATCCACCTCACCGGCGTCGCCCCGCTAGTCATCAAAGACTAAGACCAGGGTTACCCCGACCGGAGCCTCAAGTAGGGGCGGGGCTTTCCCCAAGCGCAGTCGCAGGTAGAGGCGGGGGTTATCCCTGCCCGCACAGGCCATCGCTAGATTCCCAGCGCCGGACCGTTGGGCTCGGTGTTCGCATCCAGCGACTGCACCAACACCTGAATGGTATCGATGTCGCGCACCATCAGCTTCTTGACGTTCTTCTGACGTTTTTTGATCTTGGTGACCAGGCGATACTCGCGCAAGTCGAATGGATACTTGCGTTCGCGAACCTGCAATGCGACCTCCGGATAGCCAACCGCAGCGGCGTCCGCGAGCACCGCGCGCAGAGTACGCACCCGGTCCTTGGGCCGCAGATACACGCCGAGGGGCTCAGTGGGTGTGTCGCTGCGCGCGATCGCATCGCGCCATTTTCCCGCCCGGGTCGTCTGACCTCGGAACGTGGCGTCACCGTCGAGCTCGATCGCCAACACCGGCACCTTGCTCCAGACTCGAGCGCTCTTGCCAGCGAACGGCCACGACCGAGGATGGGCATCGTCTTCGACGTTGCCGGCGCGCCCACTCATGATGCGATCGTACTTGTCGTACTCGCCGAGATTGCGCTTGTACTTGGGATCCTGCGAGCACACATCGCACACGGTGTAGGCATCGCGTGCGCGCTTCTTCATGTTCTCCCAGGCCAACGCCGCCAATAACACCGGGCGGTACTCGGCCACCGCGTATTTGCACTCCAGGGCCAGAGCATCGGCGCAAATCCGCTCCACGAACTTGGCCGCGGTCTCGCCTTTGTTGGGTTCGACCTTCAACGCAGTCGGCCACACCGTGAGCGCCAACACCTCCTGCTGTTCGAGCGGTGTCTTGTCGATGGCGCTTTTCATCGGCCCAAGCGCCATGAACGCCAAAGCGCGCTCGGCTTCCATGCGAACCGACTCGCTGAACTCCGGCCACAGCTCCTTGGCGCGCAGGGCGAACGTGCGGAACGCCTTGGGTGTCTTGCCGGCCTCCCCGGCCCTGGCAGCAGCGACCAGATCGGCGCGCCGATAGTCGTTGGGCTGGTCCGGGTTCTCCTCGGCGACCTTGACCCTCTCCTTGCCACAGCCGCTCGCCAGCATCATCGCAATAGCGATGACCAGCAGCGACGACAGCCGGCTAAACGGCCAGCTTCGACAGCTTGCGCAGCGTCGGCGGATCGATGAATACGAAAACAGCATCGCCAAAACTGACATACGCTCCGGACCAGATGGGCGCGGGCACTCCGGGTACCAAAGGCTCGCCATTGATGTACGAGCCGTTGCGGGAATTCTCGTCCACGATGTAGTACTCGCCCAGTGACCGGTCGAACACGACCGACGCGTGCACTTTGCTGACCGAGTCGTTCTCGACACGAACGTCGCAACGCCGGCTGCGGCCAATGGTTACCGGCGTATCCAATCCCGCGGACAGGGTGTTGGGCCCGAGCACCAAGAACGAGTGACTCGCGTACTCGCGACCGTACTGCTCGGCCCAGTCCAAGGGCTTACGCAGGGTCATCGTGCGATCGATCGTCGAGTCAGGCGTAATACGTGTACCCGGCTCCACCTCAATGAGGATCGGCTTGTACAATGTGTAGCCCTTGCGCAACTCGACCAATAGGTCGCGAAGGGTCGTCGCTTTGGGCTGGTCCGTATCCACCACGAGCCTTGAGGGGAAAACCTCAGTCTGAGCAGGGTACCACGGCCGCGTCGAGGCATGCAGCTAGCTGGGCGCGATCTACTCCACGGCCGATCGCCACGATTCTGGCCGCTGGCGCGGACTGAGACGGTGAAATGCCGATGGGTTCACGAGATACGCGAGCGCCGACACGATGGAAGGCGATGAGGTGAGGCTCCTCACTGCCTGTGCTGCCGTCGACGACGGTGGCAATCCCTTTAATACGAATGTAATTTGCCGGCAATTCTTCAAGACACCCCGCCAACTCCTCGAAATCTAAAGTGCGCGAAATCGCCAGCGAGATCGACTCGAAGTGGTGGTGCGCTTGTTCGGGAGTTTTCTCACCGAGCTTGGCTAGCACATCCGCGGAGTCGCGATCCGGGTCATCGAGCAGTTGCCACAGCACGTCCGCAATTTGCCCTGGTGTGCCATCCACAATGGGGGCCACCTCGTTGACCGAGCGCAGATGCTCGACGAGCGAGGCCGGCACCATCCCGCCGTCTACGAGATCCAGCTTACTAACCACGAGCACGTCAGCATACTCGACCTGGGCGTCGACCGACGGGCTCAGGGGGCGATGGGTCTCGTGCTCTACCGCGTCGACAACCGTGAGCACCGCAGCCAGCCGCAAACGATTGCTCAACGGCTCGCGCGCCAGCGTCCACGAGATCGGCAAGGGCTCGGCGATGCCCGTGGTTTCAATCACGATGAGCGCCACGTCCGGTTGGTTGTCCAGCAACTCGGTAAGCGTCGTGTCCAGGTCCTCGTTGAGCACACAACAGATGCAGCCGCCAGGCAGCTCCACCTGTCGGGTCATCTCGGACGGCAACAGGTCGCCATCGATTCCGATGTCGCCAAACTCGTTGACGATGATGGCCATGGGCCGACTGGTATCAGCCCGGCGCTCCAACAAGTGGTTGAGCAGAGTGGTCTTACCACTGCCCAAAAAGCCGGTTAACAATACAACGGGGACCATTACTTCACCCACACCGAATGGATCGCCTTGAGCAAGCCACCGAGCACTCGTGGCTCGTGGTAGTTGCTGCCGACCTGGCTACCGCCCAACTTGGCAGCTCTCGCCTCGGACTGAGCCCGGCGCGCGGCGTCCCTGAGCTGTTCCATTTCCTTCTTCTGGGCATGTTCCAGGCCACCGTCTAGCACGAACCTGACCGCTCGTGGAAGCTCGTCGCGATCGAACCAGGTGCCGTGGTCCTTGCACACATCCACGATGATGCCGGAACGGCGTCCGAAGTTGATGCGGTTCATCATCGCGCTGCAGTCCGGGCACGGCACGTACATGCGCCCGCTCTGGGCCTGGACCGGTTCGGATTTGGCAGGTTAGGTGACGCCCGCCAGCAAGATTCCCTCGAGGGGCTCACGCTCTTTCAGTACCCTCTGGAGCACGCACGCGTCGACGAACACGCCGTGGCAATCCGGGCATTCGTCGAGTAGCACTCCCTCGACCAATCGAGCGACCAGCATCACGTCGGACTCGCAACGTGGGCAGTCGCGCCGCGCCGCCGTACCGTCGGCGTTGGCCTCCGCAGGCACTACCGATTGAGCGCCGCACTGATCGCAATGGTGCGAGCCGTGAAAGATGCGCGCAAAGCAACGCGGGCACGCTTTGACCAACAACTGCACGCCGCAGTATTCGCACGCGTGGTTCGTCGCTGCCACGTCGCCGCCGCACTTGGGGCACGACAGCATGCGCGCCTGTGTCGAAGGTTGAGGCAACTCGAACACCGTCTGGCAACGACAACGTGCCAACGTGCCCGGCGGCCGCCCGGTCACGTCATAGCGCAGCTGGCAGCCCGGACACTCGACGATCACTCGTGAACCTTAGCCCGGCCCGCTCACTTTGCCCAGCTCAGGTAGTTGCGGATCATCCGCAGTCCCTGGGTAATCTGGGCAGGTACCCGGCCCTTGCGTTTGAGCAGCGCTTCAAGACCGGCCACGCATTTGGGGCAAGGTCTGGGCGACGTGTGCACAAGGGCATACAGGAGCTGTTGGTGCACCGCTATGCGGGCAGTCGCGAGCAAACGCAGCAACGTGGTCAACGGCACCGCCTGCTTGCGGCGCAGCTTGACGACGTCGGTCAACGCGCGCACATCGATGAACGGTTTGATCTGGGCTACCTGTTTGGCGGTGAGCGAGATGCCCTTGAGCTTGGAGATGCGTTCGTGGAGCTGTTTGGGTAGCGACTCGACCTGGATCAAGTAGCAGCCGCTGTCCTTGCCGCACAATGCGCCCACCGAGGCGACGGCTGCCGCCGCCTTGCTGACCTTCTTCTTCGCCGGCAATGCACGCAGCAACCGGGCAAGGCCGCCTGCGTCCCGAACCAACTGGGCGCAGGAGAGCGATAGAATATTGCGCAGCACCGGATCCTTTTCACGGCTGAGCCACGCGAGCAAGGTGGGTAACTGTTTGGCGCCCGGGGCCAACACCCCGTAGGCGCCGATCGCGTTGACCCGATCCTGCTTCTTTCGCTTGGCATCCCGGGCGTAGGCAAGCACTGCCTTGGCCGCCGTCGGGTCGGCGATCTGGGTCAAGGCGATGAATACCGCCTCATGGTGAATGCCAGGCTGCTCCAGAGACTTGATCAGGTGCGGCACTGCCTTGGCGTAGTACACGTCGCCGAGCATCAGCGCCGCTTGGCGCATCATCGCCGGGCGGGGCATCTTCGCCTTCTTAGCCAGCTCGTTGATCTGAGAGTCCACCCCGCCAAAGATGGCCATCATCTTCGGAACGACCGTAGGGCCCATCGCCACGAGGGCCTCGCGCACCGATGGGAAGGCCTTCGACGACAGATACATCGTTCGTGCTAGCGGCTCGAGGGCGCGTTTGTCCCCGAGCTTGCCGAGCCCACGCGCCGCGGCGGCCGCTACCCGCGCCGACTTGGCCTTGCTGCCGTAGTCGAGTGCCGTGACCAGCGCCTTGTAGCTTTTGTCCCCGGGGCGATCGGCGAGCGCCAGACACGCGATCACCGTCGCTCGGGTCGCGTAGGCGAACTTGGCTTCGTGGGTACACACGTCGATGAACGCTTTGTGCACCGTTGGTGTCTTCACACCCTTGATCGCGCGCAATGCGTGCACCGCCTGATCAACGGTTTTGGTCGGCGGTTTGGTCACCCGCGCCGAGGTGGCGAGCTGGGTGAGAAACGGCAACGCCGCTGCATGCACATCGCCTGTCGTGCGGTTGCGGGCGATGGTGATGATGGCGCGGAGAAACTGACCATCGGCACTGCGTTTCTTCCAGCCCGCGATCAGCGGCGCGATCGCGGCCGGGTTCTTGAGCTTCTCGAGTTCGGTGAGCGCCTTGCCCACCTCGGTCTTCGAGTCGAGCTTGACCACCCAGCCGCGTACGTCGGCCGGCAAATCGGCGTAGTCCTTCGAGTTGTTGTCGTAGCCGGTGTCTTCGGACTTGCCTTTGCCCTTGCAGGCGGCCAGAGCGACGACCAAGGAGAGCGTGACGATGCCGGCGAACCGCATGCTTTGTTCTATCACTGGTGGCCTCCGAGGAGAAAGCCCACAGGGGTCGGCTACTTGTTGGTCTTGGGCTTGTTGCCGGGTTGGCCGGGCTCGGTCGGCTCACCGCCGGCTTTGGCCTTGGCGCGTTTGGCTCGCTTGGCCGCCTCTTTGGCCTCTTTGGCTTTGCGCTTGCGGTACTTCTTGGTCACGATGATGCGCGGGGCGCTCTGGGCCTTCATCAGCCACATGCCGTCGATCTTGCGCCAGAACGGCGCGACCCGAAGGGTGTAACGGGTGCCGCGTTCCAGTCTCCAGCGCTCGTCCGGGGCGAGCAGGTTCTGACCGCCGTAAGGCTCCCGATGACCGGGCAGGATCAGCAAGCCTTCGGAACGCCAGCCAGTGCGATTGGCGATCCTGTAGCCATCGCCCAGGCGTACCGGGCCGCGCACGACCTCGAACACGATCTCGCCGCCTTCTTGCGGCACGACCTTGTCGACCCACACCGCTTTGCGCGGCCGCTTTTCGATCTCGATGATCTGATGCCCCGGCACGCTCTCGAACGCACGGCGCAGCTTCTTGGGTTTGAGCCGAGCGACTCGCGCCGGTTTCCAGAACCAGCGTTTGTCCTCATCCACGTGCCAGCTGCCCAGCACGAGCAGGCGATCACCCACCTTGACCGGGGCGCCCTCGGGGAACGCCACCCGGATGCCGAGGGAACCACCGCCCTCTACTTCGTCGATCAACCAGGTATAGCCGTCGATACGCTCGCCGAGCCGGCCCCACACCGCGCCAGCCTTCTGACGCCGCGCCAGGTATTTTCCGCGATTGATTACCGTGTGCCACACCCGTACCGCACCCAGCCGGCCCAGCGCGGCGGTCTCGTCGCCGTCGTCGGCGAATGGTTCGACCTTCATCGGCGGCATCGCATCCACCTGTGGTGGCGCGGCCTTGGCGACCCCGGCGTCGCGAGGTTTCAACGCTGTCGTGGGCTTAGGCCCGGACTGCGCCTGCTCGTCTTTCTTGTTGGAGCCACAGGCCGCCAACGACAGGGCGAATGCGATTAGCGCGGTGCGTTGATACATCGTCATGAGCGCTAGCCGACTCTTAACACAGGTATGGCGGGGTGGGCCACTTACCGCTAGGATGCGCCCGTGAGGGGCATTTGCGCTGGCATTCTAGTGGCTGCGTTGGTCTGCGCGTGCGGAGACGACGACGCCGGTACACCACCACCGCCGAGCATCGAGGCCGGTGATGTGGTCATCGAGACCGACCCGTTGCGCCTGGTACTGACCACGGCCGACGGCGACAGCTTCGAGGTCGACAACTTCATCGAAGTCGCCACGGTGTCGCTGTTCGACGACGGCCGCTATTACGACCCGCGGGACCCGGTGGACTCGCCGTGGACTTGGAGCGTCGCGACCAAGGCCGACAGCTACGACGAAGCCAGTGGAATGCTGACCCTCGACAACGGTGTCAAGTTGGGGCTGACCGGCGGGCCGGTGTCGGGAACGCAGACCATCATCGTCGACGCCAGCGACGTGGAAGATGCGGTACTGGTTCGCGGCGTGTTCCCGCGCAACCCGGATGAGCCGATCTATGGCTTCGGCGAGAACTTCGCCTCCGCCGAAGCGGGTGGGTCAGTGCGCGAGATGCAGTTCAGGGTCGACCTGGACAGTGAATCGTCGCTCAACGAAGCCCATGTACCGGTGCCCCTGGGTCTGTGGCCGGCTCGCGGTGTCGGCCTGTTCGTGGAGGACCCGCGCGCAGGCGCGTTCGATGTCGGTGCCAGCCGCACCGACCGAGTCCTCGGTACGTTTACGGTGCCAGCGCGCGGCCCGTTCAACATGCATCTGTACGCGGTCGACCAACCGATGGCGCTGCTTCACAAGTACGTGGAGATGACCGCGGCACCGGCGTTGCCGCCGATGTGGTCGTTCGCCCCGCAGCAGTGGCGCAATGAACACGACAACAGCGCTCAGGTGCTCGAAGACGCCAACGCCATGCGCGCCAACGGCATTCCGGGCAGCACGATCTGGATCGACAATCCGTGGCAGGTCGCCTACAACGACTTCACGTTCGAGGAGAGTCGATTCGACAATCCCCAGCAACTCATCGACGATCTCACCGCTCTGGGCTACCGAGTGTTGGTGTGGTCGACCCCGTACGTAAACCGCAACGGGCCCACCGAGAGCGATTTCGACACAGCCCGCGACGCCGGCCACCTGGTCACCGACGACGTTGGACAGCCGTTGGTGTTCCCATGGCAAGACGGCCCCGGCGCCCTGGTGGACTTCACCGCGCCCGGCGCGACCGCGTGGTGGCGCGAGCGCATCGCCCGGGTTACCAGTATGGGCATCGATGGCTTCAAGCTCGACTTCGGCGAAGACATCCTGCCCGAAATCGGCGAGCGCTTGATGCCGGTGAAGACCTTCGCCGGCGACGCCCAGGTGATGCACGAGCAATACACGAAGTACTACCACGAGGCCTACTTCGGCGCGTTGCCCGCGGGTGATGCGTTCTTGATCACCCGCGCCGGAACCTACGGCGACCAGGCGGTCAACACGTGCATCTGGCCCGGCGATCTCGACAGCGATTTTTCGCGCCACGGCGTGACCAACGAAGACGGCTCGATCAACGTCGGCGGACTGCCCGCAGCCGTAGCCGGCGGGCTTTCGCTTGCGGTTTCCGGCTACCCGTTCTACGGCTCGGACATCGGCGGCTTCCGCGAAGGTCTACCGAGCACCGAGACCCTGATCCGCTGGAGCCAGTACGCAGCCCTGGGCACCATCATGCAACTCGGTGGCGGCGGCCGGTCTCACAATCCCTGGGACACCAGCTTGTTCGATCCACCTGCCCTGTCCGTGTACCAGACCTATTCGCGACTGCACATGCGCCTGGTGCCGTACATTTATAGCCTGGCCGTAGTCGCCTCGACCGACGGCACTCCGGTGACGCGACCGACGCGATTCGTCTACCCCGACAGCACCAGTGACGACGCCACGTTCCTGCTCGGCGACGACATCTTCGTCGCTCCGGTCATCGAACAGGGAGCGACCAGCCGAGACGTCGCATTTCCACCGGGGCAGTGGATCCACTGGTGGAACGGCAGTGTGACCTCCAGCGCAACCGAAGTATCGATTCCGGCACCGCTCACCGAGCTGCCCTTGTGGCGCCGAGGCAACGCGTTCATTCCTATGTTCGCCGTGGACGCGGACACCTTGGAGCCCGCGACCGCTCCTACGGTCACATCGTATTCGGACCCGGCGTATGGCCGTGAGCTCCGCCTGGTGATCAGCCCCGATGGCAGCGCAACGTCGATCAGCCTATACGATGGCGCAGCAGCAGCCGGCGCGATGGACGGCAGCGACTACACCTTCGACCTGACCGCGGGCTCGACGTTCGATATCGTCACCCTCGAGGTCGATGGCAAAGTCGGTGCGTTCATCGATGGCTACGCCACCGCGAGCCTCGACGGCACTGCGCTGGCAACCGCGGCAGACGAGGGCGAGCTCATGGCGTGCCCCGCCCCTGGGTGCGTGTGGCTGGACAGCGATCGCATCCTGGTCCGTGTGCACCTGGACAGCGGCGCCAACCAGGTGCGGCTACAGCAATAACGATCTAGCTGGCCGGGTTGAGCGCTCGGGTCAGACCCATCGGGGTCGCGCGCAAGCCGAGGATGAGGAAATCGCCCTCGGTACGAAGCGCGGCGACATTGACCACCGGCGTCAGCCGCTGAAGGATTCGACGCAGCCGGAAATTGGCGGCGAACTTCGGATTCTTCATCAGGTCCAGAACGATCAGATCGTCGTGCGCCTCGATGAGTACCTCCGGCTTCTTCGGCATGAAGTTGGCCAGGTTGCCGGGCTTCGAAAGATCCAGAGCGCCACTTTTGATCAGGCCGGCCACGGGAGTGCTCGAGTCGCCGATCAACTTGAGATCGACGTTGGCCAGACGCAGCGCGACGCGCAGCTCGTCCGGGTGGATGCGCATCTCCTCGACGGTGATCGACGCGGTCGCGCGGACCATGGTGTCCATCAGATCCACAGTCGCGCCAAAGGTAATCGCGGGTGGATGCGCGGTGATGGTAACGTCGCTCGGTGCGCTCTTTCCCGGCGGCGTGTTCGAAACGAACCAGCGCATCGCGTCGAGCGGAACGGCAACGCGCAAGCTCAACGCATGTCGCGCCATCCTCATCATCGTGAACGGATTGCGGGCCACGAAGCGGCCAGCGGAACGAAGAGCAGCGCGCAGCGGAAGAGCCATAGAGAAGAATCCTATACCAATAAGGCCGGGCGGATCCCTACTGGATGGGGAAGAACTGCACCCCGAGCGGTTTTTGCACCACCGCACCCACAATGGGCTTGCCGTTTAGATAACTGCTGAACAGTCCGCCACGGACGGCGCGCCGCGGCATTTTGTAGACCGCGCGCAGAATCCCCTTGTCCGGGGTGGCAATCAGCACCCGTCGGATGCCCCGTGGGTGAAGCAGAACCAGTGGACTCTTCTCGGAAGCCCCACGTAGCGACGCCAGAACCAGGGGTGGCTCGATGGTGTAGGCAGCTCGGAACCGTTCGGTGCCATCCGCCGCTAACGCGCGAACCGCCGAATCTCCCCACGTACCCTTGGGGTTGTCGAACAACAGTCCGCCGTTACCTGGGATGCGCCAGCCGGACGCAGTGGCGGTAGACGCCGACGCTGAACCATCGCTCACATTGAGTAAGAACAACTCGCCGCTGGCCAGGGTGGCAGCGATACTGCCTCCGGTGAGCTGCAGACGACGCAGGTAGCCGCGGATTCCCACGGTCCAAACCGCCTCACCGCCCTTGGCCGGATCACGGGCGACGATCAGGCCGCCGCGTTCGACCGACACCACCAGCGTGCGTTTGTCGACGGTGGTCACGACCAGCCGAGTCATGTGATTGTTGTCCGAGGTCAACTCGTACAGCGTCTCGCCCTTGTTCGCCGACAACACAGCGGCACGACTGCCGAAGCTGACGACCACGACGGAGCCAGAAGCGTGCAGGCTATCCACCGTGGGCACTTCGACTTGCCAACGCACAGCGCCGGTGTTGGCATCGAGGGCGGTAATCTTGCCGGGTGTGGGATAGTGCGCGCGGGAGCCGCATACCACCATATCGTCGGTGGCGACCAGGTCGACGATGCGCGCGTGCTTGCCGCACACATCTTCTTTGTGCCACAGGTATTCTCGTTTGGAGATGTCCATGGCGGCGACGCCACCGCCACGGGTCGGCCCCGGTCGGCCTTCATAGGTCGCGAAGTACAAATACTGTTT
>SPJJ01057465.1_pt1 | contig 18474 bp, 10 predicted proteins | sample 3741741 | NCBI WGS metagenome assembly SPJJ01 (sample SAMN10925908, study PRJNA522277) | cold seep metagenome | isolation source: Elba SIP-enriched marine methane seep metagenome, extraction at timepoint T1 | place: Italy: coast of Elba, Mediterranean Sea | collected 2014-05 | reverse complement strand
CTGCTCGCTGTGGTGATGACCAAACGGCGCATCATCGCCGGCACCAAGGACGGCACGATAACCGTCTACGACGCGACCGGAACCAAGCTGCGCACGTGGCGCGCAGCGAGCACCGCCACGATGATGCTTCTGCTCGATCGCGCCGGACAACGTTTACTCAGCGTGCACCGCAAAGGTCCAGTGCGCCTATGGGAAGTCGCAACCGGCGACATGATCGACGAGTTGACGCCCCATTACGGCTCACTGATCTTCGCCAAGTTCATGGCCAATGACGACGCCGTAATGGCGATGGGCAAAGACGACGACGTGTTCAAGGTGTGGCACGTGCCCCAAGAGCGCCGGTCCGCGGACGAAATCGCCCACCTAGTCGCTTGTTTCGGCCGATTCAAACTGGTAGACGGCCGTCTTGCGGAGAACCCGGTCGACCGCAACCGCTGCGGCACCCGCAAGAAATAGTCCTTCCGGTCTAGAGCACCCGCACCAGCCGCTTCGTAGCAACCACGAGCCCGGCCGATGCGGTACCATGACGCGTGGCGCAGGCGCCGGATCAAGAACGCACCGGCACGCAGCACACCAGCGACGAGCTGCCGACCGTGCTGGCCCCGGCGCCGCTGCGCTCGCACTTTACGATTCGCGGTCGTCTGCGCGCGTTGCCCCACTACCGCTGGTATTTCGCGGCCGCCATACTCGGCTTCGCCGTCGCAGTCGCCGCCATCGTCGCCACGCCTCGGGCGACCAACCGGTGCAAGCTCGGCTTCGTCACCGATGGCCAGCGCGTGTCCATCGTCAACGGAAGTTGGCCCCAGGTTCGCGTCGGCGACAGCGTGGTTTCTCTCAACGGCCAGCCCTACGAATCGTCGATGATGCAATCGCTGTGGTGCGAGCTGTCGCCGGGCGACGAGGTCCGCGGCGTGTTCTCCCGGGACGGTGCCCGCTATACCGCGACCGCCGCGGTGCGACGACAACACATCGGAGTGCGTATCGGCTTGTGGGTGCAAACGCTCACCGGCCTCGCCCTGTTGCTGTTGGGCTTCGGTGCCCTGGCGCTCCGGCCGGACCGCGCGGCCACCAAGCAACTGCTGGGTCTGTGTTGGTGCCTCGGCGTCGGCCTGGTCGTCGACTTGTTGGGCTACGCGTGCATTGTGAGCACCTGGCGCGGGGTTGCCCTGGGCCTTTACGTACTCGCCGCCGGAGCGGCGGTTCACCTGTTCGCCGGGTTCCCCCAGACACTGCCGTTGCTCAGTCGCTGGCCGCGGTTGGCCAAACTGCTCTACCTACCCGGCATCGCGATGCTCGTCGCCGGCCTGGTGGCCGTATTCGATGCGAGTGGCGCGATGTGGGCGATCATGCGCGTCGTCTCCGGCGGGCTGTTACTCGTGGCGGGCATCTCCGGTCTGGTTCTCGCCATTCGCCAGGTTCAACTAGCGAGAACCGGTGACGACGAACGCCTGCGAACCACGGTGAGAATCCTCGCCTGGGCACCGGCGATTGGACTCGGTGGCGCCGGAGTCATGGCAGCGTTCCGCTTCCTCGGCCCGGACAATTTCCAGTACGGCCTCGTGGTCAACGTGCTGTGCCTGTTGCTGTTCGGGGTGATCACGGCCTACGCGACGGTGCGACACAACGTGCTCGACGTGGACAGGTTCACCGCTTCGATCGCGGGCTACGGCGTGTCAGCCGCACTCGCGGGTACTCTGTTCGCCATCCTGGTCATCGCGGTACCGTGGCTGGTCGGCGAGCGCCTCGGCGGCAGCCCGGCAATTCTCGTCGGCGCCACGGTGGTGTTGTTCGCGCTGTTGTCCCCTGTACACCGGCGGCTTCGCGATGCCATCGAGCGGCGGTTTTTGCGCGACCACGCCGACGCGATGCGCATGGCCAATGCCTTGCACGGCATGGTTTTGAACATCCAGACCAAAACCGGCCTGGAGGGCCTGGGCGCCGCGCTGAACCTCGCGCCGATCCTGCACTGCGGTCGCGCCGAGCTGTGGCGTCTGGACGACGGCGGCGAAACGTTTCTTCGTCACCTGTCTCGGGGCGAAACCCGACCGACCAGCACACCGACCGCCGTTTTGTGCAGCGGCGCTCTCGGCGAAGCGCTGACCAAAGGCTTCGCTGGCGGCGTCAACGGTTTGGCGGCACAGTCGTTGCCCAACACCGCCCAGGAGGAGCTACTTGCTCTGTCCCTAGCGATGGTGGCACCGATCATGACACCCGGGCGACTGATCGGGTTTCTCGGGGTCGACCGCAAGCTATCCGGCCAGCCGTACTCCATGGAAGAGGTGTCGTTTCTGTCGATCGCGTCGACCCAGGTCGGTCTAGCGATCGCTCGCGCAGACAGTAAACAGGAGAAACTGGGCCGCTATCGCATCGAGCGACGGCTGGGCGTCGGCGGCATGGCGGAGGTGTTTCTGGCCTGGCAACTGGGCCCCGGCGGATTCGAACGCAAAGTTGCGCTCAAACGACTGCTACCGGATCTTATCCACGAGCCGGGCGCACTGGACCTGTTCCTGGACGAGGCCAATGTGGCGGCGCAGCTGCACCACCCGCACATCGCCCAGGTATTCGAAGTCGCCGAAAGCGACGGCGCCTACGGCATCGCAATGGAGTTCGTGGACGGCCCCACCCTACGGGTGTTGCTGCGTAAGCTGCGTGCCAGCGACGAACGCGTGCCCATCGAGATCGCTTTGGGCATCGCGCGTGACCTGCTTGATGCATTGTCGTACGTACACGCGCTGGAAGACAGCGATGGCCGCCAGATGGGGCTGGTGCACCGGGACATCAAGCCGGGCAACATTGCTTTGCACAGCGATGGCCGGGTCATGCTGCTCGATTTCGGCATTGCCCATGCAGCGATCCGTGTCCACCGCACCAAGACCGGCGCGGTCAAAGGCACGCTGCCGTACATGTCCCCTGAGCAAGCCCGAGGAAAGCGCGTCGATCGGCGCACGGATCTGTTCGCGACCGGGGCGGTGCTGTTCGAGCTGCTCACCGGCAAGCGCGCATTCCCCGACGGCGTTATGAGCGCGAGCTCATCGCCGGTGGCACCAAAAGCATCAGCGATCGCGTCGGCAACCACCAAGGGTGGTCCCGTCACCGCACCGACCCAGGTAGCAACGGACCGTCCACCCGGCGGCAGCGCACGGCCGGCCCGGGCAGCCACGGCGGTTCCGGACGACCTGGCGAACGTACTCGACCGCGCCATGGCTCTATCTGTGAACCGACGATTCGAATCCGCCGACGAAATGAGCAGCGCTCTACTAGAGGCCGCTCTACCCAGTGTCGCCGCGGAGCACCGCGATATCGCCGAGTGGCTCGCCCTGTGGTTCGAACGCTCGGACTGAGCCCCCCCCGACCTGACAACTCCCGGCGCGTGCTGCGAAACGTCCACTGACGGCGGCGATTGTTGCTATCCTGCCGGCGGGGGATTTTATGATTGCACCGGTACGCCTCGATTTGAGACGTGGCGCGATGAGCGCATTCTTCGCGCTAGCGCTGATGATTTCCACGTCGGCCCAAGCGGCCACACCGCTGACGTTCTCGGCGGCGCTGGACAACGATGACATTGGGCCGGGGAACGTCGCCACACTGACGTACACCCTGACCAACCCGGACGCGGTCGATCCAGCTGCGAACGTCGCGTTCTCGCTGAGCCTACCTGCCGGCGTGACGTTGGCCAGCCCAGCCAACGGCTTCACTACGTGCACCGACGCTGTGCTGCTGGCGTTCGATGGCGGCACCACCGTGGATCTGAGCGACGGTCGCCTGGGTACCACCAGCGTCTGCACGGTCACAGTCGACGTCACCAGCGCCGCGGTGGCAAGCCACGCCATCACCACCGGCGACCTGACCTCGAGCTCCGGCAACAGCGGCACCGCAACGACCACCCTCACGGTCAACGCCGCCAAACCCGGGGTCGCCCTGTCATTCTCGCCCAACCCGGTACCGCTAAACGGCATCACGACGATGACGCTGAGCTTCGATTTCTCGGCCAACACTGGCATCGAGCCGTTCAACATCAACGTACCGCTGGGCAACGGACTCAAGGTCGCGTCGTTGGCCAACGCCAGTCATACCTGCCTGACCGGAACGGTTAGCGCCACACCTGGCGCCAGCGCCGTATCGTTTTTTGGTGCGGTCAACGGTTCCGCCGTATGTGAAATGACCGTGGACATCCAGGCGGAACTGGGCGGCATCGTCGCGACCACCACCGGCCAGTTGTTCGACAACCTCAGTGTCGGCGCCGGCAAGGCCAGCGCGCTAGTGGACGTCACGGTCAGCCCGCTAAACCTGGGCGCGTTCTTCGTCGACGATCCAGTACCTCCCGGCGGGACGGTGACCTTGGAATACATCATCACGAACTTCCACCCGAGCGACGCGACCGACCTGGCATTCACCGACGACCTCGACGCTACCCTGTCGGGACTCACGGCGATCTCGTTACCCGCCGCTCCCTGCGGCGCCGGGTCCACGCTGACCGGCACGTCCACGCTGACTCTCGCAGGAGGCACGCTGGCGTCGGGCGGTTCGTGCACGTTCAGCGTGACCTTGCAGGTTCCAGGTGCAGCCAGCCCGGGCGCGTACGTGAACACCACGACGGTGATCAACGCGACCATCGGGGGCATGAGCGTCACCGGCAACGCCGGGACCGACACCCTGGACGTGCGCACGACACCCAGCATTTCCAAGTCGTACGTCGGTGATCCCACCGCTGCTGGCGGCAGTGTGACCGTCGAGTACACGATCACCAATACCAATACCGCCAGCCCGGCTACGGACATCACGTTCGTCGAGAACCTGGACAGCCTGATTCCCGGCATCACCGTGACGATGTTACCCACGGCCGGGTTTTGCGGTGCCGGAGCCACACTGATCGCTGGGTTGATCATCCCGCCGTTCAGCGAAAACGGCCTGCAAATGACCGGGGGCAGCCTGGCTGCTGGCGACTCGTGCAGTTTCCAGGTCACCCTACAACTGGCCGCGGACTCACCCCACGGCGCCCATACCAGTACGACTGGCGGCGTCACCGCGACCATTGGCGGCACTGACTACACCGGGCTTGGCGCCACGGATACGTTGATCGTCGTCACCGCGCCGCGACTGGCCATGTCGTTCACCGACGACCCGGTGGCGCCCGGTGGCACGACCACCCTCGAGTTCACCTTGAGCTTCGACGAAAACGCCCCCGGCGACGCGACCAACGTCAGCTTCGACGTCGATCTCGACGGGGTGATCACCGGCATGGTCGCAACCGGACTACCCGCCAACGACGTGTGCGGCATCGGCTCGCAGCTCAGCGGCACATCAACGATCAGCCTGACCGGCGCCACGGTCAGTCCCAACGACTCGTGCACGTTCAGCGTCACGGTGCAGGTGCCGGCCACAGCGACGCCTACTAGCCACGCTGTCGCGTCATCGTCGGTCACGGGCATCGCCCTCGGCGTGGTGGTTACGTCGGCCGCGGCCAGCGACGCGTTGTCCGTCAGCGGCGTGGTCGTAACCAAGGAGTTCGTCGACGATCCGGTGGTGCCCGGTGGCGTGGTCTCGCTGCGCTACAGCATCACCAACGCCATCCCCGGCGAGGCCCTGACCAACATCGCGTTCACCGACGATTTGGGCACGGTGCTATCCGGACTGGTCGCCACCGCGCTACCGCTCAACGGCGTTTGCGGCGCGGGCTCGCAGCTCAGTGGGACCGACGTCATCACGCTTACCGCCGGCCAATTAGCCGACGGAGGCTCGTGCACGTTCACCATCAACCTGCAGGTCCCCGCGGGGGCCAGCGCGGGCAAGTACCCCAGCGTGACCAGCGCGATCACCGCCGATACATCGGGCGGCTCCGTATCGATCGATCCGGTGGGCGATACGTTGATCATCGGCGACCCGTTGATGTTCTCGGCTCAGTTCACCGACGACCCGGTGCGCATCGGCTCTACGGTGACTCTCGAGTTCACTATTGCCAATGCCGATCCGTCCAATGCCGCCACCGGGCTGACATTCACCGACGATCTGGGAGCCGCCCTGGCCGGCATGGCTGCCAGTGGATTGCCGGTAAGCGACGTGTGCGGTGCGGGCTCTGAGCTGTCCGGCAGTGACGTGATCACGCTCACCGGCGGTAACATCGCGGCGGGCGGCATGTGCACGTTCAGCGTTAGCGTACAACTGCCCGACGCTGCCTCCCCAGGCTTCGACATCGTCAACACCACCAGCGAGCTGAGCGGAACGATCAACGGCAACGGCACGAGTGCACCTGCAGCCAGCGACTCGTTGATCATCGACTTCGCCACACTGACCAAAGCGTTCGCCAGCACCGGCGTGCCCGGTAACACCACCACGTTGACGTTCACGATCGAGAACCACTCGACCGCTGCGATCGCCGACATCTCGTTCCTCGATGATCTCAGCAGCATGGGCGCCGGATTCACCGCGGTCACCCTGCCCGCGTCGGGTTTCTGTGGCGCCGGGTCGGAAATTACTGGCAGCGACACCATCGTGGTGCGCAACGCAAACCTGGCCGGCGGCGCGACCTGCACGTTCGATGTGGACCTGCTGGTTGCCAAGAACGTGGACGCTGGCGACTACGTCAACACCACCGACGAGCCCACAGCCGGCGGTCAACGATTGGGCCCGGCGGCGACAGCGACTCTGACCGTCGCATTCCTACCTCCGGAATTCACCAAAGCCTTCGCACCGGCGACCATCGACGCAGGCGCTACGACCACCTTGACGTTCACGATCGACAACAGCGCTGCCGGGGCGCCAGTGAGCGATCTATCGTTCACCGACAACCTGCCGGCAGGGGTTAGCGTTGCCGACCCGGCCAGCGCATCCACAACCTGTACAGGTGGAACGATCACGGCCGTCGCTGGCGGCAATACGATCGGCTACAGCGGCGGAACGGTGGCAGCAACCAGTAGCTGCGAAATCCAGGTGAATGTCACCGCCAACGAGCCGGGCACTTACACCAACACGACCGAAGAACTGACATCGTCGGCGGGTTCGAGTGGCACCGCGACCGCCACCCTCACCGTCAACGCGGCCGAGCCAGCGGACGACGACGGTGGTTGCTGCGATGCCAGCTCTTCGTCGGGGCGCAGCTCCGCGCTGCTCGCCCTGTTGGTGTTCGTATTGTTGGCGCGCCGGCGCAAGACCGGGCCTTGCTAACGCGGCGACGCGAGACCGGGCGTTGCTAGCGCGACGACGCGAGACCGGGCGTTGCTAGCGCGACGGTCGCATGGTTAGCGACAGCGTACCGCCCGCGACCAGTTGCGCGTGGGTCAAGAACACGTCGTCGAGGGCGTTGCCGTTGAGTGTTGCATCGTGCACGTACGGGCCGGTGCCCGGGGCCTCGATGATGAAGGTGGTCGAACCGAGGTCGATTTCGACCCGATCGAACACGGGACTACCCAGGCCATAACGGTCACTGCCGGGTAGATCCGGGTAGACGCCGATCATCGTAAAAACCACCCACGCCGACAGTGCGCCGGTATCGTCATTGCCGGGCAGGCCTTCGGGCGTGTCGTCGAAGAACCGGTCGAGGGCAGCGCGCGCCTGCTGCTGCGTCCGCCAGGCTTCACCGGGCACGTAGTTGAACAGGTACGGATACGAAATATCCGGTTCGTTCCACATGACGAAGCGGTCGTTGTCGAACACCCACTGCAGCGCAGCGGTGAATTCGGCGGGACCTCCGTGAAGGTCGATCAAGCCCGCGACATCATGTGGTGCGAAGAATGCGTAGTTCCACGCGGTGCCCTCGACGAAGCCTCGGCCACCACCGTGAAGTTGCGGCGCGGAGCCATCGAGGGAATCGGGGTCGAACGGGGCGTCGAACGCACCCGAGGCATCCTTGGGCCGTAGGGTGCCAGTGCTGGCGTCGAACAACGTGCGGTAGCGAATCGCCTGGTCATCGAACGCGACCGCATCCTTTGACTCGCCCACCGCATCCGCCAGCCGCGCCATGGCCCAGTCCGCCAGCGCGTACTCCAGGGTCGTCGACACCGGCCCCCATACGTCGTCCCCCTCCTCGATCGGCACGTAACCCAGGGCTTGGTACGATACGTTTCCCGGGCGGTGAATTGGCTCAGTGGTGCGCAGCGCCGCATCGCGCATGATCGCAAACACACCCTCGACATCGAAATCCGTGATCCCTTTGGCGTAACTATCCGCCAATACGATGGCCGCCGGGTCCCCCACCATGAGCACCATGTCATGACCGGCGATCTCCCAACGAGGAGGCGCCATGGCTTCGGTGGTCAACGCGGCAATCGTTCGCACCATATCGCGCTGGCGCTCCGGGTAGAGCAATGTGAGCAGTGGATGCACGCCGCGATAGGTGTCCCACAGGCCGAACACGTGGTGCCGTTCGTAGCCGTCCGCATTGCCAATGCCACCGTCGGGCAGCACGTATTCGCCATTTACGTCCGAGAACACGCTCGGGTCGAGCATCGTGCGATACAGCGCGGTGTAGAACACGCGGCACTGGCGCTCGGTGCCACCGCTAACGCGCACCCGCGACAGCAACGTCTCCCAGCTGGCTTCAGTCTGTGCGCGCAATGCGTCGAATTCCCGGCCGGCGAGCTCCGCGTCCAGGTTGGCTCTGGCATTCTCGATGCTGACGAACGACACTCCGACGTAGACCTCGACCATCGCATCCGCGCTGGTGTCGAACGTGAGATACGCGCCGGCGGTCCCGGTCGCCTCGGCCCCGGTTGTCACCTGGCCGTCGGCCCATACGCCGGAGCTGGTCGCGGCGCGGCTGGTGCGCACCACGAAGAACACGCGCTGGTTGTTGGCCTCGAAGCAGAACAGCCCCGTGTCGCTCCACCCCTCTACCTCCGACGACGAAACGATCCGCGCGAACCCGTTCGGGTTCCCCCAACTCAGGTTCGTGCCCGCATCGACGAGCAGGTTCGCCTCGGAGCTGGCCGGAAACCGCAGCCTCATCACGCCGACGCGAGGGCTTGCCGTAGCCTCGACCCGAACGTCGTAGTCAGTCAGAGTCACCGCGTAGTAGCCAGCGCTAGCGCGTTCGTCGGCATACGCCGACTTGTAGTCATCGACTGAAGGCCGGATCGCGCCCACGGTAGGAGCGATGGTCGGCGCTCCCAGGTCCGGACACCCCGCGCCGCTGATGTGGGTCTGGCCAAAGCCCATGATGCTCGGCTCGCCCCACAGATACCCCCCTGGAGCCACGTCGCGATTGAACACCGCATCCGCCGGTGTGCTGATGCGATTGTGCGGGCTAACCGACACCATGCCCCACGGCGCGGTCGCGCCCGGGTACACATTGCCGTCACCGGCGGTGCCGATGAACGGATCGACGAACCGCACCACACCCTGACCGTCACCGTTGTCGTGAACCGGCTCGCCGCCCCCCGAACACGCCAACGCAAGCTGCGCCAAGCACCCGATCCACCAACCAGCGAACACCCTCGAGCTCCACACGGCCGAAGTGAAACATGTTTCACTCCAGACGGGCAAGACTATTAGGCTCGGCGCATGGCCGCGTGCGCGGGCTCAGAACCAGTTGAGGCCGACGAGGGCAACGAAGCTGTCGACTCCCGTGAGGTTGTCGTTGCCGTCGAAGCTGCCGTGGCTAGCGCGCAGCTGAACGTCCACGCCGAAGCCGCGTTTGTGGTGAACCTGATAGCCGACGGCGAGGGTGCCGCCACCTCCGGTATCCGCGTTTACCCCCGCACCACCGATACCTACCGACGTAAGCTGGGCGACACCAATGCCCGCCTTCAACCACACATCGGGGTGGGGCCAATACTGCAAGGCCGGACCAGTCAGACCCACGGCAAACGAACCGAAGCCGCTAGACAACGAGAGCAGCGCGACCGTCGCACTGGAGTCGAGCACGAGCGCGACCCTGGGATGGACGAACCACCCGGCATAGGCCGCGAACGCCAGGCCCGGCTCGAGCTCGCAGTCGTCGCAGCCGTCGATCACCGCGGTGCCTCCGGCCATGGCGACACCAAAGGTAAAACCGTCGTGATAGTCGAACGGGTTCGTCGAAGCGCACGCGGGCTGGCTGCCGGGTGGGGACGAAGACACATTCTGGTCGGCGGACAAGACGGGCATGAACGCCCAGCCAGCCGACAAGCTCAGGTAGGGAAACACCCGTCCATCGGACTTGCCCGCCAGGGCTATCTGGGCGCCTAGCTGAGCGCCCAGGGTGAAGCCGCGGCCGAACGTGTGCTTGTAACCGACATACGGGCCGACTGCGACGCCGTCCCCGATTCCCATCAGCATGCCGTCGCCCTCGTAGCTGACGACGCGCGCGTCGAAGCCTAGCTGAGTGCCACGACTCGCGTGGCCCGTGACGTAGTACGAAGTTTGTGCACCGAATTCCATTATGGTGAGATCCTCGCCGCTCAGATCGGACTCACCGATTCCGCCTCGCAACGCGAGGCTCCAGTTGGACGTGGCCGCCCATTCCGCGTTGAGCTGAAGCATGCCGACCAACATGTACGTCGCGTTTGCTGTCACGGTGAGTTGGCTGTAGTCCGGCTCTTCCTCGGCGTGAACGCCGCTGGAAGTCAGGACCAGCAAGACGAACGCTCCGGCCAGTGTGGTGGTAACTCGCCTTTGCCAAAGAGTCGTCGTCTTGCGTTTCATGGTCCCCTCCCTATCCGTTGGTTACGCCGCTATTGCGCGTTCGTGGATTCCCTCCGGCGTCACGATCAAGTCGCCGTGTTCAGCCAGGTCGCGGGCGCTGTTCCAGCGGGCGCGGTAGTCGCGATCCGCCGTGCCCAGTCGTGTCCGAGGCGCCTCGTTGTATAGGTACTCGCGATGAATGCGGTGCCAGTTTGCGGTGGCGTTGAGCTGACCGAGGATCGAATACACACCCCATTGGATGCGGTTGACGAACACGAAGTCGCTCGGCATGTTCATTTTCTTGTGCAACGGAGCGATCTCGCCCTGCGGCTTGAACATCATCTCCATCCCCTCGGCGTTGAGCTCAGGAGTGAACTCGAACTCGCGGTCGATGCGGAAGGGCTCGTAGAAGTAGCCGAAGTACTCGAACACCGGTTCGGGTGACAGCTCCACCTTGCGGTCGAAGAAGCCGAGCTCGTACAAACGGTTGCAGAATTCAGCACGGTCGCCGTCAAGGTGAGCGCGCACCAGCTCCTGCCAGCCCTGCAGCATCGGTTCTGGGAAGTACTTGATGCAGCCGTAGTCGAGCACGACCAGGCGTCGCTGGTCGTCGAACAAGTAGTTGCCCGGGTGTGGGTCACCGTTGAATACGCCCAACTTGATCAGCGAGCCGAACACGAACCGGTAGAACACTTCGCCGTAGTACTCGCGCTCGTCTTGCTCAGTGGCGAGGATGTCATCGAAGGTGCGGCCTTCGATGTACTCGGACGTGAGCACCACGTCGCTGGAGTGCGACGAGTACACCTTGGGTACACGAATGAATGGATGGTCGGCGTACAGCTCATGGAACAACTGCTGGTTCGCCGCCTCGCGTTCGTAGTCCAGCTCTTCGATCAATCGGTCTTTGAATTCCGCGACCAGGGCCTTGGTATCTACGGCCGGGTACAGCATACCGATGACGCGATAGAGCATGCCTGCGTTTGCCAGGTCGGCCCGGATGGCGTCGGCGACGCCGGGATACTGGATCTTGACCACGACCTCTTCCCCGGTGGGCAGCTGCGCCCGATGAACCTGTCCGATAGATGCAGCGGCGAGCGGTTCGCTGTCGAAGCGTGCAAACGCGCGCTCGAGGGGCATGCCCAGGCTACGCTCGGCCACGTCGCGAATCAGCGGGAAGTCCATGGCGGGCGCGTTGGCCTGCAACGACTGCATCGCCGACCGGTACTCGGCGGGCACCCCCTCGCTGACGAACGACAACATCTGGCCGATCTTCATGAACACGCCTTTCATCTGGCCCATGGTTTCGGTGACGGCTTTGGCGTCGGCAGCGCGGCGGGCCTCGTCGTAGGCGGCGCGCCGTTCCTTGCTGGTGAAACGACGGCGCAACGCAGCCCCGACTCGGCTGGTGCCGAGCCGCGCCGACAGTCGCCCGATGCGCGCCAGCCTGCCGAGCCGACCGCGAGTGATCCGAGAGCCGCGGCCCAGGGCGAACAAGGCCAACAGCGTCACAAAAGACATACCAACCACAACGTAAATAGCGATAGACATCATGTGCGTGGCTCCATTCCCCGGTACAGCAGAGCGATCATGTTGCGAAGCATCGCCAGCTGGTTCTCGCGTACCGGAATAGAACCGCCCAGCCAGCTGATGACCGAGGCGGTGTAAAGGGAAAACAAATGAACGGCGGCGGTCATGGTGTTGACGCCGGAGTCGACCTCGCCCGCGCGTTGCGCCTCGGACACGAGGTCGGCGAGCGCGGTGAGCAGCTCGAGTGTTAGTGAGTTGAGCTGGGTGCGATCGTGGGTGGGAGCGAAGCCCATCTCCTTGACGAACACCCGCGACAGGCCAAGGTCCTTGGCGTAGTAGTCGAAGTAGCGCGTGAACACGAACATCACGCGGTCGACCAGCGTGCCCTCGGGAAGCTCGGCGAACGCGTTGTCTTTGACGCCTCGAACAGCTGAGCTGAACAGGTGAAAAAGTAGGTCGCGCTTCTCAGGGAAATAGACGAACAGCGTGCCCACGCCGATGCCCGCCTCCTCAGCGATCGCGCGGGTCGTCGTTTGGTCGTAGCCGTTGGCGGAAAACAGCGTGCGAGCAGCCCGCTCGATTCGGGCCAGCTTGTCCTGCTTTTTGCGTTCCCTGAGACTCATGACGCCTGCCCTGTCGCTGTGTGTGTCATCCGCCTACCTCACTGTTATGAGCATGCTCATAATTGAGCGTGCTCAGTTTTATGTAACAACGGTGCTGGAAGGTGTCAACGAACTTTCTTCATATCGCCGTGGTTACAGTGAGTTAGTGCTTTCACTGCACGGCGCCGGATGCGCTACCTTTGCGCCCATGGGATTCAAGTCTCGAGGGCCGACTGACTTCGCCGCACGCTTCAAAGACATCGTTCCCCAGCTGTACAAGGCCGACGAAGACTACGGGCTGCGCAACGGCATCGAGCCCTATGGCACGTTCGAGGAGGCCCTCGCCCCGGCTTGCACGCCAGAACAGATCAAGGAGCTCGAAACGTTCCTGGGCCAAGCACTGCCGCCGAGCTATCGCGCTTTCTTGAGCGTGTACGGCGGCTGGGACGGTCTACCCAGCTGCGGCGGCGCGCCACTGCTCGGCCCGGCGCAACACCAGTCGGAACACGTGCGCAACACGCTGGGCTGGAAGAGCACCATGTTCGACGAGTTCGAACCGACCAACCCCATCGCCGCCGGCGCAATCCCACTGGCCATCGGCGATGACCGCAACATGTATCTGCTGGAGCCACCGGTCCGCGACGACGGCGAGATGGACATCGTCAAGTACTACCTCACCGAAGAGGAAGGCCGGTACGCAAACCTGCTCGAGCTATTCGAACGCCTACTCGCGGACTACCGGAGCCGCTAGCGGGGTTACTTGACGACGCGCGCGATAGCGGCGGCGTTACTTGACGACGCGCGCGATAGCGGCGGCGTTACTTGACGACGCGCGCGCATGAAGACTTGTCTCCGTAGCCGCAGTGCTTTCGGTAGTTGTCTTGGGCTCGCTTGTTCAGCGCGGCGGCCTTCTTGGGATCCCTTGTCAGACCCGCGCCGCCTTTGGTGTGAACGGCGGCGAGTAACCGACAAGCGTCGGCATCGGGCCAGCGGTGGTGCCCGCCCTTGTTGTGACACGCTTGTTGGTACAGTTCGACGGCTCGCTTCGGGTCCTTTGCAAGACCACCGCGCCCATGGAAATGCATTTCACCCAGTCGACTGCAACCGAGCGACTCTTTGTATCGGCAGGCGCGCTGATACTGTTTCACAGCCCCGGGAAGGTCGCGCGTCTTGGTGTCCTCGGAGCGGGCCAAGATGTCGCCGACGCGGCTACAGCTGCGCCAGATTCCCCACGCGCATGTCTTTTCGAACAGCGCCCTTGCCCTCGCCGCATCCTTGGTAACGCCCAGGACTCCCCAGGCGTAGCTATACGCGGTGTTTGCACAAGCGATGGGCACGCCCTTTTTACAGGCGCTCTCGTATAGTGCGTGCGCCTTCTTTTGGTTCTTCTCGCGTCCGGCAGTTCCCCGTGAGTAGTACACGCCCAGGTTGCTGCAGCCCAACGGCTCGCCTGCTTTGCAGCCGGCCTCGTAGATCTTGCCGGCTTTCACGGGATCTTTGGCAACACCGCCCGTGCCCTGTTCGGTGATCCAGCCCATGCGGACGCACGAGATCTGATGCCCGAGCTTGCATGCCTTGTCCGCAAGCGCGACGTACTTCGGCGTGTCCTTGCCCAATCCGTGACCACGTTTGTACATGGTGCCCAGGTAGAAGCAGGCGCGCGGGTCGTTTTTTTCACAAGGGGCCGGCAACAACTGCGCCGCCCGTTTGTAGCGCTGCTTGGCTTTGGCGTCGTCACGAGCCACGTAGACTCCGCGGTCGTGTAACCGACCCAGCAGGTAACAAGCGGCGCCATCGCTGGCCGCGCAGGCGGTGCGATAGAACGCGCGTGCCTTCTCGGGATCATGTTCGACACCCAGGATGCCTCGCTCATAGAACCCTCCGAGGCGGGCGCAACTCCCCTGGTGTCCAGCCTTGCACTTTTTCCTGCAGTCGACCACGTCCCAACGAGCACATTGCCGCGACGTGGGCTTGGCGCTCGCAGACGGCTTCTGCGCAGCGGCACTCGGCTTGCCTCGCTTCTTTGGCTCTTCCTTCTCGCTACAACCCAGGATCAAACAAACCGCGACCACGGCCCCGAATCCCCATTTCATGCCACGAGAATAGACGGCGGCGAACGCACACGGCAAGGCCAGCGGCTCACCTGCACGCTGGAGGCGCGGCGAACGAAGCAAGGCCGCCCCGGCCACGTGGACCGGGACGACCTGTTGTGGGTGTCTACTACGCCTTGAACGTCAACAGAGGACGTAGACGGGCGACCGGGGCGACAATGCCCACGTCTGCCTGAACGTCTACGACCGGCTGGATCGGTTTATAGGCGGCGGGCGCTTCTTGAACCAGCCGTTCTTCCTTGAGCGTGATGCATTCGACTCCGCTGAGTCCGAGGTCGTCGCCTTTGCGTTGGCGCTGGCGCATCTCGTATCGGGTCTTCGACCTCCCGGCACCGTGAGATGCCGAGCTCAGGTAGCGCTCGTTGCCAAGGCCGACCATCAGAAACGACGGATGCCCCATGGAACCTGGAATCAGCACGGGCTGATCCGGGTGCGCGGGCGTAGCGCCCTTGCGGTGGATGAACATGCCGCGTTCTTCGAGCACCACGTTGTGAGGCACGTCGAACACCAGGGGAACTTCGACATCGGCTCCGAACACCTGGCGCATGCGCAACCGCACCAACTCGGCGAGCAGTAGACGATTGACCGACGCATAGTTGGATGCGCTGTTCATGGCGACCAGGTACTCGTGGGCGGACGTTCCGTAGACCGGGAAGATCCCGTCGCGAGGATACGCAACCCCCTCCGGCCACTCCGACTTTGCTCGCTCCATCCACGCGTTTCCGATAGCTACGCCGGCAAGCCGGGAGCCCGAGTGGATCATGAACGCGATGCGTCCACTCTTCACGCCCCACTCGAAACCACGACCACCGTCGACCACATCGTCCACGACCTGGATTTCGATGAAGTGATTGCCACCACCCACCGTAGCGAGGGAGGAATCGCGAACGACATCTCGGTCCTTGGCCACCATGGAGCTCGGCGCCCACCTGGCGTCTCCGTCGAAGCTACCCATGCCGTAAACCCTGTCGACTTCCCGTTCCAGCTGGCCCATATCGGACCAAGTCAGACAACCGAGAGGTTCGTTTTGCACCTCTTGGAGCCAACTCATACAACCGCCATCGAAGATGGCTTTCATGCTGGAAACCCGCATGGGCAGATCCCGTGTGCCCAAGAGCAAATCGCCCTTGAGCAGTTCGACGAGCTGCCGCTTGCCGGCCATGAACTGGTCGACCGACAGATCGCTGGTATGCAGACGCATGCCGCACTGGATATCCGTGCCGATGGCCTGTGGGATCACCATGTCCGGGCTGGTCGCGACGACCGCACCGACGGGAACCGTCGCGCCCGGATGAAAGTCCGGAGTCGCGAACGCCGCGCGGACTTCACCCCCGGCGGGATGTCGAACCGATGCGAACGACGCCAGCTGTACGACGGCTTTGCTCTCGAGGGCGAACCCCTCGGGTAGTAGAATCTCCGCTTCCGGGGCGTGATCGGCCGAATCCAAGCGGACCCGATACACCGGGCCCTCTCGGCTAGCTACAACGCCGGCGCGGGCTAGAGCCTTGAAGACTCTGTCATTTGAACGAACCATGACTGCTTTCCTTGTAAGGCAGTTTTGTGGCGCAAGTCCACGTTCCCCAGCACGACGGCAGGTACTCTGCGTCCTCCTGGGACCAAACAAGGGTGCAGCAGCCAGCAATTCACCCTCGAAACAGCTGGGTAGCAGGGAATTGGCCGATCGCCAAGCGCGTTTCCGACGGCATTCGCTACAGCAGACCGCTGGTTCGCAGTGGCTGCAGGGCGGCGCGGTCGTCCCCGGCGAACCGTTTGGCGATCTTGGATTTGTAGGGACCGGTATCGTAGGCGCCTAGCACCGTGTTGAGCCGGGCGATGTATTTGTCGTACGTGAGCAAGCCGCCGAGGGAATCGGGCAAGTCCTTGAGCAAGCCGTCGATCAGCAACGCCAACGCGTCCGCGTCCCCGGGCAGGTGTTTGCCCAGCAACTCGTAGTAGCGAATCATCCAGCCCTCGTTGCGGTAGCGATAGTGCCTTATCGCGTCGAAGGCCTGTTTGCCGAAAGCCTGCAACACCGTGGCGACCAGGCACAGCTTGATCGATGAGTTCGGGTACTCGGCGAACGCCGCGAGCTCCGGGATTTGCTGCAGGCTTTCGACCGCCGAAGAGTCCTTGTCGCCGAACTCCTCGATCGCGGCCGATGTCATGTCGAGCACGCGCTGCTTGTGCTCGTCGCCAAAGCTCCGGCACAAATAGATCGCCATGTGGCTGCGCAGCCCCGGCGAAGACAAGCCGTCGGCCCAGTCGAGCACGACTTGCTCGTAAGCCTCGGGAGCGCAGCGCAGCATCGCCTCGCTCAGGTCTAGCTTCCAACCGTCTGAGTCGGCGACGGCGGCTTTGAACGCGTCCAGGTTGGCGTCGAACATGGCCTGGTCGTGATGAAGCAACATCGTGGCGTAGTACGACACCCGTTTGTGCCGCTTCACCAGGGGCAATACGCGCTCGACCGGCTGCGCCGCGACCCAGCGACCAAACGACGTCACCCGGTGGTCCGCGGTTAGCCCGGCGTACATGAACGCCTCGATGCACCGGCTGAGGATCTGGCTGTCGAGCTCGCCCACATCACGCAACAGTTTGCGCACGATGGCGAACGTGTCGGCATCCGGGTCAGCGCGAATGCCATCCGGTGCGAGCTCGAGCACGATGTCTTTGCCGAGCTCGTACTTCTTAGCCGGCAACTGCCAGATCCACGTGCACAGGCGCAGCTCCACGTCTCCCCAGTCGGCCACATCGCCGAACAAGCCCTTCCACTCACGGGTATCAATCTCGAAATAGGGCTGGCCGCCCTGCCACCGAGTGGGGAATGAGTCGCGCAATCCGTACACGTACTCGAACAATTCGCAGAACTGTTCCAGCCCACGCACGTCGCCGTCGTCCAGGCCCGACTCGGAGATCAGCTCGTCCACCGAGCTCAGCCTAGCCGCAGCGACGCCCGCCTGCGTCAGAGCGGCGCGCAGCTCATTGAGGCGCGGCGTTTGCCACCGGGGCACGGGCCCCGCCGCTTGTTTGAGCGCCGTGAACGCCGCGACCAACTCCCGACAGAACCGGCCCTCCATTGCCGAATCGTCGATGTCGATGCCCTCTTCTTCCGCTTCGTACATGGCGACGTTCCACCACGCCTCGTGGGCCAACTCCTCGAGGGCGCGCGTCGTCAGATTTGGCTGCTGCTCATGGACCTCACGCCCGTGACGCGCGCCCAGGTTGGCGACGAAACTGAGCTGAGGCGAGTCGGTGGTGCGGCGTTTGATTCCCATCGGTCGGCCGGCAGTATAGCCAGATCCGATGCGCACACTGGGTGAACGCTCGCGACGGCTCACGACGCGGCTGCAGCCAAAACAGCCCTCATGGGCGAGACCTGCCGGTCCGGAGCGGGCAAAAGCCTCGAATCGCGTGAGCTCGGCTTTGGCTCGGCGATTGCTCTTGGGTAGAGTCGCAACCTCGGAGAGCCACGATGAGCACCGAACACATTCAAGCGCTGATGCAGGCCAAGGGCGTCGACTGGAAGACAGCGGCATCGGCGTTCGCGGACGCGCGCAAACAGCTCACGCCCAAAAAGAAGAAGGGGTTCGGCGGTCTCGGCAGCAATGCCGCGCCGACCGACGAGCAGATTCGCGAGCGCG
>SPJJ01024887.1_pt1 | contig 18480 bp, 13 predicted proteins | sample 3741741 | NCBI WGS metagenome assembly SPJJ01 (sample SAMN10925908, study PRJNA522277) | cold seep metagenome | isolation source: Elba SIP-enriched marine methane seep metagenome, extraction at timepoint T1 | place: Italy: coast of Elba, Mediterranean Sea | collected 2014-05 | reverse complement strand
CTTCAAAGACGACGTCGGGTTCTACTGGGCGCGTGAACGCCTGCTGGAGAAGATTTCTTCGTTGCCAGCACACGCGCTGCCGCCGGGAATCAAGCCACGCCTCGGCCCGGAGGCGACAGCCCTGGGCCAGATCTTCTGGTACACCCTCGAAGGTCGGGACGCTGACGGCAAGCTCGTTGGCGGCTGGGACCTGCACGAGCTGCGCTCGATTCAAGACTGGACGATTCGCTACGCCCTACAGGGTGTAGACGGCGTCGCCGAAGTCGCGTCGATCGGCGGCCACGTGCGCGAGTACCAGGTCGACGTCGATCCGGAAAAGCTGTCCGCTCACCATGTCAGCGTCGAGCAAGTAGCCGCGGCGGTCCGCGACTCCAATCAAGAGATCGGCGCGCGCACGCTGGAAATCAATCGCGCCGAGTACATCGTGCGCACTCGCGGCTACATCAAGAGCATCCAGGACCTGGAAAGCGCCGTGGTCAGCGTACGCGACAACAAGCCGATTCGGGTCAAGGACGTCGCCCATGTGAGCGTCGGCCCGGCAAATCGTCGCGGCGTGCTCGATGACGCCGGCGCCGAAGTCGTCGGCGGTGTGGTCGTGGCTCGTTATGGCGCCAACCCCATGGCGGTGATCAACGCGGTCAAGCAACGGGTCGCCAAGATCGCCGACAGTCTGCCCACCCGAGTGCTCGCCGACGGCACCGAGAGCCGCGTAACCATCGTTCCGTTCTACGACCGCACCTCACTGATCCACCAGACCCTGGACACGCTGTCCACCGCTCTGACCCAGCAGATCTTGATCACGATACTGGTCGTACTACTGATGCTGCGCCACCTGCGTAGCTCGGCCGTAATCTCGGTGATGTTGCCGCTGGCGGTTCTGGGCACATTCCTGGCCATGAAGGCGTCGGGCGTCGGCGCCAACGTCATGTCCCTCGCAGGTATCGCCATCGCCATCGGCACCATGGTCGACATGGGCATCATCATCGTCGAGAACATCGTCCGCCATCTGGACGAGGCCGCCGAGGATGCCGACCGGGCGATGGTCGTGCGCGAAGCCACCGCCGAGGTTGGCCCTGCCGTGATGACCTCGGTCGCCACCACGGTCGTGAGTTTCCTGCCTGTGTTCGCCCTGACTGCCGCCGAGGGCAAGCTATTCAAGCCCCTGGCGTTCACCAAAACGTTCGCTCTGTTGGCCTCGCTCATCCTCGCGCTCACCGCCCTGCCCGCCCTCGCCCACATGTTGATCTCGCGCAAGCCCAAGCGCGCCGCGGGGCACGACAGCGTGTGGCGTCGAATCGTGCGCTCTGCCCTGCGACCGCAGCACATCGTCGATTGGATCTTCGTGGCCGGCGGCCTCGCAGTCGCGGCAATGTGGTCCGTTTGGCTCGGCCTGTTCCTGGCAGTCGCCGGATATCTCCATCTGCAGGCGCCGCTACTGGCGCCCCGGTGGCGCTTCGTGCCCGCCGCGTTCGAGACCATCGCCGGCGTCATCGCGGTCGGCCTGTTGCTGGCATTGGACTGGCGGCCCCTTGGGGTCGACCGCGCGATCGTCAGCAACGCGTTGTTCGTGGGCATCATGATCGGCGCGCTGATGACTGCGTTCTGGCTGTTCCACCTGTGCTACGAGCGCGTGCTGCGCTGGTGTTTGGCTCACAAACTCGAAGCCATGCTGTTGCCGGTGCTGGTGGTGTTCGTCGGCTTGTGGTCGTGGAAAGGCTACGCGGCCATGATGAGCTGGCTGCCCAGCTCGGTGAACGACACAGCGGTCGCCCGCAAGCTCGCCAAGAAGTTCCCGGGCATGGGTAGAGAGTTCATGCCCGCGTTCGACGAGGGAAGCTTCCTGTACATGCCGACCACGACCCACCATGCGTCGATCGGCCAAGCCAAACAGTTGCTGCAAGAACTCGACGCGTCGATCGCAAAGATTCCCGAGGTGGACCGGGTCGTCGGCAAGCTCGGCCGGGTCGACAGCGCCCTGGACCCGGCCCCGGTCTCCATGTTCGAGACCGTGGTCACGTACAAACCCGAATACGAGCGCAACACGGACGGCGAGCGCGTACGTGTCTGGCGCGACCACATTCGCAAGCCCATGGATATCTGGGACGAGATCGTCAAGGCGGGCAATATCACCGGCCTCACCCCGGCACCCCCGCTGATGCCTATCGAGACCCGCCGGGTGATGCTGCAGACGGGCATGCGTGGCACCTTGGGCTTGCGCGTCCAAGCGCCGGACCTGAAAACCCTGGCCGTTGCCGCCGCCAAGCTCGAGGCGGCCCTCGAGCGGGTACCGTCGATCCGCAAAAACACGATCAACGGCGACCAGGTCATCGGCAAACCGTATCTGGAGATCGACATCAACCGCCAGGCCCTCGGCCGCTACGGGCTGACGATCGCGCGGGTGCAGCGACTGTTGCAGATCGCCCTGGGTGGAGCGCCGTTGACCCGAACCGTGGAAGGCCGCGAGCGTTATCCGGTTCGCGTGCGCTACATGCGAGAACAGCGCGACAGCGTCGACGCGATCAAGCGCATCCTGGTGGCGACCCCGTCCGGGCAGCAAGTTCCCTTGGGCCAACTCGTGACGATCGACTACGTGCGCGGGCCCCAGGTGATCAAATCGGAAGACACGTTCAAGACCGCGTACATCACGTTTGGCAAGCAGCGCGACAAGGCAGAAGTGGATGTGGTCGCCGAGGCCAAGAGCATCATCGACAAGGCCGTGGCCGACGGCAGCCTGCAATTGCCCAGCGGCGTCACCTACGGATTCGCGGGCAGCTACGAGAACCAGGTGCGCAGCGAAAAGCGTCTGATGTTGCTGATTCCGATCGCTCTGGCCCTGGTGTTCCTGCTGCTGTACCTACAGTTCCGCAGCACCGCGATGACGCTGATCATCTACTCGAGCGTGGTGGTCGCGGTCGCGGGCGGCTTCATCCTGCTATGGCTGTACAGCCGGCCGGGCTTTGTGGATTTCTCCCTATTCGGCGTGAACATGCGCGAGCTGTTCCAGGTGCACACGATCAACCTATCCACAGCGGTATGGGTCGGTATCATCGCCCTGGTCGGCATCGCCACGGATAACGGCGTCGTGCTTGCGACCTATATGAAACAACAGTTCGCCGCCGGGCCCGTGCGAACGATCGAAGACATCCGAGAGCGGGTCACCCGAGCCGGCAAACGTCGCGTGCGAGCGTGTTTGATGACCACGGCGACGACGGTGCTGGCACTACTTCCGGTGATCACGTCCACGGGCAAAGGGGCCGATGTGATGGTGCCAATGGCGGTGCCCATCCTCGGCGGCATGGGCGCGGCGTTGCTCGCGCTGTTCATCGTGCCGGTGCTGTACGCGGCGGTGGAGGAGACCAAGCTGCGCCTGGCCGGGCTGCCGACGCCGCCCACGGCCCGAGCTGCGAGTGTGGATCATCTGAACGCGAACCACAGCGACGCGGCCCGCACCGCTGCGAACGATGACTCCGACGAACCTGAAGACGACACAACAACCGAAGACGACGCAACACCTGAAGACAACGAAACACCTGAAGACAACGCAACACCTGAAGACAACGAAGTAACTGAAGACACGGAAGAGCCGAACAATGACTAATCGAACCGACAACAAATCCACCATGCTCCGAAACCTCAGCGTCGGCATCATCGCGGCCGCGTTTGCATTCAGCGCTTGCAGCAAGAAGGACGACGGCAAGGACAAGCCAACGACGAAGGCGCCCGCCAAGTCGGCCAAAACGGCGAAGACCTCGAAGGCGACCACCAAGGCGCCGCCGACCGGAAACGATATAGCGGGGGTGATGAAGGCGTACGAAGCCATTCGCGCCGCCCTCGCCGACGACAAAGCAGATGTGGCCGCCCATGCGAAGGCACTGGCCGACGCGGCGAAATCGGCCAAGGTCGGCGATGCGGGCAAGCCGGCGCTGGCCAGCCTGGCCACGGCTGCACAGTCGTTGGCGTCCGCGGACAAGGCCGACATCGCCGCTGTTCGCAAGAGCTATGGCGAGGTGTCCAAAGCGGCGGTGGCGTTGATGAGCGCGCTACCGGCCGAGGCGAAGAAGTATCACGTGTTCGAGTGTCCGATGGCGAAGGGGTACAAGCGGTGGATCCAGAGCGACAAGGAGCTCAAGAATCCGTACATGGGCAAAAAGATGCTCGCGTGTGGTAGTGAAGTCGCGTTTGGCGGCGGCGCGATGAAAGGCGGGGAGCATAAGGGGCATAAGGGGATGAAGCACTAGGCCCGCGGACGGGGGTAAACCCCGCCCCTACCTGGCCGCGCGGCCGGGGGGAGACCCCGGCCACCGCTTGCGCTTATACGCCATACGCCCTATAGGGAGTGAGATCATCGTGAGCCACGAACAGTCCGATAGCCACTGCTGTCCCAGCAAGTCCGCGGAGCCCGCGCTGCCGGCCGCGGATAGCGCCATCGATCCCGTATGTGGGATGACGGTGACCCGGCCGTTCAAGCACCAAACCGACGACGGCGAGTACGGCTTCTGCAACCCGCGGTGCAAAGACAAGTTCATCGCCGATCCGGATCGCTACCTGCACCCGGAACGCTACGAACCCGAAGAAGTCCCCGAGGGCACGGTGTTCATCTGCCCGATGTGTCCGGAGGTTCGTCAAATCGGTCCCGGCGCGTGCCCCAGCTGCGGCATGGCCCTCGAACCTGAGACCATCACCATCGACGATGGGCCGAATCACGAGCTCATCGACATGAGCCGGCGGTTCTGGTTCGCCGTACTGTTCACACTGCCCCTGGTTGTCGTCGCCATGGGCGACATGGTGCTGCCGGGTAGCCCGATCGCAGACGTGTTGTCGCCACGCTGGCGCGTGCTGGTGGAGTTGGCCCTGGCCACCCCGGTAGTTTTGTGGTCGGCGTGGCCGTTCTTCGTCCGCGCGGTGCAGTCGCTCAAGACTCGCAACCTCAACATGTTCACGCTCATCGGCTTGGGCGTGACCGTCGCGTACTCCTACAGCCTGGTCGCAGCGCTGGCGCCGAGCATCTTCCCCGAGTCGTTTCGCGCGCATGGTCACGTCGCCGTGTACTTCGAGGCAGCCGCGATGATCGTCACGCTCATCCTGCTCGGCCAGGTGCTCGAATTGCGAGCGCGCAGTCAGACCAACGACGCCATCAAGAAGCTGCTCGGCATGGCAGCGACCTCGGCCCGGCGGCTCACCGATTGCGGCCACGAAAAGGACGTTCCCCTCGAGGAGGTCAAAGTCGGCGACCGACTGCGCGTGCGCCCGGGCGAAAAGGTCCCCGTGGACGGCGTCATCCTCGAAGGCACCAGCACCATCGACGAGTCGATGGTCAGCGGCGAGCCCCTGGGCGTACAAAAACAACCGGGTGACCAGGTCATCGGCGCCACGGTCAACGGCACGGGCTCGCTGGTCATGCGCGCCGAGAAAGTGGGCAGCGAAACCCTGCTGGCGCGGATCGTCGCCATGGTCGCCGAAGCGCAACGCAGCCGAGCGCCCATCCAGAAGCTCGCGGACGTGGTCTCGGGCTATTTCGTACCGGCGGTGGTGCTGTCCGCGATCATCACGTTCGTCGTTTGGGCCGCTGTCGGTCCGGCGCCCGCGATGGCCTACGCCCTGTTGAACGCCGTCGCGGTGTTGATCATCGCGTGCCCCTGCGCCCTGGGCCTGGCCACCCCCATGTCGATCATGGTGTCCACGGGCAAGGGAGCGTCGTTGGGTGTCTTGTTCAAGAACGCCGAAGCCATCGAGGTATTGCGCAAGGTCGACACCCTGGTGGTCGACAAGACCGGCACACTCACCGTCGGCAAACCGGAGCTGGTCTCCATCATCCCCGTGGGGGATGTGGACGAGCCCACCCTGCTGCGCCTGGCGGGAAGCCTGGAACGAGGCAGCGAGCATCCCCTGGCCGAGGCGATCGTCCGCGGCAGCCAGACGCTCGGCGCCACCCTCCCCGACCACACCGACTTCGAGTCGCTGACCGGCAAAGGCGTTACCGGAAACGTCGACGGCCGCCACGTGGCCCTCGGCAATCAAGCTCTGATGTCACAGCTCGACGTGGACGTCGCCAGCGTGGTCGACCGGGCCGAGGGCCTGCGCAACCTGGGTCAAACGGCCATGTTCGTCGCCGTGGACGGCACCATCGCCGGTGTGCTCGGCGTCGCGGATCCGATCAAAGACACCACCGCAGAGGCCATCGCAGCGCTGCACGGCCAGGGGCTACGCATCGTCATGTTGACTGGCGACAGTGCCACCACCGCAAACGCGGTGGCCAGCCAACTGGACATCGACGAGGTCGTCGCCGAGGTGTTGCCCGCGGAGAAAGTGGCCACCGTCAAACGCTTCCAGCAACAGGGCCAGGTGGTGGCCATGGCCGGCGATGGCATCAACGACGCGCCGGCTCTGGCCCAGGCCGATGTGGGCATCGCCATGGGCACCGGCACGGACATCGCCATGGAGAGCGCCGGCGTCACCCTGGTCAAGGGCGACCTGCGCGGAATCGTGCGCGCCCGCCGACTCAGCGACGCGACCATGGCCAATATCAAACAGAACCTGTTTTTCGCCTTCGTCTACAACGCAGCCGGCGTGCCCATCGCCGCCGGCGCCCTATACCCGCTATTCGGTTTGCTTCTCAGCCCGATGATTGCGGCGGCAGCGATGAGCTTCTCGTCTGTCTCGGTCATCAGCAACGCACTGCGCCTGCGCGCGGTGCGCGTCTGAGCTAGCTGGCGGACTTGATCGGAATGTCTGTACTCTTGTCGACGACGTCACCCGTCTTGGGCAAGCGGATGGTCAGCACCCCCTTGTCGAAGCTCGCCTCTGCCTTGTCGCGGTCGATATTTGTCGGCAACGGCACAGAGCGCTGCACGAAGCCGTAGTAGCGTTCGGTGCGGAACGCGCCGTTCTCCTTGCCCTCCTCCGCGTTCTTCTTCTCGCCGCGGATGGTCAGCGTGTCGTTGTCGATGCTCAGCTGGACATCGTCTTGGGACATGCCCGGCAGCTCGGCGGTAACCCGCAGCGAGGTTTCCTCATCGACGACGTCGACGGTGGGCTGGAAGCGACGCGGACTGTAGTCACCGAACCAACGGTCGACCTCCGCCATGCGCGCGAACGGGTCCTTGAAGTACGGCTCCTCCAGAGCGTTGCGCATGAACTGACTGAGGGGAGGACCAAAGAACGACTCCCATGGCATCGGTTGCTGCGCCCGAGCCGGCGTGGACTCGGCGTGTTTCTCCTCGGCGTTTTTTCGGCGGAACTTAAACGGTAGCCAACGTTCGATCGTACCCATAGCTGTCCTCCTCTCCTGTGGCGCAGACCGCCAATATGTAGGCCCCACGGTAGAGCAAGCCATGTGCCAGCCAGTTGTTCAGCGACATGTCGGCGGCGGGCGCCCCAACCGCGCAATCCGTGCATGCGGCCGTAATCACACCGCAATCGGTTCGCGCTCAGCGCCGCCTGACGGACCTGGTCAATCCCGCGTTTTGCCAGGTTGGGAGCTCACTATGAACACACGACAACAACGATATTTCGCACTTTTGATGGCCATCATGTGCGCCGCGCCCGCGTGCCTGGCCGAGGACGAACCCAGTCCATTGTACGTGCTGCTGGAGGAGATTTTCGACGCGCCAGACGCCCACGGCACCCCGGTGCAAGTGGCCGTGACCACCGCCGGCACCATGTTCGTGGCCGAAGGCGACAACTTGCTGCGCTACGGTGATACCGGGTTCGTCGGCGCCAATCGCAGTGGGCTTACATGGTCCGTGCTGGGTGCCAACAATGGTGAGCTGATCGTCGCCCATCCCGATGGTTGCGACGTGACGAGCGATGACGGCGCCACCTGGCAGACGGTGGCCACCGATTGGTTCGGCGCCAACTACGTCCACCTCGGCCAGTTCCGGGGCAGCGACACCGTGCTGGCACTGACGACTGGGCCCGACGGGTTTCGGCTGCTCGAAAGCCCGGGTGGTTGTACCGATTGGACCGAGCGCAGCAACGGCGACATTCGCGGCTTCAGCCTCAACCGGGTGAGCTTCATCCAGAACACGGCCTACGTGCAAATGATCCGCATCCACGAGCTTGGCGTCGATGTGATCAAGCTGTACGGCGAGGACGGCGGTCGCACGTGGTCGACTGTGAACAACTTCTTCGAAGGCACGCACCCAATGGCCGAAACCCCCGACGGACTGGTGATAGCCCCCGGTTCGTTCGGCCTGCTGTACACCGACAAGAACCTGAGCGACGTCTACGGCGCGAGCGCGTGGAACGATGTCGAGATTCCGGGCCCCGAACGCGACCCGGTGCACGACTGGGTCCACGTCGATCACCAGGGCGTGCTGTACTACGGCGCTCGCTTCCGCAGCGTGCACTTAGTGACTCGCGACAATCTGGGCCGGGCCATCGCCCTGGCCGGGCCCGGCTGCGGCAAGCGAGATTCCATCGACCACACGAGTCGTAACTCGTTCGAGTCCCAGGTGGCGATCGCCAACAACGCCAGCGTGCCGCTGCACGTGTCCCGCCACGATAGCAACGGCAACGTAATCGCCGAAACCATCATCGCGGCAGGCTCGACCGAGAGCGTCGTGTCGCGCAAGAACTCGTGGTGGGAGCTACACGACGCCAACGGCATCTGTTATCGCCTATTCGAGCACACGGCCGACGACCAGCAGGTGACCGTGGAGGACGTACGATGACTCGGCTCGTCGGTTTGATCGCGGTGGTCTTGCTGACCGCGGGCTGCGGCGCCGAGTACACCGCGGGGTATCGCAACGTGGCGTCGTCGGTGCCCGCCGAATTCCGCAACACCCCCGCCCAGTACCCGCGGGACGGCGCTGCCAACGCGAGTTTTTCCACCCACACGATCACGTTCCTCGACCGCACCGGTATTCTGCTGGCGGTTCTGGGCAGCGTGTCCAATGCCATGGACGCCCGCGCCAAAGCGATCAAGGAAGCGCGCCTGCGCGGCCAAACTCGGGGCAAGGTCTACTACACCTACGCGACCACTCCCATCGTGCCCGGGTTCGACCTACGCCTGAGCTACACCTGGGGAGGAACCACCGGGTTCGACCTCAATCTCAACGACCAACCACTGTCGTTCTCCAACAACGACGTCAAGTTCAGCGAAATGCACATGCGCTTGGACTTCTGGACCAAGCCGTTTCGTTTTCGCGGCTCCAAACTCTATTTCGGCATCGCGTGGACACCGCGGATCACCAGCATCGACTTCGAGTCGACACCCAGAGACCCATTGAGCCCCGCAAGCCGTACCTTGGATCTCTCGGTGCTCTACTTCCCGGTCGAGGCGTCGTTGGCGTATTTGGTGAGCCCCCGGTTACGCCTAACGGCAGGCCTCGAGTACGACCCGATCACGGGGTTGATCGACGTGCTGGGTCTAGATGTACACCAGTCCTTTGGTGTCCACGCGCGTGCCGAGTTCATGATCCTGCCGTGGCTGTTCGCCTATTCTCGGCTCGACTGGCTGCGCGGCAGCGATGGCAGCAGCCAATTCCTCCGCCAGGTCAACCAGACCGTGCTCGGTGTCGGCTTATCGTTCCAGGTGCCTTTGCGCGGCAAGTAGTCAGCCGACGAACGTGGACCAGCGGTCGCGAAACCGCTCGCGCAGGCGGGCGTGTCCCGCTCTGACCAGCTTGCGCGCAGCCGCGGCGTCGGCGAGCTCGAGCTCACCGGCGATGTCGGTAAACGACACGTCACGCATCCACAAGGTGACCGCCGCCTTCATGCCGTGAGGAAAACTGTTCATGAACTCGTCGATCTCTTCCAGCATGTTGCGCACGGTGAGGTAGTCGGTGATGGGCGGCCGGGCGGCACGCTCCGGCGCATCGCTCAACGGCGCGGCGTCGGTCGCCACCGAACGTTTGTTGATTCCCTGCTCCTGGCCCTTACCCGCCGCAACCACCCCCCACCCCATACGCTGGCGCACATAGTCCTTGGTCGAGAACCGGACCAGGGTCAGCAGCCAGGCGCGCAGGGGCGTGCCCGCGGCCCTCGTCTCCGCTTCGTCGTCTACCTGCGCACCTGCCAACTTGGCCATATCGGTCAGCGCTGTAAGTTGCGCATCGTTCGCCTCCTCGATGGGACTGCGCCGCGCTACGTATCGGCGCAGGTTATCGAAGTCATTGCGCTGCAGCCGCGCGATCACGTTGACCATGACCGTGCGGGCGTCATCATCGGAGCTCAGCCGCCACTGGCGCAACAACCAGCTGTCGCGCGCCCATGCTTCTATATGCGGAGCGATGTCCCGCAGCAGCGTACGCCACGCACGTTGCCGTGCCGTGTCGTCTCCAGCGTCGCACAACGCCACTACCGACTGATTGCATCCGCGCTCGAACGCGGCGTCCCACCCGTCTGCCATGACCTGACTATCATACTTGACGATCAGCGTCCGCACCGCGTTTTGCTACCATGTGGAGAGTTGCAACGCGTGACGCATCCGAGCATCGACCAGATCCTGGCGATTCAGTCGGCGGATTCGGCTCCAGCCGAGATCGTGGACCACCTGCGCCAGTGCCATGCGTGCAACGAGCTGGCAAACCTCGCCGGGATCAGTGGTAGCGCCCTACCCGAGGTCGGCGACGGCCCTGCCCTCGAAGTCGTGGACCGGGAGCTGTATCGCGACCGGCGCGAGCTACACCGCGGCGGTATGGGACGCGCGATCCGCGCCCGCGACAGCCGTCTCGGCCGCGACGTGGTAATCAAAGAGCTGCTCGATCCGGACGACTACGCGCCCGGCGTTCAACGAGCCAGGTTGAAGCAACGCCTCGAGCACGAGGCCGCGATCACCGCCCGGTTGCAGCACCCGGCCATCGTCGCGGTCTACGAAGCCGGCAAGTGGAGCGACAACGAGCCGTTCTACGCCATGCCGTACGTGCGCGGCAGCACCCTCGGCCACGAGATCGCGCGCGCCGAGACTGTCGGTGCCAGACTGGGCCTGCTCAGCCACGTCGCGACTGCGTGCGACGCCATCGCCTACGCCCACAGTAAAGCGGTCGTGCACCGGGATATCAAACCCGACAACATCCTCGTCGGTGAATTCGGTGAGACCGTGGTCATCGACTGGGGCCTGGCCAAGGACCTGGGTGACGACCTGCCCGAGCTCCCGGAAGTCGACGGCGATCCATCGCTGACCCGATTGGGCGCCGGCACCGCTGCCTACATGTCCCCGGAGCAAGCCACCGGGCAGGAGGTTACCGAGCAATTCGACGTCTACGCCCTGGGCGCGACGCTGTACCACCTGTTCGCAGGCGTTCCACCGTACGCGAACGTCAACGGTGAACGGGTGCGCACCGAGTTGCTGCGCACCGGCCCGCAACCACTCGCCGAGCTCGCTTCAGATACCCCGGCCGAGTTGATCAGCTTGACCGAAAAGGCGATGGCCCGCGATCTGGACACGCGTTTCGCCAGTGCCGGTGAGCTGGCCGAGGAGCTGCGCAGGTTCTTGACCGGGCGTTTGACCCGCAGCCACCAACACTCCGGCTGGCAGCTGTTCCGACGGTTCTTGCGCAAACATCGCGGCGTGGTCGTCGCCACGTCCATCGGCCTGGTGATCGCCGCGGTGGTCGCGACTATGAGCGTGATACGCATCGACCGAGAACGCGGTCGCGCGGTGGCCAGTGAAAAGACCGCTCGCCTGCAACTGGAGCGCGCACGCGGTGCTAGCGCGAGCTTTTTGTCCACGCGCCCCGGCCGCACACTCGAGGCCCTGGAGCTGGCGATTCTGGCAGCCGGCCCTGCGCTCGAGCGCGGCGGCGACGTGCCCAAATCGGCCAGGTCCGGACTGACCAACGCCCTCGCAGCTGTCCCCACTGCGATCCAGCTACTCCGACATCGCGGCCGAGGCTACGCCGCGGCAAGCAAGAACGGCCGCGTCGTCGCGGTGGCCAACTCGGCCGGACAGGTTCGAGTATGGCGGCGCTGGCAAGCTCAACCCAGTCAACAGTTCCAGGCGGACATCGATGACATCGTAACGTTCGCCCTCTCGCCCGATGGACGCTACGCGCTTGCCTACAACTATTCCATCGGCGGGCTACGCGTCATCGATCTCGAAACTGAAACGACGACCCACTTGCGCGGACACAACGCGATGATGTGGCAATCGACCTGGCGCACTGCCACGGAGTTGGTGTCCACCGATCGCAACAGTGTGATGATTCGTTGGGACGCGGTAACGAAGCGGCAACTCGGACGTATCAAGCTTCCGGGCCAGTTGGCGTTGGTGGTCGCGATCGACGGCGTGCTCGTCATTGGCATGCTCGACGGCCGGGTGTTTCGTTGGGATACCACCACCGAGCGACTGATCCCGTACGACAGCGCGGGCGGTCAAGTGATCGGCCTGTCGCCGGGAAACAATGGCGCCGTCTCCGCTGGCACCCGGGATGGCTACGTCGTCGAATGGGACGGCACCGGCAAACTGCGTCGCCGGACCAAAGTGAGCGAGGCCGCCACCTGGTTCAGGTTGTCGAAAGATGGCTCGAGATTCGCACTGACGGTCGGCAACGAAGCCACGTTCGTCGGCACGATGAAACACCCGGACAAAGCGACGAGGGTAACCGGTACCCCCGTGCAGGGCCCGTGGTCCTACGATGGGCGTTATCTGTTGATGGCGTACCGCACGGGGGAAATCCGAGTGTGGGACGCGATCGCGGGAGCGCTGGTCTCCCGGTTCAATGGCCACAAGGACCGCATCGACCGCCTGTTCTGGTTGCCCAATGGCCTGGCCCTGTCGAGCGGCCGCGGCGGCACGTTCTTGTGGGACGCGACGGCGTCGAGAAACTACGCACCTGGGCACGCAAGTGAGATCCGCTCGCTGCTCCAGGGGCGGGACGTGGTAGCCACTTGCTCCCTCGACGGCACGCTGCGCCACTGGCGACCGAGTCGCGCCGACGAAGCGATCACGCACCGACTCGGGTTGGGCTGTGAGACAGCGAGCGTCGACCGGGCAGGACGCTGGTTGCTCGCAGGAGCGTTGTCCGGGGCGGTGACATTGGTGGATGTCGCTCGCGGAGCGCACTCCGAGCTAGCGGGACATCGCGCGCCGATCACTCGCGTGATGTTCGACCGCGCCGGTGCGCGAGCTGTGAGTGCGGATATCGACGGCACGCTGATCGTCTGGAACACTCGAGACCGATCTCGCGTTTTTTTATTGGCCGATCCCAGCGGCGCAACAGTGGCGGCATCCCTATCTCCGAACGGCCAGCAAGTGGCGAGCCTCGGCAAGGACCGGCGACTTCGCCTATGGCAGGTCGGCGCCGCGCAACCGCGGTTGACCATCTCGGCCAGCCTTCGGCAACCGCCACTCAGCGTGCACTTCTCAGCAGACGGCAGGCGGCTGCTCCTGGGCTACGGATCCAAATCGCAGCTTATTGCAGTCGACGATGGGCGGGTGGTCGCGACCCTCGAAGGTCGTCCCGTTTCCGCCCGTGCGTCCCCCTACGACCCTGGCGGCGCTAACATGGCGCTCGCTCGAAAAGACGGCAGCGTGGCAGTGTACACGGCTGGCGGCACGTTGACGTCCACGTTGATCACCGACTCCCGCGCGCTCACCGACATTCGTTGGAGCGGCGATGGCCAGCGGTTGGCCACGTCGAACCTCGACGGCACCGTGCGATTGTGGCGCATCGACGCCGAGGCCCCCACACTGACCATGTCGGCCCGGGCGCCGGCGACCCAGGTGGCGTTGAGCGCCGACGGCCAACAGCTGATCATGGGCCTGGCCGACGGAATCGTTCGCACGACTCCCATCGACAGCCACGGGGCCATTGCCCGAGCGTGCCGGATCGTCAGTGTGTTCTGGACCAAGCCCGAGATCGCACGTCACTGCGCCGGGCGCACTTTGACGTCGCGCAGCAAGACCCGCGCGCGCACGCCCTGATAGCCCTTGAGTCCGATGCGGAGCTGCCGCCTGGCGGTAATCGCGGTAAAGGTCCTGGTCCCGAGCAAGGAACCGTCCAGCCAAACCTGCACCGTCTTGCCGCGTTGAACGATGCGGACCCGATGCTCACGCAGGTTGCTGTGCCCAGCGAGTGTGGTCCAGCGATCCCGCGCGAACTGAGCCTCGGACTCGTAAAAGCCCCAGGCAACTTCACTGATCAACACGGCGCCGCCGGGCAGGTGAAACTCCACGGGTCGCCTGTCGTGGGTGAGCCGGCGGTAGCGCAAGCTCAGCTCGTACGCGTCGGGCAAGGTTCCTTTGAGGATGCCAGCCCCCCAACTCCACGGCGACTGGGCCCCTTCGGTCGCCAGTACGTAACTGCCGCACTCGGGCAGCGGAGCCAACCACGATGTGCCTTCCGGCTCCAGAGCCGCGGAGTGTTTGCACGTACCGTCAGCCAGCGACACGCCAGCGGAGGACAGGCACGCGACTCCGACCACGACTGCCAACAACCTGCGCACGCGTTAACGATAGCACTAGCGAGGCATGGTCGCGAGCTGGCGCGACAGCGCCACCAGACTGCCCTCTTCGTCCCACAACACGCCGTCTTCTTCGAGCAAACCGCCGGATACGAACCGGGTCCGAAACTCGGCGCGCAAGTATCCCGGAACGGGACGACCGCGAAAGTGCACGGTGAGCTCGATGGTGGGCACCCAACCGGGGCTCACCACGTTGAACAGCGGCGGCGGCAGACCATCGGCGAACAGCGGCATGGACAACTCATCCGGGGGCCGGCCGTCGGCCAGGGACATCCAGCCACGCATGACCATGTCGCCGGACGGGTCTCCCTTGACCCAGCCAATGGTCGCGGGATCGATGTAGTTGTCGAAGCGCTTGGCGATCTCGGGATGGTGCGGTGTGGCGTGATGCTCGCACTCGCTTCGAGGGGGCAAGGTCGGCGGCTCGGCGTGGATCGCCCTGGTGGCATCGTCGCTGCGCCGCCCGAACGTCGCCAGCGCACGAACGACCTCTTTGTCGTCCTGCACGACCCGCGCCATACCGGTGGCGTTGCGCTTGCCCACCTTCACCACCTCGGTGAACACGCTCACCGGACCGACTTTGCCCGGGCGCAAAAAGTGGGCGGTCAAGGTGAGCGGATCCGGGGCGGGCAACGCATCGGCCAGGGCGCGCATGGCGAAGCACATCATGTAGCCACCGTTTGGAACGCCCGATAGAACGCCCCAACGATCACTCACGTTGCCTTCGTAGCGGCCATCCTCCGTCGACGTAAGTGCGGTATCCGTATCGAGCTGGTAGGTCACGGGCCAATGCTACCTCACGTGCGCTCGCAACGGTGGGCTGGTATTTCGGCGTGGATCGCGGCGGTGGTCGCGGCCAGCCCGGTTCCCAGGGTCCGCCGGGGCTCGAACAAGTTGTCTGCGCCGATGACGTCTCTGACGCCGGTTCGCTCCAGCAATGCCAGGTCGTCACTGCGCAGGCCGACCAGGATCAGCCGCTGGTCGTGCGCTCGCGCGTGGGCGGCCCGATCGCCCAGCAATTTGGCGATGGTCGCATCCATGCCGAGGGCTCGGCGAAGGCGCAGCATGACGACCTTGGTCTGAGCATCGGCGAACGCCGCGTCCAGGGCGGCGGTGAGCTCAGAGGCTGCGGCGAAGAACAACTGGCCATCCACCTGCAACACGCGGATCGCCTGACAGCCGCCCTCGCCCTCGTGAATGCTGCCGTCGGCGTCGACGCACAGATTGGTCACCCGTAGCAGGCGTGCCCGGCGCAAGTACATCACGATGCTCAAGCCGACGCCGAGGTAAATCGCTTTGTCCAGGGGCAGAAACCACGTGCCCAACACGGTGACGACGAACGCGATCGAGTCGGAACGCCGGCCGCGCACGACCTCGCGAATGCGCGGCACGTCGACCAGGTCCACGGCGACGACGAGCAACAGGCCAGCCAACGCGGGAATCGGCGTGTGGTCGACGACCGGGCCCAGAAACAACAGCGCGGCGCCGAGCAGCACGCCGCTGAATACACCGGACAAGCGAGTTCGCGCGCCACTCTGTTCATTGAGTGCGGACCGCGACAGACTACCCGACGTCGGATAGCCACCGGACACACCGGCTGCGATGTTGGCCAATCCCTGGCCGACGAACTCCACCGACAGCTCGAGGCGTTGCCCGGTTTTGGCCGCCAGAGCCCGCGCCAGAGCGCTCGACTCGACCAGAGACAGTACCGTGGCCGCCACGGCGAGAGGCACCAACTCGGCCCAGCCCGACAACGACGGTAGCGAAATCGCCGGCAGCCCCGCAGGGATTGGCGCCAGATCCGCGATGGTGCGCAAGCCGCGGTCGCCGAGACCGAACATCCAGCTCGCGGCGGTCCACAGGGCGAGCACGATCAGCGCCGACGGTAACCGGCGACGCCAGGCGCGCAGGCCGACGATCGCAGCCGCCGTGCTCAACCCGCACAACAGCGCCAGACCATCAGCACCGCCCACATGACTGAACCAGCCGGACATAGCGTCGACCACGTTGCCCCGCGCACCTGCGGTCTGGGTCAAGTTCGGCAACTGGCCGATGCCGATGAGCACGCCGGCGCCGGTGATGTAGCCGAGTACCACCGGCAGGGAGATGTAGTCCACGAGCACGCCAAGGCGCAGCCCACCCGCGGCGAGCTGCACTACGCCCACCATCAACGCCAACAAGGTGGCCGTGCTGACCGGGTCGAGATCCGCGTAGCCGGCGACGCCGACGCCGACGAGCAAGCTCAGCGCGTTGGTCGGCCCGGCGACCACGTGGCGGGAGCTGCGGAACAGCGAGCCGATGATCGTCGGTAGAAACGCCGCGTACAAACCCATCGCCGGCGGCAGCCCCGCGATCATCGCGTAGGCGATGCCGGATGGGATCGCCATCAGCGTCACAGTCAGGGCTGGGAACACGTCAGCGCGCACATCCGCGGCGCGCACGCCGCGAAGGTCGCGCATCGGCAACCAACCCGAGAGGTTCATATCGATCTAAGCAGCACATCCCGTGCCGCGTGTATCTAGACAGAATCACGTCGAGGTGAACCGGGTTTGTTGCAGCGAATAGCACAAACGTTGAAACAACCCGCGACGTTCGCGACGACGCAACGAGGAGATTTCGCCCGATTGCAGCGCTCGCGAACTTGGCCCGGCGGATGCACTACCAGTCGTCGAACGGAGGCACACCATGATCTTCAGACAGCTATTCCATCGCGACTCCAGTACTTACACCTACCTTCTAGCCAACCGCACAGGCGGCGAAGCCGCGCTCATCGATCCCGTTCACAGCGACACGGACAAGTACATCCAGTTGCTCGACGAGCTCGATATCAAGCTCGTGTTCGCCCTCGACACCCATGTGCACGCCGACCACATCACCGCGCTGGGAGAGCTGCGCGAGCGCACGGACTGCGTAACTGTGATGGGCGACCGCACCGCCGCAACCTGCGTATCGCGCCGGGTCAGCGACGGTGAGATCCTCGACATCGACGGCATCAAGCTCGAAGCCCTGGCCACACCGGGGCACACGGACGACTCGTTCAGCTACCGACTGGCCGACAGAGTGTTCACCGGCGATACGTTGCTGATTCGCGGAACCGGTCGCACTGACTTTCAGAACGGCGACCCCCGAGCCCAATACAACAGCCTGTTCGGTCGGCTGCTCCAGCTGCCCGACGACACCCTGGTCTACCCGGGCCACGACTACAAAGGCTGGACGGTCAGCACCATTGGCGAAGAGAAACGCCACAACCCGCGACTCCAAGTCGCCAACGTAGAGGAGTACGTCGCCGTGATGAACGGCCTGAACCTGGCGAACCCCAGGCTCATGGACGTGGCAGTACCGGCGAACCTGCAATGCGGCCGCGCGGTCGCGTAACGGAGGACATCATGTTCGCACTATTCAAACGAGCCAACCAAGCTGAAGTCATCGACGGCGCCCGCGCGCGCCAACTCATCGCCGCCGGAGCGCGGATCATCGACGTGCGCTCGCCCAAAGAGTTCGCGGGCGGGCACATCGACGGCGCGATCAACGTCCCGGTCCAGGACATCGAGACCGGCAGCGTCGTCATCGACGACGACCAGCAACCTACGGTGCTGTACTGCCGTAGCGGTCAACGAAGCGCACGCGCCGGCGCCCGGCTAAAAGCCATGGGCCACCACAGCGTGTACGACCTGGGCCCGATGTCAGCGTGGTAACCGCCATGGTCCGCGATCTATCCCCAGCCGCCGCCCGCTCGGCTTTGCTGCCAGGCGGGGCATCCGGTCTCTACCTGGTCCTGTTCTGGAGGGCCTCCGGGCCGAACGGAGCTGAGGCACGCCGGCGTTTCTCGCAGATCGACTGGCCCGATTGTCTTCGCCCGGTGGCGGTGGATCTAGACCAAGCCCCTGAAATAGCGGACTGGTTCTGCCCGACGTCGATTCCCATGCTCGCCGTGGTCACCGACGGCGCTATGCTCGACATGGCGTACGATTGTACGGTCGAGGCAGGGCGCCGCTTGGCGGACAGCGGGCAAGCTCACTACCTCATGATGGCCAGTATGTCGGCCTAGAGACGAACCATGGATACAGCATCGAT